>Ga0209317_1002372_pt1 | contig 13804 bp, 13 predicted proteins | sample RifGroB2_FD_183994 | JGI IMG/M metagenome (GOLD analysis project Ga0209317, IMG submission 183994) | Soil microbial communities from Rifle, Colorado, USA - Groundwater B2 (SPAdes) (version 2) | ecosystem: Environmental > Terrestrial > Soil > Unclassified | place: Rifle, Colorado | collected... | reverse complement strand
CTCGCGCAAAAAGGCCAGGCTCTGCTCCCTGTTGCGGCTGGTGAGCCAGCTGCCGTGCCTGAACTCCACCGCGATCGGGTGGCCGGCCATCAGCTCCTTGCAGTAAAGCAGGTAATCCCTGTTCGCCTTCTTGCAGCCGAACCAGGGGGGGAACTGGAAGATGATGAAGCCGAGCTTTCCGGCCTCCCTGAGCGGCTCCAGCGCCTTTGTCATGGCGGCAGCCATCGCCTTCAGCGCTGCCGGGTCGCAGACGTGGAGGTCCTCCCTGTCCCGCTCCTGTTCCGGGAGCATCAGGCGCAGATGGACGGGCAATCGCTTCGGGTCGATGTTGTGCCCGGTGAGCGCGCCGTAGGCCTTGACGTGGAACAGGAACTTCTCCGGGGTGCGTTCGGCCCAGGCCCGGGCCATGTCGGTGCTGGGGATCTGGTAGTAGCTGCTGTCGATCTCGACGGTGTCGAACCGGCGGGCGTAGTACTTCAGGCGCGCCTTGGGGGTGCCGGCGCCGCTGGGATAGAAGGCGCCTCCCTCGATCAGGCTTTTCTCCGTCCATGAACAGGTGCCTATGCGGACTTTGCCTGGAGCCATCGGAGTTCTCCCTTCACCGTTTGCCGGCGTTGCTTTTTGCGCCGGCGTTTACGCCCCCATCCCCCTCCCGTCCCCCCTTTGAGGGTAGGGAGTTCCCTCCCGGCAGCCGAAGGGAGCCAGAAGGTGCCCATGGACCGCTCATCGAAAAACCGCCTCAACCACCGCATGCTGTGGCACTTCGCGGGTGACACCCTCTTCGACCGCATCGCCCGCGCCGTCTGCCGGGCCGGATGCCTGCCGCGCAAGGAACTCTACGAGGCCTGGGAGGTCGCGCGCCGGGTCCGCAGGCGCTTTAGCGGGGGAAGGGTGGTGGACCTCGCCTGCGGGCACGGGCTCCTCGCGCAGATCATGCTGATCCTCGATCGCGAGCTGTCCGGGGCCCTTGCCGTCGACCTGCGCATCCCCGCGAATGCCGCCAACCTTGCCGCCGAAATAGGCGCCGACTGGCCCACGGTTTCCGAGCGCCTGGGCATGCTGCAGCAGGACCTGGCCGAGGTGCCGCTTTTTCCCGGGGACATCGTGGTTTCCGCCCACGCCTGCGGCTCCCTGACCGACCTGGTGCTGCAGCGCGCCGTGGCGGCAAGGTGCCGGGTCGCCGTGCTCCCCTGCTGCCACGACCTCGACAGCGGCGACCCGGGAGGGGTGCAGGGATGGCTGGACGGACCTCTGGCCATCGACGTCACCCGGGCAGCCTGGGTCCGGTCCCGGGGGTACCGGGTCTACACGCAGAGCATCCCGGGGGACATAACCCCGAAAAACCGGCTGCTGATCGCCGAGCCGCTTTAAAAGACGATTGCGTTCAGGAAGAAGTTGACCACTGCCAGGACCAGGCCGAACAGAAGCGCCCACCAAAACCCCCTCACGGAGAATCCGGGGACGATGGCGGCAACAAGCAGTATGAGCAACGCGTTGATGACCAGCGTGAGCAGGCCGAGGGTGAGGATGTTCAGCGGCAAGGTGAGCAGCAGCAAAAGCGGCCTGATGAAGATGTTGACCAGGCCCAGCACCAAGGCGGTAACCAAAGCGGCAAAGAAGCCCGACACCCGGACCCCCGGCAGCAGGTACGCGGTGATGCCGATGGCGAGCGCGTTGACCAACCATTTGATGAGAAAAGCCATGCTGCACCTCCCGTGGCGCTTGGAATGCCGTTGCGATCAAACCAGGCAAGTATACCCGGATATGCCCCGGCTACAAAGAACCCCCGCAGACCCCCCGCAGCTGAAGCTGAGCCATTTTCCCCCTCCGCTTTTGGCGGCCGCTTCGCCGCCTGTTTGGCCTCGCCAAACAATGTTAACCGTCGCGGCAAACCCCGCCATTCTAGATATGCGGCGCAGCGCTCCAAAGAGTGCGCCGCCATCCCCTGCCGGCGCCGCAACCCCGCATAAATACTGACTCTAGCTGTTAACCGCTTCCTATAAAGCTGTTGACAGCGCGCCCAATACTCTAGTATATTTCGCCGACTCGCACATTAACCCGATAAGGAAACCATACGACATGAAGGAAATTCTTTCCGGCAACGAGGCCATCGCCAGGGGCGCTTTCGAGGCAGGGGTGAAGGTTGCCTGTGCCTATCCCGGCACCCCTTCCACAGAGATCCTGGAGAACACGGTCAGGTACAAGGAGATCGACTCTTCCTGGGCCACCAACGAAAAGGTCGCGCTAGAGGTCGGCATCGGCGCCTCTTTTGTCGGTGCCAGATCACTGGTGACCATGAAGCACGTCGGCGTCAACGTCGCCGCCGACCCGCTCTTCACGCTCTCCTACACCGGCGTCAACGGCGGCCTGGTGCTGGTTGTCGCGGACGACCCTGAACTGCACTCCTCCCAGGACGAGCAGGATAGCCGCAACTACGCCAAATTCGCCAAGGTGCCGATGCTGGAGCCCTGCGACTCCCAGGAGTGCCTGGAGTTCACCAAGCTCGCTTTCGAGCTCTCCGAGCGCTACGACACCCCGGTCATGCTCAGGACCACCACCCGCATCTCGCACAGCAAGTCGGTGGTCGAGCTTGGCGAAAGGGTGACCGCCGTGCCCGAGATCAAGCTGGCCAAGAATCCGGCGAAGTTCGTCATGCTCCCAGGCAACGCCCGCGGCCGCCACTACGTCGTCGAGGATCGCATCACCACCCTTTCCAAGGACGGCTGCAGCATGCCGATCAACAGGATGGAGCTGCGCGGCACGAAGATCGGGGTGATCACGGCCGGGATCAGCTACCAGCACGTGCGCGAGGTGCTCCCCGAGGCCTCGGTCCTGAAGCTCGGCATGGTGCACCCGCTTCCCTTCGACCTGATCAGGGAATTCGCCTCCAAGGTGGACAAGCTTTACGTGGTCGAGGAGCTGGACCCCTTCATCGAGGAGCAGGTGAAGGCGATCGGCATCGGGGTCACCGGCAAGGAGATCATCTCCCTCTGCGGCGAGCTCACCCCCGGCCGGGTGGCCAAGGCCTTCGGTCTCCCCCAAAACGCCCCCTCCGCCGTAGAGACGCTTCCCGGTCGCCCGCCCAACATGTGCCCCGGCTGTCCGCACCGCGGCGTCTTCTACAGCCTGAAGCAGCTGCAGGCCTACGTCTCCGGCGATATCGGATGCTACACCCTCGGCTTCATGCCCCCTCTCTCGGCCATGGACACCTGCGTCTGCATGGGCGCCTCCATCGGCATGGCGAACGGCGCCGTCAAGGTGCTTGCTCCCGAGGAGAGGAAGAAGGTGGTTGCCGTGATCGGCGACTCCACCTTCCTGCACACCGGCATCAACGGCCTGATGGACATGGTCTACAACAAGGGGGCCGCCACGGTCATCATCCTGGACAACAGGATCACCGCCATGACCGGCCGTCAGGAAAACCCGGGCTCCGGGCACACGCTGATGAACGACCCCGCCGACGCCATCGACTTCCCGCTTCTTTGCAAGGCGATCGGCGTGAAGCACATCCGCACCATCAACCCGCTGGACCTGGACGAGTGCCAGAGGGTGATCTCCGAGGAGATGGAGCGCCCCGAGACCTCCGTCATCATCACCGACAAGCCCTGCGTCCTCATCAAGAGGGAAGGGGTCTTCACCCCCGGAGCGCCGCTTGCCGTCGTAGACGAGAGCTGCGTCGGTTGCCGTGCCTGCCTGAAGATCGGGTGCCCCGCCATCGAGTGGGTGCCGGGGAGCGGCAAGAAGGGGAAGGCGCACATCGATCCGCTGCTTTGCAACGGGTGCGACGTCTGCAGCCAGCTGTGCAAGTTCTCTGCGATCCAGGAGGCAAAATGAGCGACAAGATAACCAACATCGTCCTGGTGGGAGTGGGCGGGCAGGGGATACTGCTGGCGGCCGAGGTCCTCTCCGAGACCTTCATGCTGGCGGGTTTCGACGTCAAGAAGAGCGAGATCCACGGCATGTCGCAGCGAGGCGGTTCCGTCGTCTCCCATGTGCGTTACGGCAAAGAGGTGTTTTCGCCCATGGTGCCGGAGGGGGAGGGGGACATCCTCTTCGGTTTCGAGCTGATGGAGAGCTACCGCTACCTTCCGCTTTTGAAGCCGGGCGGGACCGTCATCGTCAACGACCTCTGCATAGCTCCCCCTGCCGTCCTGATCGGTCAGGAGCAGTACCCCGAGGGGCTGGCGCTGAAGATCCAGGACCTTTGCCCCGACTGCCTGCTGGTGGACGGGCAGAACCTGGCCGTCCAGGCCGGCAACGCGCGCGCCGCCAACACGGTCCTTTTGGGCGCCGTCTCCAAGCGTCTCGACATCGACGAGCAGTACTGGGTTCGGGCCATAGAGAAGATGGTGCCCAAAAAGGCGCTGGAGGTGAACCTCAAGGCCTTCCAGCTCGGGAGATCGCTGAGTTGATTTTCACCGCGGAGATCGCGGAGCGCGCAGAGAGAAAACTCCCTGGTTTTTAACCCGTATTTTCTTTCTCCGCGGTCTCGGCGTCCTTTCGCGGTAACACCCGTTTTTTTCAGGAGTAAGTCATGTTCTTCAACGAGGAGTTTGAGACGCTGCCCAGGGAGGCCATCGAGGCTTTGCAGCTAAAGAGGCTGAAGGCGATGGTGGCCCGCGTTCAGCAAAGCGTTCCCTTTTACCGGGAATCGCTCGCCAGGGCCGGCATCACCGCCGATTCCATCCAGTCCCTGGCCGACCTCGCACGGCTCCCCTTCACCTACAAGCAGGACATGCGCGACTCCTACCCCTACCGCATGTTCGCGGTACCCATGGAGGACATCGTCCGCATCCATGCATCAAGCGGGACCACCGGCAAGCCGACCGTGGTCGGCTACACCGGCAAGGACATCGACAACTGGAGCGAGCTGATGGCGCGCTCCTTTGTCGCCGCCGGGGTGAGCAAGGGCGACATCATCCACAACTCCTACGGCTACGGGCTTTTCACCGGCGGCCTGGGCGCCCACTACGGCGCCGAGAGGCTGGGGGCCTCGGTGATCCCCATGTCGGGCGGGAACACCAAGAAGCAGATCATGATCATGCAGGACTTCGGCTCCACCGTCCTCACCTGCACCCCTTCCTACTCGCTGTTCATGGCGGAGGCGGCCAAGGAGGAGGGGATCGATTTCCGCGACCTGAAGCTCAGGGTCGGCATCTTCGGCGCCGAGCCCTGGTCGGAGGAGATGCGCCGCGAGATCGAGACCAAGCTGAACCTCTCCGCCGTCGACATCTACGGCCTCTCCGAGATCATGGGGCCGGGCGTAGCCATCGAGTGCTGCCAGGCGAAGCAGGGGCTCCACATCTGGGAGGACCACTTCATCCCAGAGATCATCGACCCGGAAACCGGCGCGGTGCTGGGCGAGGGGAGGATCGGGGAGCTGGTCATCACCACCATCACCAAGCAAGGGATACCGCTCATCCGTTACCGCACCCGCGACATCACCTCCATCACCTACGAGCCCTGCATCTGCGGCAGGACCCACGCCAGGATCGCCCGCATGAGCGGCAGAAGCGACGACATGCTGATCATCCGCGGCGTCAACGTGTTCCCGTCCCAGATCGAGTCGATCCTCATGGGGGTGGAAGGGGTCGAGCCGCACTACGTGCTCATCGTGGACAGGAAGGACAACCTCGACACCCTCGAGGTGCAGGTCGAGGTGGGCGAAAACATCTTCTCCGACGAGATCAAGCACCTCCAGGCCCTGTCCTCCAAGATCGAGAAGCAGATCAAGGAGATGCTGGGCGTCACCTGCCGCGTGAGGCTCGTGGAGCCAAAGAGCATCACCCGCAGCGAAGGAAAGGCCAAAAGGGTCATCGACAACAGGAACAAAGCCTAAGGGGGACGGTCATGCACGTAGAACAGATCTCCATATTCATCGAAAACAAGTTCGGCAGACTGGCGGAGGTCACCCGCATCCTGGGGGACGCCGGCGTGAACATCCGCACCCTTTCGCTCGCCGACACCTCCGACTTCGGCATCCTGCGCCTCATCGTGAACGACGCGGAGAAGGCGAAGCTCGTGCTGAAGGAGAGGGGGTTCACGGTCAGCAAGACCGAGGTGGTCGCCGTCGAGATCCCCGACCGTCCCGGCGGGCTCGCCGACATCCTGCAGGTGCTCGACTCCGACGGGATCAACGTCGAGTACATGTACGCCTTCGTCGAGCGCTGCGGCGAGAACGCCGTCATGATCTTCCGTTTCGACGAGACCGGGAAGGCGATCGCGGCGCTGACGGCGAAGGGGTTCAACGTGCTCCCCGGCGAGCGGCTTTACAGCATGTGACAGATCCTCCTCCCCCCTTGAAGCGCGGCCGGGGGAGGGCGCGGCACCTTTTCGCCGTCGGGCGTTGCCTGGTCGGCCTCGACAGGTTTCTTGAGCGGTTTTCAACTGTTATTTCCAGGGGGGAAAATGAGAAAGATTCTGGTGGTACTCAGCATCATGGCGTTTCTTTGCAGCGCCGGCGCAGCACTCGCCGCGGCTCCGATCAAGATCGGCGGTCTCTTCGCCGTGACCGGCCCCGCTGCCTTCCTAGGCGAACCGGAGAAGAACACGCTGGAGCTGCTGGTCAGGGAGGCCAACGCCAGGGGGGGGATCAACGGCTCGAAGATCGAGCTGGTGATCTACGACACCGGCGGCGACGTGACCAAGGCGGTGCAGCTCGCCAACAAGCTCGTCAGGAACGACAAGGTAGCCGCCATAATCGGTCCCAGCACCACCGGCGAGACCATGGCCGTCATCCCCATCGCAGAGAAGGAGCAGGTCCCGCTTATCTCCTGCGCCGCCGGCATCAAGATTACGGATCCGGTCAAGAAGTGGGTCTTCAAGACCCCCGCCAACGACCATGTGGCCGCCGAGAAGATCCTGATCCAGGCGCAGAAGCTGAAGCAGAAAAACATCGCCATCCTCACCGTTTCCGATTCCTTCGGCTCCTCCGGGCGCGAGCAGCTCAAAGCGATGGCGGCCAAGCGCGGTTTCAGGATCGTGGCTGACGAGGTCTACGGCCCTAAAGACACCGACATGACCCCTCAGCTCACCAAGATCAAGTCCGCCAAGCCCGACGCCATCATCTGCTGGGGCACCAACCCGGGGCCCGCCATCATCACCCGCAACGTGAAGCAGCTAGGCATCAAGGCCCAGCTTTACCAGAGCCACGGCGTCGCCTCCAAGAAGTTCATCGAGCTGGCCAGCGCGGACGCCGCCCAGGGGGTCATGCTTCCGGCCGGCAAGCTCGCCGTCTTCGACCTGCTCAAGAAGACCGATCCCCAGGCCAAGCTACTCAAGGATTACAACGACTCCTACAGGAAGGCTTACGGCGCGGAAGCATCCACCTTCGGCGGCTACGCCTACGACGGCTTCCAGCTCATCGCGGCCGCCGTCAGCAAGGGCGCCGTCACCGCTGCCCAGATCCGCGACGGCATCGAGAGGGGGGGGAGCATGGTAGGCGTCTCAGGCATCTTCCGGATGAGCCCCAGGGACCACAACGGTCTCGACCTCTCCGCCTTCGAAATGGTTCGCGTCGAAAAGGGCGACTGGGTAATCGTACGCTAACGGGAAAGGGGGAGTACCTATGAAGAAACTTTTCTGCACTGCTTTTGCTGCACTTGCCTCGCTCTGCCTTGCTACTGCCGCACTTGCCGCAGCTCCCATCAAGATCGGGGCGCTCTTCGCCGTGACCGGTCCCGCTTCCTTTCTCGGCGAGCCCGAGCGCAACACCGCCCAGATGGTCGTCGACGCGATCAACAGGGGCGGCGGCATCAAGGGGCGCAAGCTCGAACTGATCACCTACGACACCGGCGGCGACGCCACCAAGGCGGTGCAGCTTGCCAACAAACTGGTGAAAAACGACCAGGTGGTGGCCATCATCGGGCCGAGCACCACCGGCGACAGCATGGCGGTCATCCCGATCGTCGAGAAGGCGGGCATCCCTCTCATCGCCTGCGCCGCCGGGAGCAAGATCACCGATCCTGTCAAGAGATCCGTCTTCAAGACCGCCCAAAACGACGGGCTGGCCGTGGCGAGGATCTACGAGCAGTTGAAGAAGGAGAAGAGGAACAAGATCGCCATACTCAGCGTTTCCGACGGATTCGGTTCCTCCGGCCGGGAGCAGTTGAAGGCGCAGGCGGCCGCCTACGGCATGCAGATCATCTCGGACGACACCTACGGCCCCAAGGACACCGACATGACCGCGCAGCTCACCAAGATCCGCGGCTCCCGGGCCCAGGCCGTCATCTGCTGGGGGACCAACCCGGGTCCTGCCGTGATCGCCAGGAACGCGAAGCAGTTGGGCCTCCACATCCCGCTCTACATGAGCCACGGGGTATCCTCCAAGAAGTTCATCGAGCTGGCGGGCGACGCGGCCGAGGGGATCCGGCTCCCCTCCGGGAAGGTGCTGGTCGCCGACCTGCTCCCCAAGAACGACAAGCAGAAGGCTTCGCTCCTGGCGTTCATCAAGGACTACCAGGGCCGCTTCAAGGCCGAGGGTGACCATTTCGGCGGCCACGCCTGGGATGCCGTCATGCTGCTCAAGGGCGCCATCGAGAGGGGAGGGGCCACCCCCGCCGGGATCCGCAACGCGCTGGAGTCGACCCGCAACTTTGCCGGCATAGGCGGCGTCTTCAACTTCTCCGCCAGGGACCACGCCGGGCTCGGCAAGGACGCCTTCGTCCTGGTCGAGGTGAGGAACAAAGACTGGAAGTTGGTCAGGTAAAGAGGATTCATGGAGCTTTTAAACCAGGTAACGCAATTCGTCATTTCCGGGCTCGCCACCGGCGCCATCTACGCCCTGATCGGCCTTAGTTTCGCCATCATCTTCAATTCGACGGGGATCCTCAACTTCGCCCAGGGCGAGTTCGTCATGCTGGGCGGGGTGCTGACCATCTTTTGCCTGAACGTCCTGCAGCTCCCCCTGCTGGCGGCCATCGGCGCCGCCGTGGCGGGGACCACCGTAGCCGGCCTCGTCTTCGAGCGGCTGGCCATCCGGCCGCTCAAAAACGCCACCCCGCTCGCCCTCATCATCATCACCATCGGCGCCAGCATACTCATCCGCGGCCTGGTGATGCTCCTTTGGGGGAAGGACACCCAGGCCCTGCCGGCGTTCTCCGGGAACGACCCGATCAGCGTGGTCGGTGCGACGCTCTTGCCGCAGCACCTCTGGATCTTCGGCGTCACCATCCTCGTCATCGTCGGCTGCAGGCTGTTCTTCCACCACACCATCAGCGGCAAGGCCATGCGCGCCTGTTCCTTCAACCCGCGAGCGGCGAACCTGGTCGGCATCAGCGTAGGGAGGATGATCCTGCTCTCCTTCGTCATCAGTGCCGCCGTGGGTTCCCTGGCCGGCGTCATCATCGCCCCCCTGACCATGACCGCCTACGACGTCGGGGTGATGCTCGGCCTCAAGGGGTTTTGCGCCGCGATCATGGGGGGCATGGGGAGCGGCCTGGGTACCGTGCTCGGGGGGCTCATCCTGGGGACCCTGGAATCCCTGGGCGCCGGGCTCATCTCCTCCGGCTACAAGGATGCCATCGCGTTCTTCATCCTGCTCCTGATCCTCTTCCTCCGCCCCCAGGGGCTTTTCAAGAAGGGCGAAACGGAGCGGGTCTAGAGGCGGGTTGAGGCTAAGGTTGAGGTTCAGCAACACATCACTCGGATAAGGTTCAACTTTGAAATCGGACAAACTAAAATTTCTCGTCTTCTGCCTGGTCGTCCTGGTCGCTCCGCTCCCTCTTGGGGGAAGCTACCTTACCAACGTCCTCATCTTCGTCGGCATTAACAGCATACTCGCCCTCGGGCTCAACCTGTTGCTTGGCTACGCCGGCCAGATCTCGCTAGGTCAGGCCGCCTTTTTCGGCCTGGGCGCCTACGGCTCCGGCGTGCTGACCACCGTCTACTCCTTCAACCCCTGGGTTGCCATGGTCGTCGTGGCGCTTTGCGTTGCCGCGTTCGCCTTCGCCATCGGGTTCCCGGTGTTGCGGCTCAAGGGGCACTACCTGGCCATGGCCACCCTCGGCGTCGGGGTCATCGCCAACATCGCCTTCAACGAGACGGTCGACCTGACCGGCGGCCCCTCCGGCCTTTCCGGCATCCCCAATCTTTCCTTGGGCGGGGTGATCTTCGACACGGACCTCAGGAACTACTACCTGGTCTGGGGGTTCGCGCTGGTCATGATCCTGCTCTCGCTGAACCTGGTCAACTCCCGCTTCGGGCGCGCCCTGCGCGCCATACACGATTCCGAGGTCGCGGCCAGGGTGATGGGGGTCAACGCGAGACTGATGAAGGTCCAGGTGTTCACCCTGTCCGCCTTCATCTCGGCCATAGCCGGCAGCCTCTACTGCCACGTCATGACCTTCATCTCGCCGACCTCCTTCGGGTTTCACACCTCGGTCGAGCTGCTCACCATGATCGTCATCGGCGGCCTTGGGAGCGTCTACGGCTCCATCCTGGGGGCGCTTCTTTTGACCATGCTCCCGGAGCTCTTGCGCACCTTTCATGACTACGACATCATCGTCTACGGGCTGCTGCTCATCGTCATGACCATCTACATGCCGGGCGGGCTGGTAGGTATCCCCGCGGCGCTGCGGCGCCTGCTTCCTGCCGGGAAGGCGAAAGGGGGGGCGAATGCTTGATCTGACCGGCATCGGTAAACGGTTCGGCGGGCTCATCGCCCTGCAGGGGATCTCCTTCAAGGTCGGCAAGGGATCCATCACCGGCATCATAGGCCCCAACGGCGCGGGTAAGACTACCCTCTTCAACATAGCCACCGGGATCTACCCCCCCTCCGCCGGCGCCGTGGTGCTGGAGGGGAAGGACATCTCCAAGCTCCCCCCCGAGGGGCGCGCGCGGCTGGGGCTGGTGCGTACCTTCCAGAACATCGAGCTGTTCGGCAAGATGACCGTCCTTGAGAACGTCATGGTCGGCCTGCACACCCGGAGCAAGTCCGGCCTCTTTGCCTGCTCCTTCAGGATGCCGTGGCAGATGAGCGAGGAGCGCCGCATCCGCGACAGGGGGAGGGAGCTGCTCGAGTTCGTGGGGATACCGGAGCTAGAGGACGTGCAAGCCGGGACGCTCTCCTTCGGGAAGGGGAGGCTTCTGGAGATAGCGCGCGCCATGGCGCTGGAGCCGAAGCTCCTCTTGATGGACGAGCCGGCAGCGGGGCTTAACAGCAGCGAGACGGCCGAGCTGGCCGAGCTGATCAAGAAGATCAGGGATCTGGGGATCACCGTGGCGCTGGTCGAGCACGACATGGACCTGGTGATGGACATCTGCGACCAGCTGGTGGTCCTGAACCTCGGCACCATGCTCGCCGAAGGGACCCCCAGGGAGATCCAGGACAACCAGGCCGTGATCACCGCGTACCTCGGGGAAGAGTAGCCACGGGCGGGGATTGAGGCAGGATTGAGATAAAGACAAAGATAAAGACAAAGATAAAGACAAAGATTGAGATAAAGACAAAGATGGACAAAGGCAAAGATTGAGACAAAGGCAAAGACAAAGGCAAAGATAAAGACAAAGATAAAGACAAAGATAAAGACAAAGACAAAGACAAAGATAAAGACAAAGACAAAGACAAAGACAAAGACAAAGACAAAGACAAAGACAAAGACAAAGACAAAGATTGAGATAAAGACAAAGATTGAGATAAAGACAAAGGCCGCTCGCTGGCAGATTTGTAGGAGCGGCATTCCTGCCGCGATTGCCGCAGCGTCATCGCGGCAGGAATGCCGCTCCCACGGTTTACTTCCAATGACTCACTGGAACCATTAATGCTCAAGATTAAGAACATCAACGCCTACTACGGCAAGGTCCACGCGCTCAAGAACGTGTCGCTGCATCTGAACCGCGGCGAGATCGTCACCCTCATCGGCGCCAACGGCGCGGGGAAGACCACGCTGCTCAACACGCTTTCCGGACTCATCCCCACGGCCGGCGGCGAGATCGCCCTGGAAGGAAAGAGCATAGCGGGGCTTTCAGCCGACCGGGTGGTTTCGCTGGGCCTCTCCCAGGTTCCCGAGGGGAGGCAGGTTTTCAACCCGCTCACCGTCGAGGAGAACCTAGAGCTCGGCGCCTACCTGCGTTACCGCGCCGGCGGCCAGAAGAGCGAGATCGCGCAGGACATGGAGCACATGTACCAGATGTTCCCGCGCCTGAAGGAGCGCAGGCGCCAGGCCGCCGGAACGCTGTCCGGAGGCGAGCAGCAGATGCTCGCCATCGGGCGCGCGCTCATGGCCCGCCCCAAGCTGCTCCTTTTGGACGAGCCGTCCATGGGGCTTGCGCCGCTGGTCGTGCAGGACATCTTCAAGGTGATCGAAAAGCTGAGGGACGAGGGGACCACGATCCTGCTCGTGGAGCAGAATGCCCGCGCCGCCCTGAAGGTCGCCGACCGCGGCTACGTCCTAGAGACGGGCAAGGTGATACTCGAAGGTATCGCTGCCGAGCTTTTGGAAAACAAGGATGTGCAACGCGCCTATCTGGGGCGCGACAAAAAGGAAATCTGGGAGAGGTAGTTATGCAGATTTGGGATCCCACTTACGAATGCATGCCGCGCGAGGAGATGGAGCAGCTCCAGCTGGAAAGGCTCCAGGCCACCCTCAACCGCGTCTACAAGAACGTCACCTGCTACCGCAACAAGTTCAATGAAACCGGGATCGTCCCTGAGGATGTCCGCTCCCTCTCCGACCTGTCCAAGCTCCCCTTCACCACCAAGGAGGATCTCCGCCTCAACTACCCCTACGGCATGTTCGCCGTTCCGCTGCGCGAGGTGGTGCGCATCCACTCCTCCAGCGGCACCACAGGGAAGCCGACCGTCGTGGGGTACACGAAACACGACGTGAAGGTCTGGTCGAACCTCGTGGCCCGCTTCATGACCGCAGCCGGCGTCACCCACGACGACGTGGTGCAGATCGCCTTCGGCTACGGCATGTTTACCGGCGCCTTCGGCCTGCATTACGGCTCGGAGACCATCGGGGCTTCCGTCATCCCGATGGGGGCGGGGAACACCGAGAAGCAGATCATGATCATGCAGGACTACCGCACCACCGCGCTGGTCTCGACCCCGAGCTACGCGGTCACCATAGCGGAGCGGATGGAGAGGATGGGAATCGACCCCAAGAGCCTCACCCTCAAGGTCGGGCTCTTCGGCGGCGAGCCGTGGTCCGAGTCCATGCGGCGCGAGATCGAGAGCAGGCTCGGGATCTCCGCCACCGACAACTACGGTCTTTCCGAGGTCATCGGGCCGGGTGTTGCCGGCGAGTGCCCGCAAAAGTGCGGCATGCACATCTCCGAGGACGCCTTCCTGGCCGAGATTATAGACCCGGATACCGGCGAGACGCTCCCTCCGGGGAGCGTCGGCGAGCTGGTGCTGACCTCGCTCACCAAGGAGGCGTTCCCCATGGTGCGCTACCGGACCCGCGACATCACCTCGCTCGATTACTCCAAGTGCGAATGCGGCAGGACCACGGTGCGCATGAAGAAGACCATGGGGCGCTCCGACGACATGCTCATCATCAAGGGGGTGAACGTCTACCCGTCGCAGATCGAGGACGTGCTCTTCGCCGTCGAGGGGTGCGAGCCGCATTACCAGCTGGTGGTGGACAGGAAGGGCGCCCTCGACACCCTGGAGATCAGGATAGAGGTGACCGAGAACATCTTCTTCGACGAGATGAAGCGCCAGAAGGAGTTCCTGGACAACGTGGAGCGGCGCATCGACTCGGTGCTGGGGGTCGGGGCGGTGGTCAAGCTGGTCGAGCCCAGCTCCATTCCCAGGGCGGAAGGCAAAGCATCGAGAGTCATTGACAACAGGAAAATCTAG
>Ga0209317_1002371_pt1 | contig 13805 bp, 9 predicted proteins | sample RifGroB2_FD_183994 | JGI IMG/M metagenome (GOLD analysis project Ga0209317, IMG submission 183994) | Soil microbial communities from Rifle, Colorado, USA - Groundwater B2 (SPAdes) (version 2) | ecosystem: Environmental > Terrestrial > Soil > Unclassified | place: Rifle, Colorado | collected... | reverse complement strand
CAAGTACATCGCCTCGTTATGCCGATCGGCCAACGATTCCATCACCGGGCGCACCTCCTCCATGAGGCAGCGGTAGGTCTGCGCGCTATCGCCGGCTGAAGAGGAGACCGAGACCTGCACGGCATGCCCCGGACGCCCCTCCTCCTGCGGCGGCATCCCGCCGGGGAGCGCCCCGCCGCACTCCCCGTATCCGTCGCGCGCAAGCGGACCCCGCTCCCCCTTTCCGCTCTCCAGTCTCTCCAGGAGGCGGATCGTGTGATACCTGCTGATGCCCGCTGTTCTCGCAAGCGCCGAAACGGAGTAGTCCCGCCGCAAGTCGGCCGGCATCTCCAAAAGTTCCAGCGCCTTCTCGAGCCGCTGGGTCATAAGCATCTTCTTTTTGGCTTTCATCCTCTGCGCTTTCGTCTTTTCCGTCTTCATCCCCCCCCCGCATGCTAGTCCCAGTTGATGATCTTCATGGTCCCTTTTTCCGCAAGGTGCTGCTGCATTTTGAAAACCTTGAAGAGCATGTGCGGCTCGTGCCCCACGTTCAACTCGAAGCACTCGCGCTTGGCCCGCTCGTAATACTCCTGCATGATCGGCTTGTAGTCGGGGTGGACGCATTTCCTGATGATAAGCTGCGCCCGATCCCTCGGGCAGAGCCCGCGCAGGTCCGCGAGCCCCTGTTCGGTGACCAGCACGTCCAGATCGTGCTCGGTATGGTCCACATGCGTGGCCATCGGCACCACGCAGCTGATCCCGGTCGGGTCCTTTCTGGAGGGCCTGGTGGAGGGGGTGTGCATGATGGAGAGATAGGCGTTCCTGAGAAAGTCACCGGAGCCGCCGATGCCGTTGATCATCCGGGTACCCCCAACCAGGGTCGAGTTGGCGTGGCCGTAGATATCGAACTCCACCGGCGTGTTCATGGCGATGACCCCCAGGCGGCGGATCGGCTCCGGGTTGTTGCTGATCTGCATGGGGCGCAGCACCACCTTGTTGACGTAGAAATCCCAGTTGTCGTAGAGGCGCTTGAACCCTCCCTCGGAAAGGGAGAGCGAGGTGGAGGAGGCGAAATCCAGCTTCCCGGAATCGAAGAAGTCGAGCATGGTATCCTGGATCACCTCGGTCCAGACCTTGATGTTGGTGAAGGGACCCTTGACCAGGCCGCCAACCACGGCGTTGGCTATGTTGCCCACCCCCGACTGGAGCGGCAGGAGATTCTTGGGCAGACGCCCCGCCTTCACCTCGAACTGGAAAAAATCGATGATGTTGGCGGCGATCTGCTCGGAGACCGCATCGGGTGCGGAAAGCGCGCGCCCCTTATCCGGCATGCGCGACTCTACTATGGCTACTATCTTGTCTGGGTCGCACGGCACGTAGAGGGAACCGACCCTGTCGTCGACCCGGCTGATCAGGTAAGGTTTTTTGTGGGGGGGACGCTCCGTCATGACGATGTCGTGAATCCCTTCGAAAGACGGGATAGCGGTATTAATCTCGATGATCAGTTTATCGGAGTGCTGGATCACCTCGGTGGCGCACCCGATGGACCCCCCAAGGATGATCCCTCCGTCTTCGGTAATGCCGCTTGCCTCTATCAGCCCCAGGTCGAACCCGCCCCCCCTCTCCTTGGTGTAGAAACCGTAAGCCAGGTCCTGGGCGTAGAGCGAGAGGTGCTTGTCACCCATCCGCACGGTGCCGTTATTTACCTGTTTTTGCACCACCTTGCCGGTCTGGTAGGGCCACCTTTTGTCGGTCATCAGCAGCGAGGCCCAGCGGTCCTCTACCTCCGCGCCGATGGAGGCGCCGATAAAGAGGTTGAAACGCATCTTCCCCTGCAGATTGTTCTTCTCTACGTAATCGGCCAGCGCGGCGGGTACGACCTTGGGATAACCTACCGGGGTGAATCCGGACCACCCAAGGTCCATGCCGTCGCGAAAGAACGGTATGGTCTCCTCCGCGCTCATGATCCTGGCGTGCAAGCTCTCCTTCCTGATCCTTTTGTGCAGTTCACTCATTTAAACCTCCGTTTTGTTTTTTTGGGACATGTCCACTTCAAGGACCGCTTCGGGTCCCACTTGCGATCGGTTTTGCTATTAGCCTTGACGTTAGGGATAGACCTCATTAAATATCCGACTCTAGCCCTCCTCGGCACATTAAAGCGATAAGGCCGTCAAACGGAGGTTAAGCGGTTTCGGCTTGATCATCTACCGATAAAATATATTCAGTTTACGTGCATGTCAAGCACAAATAAAACAGATTTATACAAACACGGATAATTACCTTGCGCTAGTGATGTGTCTCCTCCCCCGGCAACGGGGCGGTGCACGATTTTTATATCGTTGACAAACACCGGCCGATCATCTAAAAATCAACCACAGGGTTTACGTAAAGGTGAAATATATGAACATACTGAAGGAAGGCGAGGAAGCGGTATCGATTGGGGACTTGGCGAAGGAGTATGGTCTTACCACCAGAACCCTGCGCTACTGGGAAGAAGTAGGGATCATCGAGTCGGTGCAAAGGGCCGATGGGGCGACCAGGGGATATACCCCCTACTACTTCAGGAGGATTAAATTCATACTGAAGCTGAAGGAACTGGGACTCACCATCAAGGAGATGCAGGATCTTTACCTGGCTTATGGCGATGCCAAGCAGACCGACAGGATGATCCCTCGTCTGATCGAGATGCTCGATCAACACATCGACAAGGTTGACCAGAAGATGGCGCAGTTGTCATCACTTAGGAAGGACATCGTCGATTACCGGCAGAAGATGATAAAGCACCTCTCCTATGGCGGACAGTAGCGCTCATGAAGTGCAGGAGAGGAGAAACGGCAAAGGCGATTAAAGTTGATCCTGCAGATGGGATGAAGCGAGGATGAGAGGTGCATTAAAGCGGCCGGCTAGCCGAGGGTGAAAAAGAAGGTCGCTCCTTTGCCAGGCTCGCCTTCCGCCCAGACCTGACCGCCGTGGCGCTGAATGATGCGCTGCACGCTTGCCAACCCGATGCCGGTCCCCTGGAACTCCTCGGCGGCGTGCAGGCGTTGAAACGGCTTGAAGAGCCGGTCGGCACGCTCCATGTCGAAGCCGGCGCCATTGTCGCGGATGAAATAGGCGGTTTTTTCCTGATGCGGCGCGACGCCGAACTCGACTACCCCCTCCAGTTTCCTGGCCGAATACTTCCAGGCGTTGCCAAGCAGGTTATCGAGGACCACTCGCAAGAGATGAGCATCCGCATCGCCGCACACCCCGGCCTGCACCTCGCAGGCGACATTGCGCTGCGGCTCGGTCAGCCTGAGCTCATCGATTATCTCCAGGACCATAGCGCTGATATTTACCGATTCCCGCGTGAAATTGCCGCTGTTTCTGCGCGAGAAATTGAGCAGCGTGTCTATCAGATGATTCATCCGGATGCTTCCGTTTAGTATTTCCTTCACGTACGCCTTCCCCTGCGGACTCAGCTCGTCGCCGAAAATCTCCAGGATCACCTGGCTGTACCCGTTGATGGCGGTGAGCGGCCTGCGCAAGTCGTGAGAAACGGTGTAGCTGAAAGCCTCCAGGTCCTCGTTGGCGATCTCAAGCTCCAAGGCGCGCGCCGAGAGATTGGTATGCAGTACCTCGATCTCCTCGGCCGCCTGCTTGCGCTTGGATATGTCCGAGATCATCGCGAAGGACCCGGTGAATGCCCCGTCTCCCCCCTTGATGGGGATGGCGGAGACGCTGGCCCACATCCTCGCGCCATCCTTGCGCAGAAAAATGGTTTCATAGTGATCGGAGTCACCCGCTCCCTTATTTTTCAGCCTGGCGGCTACTTCGTCGTGCAGACAGTCGTCGATGAACTCAAGATAGGGACGACAGAGCATCCCGGAAACCTCCCGGCCGAGCATCTCCGCAAACTGGCGGTTGACATAGCTGCAGCGCCCATCCGCGTCCAACGCCAGAATCCCCTCTTGGGAGGTCTCCACTATCATCCGGTAACGCTCTTCACTTTGGCGCAGTTTGGTGTTTTCCGACTCCGCCTCGGCAAGACGAGCCTGCAGGTCATGCAGAAGTCGCCTGGCTTGCGGGTCGAGCCGGGAGAAGTCGATCTCCGGCATCTCTTTTGGCAGGCTCAACTGCGCCTTAATATCAAGATTTCCTATCAGGTCCTTCAATTGTCGTCTCGCATGTTCGGCGCGCTCCGGTTCGATCATACCTCTCTTGCCACTCATTTTGTTTACGCTTTGCACGAGAAACTGTCAACCAGGTATTTGGCGCTAAACAGGGGGAAGCTGCCAGTTAGTCGTTTTTTTGCACCCTTTGCTGTCGTCGCCGCTCAGCCCCCTTTATTTTCCGTGACAAGTCTGATAAGGTAGCGCCGTTAACGTACACGGCACCCCATGGAAGGAGAAACATAATGTCGAAAGCAACCGGCTTGAAAATCTGCGAAAACATGACTATAGACAGCGATCTGGAGGGCGACGCCGGCTGGGTCCCTTTCGATGCGCCGTCTCTTGTGGGCGAATCGCTCCGCTTTGTCTCCGGCGATCCTCATGGGGAGCGCTTCCGGGCACGCTATTACCGCGATGCCGAGCAGCACCTTCATGCGCGGATCTGGTTCGGCCCCGAGACGGAAGGCCCTCCAGGGCATGCCCACGGCGGCTCAGTCGCGGCGGTAATGGACGAAGCCCTTGGCCTGGCTGCCTGGGCCGCCGGCTACCCCATCGTGGTCGGCAACCTGAACGTGAGCTTTCGCAATATGCTGCCGCTGCAAAAGGTGGTAACCGTAGAAAGCCGTGTGATCTCCGTCGAGGGACGCAAGATTATGGTACACGGCCGCATCTTTCTCGGTGCGACGACCTTTGCCGAAGCACAATGCCTCTGCATCACCATCCCGGGAAAATGAGCGCACAACCCTCTGCTGCTTGGCCCAAGCTCTGTGGCTTGGCCTAGCCGCGAGCCCGTTGATGACAAAAAATGAAGTCAGTTTCAAGTGGCCTTGCACTCCCCCTAGGAGAGGGTTCGGATGAGGGACGCGCCCCGAGTGCGATGCCGCTCATCCGAACCTGCTGAAAATCCCGCCCCAGCTCTTCCGCTTGTATTCCTCCTCTCCGTGAACCGCCCGACAGACAGACGGATAGGCCGGCTCCGCACACAGGCGGCTCAGCCTCGCCAGCCGTGTAGCAAAAAACCGGCCAACATTCACGCTCTTTTGTGTAGAGTTGCTTCTCCATTTTCCCGTCAAGTTTACGCCTGAACTGCCGATGATTATTCAAAGTGCGCGATTCATAACGAGTCCCGCAAAAATCCACAGCCGGCGCCGAAGAACTGGCGCACCTAATGGAGAAGAAAATGAGAATTCATCAATTTCGGGACTGGAATCTTAATGCAAAAACGACGAGCATCCCCTTGGCCACGGTTTTAGTCCTCTCGGCGCTGAATTTTCTCTATTTCCTGCCTGACCTGGAACAAAGAGTGTTGACCCTGAAACCGGTGGCCGATCTCCCCGCCGAACTTGCCACCCAATACACGCTACAGGTCATGTCGTCGCTACACTGGATGATGGCGGTTACCACCTTGCTGTTAATGATCGGAGTCCTGCTCGCCTACATCGTTTCCTCCAGGACAAGCAGGAACCTCAAAAAGCTCACCCAGGCAGCCGACGAATTGTCATGGGGCGATTTCGACATAGAGATCAATGTGGATTCGCAGGATGAAACAGGAAGCCTCGCCACCGCGCTTCGGGAAATAGCCACCGGCAACGCCGAGGCGGCCAGGGCGGCCGAAAGGATGGCGGCCGGCGACCTGACTGTCGAGTTTAAAATGAAGTCCGCCAAGGACGTCCTGTCCAGGAATCTCGCGATGACGGTCGAGGCGGTAAAGGGGATGGTTGCCGACGTCGACATGCTCGCCAATGCCGCGCTCGCGGGAAAGCTCTCCCTGCGTGCGGACGCTTCGAAGCACCAGGGGGACTACCGCAAGATAGCGGAGGGAGTCAACGCGACCATCTCCAGGTTGGTCGGGCTGCTCGACAATATGCCGACCCCGGCCATGATCGTCGACAACGACTTCAGCGTGCTGTACATGAACGAGATCGGGGCCAAGGTGGGGGGCAAGACCGCGGACCAGGTGGTGGGCCAGAAATGCTACGACCATTTCAAGACCTCCGACTGCAAAACCGCGAACTGCGCCTGCGGCAAGGCGATGCAAAGCGGCAGGGCGGCAAGCAGCGAAACGGACGCCCACCCCGCGGCCGGAGTCGATCTCAACATAGCCTATAACGCGACCCCTCTTTATAACGAGGCAGGCCGTATCATAGGAGCCTTCGAGGTGGTGTCGGACCAGACGGCGGTGAAAAACGCGGCGCGCCTGGCGAAGAAGATCAGCGACTACCAGGAAAAGGAGACCAGGAAGCTGGTGCATGGCCTGGACAAGCTCGCCAAAGGGGACGTCGATTTCGCTATCGGCACGGAGCCCGCGGACCGCGACACGCAAGAGGCGAAAGAGATCTTCGAGTCGCTGGCCGGCGCCCTGAACAGTTGCGCCAGTGTGATCGGCACCTTGAACGCCGATGCCGGCATGCTCTCGCAGGCCGCGACGCAGGGGCGGCTCAACGTCCGCGCCGACGCCGATAAGCACCAGGGCGCCTACCGCGACATCATGCGTGGGGTCAACGACACATTGGCAAGGGTAGTCGGCTTCCTCGACAACATGCCGAGCCCGGCCATGATCATCGACTGCGATTTCAACGTGGTGTACATCAATCACCTCGGCGCCAAGGTCGGCGGCAAGACTCCGGCGCAGGTCGCCGGCACCAAATGCTACGACCACTTCAAGACCGGCGACTGCAGGACGCAGAACTGCGCCTGCGGCCAGGCGATGACCAACGGCCGCGAGGCGACCAGGGAGACCGACGCCCACCCCTCCGCAGGCCTCGATCTCGACATCTCGTATACCGGCGTGCCTATCAAGGACGCCGGCGGCAAGGTGCTTGGCGTGCTTGAGGTGGTAACGGACCTGACCTCGGTGAAGACGGCTGCCCGGCAGGCCAGGAAGATCGCCGATTATCAGGATTTCGAGACCAGGAAGCTTGTGGACGGACTTGACAAGCTCGCCAAGGGGGACGTCAACATCTCCCTCGCCACCGAGCCCGCCGACTGCGACACGAGTGAAGTAAAGCAGACCTTCGACACCATAGCCGCGGCGGTCAACAGCTCGGCCGAGGCGACCCGGAAGATTTCCCAAGCGGCCACGCGGATTGCCGGAGGGGATCTCACCGTCGAGATCCTTGAGCGCTCGCCGCAGGACGAATTGATGATCGCCCTGCGCGCCATGGTGCAGAAGTTGAGCGAGGTGGTGACCGACGTCAAGGCCGCCGCCGACAACGTAGCCGCGGGGAGCCAGGAACTTTCGTCCAGCTCCGAGACCATGAGCCAGGGGGCAAGCGAGCAGGCGGCGGCCGCGGAGGAAGTCTCCTCCTCCATGGAAGAGATGTCCTCCAACATCAGGCAGAACGCCGACAACGCCATCCAGACCGAGAAGATCGCCTCCAAATCGGCGAAGGACGCGCTGGAAGGCGGAAAGGCCGTCACCCAGACGGTCGGTGCCATGAAGGAGATCGCGGGGAAGATATCGATCATAGAGGAGATAGCGAGGCAGACCAACCTGCTGGCCCTGAACGCGGCCATAGAGGCGGCGCGGGCCGGCGAGCACGGCAAGGGATTCGCCGTGGTCGCTTCCGAGGTGCGCAAACTGGCCGAACGGAGCCAAAAGGCCGCGGCGGAGATCTCCGATCTCTCCTCCAGCAGCGTGGAAATAGCGGAGCAGGCGGGCCGTATGCTGAATCAGATGGTTCCCGACATCCAGAAGACGGCCGAGCTGGTCATGGAGATCAGCGCCGCCTGCAAAGAGCAGGATACCGGCGCCGAGCAGATCAACAAGGCGATCCAGCAACTGGACCAGGTAATCCAGCAAAACGCCTCCGCATCGGAAGAGATATCCTCCACGGCGGAAGAACTCTCAGGCCAGGCGGAGCAGTTGCAGGACACCATCGCCTTTTTCCAGGTGGACAAGGCTGGCGGTTCGCCAAAACGGCAACAGGTTAAGGCAGCAGCGCCGCCGGCGGCGACCAGGCAAATCGCCAGGAAAAAGGTGCTCACCCAGGCGGGGAGCTTCGCCGAAAGGCAAAAAAACGGGGTGAACGGGCTGAACCTGGAACTTGATAAAGAGGACAACTGCTTCGAGCGATTTTAAAAAAGCAATTGACGATTGACGATTGACGATTGGACGGCGGCGGCACTGGAGCTTGACCCTATAAAGCTCCGTGCCGCCGTTTCGCCCAAATCGCTTCAAGGAACGGAATTATTTTGACTAAAGTAAGCTCGCGGGAGGCCGATAACAGAACCAGATCCTGTTGCTGAACCTGTGCCATACCGCCCGGACCTTTGCCCGATATTGACTAAACTACCCACTCCCGGCACCAGACGGGACATAAGGTTTTCCTTACATGACAAAAACACACTTTTTCGTCGCAGTGCTGATAGCGGTTATAGGTCTTGTATCGTCAAACCAGGGCTTCAGTAGGACGAACTGTCAGGGCGACTGTGAGATATCCAGTCAGGAATACGCCAAGCTGCAAGACGCCATCGACTTCTATCCCGAGATAGCAGCGGCAGCCCGCGAGGATCTGACTCAAGAATTCGTCACTGCCTCCGAATACAAAAAGATCATGCGTCAGGTCGACGTGGTAAAGTTGAAACGCACCAGGCAAATGACGGCGATGCGGGACCAAGCAAGGTAGAAATGTAAATGAGATAGTGCAGACAGCAAAAAGAGGGATTCAGCCGCGACAGGCTGAATCCCTCTTTTTATCAAGCGTCACGCTTACGCTGACAGCGCCGCCGTTACAGCTTGAATTGCCTCACCAGGCGCTGCAGCTCTTCCGACTGCACTGAAAGCGTGGCCGCGGCCGAGGCTGTTTCGGTTACCCCCTTGGCGGTCTGCTGCACCGCGCTGGTGATCTTCTGGATGTTGGTGGTGATTTCGCCGGTGGTGGAGGTCTGCTGATTGGCGGCGGTGGTTATCTGGTTGATCTGGGTGGTAACCTCGCTGACCTGTTCCAGTATCTCCTCAAGGGCTTGTCCCGATCTGGCCGAATATTCGGCCCCCTTCTCCACCTCCGCAACCCCTTCCTCTATGGCGGCGATGGCTCCCTTGGTCCCGACCTGTATCGTCTTTATCATCTCCGCTATCTCGCGCGTCGCCCGGGTCGTGCGTTCAGCCAGGGCGCGAACCTCGTCGGCCACCACGGCGAATCCGCGTCCCTGTTCGCCGGCACGCGCGGCCTCGATGGCGGCGTTTAGAGCGAGCAGGTTGGTCTGGTCGGCGATATCCTGGATGGTCCCAATGATCTGGCCAATCTGGTCCGAACTGGAGCCCAGTTCCTCCACAGTCTTGGCGGCATCCTTGACCCGGCTGGCGATGCGTTCCATGCCGCAGGTCGTCTGACGGACCACGTCGGCTCCCGAGCGGGCGGTGCGGCTTGCGCGGTTGGAGTTTTCCGCGGCACTCATGCAGTTACGCGCGATGTCGCTGGAAGTAGCCGCCATCTCTTCGCTGGCCACGGCTACCGTGTTGGTCTGGCAGGCGACGTCATCAGTCCCGGCGGATATCTGCTCTGCGTTGCCGCGCAATTGGCCGGAGGTCTGTGCCACCTGCGCGGAACTCTGCAATATCTGCCTGATGATGTCGCGCATGGTTGACTGCAGGACGTCAATGGAACGGATAATGGTGCTGATCTCGTTATTGCGCTTGGCACTGATCGGTTTGGACAAGTCCCCGGAGATCATGGTTTCCAAAAAAAAGATGATGCGCCGAAGCGCGTCGTTTACGGACCAGAAAAGCAGACTGCTGAAGAATGCCCCCAAAAGCAGAAAGATCGCCGTCGAGACGACTGAAAGCGACAGTGAAAAGGAACGCCCCGCCACGACGGCTGTAACGATACAGAAACTGTAACTGACACAGAGCCAAATGATGCGGGTGCGGATACGCAGTTGCAGATAGGAATCTAGTAGAAAATTCATGCCGGCCCTCATTTATGTCCCCCGGGCCTCTTGTCGATTGGCATCATTGCCAAATCTCTCCTAAAACAGTACTTGCGTCTGCCTCTGGAATCGCCCGTTCGCTACCATACTTTTTCGGTCATTCCGCGCTCCTCTTTAATTATATTTATCAGGCGTGTTTTTATCCGGTGCCGAGGGCGCAATATCGAGTGATTTCACTAAAGTCGGAGCCATTATCTACCGATTGAGTATATTAGTAGCCGGCATCGTCAAACAGGCACCCTAACCTAAAGGAGATTTCCGCCGATGAATGCAATTTGGCACTACTACCTCTGCCTCACCATCAAGACCAGGCTCACCATACTCTGTCTTTGCTACAGCATCTGCATAGTCGCCGCGACCATAGCCGGGACGCACGAATCCCGGCTGTTGCAGGTGGGAGCAGTGTTGCTGTTCATCTCCCTGGGCGCCCTGTTCGGCGGCATCAACATCTGGGGGATAACCAACGCCATCGGACGGACCATACGGCATCTGGAGACCCTGGAAGGGGGCGACCTGAGCCACGAGATAGTGATAAAGCGCAAGAATGAGATAAGCAAGATCCTGCTTGCCCTGCGGGGAATGGTGGGCAAACTCACCGAGGTGCTGCACAACATCCACGGCGCAAGCCTGCAGATGGAACAGTCATCGTTCCAGATAGCCGAGATATCGAACGAGATATCCGAGAGCAGCAGATCTCAGCAGCAGCGGGCGCAGGACGTCTCGGCTGCGACCGGCGAGGTACGCATGATGTCCGAGTCGGTGCGTGAGCTATCCGAAAGGATGCTCGGCAATTCGAGAGAGACGGAAAAAGAAGCGGAACAGGGGCTTCAAGCCACCAGAGACAACATCGCCCAGATGCGGCTCACCGTGGCGGAGGTGAATCGCGCGGCCGAGGAAACCTCGGGGCTAAACCAGGTTGGAGAGCAGATCCATAAGATCATCGCCAGCATCACCGATATCGCGGACCAGACAAACCTGTTGGCGCTCAACGCGGCCATAGAGGCGGCAAGGGCCGGCGAGCAGGGACGCGGCTTCGCCGTGGTGGCCGACGAGGTGCGCAACCTGGCCACCAGGACCTCCAGGGAGACCCAGGAGATAACCAAGATCATCACCGAGTTCACCGGCCAGGTGAGCGCCACCATGAGGACCATGGAGCGGATCGTTGAGCGGGTGCATGGCGGCGAGCAGAAGACGTTGCAGACGGCGCAGATCATCGAGACCATGGTGGAGTCGGTGCGCGGCACCTCCTCGGCGAGCCTGCGCATATCCGAGGCGAGCAGCGCGCAGATGGACCGTCTCACCGAACTGCAGCAGAGCCAGGAATCGCTTTTCCACACCATCAAGGACAACGGTTCCAAGGTCGGGGTGACCGCCACCATCAGCAAGGACCTCAACGAAGTAACGAAGCAGTTCAACAGGCTTTTGGACAACTTCACCTTCAGGACGGAAACCGAGATAACACAGGCGGCACACGAACAGCGGCGCCATCCGCGTGCCCAAAACGGCCTGCTGGTCCTGGTGCGCCGGCCGGGCTCGCGGCAGGAGACCAAGGGGATCACCAGCGATTTCAGCATGACGGGACTGCAACTGCGCATGTCCGATCAAAGCGAGTTTGAGCGCGGCGGCGACGTGGAGCTTGAAATCATGACCCCGGGCAACTCGCTGGAAGAGTACGAAAAACAGACGCCGTTGAGGGTCGGCGCGCGCGTGGTCTGGTGTCGCAATCAAAGCACCGGCACCACCTGCGGGCTCGAATTCGGGCAACTGCTACCCGAGCACCGGCAGCGCTTGGAATTCTGCTTCAAGCACTTCAAAAAGAACGCCCGCTTCGGGTAAAATTCGCAGGGATTATTCAGGCATGGTGGGATCTACAGTGGCGGTTTTGGTTCCTTTAGCCCTGCTTTCCGCCGTAACGGTAGGCATCGCGATCAGGTACAAGGTGACGACCCCCGCTATGCTCAGTAGCAGAACCTTCAGCCAGAGCGGCTCTATAAAGAGCATCACCGACACCGGAAAGGAAATCCAGATCATGCCAATCGCCATGATCTTCACCCTCAAAGGGATGCCGCCGTGGGTCAGGTAATCGCGGAGCATGGGACCCAGGTGCCTATGCTCCACCAGCCAGTCATGAAACCGCACCGAGCTTTTGGAAAAACAATACACCGACAGCAACAGAAACGGCACGGTCGGCACCAGCGGGAGGAAAAGCCCGACAATCCCGCAGGCGATGGAAATCCAGCCGATGCAGATCAATATCCAGCGCAACAGTCCGCTCTTCACGTGGTTGCGCGTCGGATCATGTTCATGATGAGGCATAGCTATTCCTTGTTTGGGCTGTCAGCAATAAAGCTCCGTTGTTCTGGCGAGACTCAATTGTAAGCGAAAGAGGAAATTCGACAAACAAAAAACGAGCCTGCTCGAAAAGATCACATCCTTCCCCTGCTCCGCCGGCATGAACCCGTTCCATTCATTTGAGGTCCGGCAATCTCCTTCATTGCATGCACCGTTTGGGCGACTGCCTTTCCGCCTTCCTGTGCGTCCGTTGCGGATTTGACGGCGATCTTTTCCGTCTGCATCGCGTTGTCCGCATTCTGCTGTTAGCTGACATCTGTTCCATTGAGGAAGATGGCTCTTCAGCAGCCGCAGCCTGCTCGCTTGCCCCCTGTGAGAGTTTCTCGGAACCTGAGGACATCTGCTGGCTTCCGGCGGCCACGTTGTCGGAAGCGCATTTCACGTCATTCACCACCTCGGAGAGCTTCGCAAAACTATCTATTTCCCGGCAGATAATTTATTATGGCTGAGCCCTGGACCCCGACGAGGGGTCAGAATTGAAAGAGATCAACAGTTCAAGCTGATGCCACAGAGTGAGTACACAACTGAGTACTCATTGTAGTAAACCCACAAGGGAGAGCACTTCCGGCTCTGGGATCAAACGAAACGCTCCCAACGAAAATACGGGCAGTTAGCGCGTTAACAGCCTGCCGGAGTCTGGGCAAAACAGAAATGGCACGGTGACTGCTTGTAAGCGCTCATCTAATCGCACCGCACACCACTTCGCAAAGGTTTAACCATGAAAACAACCGGATTACCCAAGAAGCAGGGGATGTACGATCCCCAGTTCGAGCATGACGCCTGCGGTGTCGGCTTCGTCACCAACATCAAGGGGAAGAAGTCCCACGAGATCGTGCAGCAGGCCATTACCGTCCTGGCCAACCTCGATCACCGCGGCGCGGTCGGCAGCGAACACAATACAGGCGATGGTGCCGGCATCCTGATTCAGATGCCCGACGCCTTCTTCCGCAAGGTCTGCCCTGAATCCGGCATCGAGTTGCCGGCTGCCGGCCACTACGGCGTCGCTATGCTCTTCACCTCGCCCGAGGCTACCGAACGAAGCGCCGCCAAGCACCTTTTCCAGCGCATCATCGCCGAGGAAGCGGTGCAGGTCATCGGCTGGCGCGACGTGCCGACCGACAACTCTTCCCTGGGAGATACGGCCAAGGCGGGCGAGCCGCTGGTACGGCAGATCTTCTTCAAGCGCAATGCCTCCTGCCCGGACGAGGATGCCTTCAACCGCAAGCTCTACGTCCTGCAGCAGCGGGCCCTCCACGAGATACGCGACAAGGGTGTCGATCCCTACTGGTACTTTTCCAGCGTTTCGACCCGCACCGTGGTCTACAAGGGTATGTTGATGCCTGCCCAGCTGGACCAGTACTACCCCGACCTGCGCGATCCGGCGATGGAGAC
>Ga0209317_1002370_pt1 | contig 13807 bp, 11 predicted proteins | sample RifGroB2_FD_183994 | JGI IMG/M metagenome (GOLD analysis project Ga0209317, IMG submission 183994) | Soil microbial communities from Rifle, Colorado, USA - Groundwater B2 (SPAdes) (version 2) | ecosystem: Environmental > Terrestrial > Soil > Unclassified | place: Rifle, Colorado | collected... | reverse complement strand
TGATGTGCGCTTCCGGCAGTCTGAGGATTATCTGCATTGGATCAGGGCCGTTCTGAACGGTTATGCCATCGGTTACATCGACGAACCGCTGGCCATGTACCGCTGGCGCAGCGGCAGCCTCAGTAAAAATCAGGTTGAGATGTCCGAATCGATGATCCGAATGTTTGAATTGCTTGTACAGGAGCATGCGCTGCTCCAGGGACAGGGACCGGAAGCAGATAGTGTCAGGAAACGGATCGACCAGCTCCGGTGCTCGCTTCCCTATCAGTATCGTCAGCAGGGCCGCCGCACAGTTGCACGCCGTCAGGCGGCTTCGCTGATCGGTACCTATCCCTGCAGCACCGGGCTTTATCTCGAATATTTAAAGGCATGCGTACCGCTCTCCATGCTTCGTCTGCTTCACAGGCTGCGTGCAGGCCTTAATCTCTAAACATGCGCCGCTTCCACTCAGGCAATGAACAGCCGAAAGGATACGGCAAGGATGGATGATCAATGAAGATACGGGTACAGCATTACGAAGAAGATGGGACTGACTGGGATTCCTATGTGGCGTCCCAGACTTCGAGCAGTAATTATCATCTCTACGGGTGGCGTGAAGTTATCGAGAAGAGTTTTGGCCACAAAACCTATTATCTGGCTGCCAGAAAGGATGACAGTGAGATCTGCGGAATCCTCCCATTGGTGCATATGAAAAGCATGCTGTTCGGAAATTTCATGGTTTCCATGCCGTTTTTCAATTATGGCGGGATGATTTGCGGCAATGAAAATGCAGCCGACCTGCTGGTAGCCGAATCCCGTCACATCCTGGCAGACAAACATGCGGATTATGCCGAGTTCCGGCATGTCGAATGTTCCATGGATGCTGAAACAAAGCAGCACAAGGTAAGCATGATCCTGGATCTTCAGGGAAACGTGGACGAACAATGGAAGGCTTTGGACAGCAAGGTTCGCAATCAGGTACGCAAGGCCGAGAAGAGCGGTCTGTCGGTGAAGATCGGCCAGATCGAGCTTCTGGACCGGTTTTATGAAGTGTTCTGCCGCAACATGAGAGATCTCGGGACGCCCGTGTATGGCAAAAAATTCTTTCAGAATATTCTGGAGACGTTTCGCGATACCACACGCATTATTGCTGTGGAGTGTGAAGGCACAACCATCGCTGCCGGGCTGATGATCTGGTTCAAAAATGTTCTGGAAGTGCCCTGGGCATCTTCCATCAGCGATTACAGGGATAAATGCCCGAACAACCTGTTGTACTGGGAAGCGATAAAATTCGCCGTTTCCCAGGGGACAAAACAGTTCGACTTCGGCAGATCAACACCGGGAGAGGGGACATATTGTTTTAAAAAGCAGTGGGGCGCCAAACCGGTACCGCTGTATTGGCAGTATCTGCTTGAAGAGGGACATCAGGTACCGGAGCTCAACCCATCTAATCCAAAGTACAGCCTGGCAATAAAACTCTGGCAGCAGCTGCCTGTGCAGGTAACGAAGTTCCTTGGACCATCGATAGTGAAAAATATTCCCTGATCTGTATGCTGATTCAGAGGTCATTTCCCCTTGAGCATGTCGTGCTGCTTCCGTGAGTACCGCATGCCCAAGGGGATGGACCAAAAAATAACAGCGCTAAATTCTTTACCTCAACAATTATCCCTGCCAGTGCTGCATTTTACGCCAAACCATCCATTCCTGAATCATCTGCCTTAACACAAATATTCCTGGTCAAAATCTGATAACTCTCTGAATTTCAGGTGTTACCGGGTATGGCATCAATCGTGAAATGCTTCTGCAGTTGATCAATTTCACCTACGGATGTCTCTATTGCCAGAATTTCAGTCACCATCCCTTACCTCGTCACGTTACAGGTTTCCGCGCATCGGGAGAACAGTGCCACCCGCCACGGCAGCGTTGGAGGTTGGGCAGCTGATGCGGGGAATATGCACATTCTTCCGGAAGGGTGGTGCTGTAACCAGATTCGAGGAGGAGCTTACGGAATATTTCCGGGTCAGGCACTGCTACACGGTGTCATCCGGCAAGGCAGCCCTGGTGCTGATACTGAAGGCGCTGCACGAACTGAATCCGCTCAGAGACGAAGTTCTCATACCGGCTTATACCTGTTACTCGGTACCGTCGGCGATTGTACGGGCAGGTCTCAAGGTGCGCCTGTGCGATCTGGCTGCCGGGACTTTTGATTTCGATTACGACCAGCTACCGAACCTCCTGGCGGATGAACGGCTTCTGGCCGTGATTCCTACGCATCTTTATGGCGTGCCGTCAGATGTGGAAAAGGTGTGGAATCTGGCACGGCCACACGGAGTATTTGTGATTGAAGATGCCGCCCAGGCCATGGGGAGCGAATGGAACGGAAGGAAGCTCGGCACGGTTGGTGATGTGGGGCTGTTCAGCCTGGGGAGGGGCAAGGCGTTTTCAACGGTTGAAGGGGGCATCATCCTGACGGACAACGGGCAGATCGGTCAGACTCTACGTCGGCAGGCAGAAGAGCTGGAAGAATACAACAGTGTGAGTTGCCTGAAACTTGCCCTGTATGCCGTTGCGATGATGATTCTTACCAACCCGTGGCTTTACTGGCTGCCAAGGTCCCTGCCGTTTTTAAAGCTCGGGCGTACAGAGTTCAATACAGATTTTCCCCTGGCCAAACTGTCATGGTTTCAGGCCGGTCTCGCCGTGAACTGGCAGTCCAGAATCACCAGCCTCAAGGAAATGAGGCGTCGCAAAATGGATGACTTCATGGAAAAAGCCATTCCCCTGGTTGCCAATATTAAAGACGGCATTCCCGAACTGATACGGTATCCCGTACTGGCAAAGGATGCTGCCACACAGTCGTTGATGATCAGCAAAAGCGATGCGCTTGGCCTGGGGGTGTCAGGGGGGTATCCGGATTCGATCGATCGGATTCCAGAACTTGCAGGTCATTTTGGCAGTGACTGCAGCTACCCGGTGGCCCGGGAACATGCGCAACGGCTAGTTGCCCTGCCGGTTCACTCCCATCTGTCCGGGCGCGACACTGCTCAGATCAGCGAACTGTGCCATGGCAGACCGGTTCCGGAGCCGATGCCGACGGTTGATATGTTGAAAATAGTTCTGCTGGTAATGCTATGGGCAGCTGCCTTTGCCCCCCTTTTTCCTGAGCTTGTCAGGGATTGGCTGGATAATTCCGATAATTCCCACGCATTTCTGGTGCCGTTCATTTCCCTGTTTTTTATCTGGCAGCGCCGGGATCTTCTGCTCGAGATTCCCGCCCGCACGTCGCGATGGGGCGGGGGGCTGCTTGCAGTCAGCCTGCTGGGGTATGTGGTGAGCAACGCGGGGGGCACGGCATTTCCTGCGCGCATTGCCATGGTCGCTTCTTTGTTCGCTCTTTTCTGGTTCTGTCTCGGTGGTGGAAAAGCCCGGCTGCTGGCGTTTCCGCTCGGCTTTCTGCTGTTTATGGTACCCATCCCGTATTCGCTACTGAGCCTTGTTTCAGGCAGGCTGCAGCTTATGGCTACCAGCATTTCCGAAAAGCTCATTTCCTACTGTGCCATTCCGGTGTACCGGGAGGGGAACATGCTTTACTTCGTTCAGACCCAGCTCGAAGTGGCGGAGGCCTGCAGCGGCATCAGGTCCATTGTGTCCCTGACCATGATCAGCCTCGTATTCTGTTTTTTGTCCCGCAAGGGGTGGTGGCGAAAGGTTTCGTTGATTCTGGCGGCGATTCCGATCGCCATCGCGGCCAACATCGTGCGGGTTTCCGGTACCGGTGTCCTGGCCCACTACTTTGGCGACAGGGTTGCCAGGGGCTTTCTGCACGAGTTTTCGGGGATTGTTGTATTTATCTTCGGATTTGTACTGCTCTTCTCGTTGTTTCTCGTCATAAACAGGGTGGCTGCCGATGATCTCACGTAAAAGTTTTCTGGCCTCCATTGTCATGCTTCTTGCGACGATCGCCGTAGTTGGACTGGTTTCTGCGCGTCCCCAACCAAAGGTCGTATGGACCGGATTGGAACATCTGCCGCTTACAATAGCCGGTTATCATGGCATTGAAGATACATTCCCCGAGGCTGTTACCAGGGAGCTGGATGCAGACACCTCCGTATATCGACATTACAAAACCGGCGGAGGCACTCCTCTCAGCCTGTATATCGGTTACTACGGCACTGCAAAGGGTGGGCGCACCGGGCACAACCCTTACGCATGCCTGCCTGGCGCCGGTTGGGCAATTGTCGATACCCGTTCGCTCAAAGTTGCACATCCCTCCGGCACACGGGTAGATGAAGTAAATTACGTTCAGGCACGACGTGACGGGGTAAGCACCGTCATGCTGCATTGGTATCAGACTGCCGGAAGCACGGTCATATCTACCGGAATCAGACAGAATATCGAACGCATCAAGGGGCGGTTGCTGCTCAACAGGAATGATGGCGCGTTTGTCCAGCTTTCCATGCAGGTCCCTGAGAATCAGGTTGCCGACGCGACGATCAAACTCCAGCAGTTTGCGGGGTTTGTCCTGGAACTGCTTCCCACCTACTGGCCGGTTGAAGAGTAGAAGATGAAAAAGGTGTCTCTATGATCAGTGTCATAATTCCGACCTATAATGCGGAAGGATATATCTGTGAAGCGATCAACAGCGTGTTGGCCCAGACCTACCGGGATTTCGAAATTATTGTTGTCAATGACGGTTCAACAGACGACACGGCGCAGATAATCAGGCAACGGTTTCTAAACGTGAGGTTGTTTTATATCAAAAACAGCGGCGCATCAGCGGCGCGTAACTTCGGCATCTCGGTTTCCAGGGGGGAATATGTGGCTTTTCTGGATGCCGATGACAGGTGGCTTCCCGAAAAGCTGGAGCAGCAGGTCGCGCAGTTTGATGACGACCAGCCGGGGATGGTTTTTACGGAAAACCTGTTCTTCAACGGCAGTGGCATCATTGCAGAGCGGACCGATAAACGCAAAAAACTGATGCGTGGCAACATTGTGAGGAACATTTTCCTGAACAGTTATGTGGTCACTTCCACTGTAATGGTGCGCAGGGCGGTGTTTGATGACGTCGGTATGTTCGAAGAAGAGCTGGTGGTCGGTGAAGACGACAACCTGTGGATGCGGATCAGCATGAAATACCGGGTCAAACTCCTGGATGAGCCTCTGGTTCTCTATCATCTGACCGAAGGAAGCCTGAGCAGGACGAGAAAGAATATCATGCCGGCCATCCGCACGCATATTGAACTGCTGCAGAAAAAATATCCCGAGATCCATCAGCATATCGGTACATCAGCCATCAGGCTCAAATACAACGATTTGTACTTTTCGGAAGCCTATCACCATTTTTCACAGGAGCAGTATCAAGAAGCCAGAAGCTTTTTCATGCAGAGCTACCTGTACTGTCCCTTTAAATTGAAACCTCTTGTGTACGCTATGGCTTCCTGTCTGCCTGGAACTGTCATCGGTATGCTTAGGGGGCTGAAAAGGATGGCGGGAAAACGGGATATGCCGGAACGGATGGAATTTGAAGAGGAGAGTAACCGATGAAGGTACTGAAAATCATCCATACCCACGGCCATGGCGGTGCGGAGAACACCTTTCGCTGGCTTGCCTGGGGGCTGCGCCGCCAGGGGGTTGACGTGATTGCCGCCATCCCCCGCGCACATGATCCGGTCAGGGAAAACTGGATCGAACCGGCACTGCAGGAACTGGACATTCCCTATGTCACCTTTGACAAGTCCGGTTCTCCCTGGAGGCTGTTCAAAAATCTGTCGGCAACAATAAAAAAGGTGCAACCAGACATCGTTCACTCCCATCTGCTGGATTCGAATTTCTATTCCTCCCTTGCGTGCAGGAAAAACACCATCCCCCATGTTTGCACAGAACATGGGGATGTGTTTATGAGCAACTCTTCAAGCTCACGGCTCAAATATGCAACCATTTCACGGCTGAGCAGCATTGTCGTCTGCGTCTCGGAAGCGGTGCAGAGAGGTGCTGCCCCTCAGATAGGATTGGATAAGCTGAAAACCATAAACAACGGAATCCGCTTCATGTCGCCCGGCGCATCCACATTCAGAGGGGAGTTCGGAATCCCGGCGTCAGCTATCTGTGTCGGTGCAGTCGGCAATCTTTACCCGGTTAAGGGGCACACCCATCTGCTGACCGCTTTTTCCCATCTGTTGACCAAACATCCTGGAGCATACCTGGTGCTGGTCGGGCGTGGAGGTGAAGAAAACAAACTCCGCAATCAGGTGCGCGCCTTGAACATACCCGAGGGGCGGGTACTTTTCACCGGGTTCCGCAAGGATATTGAGAACATTCTTAACAGTCTTAATCTTTATGTGCAGCCTAGCCTTTCGGAAGGTCATCCTTTAGCTGTTCTGGAGGCGATGTCACTGGGATTGCCGGTGATTGCGTCACGCGTAGGAGGGATTCCCGAACTGTTCAATCAGGAAACCTTCGGTACCCTGGTCGCTCCAGGGTCAAGCGGTGAGCTGCATGAAAAGCTGCTTCAGTATTTCGACCATCCGGAACTGTTTCATGAGAAGGCAACCCTGGCACGCGATTTCGTGCGGGAAGCTTTTTCAATAGAGAGAATGGTGCGCAATTACATCAGTTGCTATCGCCAGGTACTGGCGTAGGGAGAGTAGCCGTGAACCAGGAAATGATTGGAAGCAGGACGTATCCTTTGCCTGATTACTCAGATACTGTCGTTGTAAAAAAAGGTGCGAACATACCTGTTTACCTACTCATGTTTTATCTGTTGGTTGAATATGGCAGACCGCATTTCCTGGTGCCGATAAAGCCGGCTCTGGTGCTGCAGCTGTTGCTTGTGCTCTGTCTCTCAACCCATACAGCCCAGGTGGGTCGTCTATTTAAAGAGAAATACTTCAGGCTCTACGTTCTGCTGCTGCTGTTCATGTCCATCCATGTATTTATCGCCACAAACAATTACTGGGCATTCATCTGCCTGAAAACAATGGTCTCGTATCTGATCATCACTGTTTCCTGCTGTGTTTTCCTCAACAATATCCAGAGGTTGAATACATTTCTTTTTACGTTCATGGTTGTAGTAGGCGCCTGTGCCGTGAACCGCATCCTGAACACTGATCTGCTGGGACTGACGGGAAGCGGCGTCTTCACAGACGAAAATGACTTCGCCCTGGCAATGAATGTGGCTCTGCCGATCGGTTTCTTTATGGGCAGGACCGAGACCGGCTGGAAAAAGTGGGCAATCTGGGGCCTTTGTATAGTGATGGTACTGGGAAACATCACCAGCGTTTCACGGGGAGGTGTCATCGGTCTGGCTGCGGTAGGCATAGTGTGCTGGTATTTCATGAAACAGAAACTGGCGGCTATGCTGCTGGTGATAGCAGTAGCCCTGCTGGCCTGGAATTTTGCCCCGGCGCATTTCAGGGAGGAGATGGGGAGCATCGGCATCGAGAGTATGGATAAGGATACCGGCAAGGATCGCATCGAGCTGTGGAAGGTCGGCTGGAAAGCTTTTGCGGACAATCCGGTGCTCGGCGTGGGGCAGGGAAACATGCCCATTGTGATCAGCAAATATCAGTACAATCGGGCCGGGGAGAGCTTTTGGAGACGGGACCTGTGGGGAAGGGCGCTTCATTCGGTGTACATGACCGTCCTCTCTGAGTTGGGTTTGGTAGGCTCGCTCATCGTGGCATTTATGTTGATCGAACTTGGAGCGACTTACAAAAAAATCAAAAAAGTGGTCCGTGACCTTCCTCCTTCGACCGAAACAACTAAGCTTGCCAATCTTAATTTTGCTTTTATGACCAGCTTCTTTGGATTCCTTGTCACCGGTGTTTTCCTTTCGGTTTTCTATTACCCCCCGTTATGGAATATCGGTGCCTTGATCATGGCCCTGCATCTCGTGGCGGTCAGGTTGAAACAACAGAGCGGCGGGGATGTAAAAACTACCGTGGAAACATGGCAAAGCGGACTTGATTCCAAGCCGGTTGCTGCAGGCGGCAACGTATGATTCACAAGCTGAAAGCATTGCTGCATTGGGGAAATCGGCTGCTGAGAAATCTGGCTGACTCCGTGCGCTATCGCTTGCGAGCAGATAGATGCCCTCCCGCCTCCCCCCGCAATGTTGTTTTTGTCTGCAAGGGGAATGTCTGCCGTAGCGCGTATGCCGAATACTTCATGCGCACATTGTCGAGTCCGGACTCCCTGAATGTCGCTTCATGCGGTCTTGATGTGCGACGCAGCGATGCGGCTCCCCCAGAGGCCAGACGTGTTGCAGCCAGAAAGGGGCTGGATCTTGACGGTCATCGTTCTAAAAGTTACGAGGCCTGCGATCTGGGACAGGCGGACCTGATCCTGGCCATGGAGTTCTGGCAATACCGCATGTTGGCGGAAATGTTACCCCACAAGCAGCAGAGCATCAGGCTGTTGCGCGAATATGCTCCATTTCCGGAAAACCTGCTCTGCAACATTAGTGATCCCTTTGGCAGAAGCGAGAGTACCTTTGAACGTTGCTTTGCCCAGATCGAGCGGGCAGTGGTTCCGATCTTCCGGGAATGCGCCGGCAACGGACGGGGAATGCAATGAACAGCATGATCCTGAAAGGGATGTTTGCGGGAGTGATGTCCGGCAGCGGAATAATGAGTCTTATCGAGCAGGTTCGTTTCTCCGAACGGGCGCCTGTACTGATGTATCACCGCATTTTATCCGATCGGGCAGGCAACTCCTGCCATGTTCAGCCCGGCATGTATGTTTCCGGCGATACATTCGAGCAGCAGCTCAGGTTTCTGCAGGAGCGGTTCCGGGTCGTATTTCTTGATGAATTGCTGGAGCGGTCCAGGGCGGGCAAAAGTTTGTCAGGCCTCTGCGCGATCACGTTCGATGACGGCTGGATCGATAATTACAATGAAGCTTTTCCCTTGTTGCAGCGTTATGAAGTACCGGCCACCATCTTTCTGGCCACCGGTTTCATCGGTACACAACGGCTGTTCTGGCCTGAGGAGCTCTCCCGATGCCTGGAACATGTGGATCCGCAACAACTGATATCAAAGGAAGTACCCATTGCCATGCAACATCTGGGGCTGGCCATGACACGGCTGGGGCGGGGTGATTGGGAACAATTCGTGGATAGCTGCATCGCTCTTATGAAAGGAATTTCGCCACAGGGGCGGCAGGATATGCTGTCCCATTTATCCGAAATCGTTGGTGGTAATCCACCAGACAGGCAGATGCTGAACTGGGATGAAGTGCGGAGCATGGCTGACAGCGGTTTGGTTCGTTTTGGCAGCCACACCGTCAGCCATGAATTGCTCGATCAGCTTGCGCCGGATGCCGTACGGCAGGAGATTGCAGATTCCTGTGTAACCATCGTGGAACAGTTGGGGGTTCCGGCCCGGTTGTTCGCCTATCCCAATGGTAATTACTCCAGCAACGTCCAGGCAGTGCTGGGCGAGCAAGGTTTGTGTGGCGCTGTTACAACCAGGCGTGGTCTGGTGGAGAGGGGCGTGTCTCCTTTCGAAATCCCACGTATATCCATTCATGAGGACGTGGGGAATACTGTTTCTATGTTCAGATCCCGGATGGTGGTCCCTTTTTTTTGAATCACGTTTAGGTTCCGTCTGCCGGTCCGAGTTGGTTTGAGGTTCATGTATGAATGTTCTGGTAACAGATGGAGAAAACCGTTCGGCACTGGCAGTGACCCGCTCATTGGGGAGGCATGGCTGCAACGTGTGGGTGACCGGCAAGGAGCGGGATACGCTGGCGTCAGCGTCCAGATACTGTTATCGGGCCTGCAGCGTTCCGGACCCACTCAAAAAATCAGCAACCTATGCTCAAGCCATTATCGAAATCGCGGCGCGCGAAGAAATTTCCGTCATATTTCCCATGACGGAGCAGTCCGTACACTCGCTGAACCGGGTCAGAAGCAAATTGGGAAAAGTAGTATTGGCCTGTGCCCCACAGGACAGAATGGATGCTGTTTCCGATAAGCTCCGGCTTGTTCAACTGGCGACTCAGCTGCAGATTCCGGTACCATCAACGGTTTTCATCTCGGGCATGACCGATTTCGTCTCCCAGCGTAAATTTATCGGACCTTATCCGGTGGTGGTTAAACCAACATTTTCAAAAATAGCCGATGGTGATCAAATGCTGTCGGCAGGGGTCATGTATGCAGCCAATCTGGCTGAACTTGATTACCTGTACCATACCCGAAAAGTGCTGCAACACCCTTCACTGATACAAGAGCTGATCAGTGGAGAAGGGACAGGCCTGTTCACCCTGTTCGACCGTGGCAAGCATCGGGCGCTGTTTGCCCATCGCCGGTTGTTGGAAAAGCCCCCCTCCGGCGGGGTCAGCGTGTTGTCGGAAAGCATACGCCCGGACCATGGCATGGTTGAAGCGGCCGGGAAACTTCTGGCAGAGGTTGGATGGTCCGGCATCGCCATGGTTGAATTCAAGCGTGACAACAGGGACGGTACAGCCAAGCTGATGGAAATCAATGGCAGATTCTGGGGATCGCTTCAGTTAGCTATTGCTTCAGGGGTGAATTTTCCAGTGCTCAGCCTTGGCTATCATCTTGGTCAACCTGCTCCCCCAGATTCAGATTATCTGATCGGGCATCGCTTGAAATGGCAATTTGGCATCCTTGACCACCTGCTGATCAGATTGAAAAAAGGGAAACAGTCGGCCCTGCTTCCAGAGCGACTCCCCCCTCTCAAGCAGGTGATTGGTGAACTATTTTTTACCGGAGGCAGCACAACTTCCAGCGATGTATATGATCGTCATGACCTGAAACCATTGCTAAGAGAAGCGACATGTTACCTGCGGAACCTGGCAGGGTAGGGTGGACTACAGACTTCTGACCTCTGACTGACAGCGAAGGAACAGATATGGGAAATGATTCGGTGACGCTGGCTGCTGTTGGCGACATAATGCTTGGGGACAGGCCATTGATGGTGGGGTTCGGAGTCAGGAGCTGCATTGAAGCTTCTGATTCCTACGATCCTTTCGAAGGGGTTCGCGATTTTCTGAATACCCACGATCTTGTCTTCGGGAACCTGGAAAGTATCATCTCCGATTGTGATCTGGAGGAAGAAAACTACAGGTCAATACAGATGAGGGGGCCCTGCAAATCAATTGAACTGATCAGTAAATCGGGATTCAACCTTCTGTCCGTAGCCAACAATCACATGATGCAGCATGGCGTTGGCGGCTTCAATGAAACTGTGCACCTGCTGAAAGAAAATGAAATTGAGCCGCTTGGCAGTATCAACCAAAAAGGAAAGGTACTGGCTGTTTTCAAAGAGGTAAAAGGCAGGAAGTTCGGCTTTATGGGATTCTCGCTCAGGCCTGAAAGATATGCTTTTGAAGCACCATATGCCCGTTATGAATTTGATGAGATCCTGCAGGAAGTCAGGGACATCAAAGACAAGTGCGACTTTTTGATTGTTTCCCTGCATTGGGGTGACGAGTACATTTCACGACCATCGCACAAGCAGATCAGGCAGGCACGATTACTGGCAGATGAAGGAGCTTCATTGATAGTGGGGCACCATCCCCATGTTGTTCAGGGGGTGGAAAGGTATAATAATTCGGTAATTGCATACAGCCTGGGAAATTTCATCTTTGATGTGAGGCAGAAGCGACTCAGGCAGACAGTAATACTTGTCGTAGAATTCAAAGGTAAAAATGAAATTGAGTTTAAAAGAATACCAGCATGTATGGATACCATGTTCAGACCCCACATCCAGTATGGCAATGAAGCAGAAATAATTCATCTGGAGTTCGCAAAGCTCGATAGTATGATTCATCGCTCACATTTCGGCAGCATGTACAGGTACTCGGTAAAACTCCATGAAATACGTAACAAGATAGAAAACAGGATTCTCTTTTTAAAACAACTGAAAGCGTATAAGCCATGGGTGTTGAGGCAAAGCCTGTTTAACTTTATGGAAGATCGGATAAAGTAGATGCAATCTTACATTTTTCAGCTTCTCGATTACCGGGATTACTTGGATTTAACAATAATCCTTAAAGCTGGTGTTTAGGCACAGCCTGTTAAATTTTATGAAAGATTTTGTGAAGTAGAAGCAAATCTTATGTTTTTCAGCCTCTTGATTACTGGGATTACCTGGAACCATAATCCCTAAACATTGATACCATGATGAGGTTAGTTGTGAATAAAGCCATTGTAAAAAATCTGATTTTTGGCCCCGTTTATTTTCTTCGGGGAGAGAAGGTTTTTGAACTCATAAAACAGTACCAACGTTTAGAGCGAGATGGTGCTGAAGCAATAAACAGCTATAAGCAAAAAAGCATTCGGGAACTCTGCAGGTACGCTTCCGAAACGGTGCCATACTTCAAAAAGCTGGGCATTGGGGGGGACGCTGATTTGAGCGCATTCCCTGTGTTGAACAAGGGTGTTTTGCGAAATTCCCTTGATGATTTTATGGTGCTGGACGCTCCGCATTCCTGGCGTTCGACCAGCGGTTCAACAGGTACACCGTTTGTCTTTCCCAAGGATAGGGTCGCTTCTGCCCATATGGATGCCCTGATGCATCATTTTTACTCCTGGTATGGTGTAGACATAGGTGACCGTCAGGCACGCGTCTGGGGAACAAAGCTCAAGACAAAGGATAAAGTGGTTCAGTATCTGTATGATTTTCTGTTGAACAGAAAAAGGCTTTCCGCTTTTTTTATCAATGATTCGAACTGCAGAGTTTATTTCAATCATTTAAAGCGCTTTAAACCTGAATATTTTTACGCGTACTCCAACGCGTTATACCAGTTTGCCCTATCGATAGAAAAACAGAATCTTGATGGAAGACAACTTGCTGTAAAAGTAGCCATCTGCACAGGTGAAGTGCTATTCGACTTCCATAGAAAAAAAATCGAACAGATTTTTGGATGCAAAGTAGTTAACGAATACGGTTCAACTGAAAATGGAATTATTGCTTTCGAGTGCAACAAAAACAGGCTGCACGTCGCACCTACTTTAGAGGTTGAGATAATCAACCCTGATGCGAATGGTTATGGCAATGTCGTCATAACAGAATTACACAGTAAAGCCATGCCGTTTATCCGCTATGATATCGGTGATGTTGCCAGATTTGTGGATATCCGATGTGAGTGCGGCAAACCGCAACAGGTAATTGAAGTCAAGGAAGGGCGGAGAGATGATTATGTGAAATGCCCTGACGGAAGCCTCGTGTATGACGCAATATTTGCCTATGTTTTAAAGGATCATGCAACAAGATTTAAAGTAATCCAGGAATTCATCAACGAGATCCATATCAACATCATCCCTAAATCGGGATATTCAGTTGATAATAACAAACAGATACTTTCTGTACTGAGAGAACATCTGGGAAAAGAAATGAATGTTGATTTTCACATCGTCGAAGATATCCCTACGGAAAAATCAGGTAAATTAAGATATTTTGTATCCCATGTTAAGTAGCTCCTTTTTTTACTGATTTAGTACCTACAAAACTTCAAGCAGGTAAGTCACATGACGGATGACGTCATAACAAAAATATCCATAATTATACCCATGTACAACGAAGCAGATAATCTTCCCATGCTTTACGAATCCATTGGTAAGCAGATTGTCACACCAGATGTTGTAATGTCGGAAGTCATAGCGGTAGACAACGGCTCCAGTGACACTTCCGTGGAAATTTCAAAACAGAGCTGTACCCATGTTTTCAATCGTCCGGATGATACGATTGCCGACTTGCGAAATTATGGAGCCAGGCATAGCTCCGGCGACATACTCATCTTCATGGATGCGGATTGTGTTCTGGGCAGGGACGTGGTCATGAATGTCGTATCGTTTTTAAAA
>Ga0209317_1002369_pt1 | contig 13809 bp, 11 predicted proteins | sample RifGroB2_FD_183994 | JGI IMG/M metagenome (GOLD analysis project Ga0209317, IMG submission 183994) | Soil microbial communities from Rifle, Colorado, USA - Groundwater B2 (SPAdes) (version 2) | ecosystem: Environmental > Terrestrial > Soil > Unclassified | place: Rifle, Colorado | collected... | reverse complement strand
CTCCCTCAATCTTTTTCCTGCCGGTTCGTATTCGGTTGCAAAGAGCTGTGCTGCGGAGTCCCGTTTTATAGCAAAGCGATCCCCCATCGTCAACAACTTAATGAATAAAATTCTCTAACCGGACGCGCCCTGCCCGACCGCCACAGCCAGGGGACGATCCGCATGCTCCGGATTGACATGAGGCCGGGCTAGGTAAGGTTGCAGCCCGCTAGTTCTGGGGAGGAGGAAAGGCGGTATCGGAATATCAACTGGTTGCAGGAGATGGGCACTAGGTAAAGATACTAGGCTGACAAATGCCCATGTCAAACGAGAAAAAGCGCAACTCCTTCCGCCAACCGGGCAACAACAGAAAAGGGGCAGGCGCTACACTCGCACTCCGATGAATAATCCCTGGCAGCCTTACCCCTTGGTGTAGAGAACAGCTACAGCACGGGCCTGAACCTCGCCCACCGAAACGTAACCGTGCTGCTCGGACGACTCGTAATAAATGCTGTCACCCGGATAGAGCCTCATCACCTCGTCTGCATAATGAAACTCGAGCTCGCCATCCAGCAGATAAAGGAACTCCACCCCTTCATGGCTGTAAAAGAGACTGTCGTCCCAGGCGCGCTGCTCGAACTCGATCAGGAACGGCTCCACCTTCTTCTGGCGCATGCCGGGTGCCAGCGGTTTATACATATAACCATGCTGCACCGTATCCTTGCCTGGGCGGCGCTGAGTTCCGACCGACTGCTCTCCGCGGGTCAGCATGAACTTCTGGCGATCGCCGGCTTCTTCAAAGAAGTAATGAATGCCGACCTTGAGCCCCTTGGCTATCTTCAGTAGAGTCGCAATGGGAGGTGTCACCTGATCATTTTCGATCTGCGACAGGAGCGGCTTGGAGAGCCCGGTCATGTCGGCAAGGGCCTGGAGCGTCAGCCGCTGTTCCTGGCGCAATCCACGCACCTTCTCACCGAGCTTCATCTCTTTGATTTCTTGCTTGATCTTTTCTTGCACGCGAGTCCCCCCCCTTTTGAACCTCATGAGTATATATGCAAAACCCCATCTCCAGTCAAGGGGTATTTGCATACTTCCCCACCCCCGCAAACGGCCGAAGGGGTTGACATCAATCCTTTTTTTGGTTAGCCTTTACCCTTCCTGCTCAGCGCGCCATCCCAAGGAGCGACAAATGAAAAGCATCAGACTCCTCGTTGCCTGCCTTATCGTCTCCACCTTAATGCTTGCCTGCCAGAAAGAAGAAGAGGCCACCCTGTACGAATCGGGGCGCAAGGAAAGCGTTCCGCCCCCGGTCCAGGAGGTCCCTAAGGATCTGCTTGCCACCCAGCAGGCCTTCACCAATTTGGTGAAAAGCGTCACTCCCTCCGTGGTGAACATCTCCACCATCGGCAAGAAAAAGCTGGTACGCCCCTTTTTCGAGTCTTCACCGTTTTTCGACGAGTTCTTCGGGGAGAGCGTGCGTCCCCAGTACCGCAGGGAACACAGCCTCGGCTCCGGGTTCATACTCAACAAGGACGGCTTCATAGTCACCAACGACCACGTCGTCAGGGACGCGGAGACCATCCAGGTAAAACTGTCCAACGAGAGCGTCTATACCGGCAAGGTGATCGGCTCCGATCCCAAGACGGACATCGCCGTTATAAAGATAGACGCAAAAGAACCGCTCCCCGCAGCCGTCCTCGGGGACTCGAACAAACTGCAGGTCGGGCAGTGGGCCATAGCGATCGGCAACCCCTTCGGCCTGGACCGGACAGTTACCGTAGGCGTGGTATCCGCAACCGGCAGGTCCAACATGGGGATAGAGACCTATGAGGATTTCATACAGACCGACGCCTCGATCAACCCCGGGAACTCCGGGGGGCCCCTATTGAACATCTATGGCGAGGTGATCGGGATAAACACCGCCATCGTGGCCGCAGGGCAGGGAATCGGCTTTGCCATCCCGGTCAACATGGCGAAGCAGGTGGTAACCCAGTTGATCAGCAAGGGTAACGTGAGCCGCGGCTGGCTCGGCGTGTCGATCCAGTCGGTCACCGAGGAGATGGCGAACTCTTTCGGGCTCCCCAAGGCCCAGGGCGCACTGGTAAACGACGTGGTCCCCGGCGGCCCCGCAGCCCAGGCCGGCATCATGCAGGGGGACGTCATCACCGGTTTTGCCGGCAGCGCCGTAAAGGACGTGCGCCAGCTGCAGCGCCTGGTGGGTGAGACCCCGATAGGGAAGAAGGTCGAGGTTGAACTGTTCCGCGACGGCAAAAAGCTGAAGGTCTTCGTCACCACCACCCCCGCGGAGAGCGCACAGGCCCAGCAAAGGCCTTCCGAGCGGGAGGCGGGTCTTTTGGGCCTCTCGGTCGAGGAGTTGGGGGCCGAGATGCGCTCCCGGGGTGTATCCGGCGTAGTGGTGAGCGACCTGGAGCCGGGCGGGATCGCCGAAGAGAGCGGCATCCAGCGCGGTGACGTGATAGTCTCCGTGAACCGCAGAAAGGTAAGCAACCTCGCCGAGTACCAGAGGGCAATGAAAGACGCGAGCAAGAGGGGAGCCGTGGCGCTCCTGGTCAAGAGGGGAAGTGCCAGCATTTATTTCGCCCTAAAATTAAGATAGAATCTTGCACAGGAAATGCGTATAGTGTCCCCTGACATTTACCAGGCGGGAGAGATCCATGAGTCTCATAGAAAACCGGGATCAGGCCAGAAGGCTTGCCAGGGCCATCGTTTCGGACGTGGCCCTCTACAACCGTGAGAAGGTGGAGCAGGGGATCAAGGACGACAACATCTTCGAAATTCTGCAGGACCAGCTGACCGAGGGGAGAGAGCACTTCGTTTCCCGGGTGAGCAAGGAGCTCGCCGAATCAAACATCTTCGACATAGCGGTGGTCGACGTGCTGATCAAGCGAGCAGGAAAGATCGAATCGAGCATCTGGTAGGCAGTAGCAACTTTTCAGCACACATCAAGACCGGGCGCGCTTCCATTCGAAACGCGCCCGCGCTTTTTTTTACGGGAGGGCTGGGCCCTCCCCGGGAGAACGAAATTACATGCAACCGATCGAACTCACCTTCCCCAGCGACTCCGAACCAGAACGGCTGGACAGCTTCATCTCCCGCAGCGTCCCCGAGCTCACCCGTTCTGCCGCCCTGAGGCTCATCGAGACCGGCTTCGCCACGGTGAACGGGCAGAAGCAAAAGCCCGCCCTGAAACTAAAGGGAGGGGAGCTCGTCCAGGTAGTGGTGCCGCCGCCGGTGCCGGCGGAGCCCCAGCCCGAGGAGATCCCCATCGAGATCCTCTACGAGGACTGCGAAGTCGTGGTGGTGAACAAGGGGGCAGGCATGGTCGTGCACCCCGGCGCCGGCAACCCTGAAGGAACGCTGGTCAACGCCCTGCTCGCCCACTGCAAGGATCTCTCCGGGATCGGAGGGGAACTGCGCCCCGGTATCGTGCACCGCATCGACAAGGACACCTCCGGAACCCTGGTGGTTGCGAAGAGCGACCGGGCCCACAACGCCCTGGCCGAGCAGTTCAAGGAGCACACCATCAAGCGGGTCTACCTGGCACTGGTCTACGGCAGCCCGAAGGAAGACAAGGGACGCATCGCGTCGATCATCGGCCGCCATCCCGTGGAGCGCAAGAAGATGTCGGGCAAGGCACGTCACGGCAAGGAGGCCGTCACTCACTGGCGGGTGGTCGCGCGCTACCCCGGCGTCACGCTGGTGCGGCTCAGGCTCGAGACCGGACGCACCCATCAGATCAGGGTGCACCTCTCCGAAGCCGGGCACCCGCTGCTTGCCGACGAGGTGTATGGCGGGGGGAGTCGGCTGCCGCAGTTGAAGGACCCCGTCCTCAAGCAGATGATCAAGGCGATGGGGCGGCAGGCGCTGCACGCGAAGACCCTCGGTTTCCTGCACCCGGTCTCCAAGCAGTACATGGAGTTCGACACCGAACTCCCCCCTGACATGGCGGGAATCATCGCCTATCTGGAAGAGCAAAACCGGGAATAGGGGACACCCCCACCCCCCAGTCCCTATAAATAAATAAGAGGTGTCGTCCATGGAAATGCAGAAAGCAGGAAAGATCCAGTACCTGAAGCCCGGGCTCGGCAGCAGGGGGGCCGTCGCCGGCTTCTCCACACGTCACGAGGGCGTTTCCCGCCCCCCCTACAACTCGCTGAACCTGGGGAGCAACACCCTCGACTCCTCGCACAACGTGGAGGGGAACAGAAGCCTTTTGGCCCGCAGCCTCGGCGCCACGCTGGACCGATTCCTCACGGTGAACCAGGTGCACGGCACGGACCTGCTGGTAATCGACGCACCCAACCAGGAGCTGTCACACTTTCTGAAACTGGAGTGCGACGGCATCGTCACCAACCAGCCCGGGATCATGATCGCCGTCTGCATCGCCGACTGCGTCCCGGTCTTGTTGCACGACCCGGTCAAGCGCGTGGTGGCCGCCCTGCACGCCGGATGGCAGGGGACCGTCGGCAACATCGCGGGCAAAGGGGTCGAGGCGATGGTCAGCCTCTTTGGCTGCAACCGCAAGGACATCGAGGCAGCCATCGGCCCGCACATCGCCGGGTGCTGCTACGAGGTGGACCGGCCGGTGCGGGACGCGTTCAAGAAGACCGGTGCCGCCTGGGATCTGATCGCAAAGGAACAGGGCGAGGACAAATGGCTCCTCGACCTGGGCGCTGCCAACCGCTACCTGCTCACCGACGCGGGGGTCCCCGCCGCCCAGATCCAGACCAGCGAGTTCTGCGTCAGCTGCAACCAGGAACTTTTCTTCTCCTACCGCCGCGACGGAGGCGATACCGGGAGGCAGGCAGGGTTCATCATGCTGGAGGATCAGCAATAAGCTGTGGCGCTTCGGGTAAGGTTCTGATATAAGACGTCGAGCAGTTAGAATTCGTTTACAGGAGGCGTCAACCACATGCGGACCTTTTTCAAGCTGGCCCTGCTGACCGCGGCCATCTGCAGCACGTTCGGCTGCGCGCACAACTACTACAACATCCCCCAGGAGGCGCTGGAGAAAAGGGTGAAGACCATCGGGGTCGCACCCATCTTCACCGATGCCGATTCCGACATCAAGCACCCGGAAAAAGCAGCCATCCTCTCGCTGGTGCGTACCTACAGCGCCAGAAGCGAGAAGGAGCTGATCGCAAGACTCAGGGGAACCGGCATCTTCTACGCGGTGCGACAGGTCGAGGGGGACCCGGAAAGGCTCTTCTCGAACCTCGCCTGGAACAAGGAGCGCCGCGACGACGCCGGCATCATCTACAACAAGTACTTCTACAAGAAGGAAGAGCTGAAGCAGCTCCTAACCGACAACGGGCTGGACGCCATCCTGTTCGTGACGGTGAGCGGTCTCACCAGACCGGGCAAGGTCTTCTCGAGCAACTACCTCTCCTACCTGGAGACGGACTTCAACTACCTGGTGATGACGGCCCAGATGCTGGACCGCGAGGGGAACACCATCTGGGAATACCCCAACTTCAGGCGGAGCAACCTTTCGTTCCCGCTGTTCTTCCCGCTGCAGTACCCCGATTTCGACGAGGCGGCCGCCAACCTGAGCGAAAAGGTGGACGTAAAATTCAAGACCGTGGCGGGCGTCAACCGCGCCTTTGCCAAGACAGAGCCCTCCTCCGTTGCCAACGGGCCTGAGGTGTCCACCGTGTATGCGAAGCAGTTCGACGAGATGCTCGCCCTGCTGAAGACCTACAAGCCGCTTTTCGGCTCCAAGGAGAAGGAGAAGGAGATACCTGCTCCGGTCACGGCGCCCTCTTACCCGGCTCCAGCCAAGGCTCCGGCTGCCGGGACGCCGGTTCAGGCGCCGCCTGTGGGGGCGCCCGCTTTGCCGGCAGCGCCGGCGCCGGCTGCGCCCCAAAAGGCAGCGCCGACCCAGCTCGCCCCGGGCGAGATCGTCCCCGAAGAGCCGCCCGCGAGGTAATAAAAAAGGCGGCGCCTGAGAGATACCTCACGGCGCCGCCTTTTTTTCGTTTCGCTGCCCGACCCGCGTCAGGGGGCAAACGTCAAAGCTCTTCGAAATCTTCCGTGTCGTCGGATTCCGGCTCAGGATCTGAGTCCGCTTCCTCCTCGTCCTCGTAATCCTCGTCGTTCACCCGTTCCAGAAAATCCTTGTTGCTCTCGATCAGCCTGCGGATCTCGTTGGCCAGTTCGTCCAGATCGTCATGTTCCAGGGTCACCCTTCGCCCCCCTTACGTGCCAGCGCCCTTCGGTACAGCTCCAGGTACTTGTGCACCGAGTTCTGCCAGGAGTAGTCGCTGCTCATGCCGCGGCGCATCAGCTTTTTCCAAAAAACCTTGTCCTGGTATGCGGTCATGGCCCGGGTCATCGCATCCCAGAGGGCGTCAGGGGTGTACTCCTCGAAGACGAACCCGTTGGGCGTCTTGTCGTTGTCGAGCGGATCGAAGACGCTGTCCGCGAGCCCCCCGGTCCTGCGCACCACCGGCACCGTCCCGTAGCGCATGGCGATCAGCTGCCCCAGCCCGCACGGCTCGAAGAAAGACGGCATCAGAAACATGTCGCTGCCGGCGTATATTTTCGGTGCCAGCGCATGGTCAAAGCCGCTGGTGAAGGCTATGTTGCGTGCGCCGGCGGCCTTGATGTCGTTGAACGCCTTCAGGTAGCGTTCCTCGCCGTTGCCGAGCAGGACCATCTGCAGCGGGGCCTTTGCCATCATGGGAAGCAGTTCGGCGATCAGATCGAAACCCTTCTGGGCCACCATGCGCGACACCATGCCGAACAGGGGGATCTCCGGCGCGCTGGCAAGCCCCATGAGCCTTTGCAGCCCGATCTTGTCGACCATCTTTCCGGAGAGGGAGGCATGGCTGTAGTTCTTCATGATCTCCTTGTCTACGGCCGGGTTCCACTCCTCGTAGTCGAGGCCGTTCAGGATCCCGACCAGGTCGTCCTTTCTGGTCTGCAGCACGCCATGCAGGCCGCACCCCATCTCCGGAGTCCGGATCTCCCGGCAGTACGCCTCGGAGACGGTGGTCACCAGATCGGCGTTCAGTATCCCCCCCTTGAGGAGGTTCACCTTGCCGTAGAACTCGAGGCCGTCGATGGTGAAGCACTCCCTGGAAAGCCCCATGGAGCCGAGCTCCTCCTTGGGGAAAAGTCCCTGATAGGCAAGATTGTGGATGGTGAAGATCACGCCGGTCTTCGCGAAAAAGGGATCGTTCTTCCTCTCGTGCTTCAGGTAGTGCGGGATCAGCGCCGTCTGCCAGTCGTGGCAGTGGATGATGTCGGGACGAAAATCCATCTTCTTGAGAAGTTCGAGCACGCAACGGCAGAAGAACGAGAAACGCTGGGCGTTATCGGGATAGTCGCCGCTGGGGGTGCCGTAGAGCTCCTCGCGGGCGAAGTACTCCTTGTTCTCGATGAGGTAGACCGGTATCTCGCCCAGCGAAGCCTGGCGCAGGAATCCCTTCTTCTCCACTCCGTCGACCATCACCGAGGCGCTCTTGCGCCCCTTGCGGACCGCCATGCCCCCCTTCTCCACGACGGAGTAAAAGGGGATCATGATGCGGACGTCATGACCGAGGGCCCTGAGCGTCTTGGGGAGTGCGCCGGCCACATCCGCAAGACCGCCGGTCTTGGCAAAGGGGGTGACCTCGGACGCTACAAACAAAATCTTCATGTAAAACCTCTAACACCTCAAAATTATAAGGTTATTTTAGATTAGAACGGCAATTTGGTAAAGGCTTTTCCTGCCACCCTTCTTTTTCCTTTATTATCAGCCGTCCATGAGACCGCCGACGCCCCCCGGGCGGGAGGGGCCCGCAGCCTCCCGCTCCCTTTCCTCCCCCGGATCCAGGCCAAGGTCGGGGCCCGCGTAGGAGAGCACCAGCGCCGCGTCAGCGGGCCAGCGCCCCAACTGCAATCCGCCTCGGGCGAAGGTAAGGTAGCTCATCACCTGGTCGCCTGCTGCGACCCCCAAGGCCGAGATCGGCACCCGGGCCTCGGCGATCCTGCCGACGCAGTATCGGCTCGAGCTCCCGCAGCCATGCCATTTCCCGTCCCTTTTCACCTTGAGTTCGCGCTCCCCCTCGCCCAACACCATTTCCACCCTGAACTCCATGCCGTGGATCAGGTGCAGGCAGAGCGTATCGCCCTCAAGCAGCGTCTTCTCCAGCGGCTGCACCCCGTCGATGCGGAAGTAGAAGTAGTCGAGATCAAAGCCGTAGAAGAAGGCCTGCAGCAGGCTCTCTGCCGCGTGCATCGCCGAGGATTGCTTGGTCAGGTCGTAGAGCCCGGCGTAGAGCCACTCGAAGAAATCGGTCACTGCGCCGGTTATGGCCGGGGTCATCACCGCCGCCGGAGCCCTGACGAAGCCGGGCGGGAGCTGCTTCTTGATCGGCTGCTGCAACTCGTTGGGAACCTGCAGGGCCAGCAACTGGTAGACGTTCATCAGATGGCTTCGGAACAAGAGATCGAAGCTTCCCGAGTGGGGAGAGAAATGGTCGTCGCCGTACCACCAGAACCAGTCGCTCCCCTGGGCTGCGTACAGGGCCATGCAGGCCCGGCGGGCGGCCTCGTCGCTGCTTTTGCCCCCGGAAAGGAGGCTCGCCACCTCGGGGTTCCCCTGCACCGCCGCGGCCCGCGCCTTGGCCATGTACTCCCAGCCGAGGTTCTCCTCCGGCTGCCCGATCCAGACGCCGTAATTCGCGTTGATCCAGGAACCCGGGTGGACATGCCCCAGGACCCGCCGCTCGGGGACCCGTTCCAGCACCTCGGAGAAGGTCGCCGGTTTTACCCCGGGGGTGCGCGCCAGGGCGGCGTAGAGCCTGGAGAGGAAGGGAAGCCCGTTTTCCTGGTAGTACTCCCAGGCGTTCTCGCCGTCCAGGATCACCGGGACCACGCTCGCCTGCCGGTCGCGCTGCCTGACCTCCTTCACCCTTCCCACGAAGTCGTGCACCGCCTTGTCCGTTTCCCACTGCGAATAGGTGAAGCCGATCAGGTCGGAAAGCCCCTGGTCACGGAAAAACAGCCCGATGTCGCGCCCGTCCTGTTGAAAGGAGTAAGGGTGGTACAGCGCCTCACGGTCCCGCCCCAGCCCCCCCGGCAGTGTCTGCGCCAGCACCCATTCGTCGGAGGCGGTCCAGCGCAGCCCCGTCTGCGCCATTATCGAGAGCACCTCGTCGCTCACCGAGCCTTCCGAGGGCCAGATCCCGTTGGGGCGGAACCCGAAGAGCTTTTCGAAGCTGGCAATGCCGTGGGCCAGTTGCCCCCTGGCATCTTCCGGGTAGCGATAGGGGATGCTCGGGAGGTTCGCCTTGGGAAGCGCGACCTGTGCGATCCGGGAGTCGCAAAGAAGAGGCAGGATGGGGTGGAAATAGGGGGTGACCGAGAGCTCGACCTTCCCCTCCTCGTGGAGCCGCTTGTACAGAGGGAGGATCTTCGCGATAAGCTCGCGCTGCGTCTGAAGGAGCAGCTGCTTGTCGGCCGCGTCGAAATGCCTCCCCTTGCGGATCAGCTCCCTGAAGACGGGGAAGTGCCGCCTGGCCGCCTCGCCGGTCCAGGCGAGGTAGAACCAGACCTGCAGGTCCAAAAGATCCTGGTCGGAAAAGGAGGAGAGGCGCGCGGCTGCGCCCCCCGCGGCACCTTCGCCCGCCAGCGCGTAAAGCTCCCGGTAGCGCGGGTACGGCTCTATCATGCGCTGCCGGTTGGCGGAAAAAAAGTTCTCCAGGATGAAGAGCCGGTCGGCCTCGTCCAGTTCACCCGGCGGCATGCGCATCCGCGTGAGGTAGGGGTCGACCGCCGTACCTGAGGCATAGTCCAGGATCTGCTCCAAAAGCGACGGGACCAGGTTGAACACGACCCTAGCACCGGGGGTGGCATCCACGATGGCCGGCATGTCGTAGTAATCCTTCACCGCATGCAGGTAGGCCCAGGGGAGCACGTATTCCCCCCGGACCGGGTCCTTGTAGAAAGGCTGGTGCATGTGCCAGAGAAACGACACGTACAGTGGCTCGCTCATCATCACCCCTTTATGGCGCAAGCCTGATACTTGCCACCGCCGGCATACCCGCCTCCGCCTTACTGCCCCAGTTCCTTCTTCCAGCTGTCGACCTTCCGCATGTAGTCGTCAAGGAGCTTTTCCGCCCTCTTATGTTCCTTCGCCTCGGCCACCACGTGGATCACCGGCTGGTACTGGTCCGGCAACACCAGCACCCAGTCGTGCCCGAAGGAGACCTTGATGCCGTCGATGAAGCTCGCCTCCTTGTCCAGGCTGTCCTCGCTCATCTTGCGCATGACCCCCCCCTTCTTTTCCCAGACGCAGGGGACCCTCCCCTGCAGGAAGGCGCTGCGCGGCACCTCCTTCAGCACACGGGAGAGCGGCGGCACCCCCGCCGAGGCCGAGAGCTCGATGGTCTTGGCGATGGTGAACATGCCGTCGAAGGCGGCCTGGAACTTCGGGAAGGCGAAGCGCCCCCCCATGGAGCCGGCCATCACCACCTCGGGTGATATGGCAGCCTCGATCATGGAGCGCTCCATGCTCTTGGTGCGGCGCACGGAACAGCCGTTTTCCTGGGCCAGCTGCTCGATGATGGAAGGGGCCGAGACCGGGACGGCGAAGGCGCCCCGGGCGCCGCTTTTCAGCATGAGCGCGGTCATGAGCGGCAGGAGCTCCTCGTGGGGATAGATCTTTCCCGTCTCGTCCACCAGCACCATTTCCTCGGCGGCCGGGTCGAGCCAGAAACCAGCCCTCGCCTCCAGGGTGACCACGATCTTGGAGAGCTGCTGCAGGCTGTTGGGCTTCTCGTCAACCGTCTTCGGGCCGCGCTGTTCGTCCAGGTAGGTGTTGAGCCCGATCACCTCGCAACCGAGGTCGTTCAGGATCTGCGGCAGGATCTGGCCGGCAGGGGAGTGGTTGAAGTCGATCACCACCTTCGCGCCGGCGCTTCGGATCAGCTGCTGGTCCAGCCCCCGGAAGAACCCCTCGCGGTAGAAATCCATCACCTGCGGGAGCTCCGTGATCCCCCCCGGCTCCATGTGGTGCGCGCGCCTGAAGTTCTCCTTGTAGAAGATCCGCTCCACGTTCTTCCCCATGGAGGAGGAGAAGTCGAGGCCGTCGGCATCGAGAAAGACAATCTCCGTGGTCGCCGGGTCCTCCATGGACTGGCGGAAATGCACCCCGCCGACCTCCCCGAAGGTGCGCAGCTTGTAGCGCAGGATCGGGAGCGACACCATCCTGATGTCCCGCACGTTGACGCCGGCGGAGAGTATCCCCCCCAGGAAGCTTCTTTTGAGCATGCGCGAGGAGAGCGTCGCGTCGCGCCCGACCAGGACGTGGCTTCCCTTGGGGAGCGAGGTGCCGTAGGCGCAGCCGAGCTTGGCAACGAACTCCGGGGTGAGCTCGATATTGGTGAGCCCCTTGATCATCTCCCCCTCGAAAAGCGACTTTTTCCAGCGCTCTCCCCAGATCAGGTTGCCGGTGACCGTCGATCCGCCCTCTATGACCTTCCGGGGCCAGATCTTGACGTCCCTCTTGATGTAGCTCTCCTCGCCTATCGAGGTGTCGTCCGCGACGACCCCCCCCTCCTCCATGATGGTCGCGGGGCCGACGCTCACGTTGTTGCATATGACGCAGTCGTTGATCTTCGTCCCCTTCTTGATGTAGGCGTTGTCCCAGATCACCGCCCTCGAGAGCTTCACACCCGGTTCGATGGTGCAGTTGCGGCCGATCACGCTGTCCTTGATCTCGGCCCCCCCCTTCACCTGCGAGTTGTCCCCGACCACCACGGTCCCCTCGACGACGGTCCCCTCCCCCAGACGCACGTCCAGACCCACGCGCAGGTCCACTCCGGCCATCTCCCTGCGGGGCTCATCTATCTTCACGCTCACCTTCCCCTTCAGGATGTCGTGGTGCGCCTCGCGGTAGGAATCCGTGTTGCCGATGTCGCGCCAGTACCCCTTGACGGGAAAGCCGAAGAGCTGGGATTTCTTCTTGAGCAGCAGCGGAAAGAGGTCCTGGGAGAAGTCGAAGTTTTCCCCTTCCGGTATGTACTTGAAGATCTCGGGCTCCAGGACGTAGATGCCGGTGTTGATGGTGTCCGAGATCACCTCCCCCCACCCCGGCTTCTCCAGGAACTGGGTGATCCGCTTCTCCTTGTCCGTGATGACCACGCCGAACTGGAGGGGATCCTTCACCGAGGTGAGCGTGATGGTCGCCAGCGCCTTGTTGCTCTCGTGGAAATCGATCACCTTTTGCAGGTTGAAGTCGGTAAGGAGGTCGCCGCTGATGATCAGGAAGCGCTCGTCCAGGTACTTCTCCGCGCACTTCACCGCCCCCGCGGTCCCCATGTCCTCAAGCGGCGTGACGTAGGTGATCCTGACCCCCAGGTCGGCGCCGTCGCGGAAGAAATTTTTGATCACGCTCGGCTGGTGGTACAGCAGCATGACCAGGTCCGTGATCTGGTATTTCTTCAGGAGTTCCACGATGTGGAGCATGATGGGACGGTTCATCAGCGGAACCATCGGCTTGGGGATGTTGCAGGTGAGCGGTTGCATGCGGGTACCGAAACCACCCGCCATAATCACAGCCTTCATGGTGACCCCTCCGGAGATATCAAATCAAGGTTGAGGTTAAGGTTAAGGTTGAGGAGGTAACAGCGAAGGCTTGTCCGGCCCCATCGGCGTGACACGGCCGGGCTCGGGTCCTGCTTGACCTCGACCTGTTTCTAGGTTCCCGCCGCCTTCTGCTTCTTGGCAAGGACGCGGGCGATCTCATCCTTCAGTTCCTGCAGGTCGCTCGACTTCACCACGTACCCGTCGGCGAGCCAGGCCGAGAAGTCGTCCTTGTAGCAGGAAAAGGCGGTGCAAAGTATCACCGGGAGTGTGTGGCGCTCCTTTACGATGCGCTGCAGGAGCTCGATCCCGCTCTCGTTCTTCAGCTTTATGTCGATCACGGCAAGCTCGAAGCTGTCGGTCTCCAGCTTCTCCACCGCCTCAAGGGCGGAGGCGGCTGTCACCACCTGGTACCCCTCTTCGCTCAATTCCTGTGCGTAGAGCAGCCTGATATTCGCCTCGTCGTCAACCACCAGCAGTTTTGCCATGTCAGATATTCTCCTTTCTCGTCAAGAGCCTGATGCTATAAGTATTGCCGCCACCGGGACGGCTCGATATGGACAAAGAATTCCCCTGCCTCTCCAGTATCGACTTGCAAAGCGACAACCCTACGCCCTCTCCCATCTCCTGGGTCTGGAAAAACGGCGCGGTGAGCGCCTCCTGCGCCGTCTCGGAAAGAGGTTTGCCGCTGTCGCTGATGCGGAGCATCACCCCGTCGCCATCCTGCAGGCTCTCGATTTGAAGCTCCCCCCCCTGATCCATGGAAGCGAGGGCGGTGGCGGTGATGGTCTTCAGGCAGTAGCTGATCTGCTTGTAATCGATGTGCACCATGGGGAGTTCGGGGGAGAGTTCCTGCCGGCAGACCACACTCGCCTGCTCCATGGCCCCTTCCAGGTCCACCAGCGCCTTGGCGACCAGTTCGTTCAGGTCCCAGAAGTCGGTCACCGGGAACAGCGACTCCGAGTAATCCAGGACTTCGCTCAGCACGTCCTCGAGCTGCCTGGTTTCCCGCACGATCGATTCGAGGTAGCTCCGCTTCTCGTCATGCTCGGCGCTACCCTTCAAGAGGGTCCTGGCAAAGCCGCCGATCACCATGAGAGGGTTGCGGATGGAATGGGCGATGCTGGAGGTGATCTTGCCGACCAGCGCCATCTTCTCCATCTTCACGATCAGTTCCTGCTGCTCGCGCAGCTTCAGGTTGGCCGCCTTCTGCTTGGCGACCTCCTCCTGGAGCCG
>Ga0209317_1002367_pt1 | contig 13823 bp, 15 predicted proteins | sample RifGroB2_FD_183994 | JGI IMG/M metagenome (GOLD analysis project Ga0209317, IMG submission 183994) | Soil microbial communities from Rifle, Colorado, USA - Groundwater B2 (SPAdes) (version 2) | ecosystem: Environmental > Terrestrial > Soil > Unclassified | place: Rifle, Colorado | collected... | reverse complement strand
TGCCGGGATGGAAGGGCGACCTGTACGGCAACGCCCATCTGCGGCCAAAAGGGACGATCTGGTTCTACTGGCTTGCCGCCACGCTCCCCTGGTCGCTGATCCTGCCGGCAATGCTGCTGCGGAAAAAGTTTAGCAGCGGCCCGATGCACAGGCCGACCGAGGGGGAGGGATGGTGCCTGTACCTGGTTCTTTGGACGCTGGCGCCGATGGTCTTTTTCACCTTGGCGAGCAACATCTTGTGGACCTACGTGCTGCCGGGGCTGCCGGCGTTCGCCATTTTGGCCGCGGACAAGCTCTTTTATGGGTCGCCGCAGAGATCCGGGGCGCAGGTCCCTTCGCTTCCCGTGCTGCGCGCGGGAGCCTCGGGCATGCTGCTGCTTTACATGGCGGCGCTGACGTTTTTGGCTTTTGGCTACGGGCCTGCCGAAAAGAGTCAGAGGAAACTGATCGCCTCCCTAGACGCCGCGCACCCGGGCGAGAAGTCGTTGACCTACCTTTATCAACGGCCTTACTCCGCCGAGTTCTATTCCAGAGGATCGGCTCGCGTGGCGCGGGATCCAAACGATACGGAGGGGCTGTTCCGAGACGATGCCGTCGATTATTTCTCCGTCGCAAAAGGGGACTTCGAGCGATTGCCCTTGTCCTTCCGCGTGCGGGTTAAGAATCTCGGGCTGATCGACAGGTATTACCTGCTGGTCGAGAACCCCGTGTCCTCGTCCCTGCAGATGCGACGGCCGCCTCGTCCAGCGTGACTCGCGCGAAACCGCCTTCACAGCGCGGCATTCGCCAGCCATCCCGCCGCCCCGCTCCCCGCGACCACCAGCCAAGGCGGGAGCCTCCAGAACATGAGCGCGACAAGGGCCACCAGCGCCAGACCGAAGTCCTGCGGCTGACGGATTGCGATTGTCCAGACCGGATGATAGAGCGCTGCCAGCAGCAGGCCGACCACCGCCGCGTTGACCCCGGTCAGCGCGGACTGAACGCGCAGGTTGCGGCGCATCCGCTCCCAAAACGGCAAGGCCGCAAAGACCAGCAGAAAAGACGGCGCGAAGATGGCCAAGGGGGGGCACGAATCCCCTTGGCGCAGCGGAAGAAAAGGAAAAAGTGAAAAAAGGGACCGAGGCTAAGGCACCTGCGGCGGACAAGTGGCGGCAGAAGCCATTTCGGCATCTTGAAGCGATCCGTCTATCAATAGGGGCGGCCGTTTCTTCGGTCGCTCCTCATCCAGAGCCTCTACTGTCGCGATTTTTGATTATTTCTCGCCCTTCTGAGTAACCGGATATCCCCTCCCTTCGAAGAGGCTGCCTCGATTTCTGTCTGTAACAACCTGCTGTCCAGACTCCGACCTGCACCTCATCACAATTTTGGTCCCGAACTATTTGATTTTATACGGTGCCTCCCAGAATTATTTGCGAATGAACCTGCAATAATATACCTGATTAGCGCTGATCTTCCGCTACAGGTGTGATCGGACATATTCTGTCGCAGGTGGCGCGTATAGTGACGGCAATCTCTTCTAAGGAGTCTGCCGTGAAAATGAATCGTTTTCAGTTCCAACCTGGTATGAGCATCAATGCCTTCCTTGCCAAGTATGGCGAAGAGAATCAATGCGAGGCTGCGATCGAGTCCGCACGGTGGCCGACGGGTTTTAAATGCCCTAAATGCAACAGTGAGCGGCATAGTAGCTATAAGCGAGGCAAAGTCAAAGTCTTTCAGTGCAGTAACTGCCGGAAGCAAACCACATTGACTGAAAACACGGTCTTTCACTCAACCAAACTGCCTCTAAGCATATGGTTCCAGGCAATGTTCTTACTGACTCAGAACAAGAACAACCTGTCATCGTTGGAGCTGAAGCGGATGATCGGAGTTACCTATCGCTCAGCTTGGCGAATAAAGCATAAGCTCATGCAAGTAATGTTTGAACGAGAGCAAACCACAAAGCTCTCAGGACGGGTGGAGATCGATGATGCTTTCCTCGGCGGCGAACATGAAGGCAAGAGAGGTCGGGGTTCCGAGAACAAGGTCCCATTCATTGCCGCTGTCCAGACCAATTCAGAAAATCACCCTAAGTACGCTATCTTCTCACCTGTCAGGGGCTTTACCCTGGAAGAGGTAAAAGGCTGGGCCACCCAAAGATTAGTTCCATCCACTACAGTTGTCTCGGATGGGTTAGCGTGTTTTACGGCTGTTGCACAAGCAGGTTGCTCTCACGAGCAGCACATCGTCGGCAAAGGACGTAAAAGTACGAAGATGCCATGCTTCACCTGGGTGAATACTATCCTCGGAAACTTGAAGAATGCCATCACGGGTACGTATCATGCGTTCAACTTCGACAAGTACCCACACCGCTATCTCGGAGAGTATCAGTACCGCTTTAACCGCCGTTTTGATCTCGCTGCCATGTTGCCCCGTCTCGTCATCGCCGCCGCCCGCACAGGCAGGCGCCCAGAGGGCTGGTTACGGCTAGCGGAAGATCAGCGCTAATCAGGATAATATATGCAGACCTGCAATCATCCGCGAGGTCCCCCTACGTTCGCGACCAGATCGTTGCGCGAGAGCCACCCCGCCAAGCAGATCCACAAACTCCTTCCTGACAACTGGCTTACAGCCAGGCAGCATACCGAATAACTACCACTGCTTCAAGATGGGGTCTGGTTGACGGTTACTAGTTAGATGCACTGCTCGACCAGTACATCAGGCTCCTGATGCTGCCGTGGTTGAACTTGGACGCCTCAGGGAGGAGGTGAAAAAAAGCGGCACACCCCGGAGGAGGACACGGAGTGTACCCATAACAAATTTTTGAAGCCGCAGCAATCAAGTTAAGCCGGGACTGCGCTGCATTCAGGAAATAATGGAGCCTGTTACGATACGGAGTGACTCTGGGCGCCTTTTTCAGGAAACAACTCACCGCCGATCCCACGAGGAAAACTGCCTTTATTGCCAATCAGAATGCCGCGCCGCGCGGCGGCAAGACCGCTGACGATGGTGACCGGTGTTGAAATAACCAGGGCACAGGGCAGGCAATGCGTTCCCCTCCCCCGGTCGGACGCGCACGATGCTTGCTCTTCACTTTACTCACTCCCTTTCGACCCACGCGATGTCAGAGAATTTTTATCTACCACAAATCACCTCAAAAAAGCACGGCAATATCGACAAGCGCTCAAATCTACTCATTTTCCTCACATTTTCCTCACATTTTCCTCACATTTCCCTTTTATATTTTCCCAAACGGACAGGCGAGTTCGGAAGAGAGGCGACAACTATCCTGACACAGGGGCAAACCAAGGCCAATTATTAAGAAAGGAGGTGAACTACGTTAGTTCCGTCAATGCGGCGATTAGTCAATATCACCATAAAAGGAGGGCAATAAATATGAAGAAGTGGATATTTGCGCTATTAACAGCATCAATACTGTCGGCAGGGATTCCTGCACTGGCAGCGGCACACGGCGGCCTCGAAGTGGAAAGTATTCATGAAAAAATATCAAGATTAACAAAAAAAATCAACGAAAAGGGAGCGTCCTCTACCCCCGAGGAATTGAATCACCTTAGGCAGGAACTGAATGAAGCACGGGAACTCCTAAAAAATCTCACATCGTCCTAATTTAATTTCCTATAGGGGCTCTGCCGGGGGACTCACAAAGTTCGACAGTTCCGGGAGTATAGGAAAGCCTCCAGTTCTGGACCGCTCGCCCGCTCCTCAGGTTATCAGAATAGACGGCAGCAAAGGTGCAAGCTCGTTTGTGCCTCCTTTTATGGGGGACTTTGATCCTCCAATCAGTTGAGTTGCTGATGGTTATACCGGAACGAAAGGAGGTGGAAAAGTATAAAGCTTGTCTTGAATCATTTGGTACATGCGGTACATGCAGCTGCACATTTCTATTAAGGAGGAAGGCATGAAGGAAAAGGTACTTGGATTGTTTGCTGTCTGTTTTCTGTCGGCTATCCCAGCTCTGGCGCAGGAGGTGCCGCAAGCCACTGCGCCGGCGTACAACTGCGATTTCGAGCCGGCCTGTGAGGTTGCTCCCGGCATCTACGGCAAGATGTCGTCTCCTGTAACGAGCAAGTTCAACCTTTCCATGGGAGGGTTCGTAAAGCTCGACTACGCTCATAACTCAGTCAACCTAGGTCCGAGCGGGGGACTTTCACCGTCGAGCGGGGCAATTCCGAAGAGTAGTTCAGCGGAAGGCCAGCAGGACCAGTCGATCCTGACAGCCCGTCAGTCCCGTTTGTGGCTGAAGGTCGGGGGGGCGCCACTACTCGGAGCCAGGACCAATGCGCTCATCGAAGCTGATTTTTATGGAGACCCGGCAGCCGCTGCCGAAAGCCCGCAGTTGAGGATGCGCCAGGCATGGGGCTCCATGGACTGGGCCAATACCCAGGTGCTGTTTGGCCAGGCCCCTGACATTTTCGGGCCTATGATTGCCTCAACCATAGATTTCCGCTCCGGAGCAGCCTTCGGCACCCCGAGCAATCCACGCGTCCCCCAGATGAGGCTTACCCAGAAGGTGAATCTGAACGCCGACAACTCCCTGAAACTGGTGTTTGGAGTCCAGGACCCGAACCAGAACGGCAACAACAACAGCACGGCCGGAACTACCTACGGCAACATGGTCAACACCGCAGGGCAGGTCATGTTTGTCAGCAAGGCGCTGGGTGTAGCTCCAGGCTATTTCGGCATGTCCATGAATTCCTTGACGGCCGGCTTCTTTGGCCTGTACGGCAATGAAAAGGTCAAAAGCAGCGGCCGGACGGTAGATTCATACGGTTATGGCTTTTACACATTCGTTCCCGTGCTGAAGTCAGCGGATGGGAAGAACCGGGACATGACCCTGTCCTTCGAGGGACAGGCTTACATGGCGGCAAACATGGCATTCAACGCCGCAACCGCTGCCACTACGGTGGGAGCTGCCGGCAATGAATCCGCAGCCAAGGGATATGGTCTGGCCGGTCAGGCGATCTTCTACCCGACCCAGAATCTGGGAATAACCGCGGGTTACGGCAGGAGAAATGCTTATGACTACGCCAGTTACAGCGGCATCAGCAATTTCCAGAAATCCAGCTCGGAGCTTTACGCAAATATCGCCTATGACTTGAACGCTTCTATCAGGGTGACGGCTGAGTACCAGAAACTGAAAACCCAGTACGGCAACAATTCGGCCGGCACATCCGATACCGGGACTGCCGATGTTGCTCGTCTGGCGGCATTCTATTTCTTTTAAGTGACGCCTTTCAAGCGGCAATAGATGCCGCCACAAGCGTCTGTAAAGAATAAATAATCAAAGGATTATCTGACTAGCGCTGATCTTCCGCTGAGGAACCTCCCTCCCCTTCAAGTGGAGGGTCGGGGTGGGGATGGGGTTGTTTCGCTGCCCAAAACACCCCCCTCCCCCTCCCCCTCTCCCTTCTTGAAGGGGGAACTTGCACAGCGGAAGATCGACGCTAGTCAGGTTCTTTTTTCTCCCCTTACAACTGCGATTCAAGGGGCAGGAGCCTGGCCTGCCCCGGTTTTTTCCCTGCAACTTCTCTCCAGCCGCCCGCAATGACCCAGCGCCCAAATCTCCTCATTTTCTTCACATTTTCCTCACTTTCCCCTCACATTTGCCTTATATATTTTCGGACAGCATCTAAGACATCTCACGAAAGGGAGAAGAACAATGAAAAAAAGAGTGATCCCAGCAGTCGCGCTGATGGCCGCTGTAATGTCCGGCGGGGCGTTTCCCGCCCACGCCTTCCTGGCCGACACAATGAACAACTCGGAGATCGAGACGGTGGCGAACCCGGACTACGCCGCCGCAATTGAGGAGTACAACCGGCTCCTTGCTGTCTACCGAAAGGATATGGCTGCGTACGAAGCGGACCCCGGCGAATGGACTGTAGAGATTCCCCGGATGCCGCCAAGGCCGGTTGTCCCCGCGACCATTACCCGGCAAAGGAGGGCTGCATCGGCTCCGATATAAATCTCGCCGGGCAGAATACGGCCGCCGAGTACGCCCGGACACGCCAACCAACTTAAGACACATGGCAACGGATTTTTCGACAGCCTGAGAAAGGCGGCTCCTCTTTCCATCAAATCACGGATGCGTATCGGTCTGGAGGAATACCTGAACAGCAAAAAAACACAATTCGGATATATGGATAAAAATAACCACAAATTAATGCCTTACGAGGAATTTACTGCCTTCAAAGGCAGGAAACCTAAAAGATGACGCGGTTCTGTATAACGGCCATTCTTCTATTGCTTTCATTGCCGACCTCTCCGGCTCTGGCTGAGGAAATGCTTTTTAACAGCTCCGCCGCCATAAAAGAGGAGACAACCCGTATTGGCAACGAAGCCCGCGAGTTCCTGAGAACCACCGTTGACACGGAGAAAAACGGTCTGATCGGGACAGTCGTCGTTGCAGGCGCGGCAACCCTGGCGTATGCCTTTGATGACGATATCAGGGACAAGGTGCACTCCCGGAAAAGCTGGGCACTTGACAAAACAGCGGAGATCGGCAGTCTGCTCGGCAATCCTTTTATTCATATAGGCATTGTCGGCGCTGTCTATGGCGGCGGGATAATCGCCAAATCCCCCAGGTACCAGGAAACCGGTCTCATGCTCGGAGAAGCGCTGTTTTTGGCCGATGCATCCACCTTTATCCTGAAAGAGGCCATCGGCAGGGAGCGCCCCTTAGTCACCGGCGATAAAGGTCGTTTTTCGCCTCTGCAATTCAAGGCGAATTCCGACTCCCTTCCCTCCATGCATACGGCCAGCTCTTTTGCCATGGCTTCAGTTCTGGCCGCCAACACCGACAGTGTTTCCACCAAACTCCTCTGCTATTCTGCGGCTGCATTCGTAGGCCTTGCACGTATCTACCAGGACGAGCACTGGGCGAGCGATGTCATTGTCGGAGCGGCAATTGGAGAATTGAGCGGCAGGATTGTCGCGATCTATCATCAATCGCACGGCAAAATCGCCATCGCGCCGATGGTCGCGGCAAAAGGCGCCGGACTGGGGCTTGTCGGTCGTTGGTAGCCGGGAAGTCCGAGTTGAGGAGAGAGGCCGCGGGGTACCTTTGAGTGTGTATTCGACAAAGCTCTAAAATCCACTTTTCCCTCACAATTACGTCACAATTGTCCTTTATACCTTTACGCAATGCAAACAAGTCAGGCCAACTCGTCAAGAAAGGAGGTGATCATCGCAAGCTTCATCTGGCCTGCCGGCTTTGCAAATGCTGAAATTTCAAAAAACCCAAAAGACAATCCAAGGAGAAAACAATTTCATGAAAAAGATGCTGACTAAGATGACTTTTGGCCTTCCTGCAGCGCTGGCTTCGATAAATCTCGTGATTCCTGTATTGCTTGCCGCGTTCATTGCCATCCATGGGGTGGAACATGCACATGCTGCTCAAACAGAACTTTCTCAGAAAGTAGCCGCTCCGCTGAAAGTCCAGGCGACGGTAAGGAGTGTAGATGCAACTGCGAATCTCCTCAAGGTCAGGATGAACAAGAAATCGGTGACCTTCGCTGTATCACCGGAGACAAGGATCACATCGCGCGAAGGTCAGCCCATCAACTTGGGAGCGATCAACAAGAGGGACGAGGTGAAGATAGCCTGGAGTGATGCGGCCGGGAAACTGGTGGCCGACGAGATAAGTGTTATCCTGCCGGCCCAGTACAAGAAAAACGGTAAGGGTGATGGTCCGGGCAAAGGACAGGGCCAGGGAAGGGACAGGGCGCAGGGGGACGACGACTAGGGGGCGGAGCATTAAGTGATAGGGAGGGTGATAACGGCTGCTGCCGTTATCACCCCTTCTTGGCATTACCCTGCTAAATGGTTTTCAAGCACCAAGGGAAAACGGATCAACACGGATGTGAGGAGGGGGAAGTTCAGGGGGGCAAGGAACTCTTCATCCGGATCTGCGTTACGGACAGTACCCTGATCGGGTAATTAAAAAGAGAGGTAAGTTAGGTGTTAAAGTTTGATCTGATCGGAAGCAGTAAAGTAAAAAAGATAGTCAAAAGCGCGTTCTTCCCATATGCGCTGCAGATAATCGCCTTCGCCTTTTTCCTGTTGCTGATTACCGTCGGCCTTCGCACGGGATCGACGACAGCCTTCAGCGAAGAGATGCAGGATGTCATCGTGAATACCAATTTCACGACCCTGCTGGTCTGGGGACTTTGGTGGCCGTCCATGGTCATCGTCGCTATGCTCTTCGGCAGGGTCTGGTGTACGGTCTGTCCAATGGAACTTCTCTCCCATCTTGCCAACAGGTTGGCAAAGCTGACGGGAATGAAGCAGATGACGCTTCCCCGCTGGGTAGGAGCGGGGGGAGCTGCCCTTATCCTCTATGTTTCCCTTCAGTTTATCGTGCCAGTTTTTGAAGTGGATAAACTCCCGCTTGCCACTGCCATCATGCTGATAGTACTTGTATCAGTAGCTCTGGCAACAGGAATTCTGTTCAAGGAAGGGAGGGCATTCTGCAAGGGTTTCTGTCCTGCATCTCTACTGCTGCGGGCTTACAATTTCATCTCTCCGTTCGGAACGAGTCATAAGAGTGACGACGTGTGCGCCTCATGCAAGACGCGGGACTGCGTCGTACACGCAAACCGTGACCGTTTAGATGACCGGAGCTGCCCCAGCTATCTTAAGCCTTACGCGCTGACCAAGCATGAAGATTGCGTGAACTGCTTCCAGTGCGCCAAGGTCTGCCCCAAAGGCAACATCGGCTTCGGCTTTTTGAGTGGGTGGCGGGCCGAGCAGACCAGGCAGTCACTAAAACTCCCTCTCTCGATATTTATTTTCGTCGAGGCGGGTTATCTCTCCCATGAGCTTTTCGCGGAGTCCTCCTATACCGATCACCTGTTTCATCTCCTCCCCGAAAGGATAGCGGCGTTTTTGGGCAATCAGGCCCTCCTCCCGTACCTGGAAGCCGGCTGGTTTCTTGTCCTGATCCCTGGGGCCGTTGCTCTGACTGTTTGGACCTTGAAAATTGTTGGACGGCAGAAGTCCTCGATCGCGGAGTATTTCTCTAAGATAGCCCTGGCGCTCCTTCCGGTCCTTGTTACCGGGCATGCCGCAAAAGCGATCATAAAGCTCAACGAGGTGGCAGGCTTTCTGCCGTATGCGCTGCAAAACCCGCGGGGAGTGGAAACGGCACAACAGATTGCCGCAAATACAATAGCCGGTGCAGGTCCGCTCCTGTCCCCACTTTATACGACGCTATCATTAACTCTGGCTGTCACTGCCGCCATTATTTTTTCCATTGCGAGGACGCAACGGAAGATGAAAGGGGCGATGGCGTGCGGAGCTTACGCAGCCATTCTACTTTACGGCGGCCTTTATGCCTTCGTTATCTTTGACCTGTTTCTTGGGGTCTTAAAAGGGGCGTAGCCCCTTCCTGAGGCGAGGTCAGTTGGTCGTTGGTTATTCCTTGCCTATTCGGAATGCTTTGTCCAGTCCGGTGAAGACGGCTTTAAGGGAAGGGACAGGGCGCAGGGGACGACGGCGAGGGGAGGCGGAGCATTAAGTGATCGGGAGGGTGATAACGGCCGCCGCCGTTATCATCCCTTCCCGGCATTACCCTGCCAATGGTTTTCAAGCACCGAGGAAAAACGGATCAACATGGAGGGGGAGAAGAGATGCTGAAGACGGGGACGACGGTAGTGTTGAATCAGATTCTCACCAGCATGCCCGTGCTGGCCGGAATCCTGGGGATAGGGCGTTACGCAAAACCGACGCCCGGGTCCGCATCGGGAACGCCTGGGAAGAGCAAGGAGGGAGAGAGGGCCAGATGCCGAATACTGCTGATAACGGCCGAAAAAGGGGCAGTCCGGGCGCTGAAGGCGGAGCTTGAGTCCAAACGATGTGAAGCGATGCAGGCCCATAGCGCAGAAGATGGCTTTTTCCTGCTCAGCACCGGCATGTTCGACCTCGTTCTAGTGGACCGGATGCTGCAGGGAAGGGGCAGCGCTGAACTTCTGAATGCCATGAAAAGGTGCGGGATCAAGACGCCGGTGCTGCTCCACTCCCCCGTGGAGCAATCCATGGATGCGCAGCGCATCGTCTCCTGGTGTCAGGAGGTGAAAGCTGGATGCTTCGGGGAGTGGCCGAGCGAGATTGTGTTCAAGGAAAACGAAATATGGTCGGTGAAGGAAATGGAACTCCCACGAAAAGCGCATAGTCCCCATAGTCAGAGGAACCCGGGCAAGCCAATGCCAAGCGAGGGCGCAGCAATAGGAATGTCCACGTCCCTGCACACGCCTCCGCAGCGGCAGTGAGGAACCATTATGTGCTACCCCGATCTGGCTATCGTGCTGTCCGGCAGCGAAATCAGCGTCATCCTGCCGCTCAGGAACAGGTATCTTCACAAACCCTCCGTCAACTGGAACGACATTGCATCCCTGGTCGCATGGATACGGGACTTGGGGATCAAGGAACTCTTCATCCGGATCCGTGTTACGGACAGTACCCTGATCGGCATGGCGCTCGACATCGCCTTCAGGCTCCGCACGTCGGACAATATCGTGGGGTTGTCCGTCTCCACAACGGCAGAACGAAGTCCTCGCCCAAGAGCAGATGTTGAAACAAGATCTTGATGACAGAAGATTTCTGATGATGAACCGGGCCTGCTTTTAAGCGTATCGGCGATCATCTCCGGTCGAGGCACTGGAGTCCATGATCAGGCAACCGCAGATTCCCGGGTATTACAGCGTCATGCCGACATTCCGTTTCGGCGTAGCCGACGGCCATTGTACCGTATGGAGGGCTTGCAAGAACCGTCCACTATCTCGCCGGCAATCTGTTCGTCATTGCCTGAGTACTCCACCTCCTCGGGTTATTTCCGCCGCGGTCTACCTCGGGGATCATTACCGCAATTACCTGTACAGGCAGCTCTTTTTGCAGGCGCCTTTACCACGCTTGCCACCGGCTGCTTTCTTCCGATGAGCGGGGTCTCCTACTGGGCGCTGGTGGTGGGGGCGACTTTCCTGGAATATCCCGTGGATCGGAAAGATGGCCGAGCATCTAGCGCTTGGGGGCATGGGGTGGGGGATGTCACCATGATCAGGCTGTATGCGCTTCACCTCGCGGTGCTGCCGCTCCTGCTAGTCGACTTCATATCCCTGGATCTCTGGAGGATCAGGAAGGACCAGGGTCTCCTAAAGCCCGAGGGGATCGCCCCGACCGAACTTGAAAAGGCGCCGTTCACGTCGGCGGTGGTCCGGGAGCGGACGGTTTTCTTCCTTACCGCCCTGTACCTGCTTCTATGGGGCGTGGCCTGCTCGCTCCCCATTGCGAAGCATCGGGACGGGTGCCATACGGTAAAACAATATCGCTGCCTGAATGTTCTGTGATGTGCTGCTGCATCGGGAGCAGGGGAGAACAGAAATGACAATCGCAAGCATTCTGACGGTCGTTGGTTTCTGGGCCATGCAGGTATTTTCGCAACTGTTTTTTAAGTGGGGCAGCATGGCGGACTCGCATTGGCTTTGGGGCTTTGTCGGCGGCAATCTCTCCGGACTATGCAGCGTATTTCTGCTGATGTTCGCGTACAAGTCTATGAATGCTAGCATCGCGTTCGGGATCTGCACCGGGGGGGCCTTCATCGCGGTGCAACTGGCGCTGGTCCTCCTGTTCAGGTCCGAGCTCTCGTTATTGCAATGGATCGGGGTCGGGATGACCGCGGTAGGGATGATAATGTTCGCAGCGGCAAAACGAGGGGCGTTTTAAGGCATCGGCGTCCAAATTTAACTTGCCTTGCAAACAGCATAGTAGCCTTTTGATCCAGTGCCGGAGCCTGGACCGTTACGGGGGTAAGGCTTAGCCCAGCCATGGAACTCCGTAGAATCTTAAACTTGAGCGGCTTGGCCAATGAGGACCGACCAATCTGTTCAGCCTTTCCAAGCACTTTCCTTCAATTGATGGGCGACGGTGAAGTAATGCCGGTAGCCCTGGAGCAGGATGAGGAAAGAGGTGATGGCGACCGCGCCGGTGATGGCGCACATGATGGCGATCTGGTACCGTACGGCAACGATCGGTTCGGTACCGGAAAGGATCTGCCCAGTCATCATACCCGGCAGAGACACGATCCCGGTAGCCGCCATGGTGTTCATGGTGGGAATGAGCGCGGCACGGAAGGCGGTGCGCACCGCCATTTCCGACGCCTGCCGGGAGGTGGCTCCGAGGCAGAGGGCGGTCTCGATCTCCTCACGCCGCTCCCGGATCTCGGCGGAAAGGCGCTCGGCCGCGAGACTTGCCCCGTTCATGGAGTTGCCGATGATCATCCCGGCCAGGGGGATGAGGTAGCGGGGATCGTACCAGGGGGTGTAGCTGATGACCAGGGAGCACAAAAAAAAGGTGACTCCGCCGCAGCCGATGAACATGGAGATCCCAACCACTCGGTAGAAATCGGGCATCCTGTGCCTGACACGCGCCCCCATTACCTGCAGCGAAAAACCAGCCATGACCAGCAACATTAGGAGCACCGGCAGGGGAGAGCGGATGGCGAAGACCAGGTGGAGGAGATAACCGACTGCGATGAGCTGCAGCACCATCCGCGCCGAAGCCCACAGCATCTGCTTCTCCTGCCCGATCCGCTCCATACGGGCGAGTCCGACCGCGATGAGGATCAGGCCGTAGGCCAAGGCGAGGTCTACTAGCTCCAGGGTGACGACTTTTTCCGCTGCCATAGACTATTCCTCCGGCTCCGCCAGAAACCGCACGAGTTCCGCCGTTTTCGGCCGTATCAGGAGATCCTCCGTTTTCCCTTCTTCCAGAATTTGACCCCCTTCCAAATAGAGGAGGTAATCGGCGACCCGTTCCGCCAAGCGCAGGTCATGGGTCACCAGGATCACGGTGAGCCGCTGGGAGCGGCAGATCTCCGGGGGGGGGGGGGGGAGCCGGTCCGAGGTCGGCCGGTCGAGGGCGCTGGTCGGCTCGTCGAGAAGCAGAACCTGAGGCCCGGTGATAAGAGCCCGGGCAAGACTCACTCGCTGCTGCTGACCGAGAGAAAGGGTTCGGGCGTCCCGCTCCAGAAGTTCCGGGGAGAGGCGGGCCAGTTCCAGGACGCCAAGGACCTCCCCGCTTCCGGCTCCGGGTGGCGGAGCATTGCGGTAGAGGAACGGACGCTGAAGGTTGGCCAGCACCGTTCCCTCGAACATGAACGGCTTCTGCAGCACCATCCCGACCCGGCGGCGCAGTTGCAGAGGATCAAGGGCGGAGACGTCCTCCCAGTCAAGCCAGATCCTCCCGGAGGTCGGCTCATCCAGGCGGTTCACGAACCGGACCAGGGTGCTCTTCCCCCCTCCCGAAGGTCCGACGATGGCGGTGATCTCCCCCGGCCTGGCGCTGAAGGATATCCCCGCAAGGATCGCCACTTCTTCTCCCTTCGGGTTCAGCCGGACCATCCCGACATCCTCGAGTCGTACCATCATCTGCCTCCCGTCATTGACAGCCATCAGGCATGCGCTTCCTCAAAACTGCACCGTTTCAAGTAATGAGGAGCAGAAAAAACACACCGGCAACGATCCGGTACACTCCGAACGGAATGAAGGTATGGCTCGTGATGAATTTCAGGAGTGCCTTTATCCCAACCACGGCGAAGATGAATGAGGTGATGAAGCCGACCAGGATGTTCTGCCAGTCTCCGAAGCTGAAGATAGCATGGTTTTTGTAGATGTCATAGGCGGTAGCCGCGAACATGGTGGGCAGCGCCAGTAGGAATGAGAACTCGGCTGCATCTTTCCTGTTCAAGCCTATCAGGAGTCCTCCCATGATGGTGGCGCCGGAACGGGATACACCAGGGATCATCGAAAGACTCTGAACCAGCCCGATGACGAAGG
>Ga0209317_1002365_pt1 | contig 13824 bp, 13 predicted proteins | sample RifGroB2_FD_183994 | JGI IMG/M metagenome (GOLD analysis project Ga0209317, IMG submission 183994) | Soil microbial communities from Rifle, Colorado, USA - Groundwater B2 (SPAdes) (version 2) | ecosystem: Environmental > Terrestrial > Soil > Unclassified | place: Rifle, Colorado | collected... | reverse complement strand
AAAACCTTGGGGGGGCAAAAAGCACAGGGTTCTGATTTATAAAACGGAACATGGCGTAATTTGGGGAATAACGGCAGAAATAATATTCGAGATGTTGCAGAAAGCTGTCATGTGCAGTCAAGCAAGTAGCGTCGATGATTCATGGTGTACTTCATCACTGTACCGAGATGGAGGTTGACCGGCAATACGTTGATTCTCACGGCCAGAGCACGGTCGCCTTTGCATTCTGTAAGCTCCTCGGGTTCCAATTACTGCCACGTTTGAAAGCCATCCCCACCCAGAAGCTGTACCGGCCTGGAACCGGCATTCCTGAGGCCTACCAGAATTTGACACCAGTATTTAGATCATTGAACATTGATCGAATCCATAAGCCCCGATAGCGGCAAATAACCGGTCAAAGCAGCGGCTTCTGTCGGCTCCATGATTCTGATTTTGAGATAGTCGAACTGTTGTGGATATCTGGTTTCTGATATTTTGGGCAGATGCCCGGCAGAGACAGCACAAAAATCGAGCGAGGAAAGCCTGCCGAGTGTCGGGTCCAGACTGAGAAACACCCGCAGGCCGGCACTGACTCTGTCATTCCATTCGCGGTACTGCTCTGCGGCAGTAGCAGAAAGGTAGCCAAGAGTGACGAAAGGAGCCAGCATCTCATTGAGAAGCGCTCGCTCGATACTGTAGAAAACTCTTGGAACAGTCAGGCCGGAAAACCTTTTAATGGCCAGACCCCACTGCGTCCCGCGCGCTTCCAGAGCCGGTTTCAGGAGCTCTTCAGTTATCCCGCTGTCGGTACACCCGTAACTTCTCAGGAAACACCTGATCGTTGTGATCGGATAGTGCATGGTGGGGTTGATATCAAAATAGTGCGACAGTCCGCAGCGCTCCATGCCGTCATAATGGATCTTCAGCCAGTATCGGGAGAGAAGGCTGAACTTTGCCCGCAGCGCCTTTTCATCGGCCATGACGCACTCGTCCAGGGACTCGGCAGCTGCGAACTCCGCGCATGACGCCTCGTCATGGAAAAAGAAACTCAAGCCACTGACCCGTGGCCCAGCCAGCGCAAAACTGACTTCGGCGGATTCGAGCCATTTGGGCCGGAAGCTTGTCAAATCCGGGATCATGCCAGCAACTGCTCCTCCAGCCAAAGTTCCTCCCCTGCGGCAATCAGCACCTGCGCCGCCGCCACCTGCACCGCCTGGCGCGGGTGGGTCATCAGTGGCTTCATCAATTCGGCAACCTCCCCGCTGACCCTCTGCAGGGCCGAGGTGGCCGCAGCGCGGAGCCGCCAATCCCCTTCTTCGATCAGGCGGACAAGAGCAGGGGTAGCCGAAGCGCCCTTTTCCTCTGCCAGCCTCCTCAGCATCTCAATCTTCACGGATGTATCATCTTCCGCCATAAGCTCAGCTTCCCAGTCAACGCCCGCCGCACCGGCCCTGGCAGCGGCCAGACGCACCGCCGGGTTCTGGCTCTTCAGATGACGCCCCGTATGGGGAGTAAAGATTTTGCCATATTCCCCTAACATGGCTATGGCTTGAAGCGCGGCAAGCACCAGCGGGTCGGAGCCGGAATCGAGCCCGAGCAGGATAAGTTCGATCGCATACGCGGGGAATTTAGCAGTGCCCCATTCCATAAGCCACGATTTATCTTCATCCCCAAGGCTGTCCCACTTTTTCCTGAGATACAGGAAGACTGCTTCGCCTTCTGCTTCGATCAGTTGGCGTGCCTGTGAAGCATACGGTCCATGCAGTTCATCTGTCCATGCCTGCTCTGTCTCATTGGTGAGTCCGGGGGGAGCGAACTCTTCGCTGCTGAGCATGGCAATCCTGACTCTTTCCCGGTCGCTCAGGCGCTCATGGCAAATCATCACGTCAGCCGCCGCTTGAGCATGTTTAAGTGAATTGTTCTGCAGCAGCAGACCGGAAAGGCTGTGTTTATCACCGCCCTCAATTTCTCCCACCAGATAGCGTGCAGCCAAAGTAAGCGTCTCGGCATTCTCTGAAGCGTGAATTTCCTTTGTAAAGATCTCCTTCACTCTTGGATCCTTGTAGGAGACAAGTGCGCCGAGCACCAGTGTGCGCAACGGAGAATCGGTAAGGTTGCGGGTCTGGTTGCACAACTCCTCCACAAGATCCCATTCCTCCGATGCACCGTATGCGACTGCCTGCTCGGGGTGCTGGATGATGGCCCGCAGAATTGAGAAACGGATGCCCGGATCTGTTGACCTTAACGCTTCGACAATATCCTTTGTCGTGCGAATGCGGATCGCCCCAGATTCGCTCATATGGCAAAACCTCCCGGCGGTTCAAAAATGACATCGAAAATAGCGGGACTTCCGGAGCCGCACTCGCGACAGGCCTTGGCTGTCGTCTTGCCGACCGTGTTGGACTTGTTGTTGGCATACGGCCCAAGTTTGGGTTCGATACCGAGTGTTTTTAACAGCGGCCAGGTTGTGCTGAAGCCGATATTGAATAATTTGACCAGATTCAGGTTGCAAAACAGCCCGAAGGAGATATCGAATCCGGCCGTATGCTCCAATTCAACGTTGATGGTTGAGGCATCCCCTGGATCCGCACCGGTTGTTGTGCCGCTCACTTTTCCAGCGGCAAAGGCAAGATTCGAGTACTTGGTGTAATCGAGGGTCACCGATTTCATCTTGACCGTTACCGGAATCTGAATCCCGATCAGCGGACCGAAAGACAAGCGGCTGAACAAGGGCTTAAGTGTTACATTGAATGCTGCCAAAGGCTCGATCATCGGGGTGATGTCTATCGGGATATTGAGCGTCGGCGTGGCAACCATCTCTCCACCGTTTGAGACAAAGTTGCCCTTGCGTTCGTCGTACATACCCCAGGAGGCGATGAGCTGGTTGGAAATGTGCGCGACTTTTTTAAATGTAGTTTCTTCATCCTTGGCCTCAAATCCCTTCTTGATGCACTCGTAAATAAACTCGATCACGTCAACTTCAAGATTGACGTGGAAATTAAGCAGCTGAGACCATGAGGGTTCTAAATTAGAGTTCCACCCGTCCCACACCCAATTGAATTTCATGGTATCCAGCTGAATACCCAGGACAAATGACAGGGTGAAGCCAAACAGGACACCGGCCTGGATCTCGTCACCAGCTACGGCGAGCTCAATACTCCCATTGCCGGTCGAGCCTTCCAGTTCCATTTCAACGGCATAGGCGGGGCCGCACAGCCCGAAGATAACCTCGTATTTGGCATTGGCGGAGAGCCTGAACAGCAGAAGATTCTCATCGTTAACACTGAATATGGTATTGGCCATATTGGTACCGACGTACCCGGAGCGGAATGCGCCGAGTTTGGGAAAGAGGGCAAATCCGTTACAGATGCTCAAGGGGTCGGATGTGGCAATCAATGTCTTTGGTATTTCTGCCATGTGATGCTCCTAAATTGGTATTCCGATTATGATGGATGTGGAACCGTCCTCGAAATCGCCGGTGAGGACAAGACGTCCGGAACTGTCCACCTGGTCAGGCAGAAAACCGTGGAAGAAACTCCTGAGAACAGAACCGTCGACCAGGTCATCCTTCGACAGGATTGTCCTCAATTCGGGGCCGTTATACACCATCAGCTCAAGCCCTTTATCGGTGGACGCCTGATAATAGAGCAGACCATCGCTGCCCACCACCGGGGCCGAAAGGCTGGCAATGACATTGCCGAGAGGAGTTACCGAACCGACCCCGACTACCTGTTTTCCGCTATAGTACAGCACCTGGTGGTTATCGTTGACATGGATGACGAAAGCGGCATTGTTGCTGGCGCCGATTCGCGGCCCATACTTGATTGCGCCAACCGGGACGTCTGCAAAAAAAACCGACTTCCCGAGAGTTTTCAGGGCGGGAGAAGAGCTCTTCAAAGCCCTTGAGAAAGTGTTTTTCACATTTCCACCCATAAGCATGGACGGAGCGATGGCATTCATATTCGCGCCTGACATGTCCGTCGTCTGCTGTATCTGGTTAGCGTTTGAGCCGTAGATCTGCATGACGTAATTGCCGTTGTCATGCATGTCTACCAGGCCTATGCCGGTCGGAGAACTGTCGGTGCCAGGGATCTGATCTCTCGTAGACGTCACAATGCGCCCCTGCTGGTTTACCTCGCCACCGGGAAGATAGAAAAGCCCCTGATACCCCTGGATCGTGTCGCTGGGGGCAAAATGCGACACTATGAGTATGTCGTCATTATCGTGGAGATCGAGATCTCCGAAGTTCGCGCCGAATTTACCGCCACCGCCCGGTAGCGGAGTCAGGAAACCTGCTACCGGTTCGAGCCCCTTCTTTTCTCTTTCAAGGTAGAGTCCGGTAAGCTTGTCATCGGTCAGAACAGTTGCGGCAAAAGAGCCATGACGATTCGTGTCTGCCATATTGACCTGCGTGACGACCTTTGAGTCCTTCAGCACATCTCCCTCACGGACGACTTTCCTCTTTTGCGCCACAACCGGTCTCGAACCATTAAAGTCCATCAGCAGTTCGTAGAAGCCATTCGTACTGGTCTGGTCAATTCCGTAAAAATGGACTTCATTCGCATTGTTCAGCATGACCGTCCCCGGTATGGCGCCAAGCGTATTGCCTCCGGGTAGAGCGTCACCTGAAGATAAAACCTTGTAAAAGGTGTAGCCATTGGGGATCGGCGCTATCGGCGCCTCGTCGGAATTTCCGCTATTACCGCACGATGTAAGGGCCACGGCTCCCAGCGCCCCTCCCATCAACTTGATAAAGTCCCTGCGTCTCATCATATTGCCTCCAGGTTTTTGAATGTATCCGACCAATTTTCAAAGCAAAGCTGAGCCGACTACTTCTGAGCTATCGGTACGAAAAATGCCGGTACCAGGTCATGGCATTGAGTTTCCATAATTCTGTATCTTAACTTGCATTTCCGGGCTTAACTGTTTTACCAGTTCAACATTGTACGCGCCGCTGGGTTGGTGCTGTAGTGCAGCCTGACCGTCAGATATCTGATACGCCGCAACTGCAAGCGAACGCGAAGTTGCGGCAGGAGAGCCTGAACTTACCGCTGGATCAACATTGGTCGCAAAAATAGAGATTGTGTTATCGCTGTTGCGGACAATGTCAAAAAGACGGAACTGCTGAGGGAAATCCCGCAAGGAAGCGGTTTCCACCTCCCAGAAACCGAGCTCGGGATGGTCGGGGTCTAGCGACGGCATGGGCGTAACCGTATTCATGTGACGATGTCCTGCAACCCACAGGATAAGGTTCGAGTATTTTTTGAGTTCCTCAACCAAGGTGGTTTCCGTGGGAGTTGAAGCTGGGTCCCACAATGTGCTGTCTACCCCTATCGGAATGTGTGCAGCAATAATCATCAGTTTACCGTTCTGTTGTCCTTCCAGCAGTTCACTCTTCAGCCAGTCAAAACGACTCTGATTAATATAGCCATTGGCGCCCAGAGGGCCTGTTATGGTTTCCTCTTCGGTATTATCAAGGACAATTATCTTGAGCGGCAGCTCACTCCCTTTAGGTTCAAACGAATAACAGGCCTTTAGTGCAGGGTCGCCGACAGACGGATAAAAACCATGGCCGTTTGGTAAGGACGATGATGTGAAAAACTCGGCCACCCAGTCGCTACTGGGGACAAATTTACGGTCCGGGTTGGCATTCACCTTCGGCGGGGTTGCATATCCCGTATCAGGGCCGGACAGGATTACTTTTCCAAGCGCCGACGAGCCATCGACAACACCCATGTAGTAGCCAGTACTGTCAAGAGGTGAGCCGGTTAAAATATTTCCGAGATTAAGAACCTGTTCTCCGATCAGTGCCTGCGCAATCTTATCGGTCGGAGTATTTACTCCGGACCAGAAATGATCGTGATTGCCGATCACCTGATACCATTTGATGGCGGCGTCGAGTCCGGCTGCCTTGAATGTGCGCATGTAATCGGTTGTTGACGTAGATTTGGGGTCCGAATTGGGGTTGATGATCTTGCCGTCAAGAATGTCAATAAACCAACGCAGTTCATTATGCTGCGCGTTATTGATCACGTCGCCTAAAAACAGACCGAAATCGACGGCCTGCTTTCTGTGCAGTGCATTTACCGTCTGTACGGCGGCATCCAGCACTTGGGTAGTGTAAGGGATTACCGGAGAATAAGCTGAATTAACGGCCGGCGGGTAAGGCAACTGCCCTAACCCGAAAAACACCGTCTCAGCCGGGGATTGTACGTCGGTTAGATGGATATCGGTCATCGTGAAAAACCGTAACAGCAATGCACTACCGGTCACTGTTTGTGATGTTGCAGCATAAACTGACGGCATGAGATCCAGCCTCTTCGTAAAACCGATCCCGGCTTGCGGACTCCAAACCTTTAAGGATTGATACGACTTGAAAAGTCGTCTCAATCCTGTGTTCGAGAAGCCCGGCATGGGCACCGAGCATTCTTTATAGGGTAATGCTTTTCAAGGTGTGGATAACTTTTATCGGATTCTGGGAGAGATCGGCCTTTGGCGGGTTGAGGACATGGCCTTCATGTCAGTTATAGGCACGGTACCGGTTTTTTCGGTTCGAAATAGCATCGAGTCTCGCATCTTCATCCAAGGTGCCCTCTCATAAAGGCGCAACTCTAGCGTGCCGTCGCCACCCGAGTGGTGGACCGCCTGTTTTTGGTTGTAATCCTCGGCGTGCTTAAAATCGCGCTAGTGGCGCTTTAGCTCGGCGCTTCCTTACTTTGCCGCATTGGCAGCGTAAGGAACAGGAACTTGAGCGTATCTCCGCACTGCTTGCACGCCAGGGGAGGCAACTGCTCGATCTCCCTTTTTGGCGTGATTACGGTAAAGCCGTAGGCGAGTTCGATCTTGGCGCGTACCTCCTCGATGGCCATGCCGGAGCCGGGGCTCAAAAAGCCGTAGTAGCGCACCTTCATAAAGCCGGTCGGCAGCACATGCTGGAGGAAACGGCGGATGAACTCCATCACCCCAAGTTCCAAGGTGCGCAAGCGGTTGCTCTTTTGTTCCTTGTAGCTCAAGAGCACCTTGTCGTTTTCAACCTGGATGATCCGGTTGTCGGAGATGGCGACCCTGAAAACATAGGGGGCGAGGTACTTGATGCTCCCCTCCGCGTCCCCGACGGCCTGGCAATTGACATTCCAGGGCTTCTTCCAGACTTCGGGCGGGACCTGGCCGAGCAGGCCAGCCCTCTCCAAACGGTCACGAAACTTGGCGCGATAAATCGGCGATAGAGCCAGAACCGGCAGGTAGAATGTCGGATTAGAGGCGTGCCAGCCGCCATCCTTGCTGGAAATCGCTCCGCCCGGCACCACAAAGTGGAGATGGGGATGGTACTGCAACTGACGCCCCCAGGTGTGCAGCACCCCGAAGAAGCCCGGCAGGTCGCCGCCGATGTACTTGGGGTCTTGCGCCAGTTTCTTCATGGCATCGGTTGAAGCGGCGAACAGCGCGGCGTAGGCGATACGCTGATGGCTGCGCATGAATTCGCGTATCTCCTCCGGAACGGTGAAGGTAACCATGAAGTGGTGCCCTGGAAGTTGACGGTTCAATTGGCGCTCTAGCCACTGTCGGCTTTTGTGATGCTGGCATTGAGGGCAATGGCGGTTGCCGCAGGAGCGAAACAGCGTATGCCGTTCACCGCAGTCCTCGCACTCGTAGACCAGCGAACCGTTCGCCTCGGTCTTGCAGGCGAGCATGGCGGCGATCACCTTTTTGTGCTCGATCGGCATAGCCTTGCCGTGGAGGGTTAGGTATTCCGGGGCGTAGGTCCTGAAAATATCGTTAATCTTTCCCATGGTCGATCCCCTCCATGAGTTGATTGATGATCTGTGAGGCGTCCTCATGCCCCTTCTGGGTCAGGTGGAGGTAAACCATCGTCGTCTCAAGGGTGGAGTGTCCCAAGAACCCCTGAATGGCTCGCAAGTTGACCCCTGCCTCCAGGAGATGGGTCGCGTACGAGTGCCGAAGAGTGTGTACGCTGACGCCGCGTTTATGAATGCGCGCCCTCTGCTTGGCGTCGCGCATCGCATCCTGCACGCTGGAGATGGACATGTGATTCTCGGACCGGGGCGCTTCTTGGCGACTATGCCCCAAGGCCGGGAAGATGAGGCGCGGATTCCGGTGGGAGATCCATTGAGTACGCAAAACGGCAAGGGTTGAAGGCGGCAGAGGGACATAGCGGTCCTTGGCCCCCTTGCCGCGGTGGATGTGAATCATCATGCGACCGCGGTCGATATCGGAGACCTCAAGACTAAGCGCCTCTTCCAGCCGCAGGCCGCAAGAATAGACGACAAAGAAAAAGGCGCGGTAACACGGGTTGCGAGTGCAGGCGAAAAGCCGGCGCGTCTCCTCTCGGCAAAGCACGGCAGGGAGCTTCTTCTCTTTTTTGGAGCGCAGGTAAGTGAAAATATGCCATTGGCGCTGCAGCACATTCATGAAAAAGAAGCGGATGCCGGCGAAGCAGATGCGCAGATAAGCGGCCGACCATTTGGAGACATTCTTTCTGTGGAGAAAGTACTCCTGCAGTTCGACCTCGGTGATCAGGTCCGGGGTCTTGTCGTAGTACTCGACAAGCAGGCGAACCATGCGGGTGTAGCCTTCCTGCGTGCCATTCGATAATCCGTTGAGTTGCAGAGCCTTCATCGATCTTTCATACCAGTCGTTCATCATCCTTCTCCTTTCGAAAGTGGGCTGCTTACGAAAGAAGGAATAAGTGATTGAGCGGCTGGTATGGAAGCAATTAATGAGGTGGCCGGGATGGGACGGGGGATTTCGGTGGGATTTTACTGCCGCGACAGCGGCTTACTCGAACGCCGTAACCATAGCGGGTAAAATCGGCCACATCATTTGGCATTGCGGTATGCCCGATCGAAGGACGATCAACAGGGACAACGGTTCTCTCAAGAGTTGTAGAAACCGTGGAATCAATTGCGTATCCGTTAACCTGAGTCGTGCTGCTACCGCAGCCAAAACCCAGTGTCCCAAAAGAAATGCAAGCGACTGTTCCGGCTGTGCATTTTATAAAATCGCGCCGTGATATCTGTCCGACTTGCAGTGCATTACTGATCTGTTTCGGGGCTTCATTACTCATGGTTGTCTCCTCTATTTTTTGAATTCTCGGATCTTCGGTGGGGCCCCTATGACTCCCCCTCCCCGGCATCAGGTGGAGCGGCAAATGCCGACAGGGTACTGGCGCACAACATGGCACCGAATAGAAACGTTTTCTTTCATATCATCTCCTTTTGTACGTTTATTTCAGCATCCTGCCCGGCATAGACCGGGATTGAGCCGGTGAGCAAGTTCAGAAAAGCCCTGCAGCTCCAGTCCGGACAACAGCAGCAGCTCTGCCTGCGACAGCCGATACCCTTTCTGCAGACTCGCTGTCTCCAGGGAGACAGCCGCATGAGAGCGAAACCTTTCGTCGGTGAGCAGTCTTCCCAATAGCCGTTCTACCGCGTCCTGTGACATGACAATCTCCTGGTGTGTACGCAGCTGTCCCAAACAGGACAGTTTTGTCCTATAACTCGTACATTACCAGGGTATGTGGCTAAATTCGTGCCACCGCAGCGGTTTCTGTTGTTTCAGCAGGTTATGGAGTTATGGTGCTGGAGATATGTCCGGATTCGGACAACCTGTCCCATGCAGGACAAGTCGGCAGGGAGGGGTTAGTAGAACAGCTTGCGGGATGCCTTCAGCAGGCGAGCGGCAGATGATTTGTTTTGGTCGCACTTTTCCAGAGCCCATTCAAACACCTGCCGATTAACGGCATCAAGTGAGAACTCTTCGGGGGAGAAGTTGAAATTGAGGGTAATATGGCCATTGATCGGCTCTTCGTGGTTGGTTGACAATTGCTGCTGAAGGCGCAGGTGTTCCGGCTGGATCAGGTCATCACTGGTGACGATGGTGGCATATTCAAGCAGATTGCGCAGTTCGCGGACATTACCGGGCCAGTCGTAGGCCTGTAACCGATCAAGGGCCGCCTGCGAGAGACCGGGCAGCGCCTTGCCCTGATGCCTCCGAAAACTGTCCAGAAAATGTTCGGCAAGCTGCGGGATATCCTCGCGACGTTCACGCAAGGGAGGGATGGTCAAGGGGAAAATGTTTAGGCGATAGTAGAGGTCTCGACGGAAAGTCCCTTGATGGCAGCATGCATCGAGGTTGCGATGGGTGGCGACGATGATTCGGCAATTCAGGGGAATCGGTCGGTCTGAGCCGACCTTTTCATAGACACGCTCTTCAAGCAGGCGCAGCAGCTTGGGCTGGAGAGACAGCGGCATGTCACCGATTTCGTCCAGAAACAGGGTTCCATCTTGTGCCCGGCTGCATTTACCTTCACGTTCGTGGTCGGCGCCGGTGAAAGCGCCTTTGACATGGCCGAAAAGTTCGCTTTCCAGCAGGGTTTCCGGTATGGCGGCGCAGTTGACCGCCACAAAACTGGTCATGTTTTCCCCGGAAGCAATATGGATGGCCCGGGCCAGCACTTCTTTTCCCACTCCGCTTTCGCCATAGATTGAGACCGTCGTGCGAGGGGATTCAGCCACCTGCTTCGCCGCAGCCAGAGTTTCTCCCATAACCGCCGAGCTGCTTATTATATTCTGGAAGCTGAACTTCTTCCGTTCGGTATCCTGCATCCGGTCGAAGCTGGCTCGTAGTCGGGCGTTTTCCAGCAGCCGCGCCACCACCAGGAGCAATTCTTCCCGGTTGAGCGGCTTCAGCAGGTAATCGTTAGCCCCCTCTTTCATGGCAGCCACGGCGCTGTCAACGCTGCCATGGGCGGTTGTTATCACGAAGGGAAGCACCGGATAACGGCTGCGCACATGACGCAATAACTCCACCCCATCCATTTCCGGCATGACCATGTCGGACAGGACCAGATCAAAACGCCCCTGCTCCAGTTCAGCCAGGGCTTCGGCTCCGCTTGCGGCACAGACGACCAGATACCCGGCATCCTCAAGATAACCTTTGAGTATGAAGCAGAAGCTCTGTGTATCATCAACCACCAGTATCCGTGTGTCACTGCTCATTTTGTATGCTCCTGCGGCGGCAATCGTTGGCAAGCCGTTCGCAGTTGCTCTGCCACCAGCAGCAACTCATCAGCACCGGCGACTGAGGCGTGCTGCAGCAGCCAGGCCGCCAGTTCGAAAGGCTCCGGGTTTGCCAGATGTCCACACAGACCTTTCAGGGTATGAGCGGCCCGGCCCAGCTTGTTGCGGTCATCACCATCAAGGGCTGTCTGCAGGCATTGCAGTGCTTTGGCAATATCCTGCAGCAGCAGCTCCCGATACTGCCGGGCGCGATCGGGGTCGCTTCCCAGGTCGCTGCTGGCCTGCGGATTCAGCAGTGGTTCGCTCCCCAATGAGGTGACTATGGCGCCCCCGCAGTGGGCGGCAATTGCCTTGGCCAGCAGTTCGGGAAGGATCGGCTTAGCCAGTACCGCGTTAATGCCGGCGATCAGGCAGGCTTCGCGGGTAGCGGCGTCGGCATCGGCGGTGATAGCGATGATCGGTACAGGTTTTTCCGATCGCTCCCGCTCCTGCTGTCTGATCCGGGTGGCAACTTCGATGCCGTCAATCCCCGGCATGCGGATATCCAGCAGGACAAGGTCAAAGCGCTGCTGCTCCAGCGATTGCAACGCCTGCCAACCATCTTCCGCCAGCAGCACCTCTTGTCCCCAGGAAGTCAGGGTATCTTTCAATAATCGACGGTTGAATTCATTGTCCTCAACCACGAGAACCAGCCCCTGCGCCAGAATTACCGGTGCTGCACTGAGTTCTGCCGGCATCTGTCCGGTTGGCATGAGCGGCAGTCTGACGACGAAACAGCTCCCCTCCCCTTCGCGGCTGTCAACAGCGATAGTTCCGTGCATCACCGTTACGAGGCTGTGCACAATAGCCAGGCCGAGACCGGAGCCGCCAAACTTGCGGGTGATTGTCGGATCAAGCTGCCTGAATGGTTGGAACAGCAGATCAAAACCTGATTCGGGAATGCCGACACCACTGTCCTTCACCTCGAAGCGAAGCGTTGGTTCTCCTTTGCCCGGGCCTCCATCACCGGTGCTTATGCTTACGGAAACCCCGCCACTGTCAGTAAATTTGATGGCATTGGCCAACAGGTTGGCCAGGATCTGGCGCAGGCGGACCGGATCGCCCAGGATCCAGGCAGGTACATTCTCTTGGACAGTAACATGAAACCATAATCCCTTGCGTGCGGCCAGGTGATGATACTGCTCTTGCAGGCTGCCGATCAGTTGTTGCAGATTAAACGGCACAGTCTCACATTCCATCTGCCCCGCCTCGATCTTGCTCATATCAAGGACATCATCAACCAATTCCATCAGGGAACGTGACGATTGTTCAAGAATGGCGTGGTACTGACCAAGCTTGACCGGATCGGTTGCCGTGCGTGCCAGCGAGCTGAAACCAATCAGGGCGTTGATCGGGGTACGGATTTCATGGCTCATGACCGCCAGGAACTGACTTTTGGCGATATTGGCAGCCTCCGCGGCTTTTTTTGCTGCGGAAAGTTCCATGGTTCGTTCTGCGACCAGCTCTTCCAGCAGCTTGTTACGCTCCTCCAGCTCCTGAAGAGGGTAGACTTCCCCCTCCTGAACCGTGGCGAACGGAAGGGAAACACTGCAGTGACAGATTTTCCACCCCGCAGATTCTTTACGAAAAACCAGCGCCAGGCGGGTTATCTTGCGTGAAATGATATGATCCTTGATCGGCAGATGGATAATGAAGGAACTGGTAGCAACGGCAATTGTTTCTGATAATGACTGAGTGAAAAGATCCTTGAATTCTAAGCGGAGCGGATCCCTGAACTGCTCGAAATCCTGAAGGTTAATGGCGACCCATCCGGCCCGCTCCTTGATCAGTTCGTCGCCGCTGCCGGTAATACCGGAAAAATCCTCACTGAAAAGTTCCGTGAACCGGTCATCGCGGGAGGCATACATCCGCAGACAATCATCATGCAATTGCCGGATTATGTTGTGGTCGATTGTATCCATTGGGCGGGGCCTTTTTGTAGGGTGTCAGGTAGTCTTCCGATCCAAACTTCGATACTGAATTGCCTCGGCGATATGCTGTTCATGAATGGACCCGCTCCCATCAAGGTCGGCGATGGTGCGGGCTACCTTGAGTATACGGGTATAGGTGCGCGCCGAAAAGCCGAGGCGGTCGGTAACCAGCTCCAGCATGCGGTTGCCGGAGGCGTCCAGTTCGCAGTATTTCTTGATGAAACGCGGCGTCATCTGGGCGTTGCAATGGATTTTGGTGCCTTTGTAGCGTTCCAGCTGAATTTCCCGCGACTGCTCAACCCGCTTTGCAATGGCCGCCGAACTTTCCGCCTCGCCCCGATCAGCCAGATCGCGATATTTGACTGCCGGCACTTCGATGTGGATGTCGATCCGGTCCAGCAGCGGGCCGGAGATACGGGAACGGTAGCGGTGGATGGCAACCGGGGTGCAGGTACATGGATGGGTCGGATCTGATAAATATCCGCAGGGACACTCGTCTGTTGCCAATTCTATACTTTTCGAAGTCATGGTAGCCATGGAGGCTGAAACTACTCCAAATGGTTATGTTCGTCAACCGGTACACTGGGCGAACATATCCGCAAAGTGCGCATAGACCGTGGTTTGCTTCAAAAAGACGTTGCTGAAAAGGGGCGAGGAAGGTTGAAGTGGGGTCGGACTGTGTTGAAGTGGGGTCGGACCAAGCTAACGCACTGTAATGATAGGAATATAAGTCATATTAGGCCCACTTTTACGCCTTAGAGGCTCGTTTTTGGTGGCAAAAAGAGGGCTTTAAGATTGTCACGGCAAATGAACCCTCTGTGCCAATATGACTGAGA
>Ga0209317_1002364_pt1 | contig 13835 bp, 15 predicted proteins | sample RifGroB2_FD_183994 | JGI IMG/M metagenome (GOLD analysis project Ga0209317, IMG submission 183994) | Soil microbial communities from Rifle, Colorado, USA - Groundwater B2 (SPAdes) (version 2) | ecosystem: Environmental > Terrestrial > Soil > Unclassified | place: Rifle, Colorado | collected... | reverse complement strand
GAGCCAGTGCTGCGGCACCTTCGCCAGCAGGCAGCGGTCGATGTTGGCGGCTTCGAGGTCGATGAAAGGGTAGCCGAGCTGGAAGGCGAGCACCTCGGCGAGGGTGTACTCCTCAATGAAGCGCTGCTCCACCAGGATCTCGCCCAGCATCTTGCAGTTTTCGCCGTCGCGCTGGATGCCGAGCGCCGCCTGCAGCTCGGACGGTCTCAGGTAGCCAAGCTCCACCAGGAGCGCGCCCAGCTTCACGGAAACGATGTTGTTTCTCAGGGTCTCCCTCAGCTGCTCGCGGCTGAAGAAGCCGAGTTCCAGCAGCACACCGACCAGGGTCCTCGGGGTGAGGAGTTTCGCCTTCACCCTCTGTGCATAGGTAAGCTGCGAGTCGGCGAGGTGTCCCGACTTGACCAGCAGCGTCGCTATCTCGAGCCCCGAATCATCGCTTCCGTCCTTGCGGTCCTTTTGCCTGTCCCAATTGCCGTAACTCTGCATGCACCTTCTCCCGCGCCCCGCCCGGGTCGCCATTGCTGCATTGGCTCCGATCACAGACACTCTTCATTGACAGCCGCCCCGATTCCTTGGTAGTATACCATGTCGATTGGAGGGGGCTAATTTAACTCCTCAGGCAAAAGGGCCACGCGCCCCGTGGTGATGCCCCTTTAAAATCAGAGGCTTGTCGTGCCGTACGTGAGAGCGGCTTGTGAAAAAAAAGTTGCGGACAGCCGGCCCGGCATTTCGCCCGACCGCCGCGGCGAAGGTTATGGCGGGGGCATCCGATCTTTAATTAGCTTTAGCAGCGCGGTCTTTCCTGTTCAGGAACGTGCCAGCAAGGCAGCAGAAAAACGAGAGGCCCGTGGCATGAAAAACAAAGAGCATCCGAAGCAGAAACAAAAGGAGTTCAGTTCTTCCCCTTTCAAAGGGTTGAAGGGCGCCGGAATCGAACTGCGCGGCGCCGCTCCACCCCCCCCACCCGCACCGAATAAACCGGAGAAAGACGCGCAGGAACCGGACGACGAACTCCTGTTTTTCGAGGCGGTGGCAGGGGTGCGCCGGCTCCCGGGTGCCGCAGCGCCCTCGCCGGCGAAGGTAAAGGCGCAGGCCGTAGCCAAGGTGCAGCGCGACGAGGAGGAACATCGCGTGTTCCTGAAGGCCCTGGACGAGCTGAGGCTCGATGTCCGTTTCAGCGACCAGCTCCCCGAAGAAGAGCGAGGGGGGCGCCCGGCGCCGGTGAACCGGCTCAGGCAGCTGCGCCGGGGCGGTATCAGGATAGACCTGCAGCTCGACCTGCACGGACTCACCCGGGACGAGGCGCTGGAGAACCTGGACCGCTTCGTCAAGGGAGCCTACAACCGCGGCCAGAAAGGGGTTCTCGTGATCACCGGCAAGGGGAACAACTCCCCGGGAGAGCCGGTGCTGAAGGCCGCCGTGGCCGGCTGGCTCAGGGAGAGCGGCAAGGGGATGGTTGCCGAGTTCGTGCAGGCTCCCAACGACATGGGGGGAAGCGGGGCCTTCGTCATCTTTCTCAAGGAAAAAAAGGCGCCGGAAACCCAGGAAGGTTAGCCTCCCGTCTTCCCGGCAATGCATCCCCTCCTGAACCATTCCTGCCGCCGCAAGACCTTCCCGCCGCTTTCGGCAGACGACCGTCCCCGCCCCGCCATCCATGCCGTCCATCTTTAACGCCCTTCTGCCCGGAGAGGAGGCGAACTCCTCTTGACGGAAATCCCCGCAGCAAATACCTTAAGCACCCTGGAACCAAAAATTGTGGGGCATGGCGGGGGGAGCGGGCGGGAAGCTTCCGGGCCCGCCCCGAGGAGTCATCGTGTCAGCTGGGATGTTCCGCATAGGAGTAGACCTCGGGGGGACCAAGACGGAGGCGGTGCTGCTGGATCCCTCCGATCAGGTGCTGTTTCGCGAACGCCGGGGCACCCCGCTGCGGCAGGGGTATCATGCCGTGCTCCGTTTGGTCGCCGACCTGGTGCGGGCGGCAGCCTCATACCTGCCGCAGGGGAAGGGCTACAGCGTCGGCATCGGCATACCCGGTTCCGTTGACGCGGTGAGCGGCCTGGTGCGTAACGCCAATTCCGTCTGCCTCATCGGCCGCCCGTTCCAGCGCGACCTTGAGCAGCTCCTGTCCAGGAAGATAGCCGTGAGAAACGACGCCGACTGCTTCACCCTGGCCGAGTGCCGCAGGGGTGCGGGCGCCGGTTTCGGGTTGGTGTTCGGGGTCATCATGGGAACCGGGTGCGGCGGCGGGATCTGCTTTGACGGCGCCGTGCGCGAGGGGCCGCACCGGATCAGCGGCGAATGGGGGCATTTCTGCGTCGACCCGGCAGGCGCCCCCTGCTACTGCGGCAACCGGGGGTGCGTGGAGACCAAGATCAGCGGCTCCGGGGTGGAAGCGGCCTTTGCCGCTCGCTACGGCGCGAGTCTCGGCATGGAGGAGATCGTGGCAGGTGCAAGGTGCGGCGAGCCGCGCTCGCTCGCCGCTTTCAGCGCCTTCCTCGACGACTTCGGCCGCAGCTTGGGCGGGCTGATCTCCATCCTGGACCCCGACGCCGTCGTGCTGGGAGGGGGGCTCTCCAACATCGAGGAGCTTTACTTCGCAGGCGCCGAGCGGGTCAGGCATTACGCCTTCCACAACGACCTGCGCACCCCGATCCTGAAAAACGTGCTGGGTGATTCCGCCGGGGTTTTCGGCGCCGCTTGGATCGGGACGGGAGGCGCCCCCGGGCAGGACGAGCGTGTTTGAATTTGCTAATGCCGCTGCTATAGTTTGACTTTCGCAAACGCTCCGGCGGCTCCACCCCTTCCCCGGGCAGCCGGCGCCGACAACTCTCCAGGCTGAAAAGGGGGTGCCGCATGCAGACGGAAATCGGGACGAGGGTGAATATCAGGTACAAATGCAGGTTGGAGGATGGCAGGGTATATCTGGTCGGCGAGAGGAACACGCTGGAGTTTGTGGTCGGTTCCGGGCGCGTGCCGCGGTCGCTTGAGGCCGGGGTGCTGGGAATGAAGGAGGGGGACTACCGCGTAGTGCAGGTGCCGGCATCAGAGGCGGAACTCTTCCCCTTCCCCAAGGGGTCCCATTTCGCCTTCAGCACGGACACCCCGCCGGGGATCGCCTACGACTTCGGCCCCGGGGCCGGCGGCGACGTTTCGCTCACCATGCCGAGCAGGACCAAGGATTACCGCCAGCCCATTCCTGCCGGCTGCGATGTCATTTTCGAGGTTGAGATGCTATCGGTACTGGATGAGCGGGGGGGCGAAAGGGGCTGAAGCACCCTCACATCTTTTCCTTCACGCTCCTGATCTTGTCTTCCATGGTCTGGTTGCGGTCGGTCCGGGTCCCGAGCTTCACCGTGGTAGTGATGCGGGGGGCGCCCATCTCGTGCACCACCTCATGACAGCGCTTAATCGCTGCGAACACCTCGTCCCATTCCCCCTCGATGTTGGTTCCGTAGGAATGCAGGGCCGTCTTTAGCCCCGCCTCTGTCAGCACCTTTTCGCATGCCGCGATATAACTCGATACAGACACGCCTACGCCTAGTGGTACGACGCACAGATCTACCAGAACTTTCATCCAGCCCCCCTCCTTGAACTCAAAGATGCGTGTGATGCACACCCTCACATCCAGGTTGCTATCATAGACGAAGCAGGTTCGTTTATGAACAGGAAAGTTCGAGGCTGGCAGCCGGGACTCGGGTGCCCAAAGCCAGTCCGCGGGCGGGCACTGCGTCCTCAAGTTGACTTTGATGCCCGGGGACCTAAACTGGAGCGTGTCAGAGCGAAACCTGGTTCAGTAAGGCGGAGGAAATAGTGAGTGACCTGGGCGACAAAAAGGCGAAGGTACTGGTGACAGGGGCGACCGGCTTCATCGGGAAGAGGCTGGTGGCAGCCCTGGTGGAGGAAGGCATCCCGGTACGCTGCCTGGTGCGCAAGGATCACTCCCTCCCGGCGGGGGTGGAGGTTGCGCACGGTGATCTGCTGCAAGGGGGGACCCTGTACGAGGCGATGCGCGGGATCGAGGCGGCGTACTACCTGGTACACGCCATGTCCGGGGACCGTGCCGGTTTCGAGCGGCGTGACAGGCAGGCCGCAGAGAACTTCGTCGCCGCAGCGGAAAAGCAGGGACTCAAGCGGGTCATCTACCTGGGGGGGCTGGGTGAGGAGGGGGAGCACCTCTCCGAGCATCTGGCAAGCCGTCTGGAGGTGGCCAGGATCCTGCAGCGCGGCGCCTTCAAGACCACCTACCTGCGCGCAGCCGTCATCATCGGAGCAGGAGGGGCCTCCTTCGAGATGATCCGCGCGCTGGTGGACAACCTTCCGGTGATGATAACCCCCCGCTGGGTGTCCACCCGCTGCCAGTACATCGCGGTAGGGGATGTCATAGCGTACCTGGTGGGGTGCCTGAAGGAAGAGCGCACCGCCGGACAGACCTACGACATCGGGGGGCCGGAGCTCCTTTCCTACCGCGAGATGATGGAACGCTTCGCCGAGATACAGAAAAAGGCCCTCGTGATACTCCCGGTACCCTTTCTGACCCCCAAGCTCTCCTCCTACTGGGTCGGGCTGTTCACCCCTGTAAAACCATCCATATCCATGCCGCTCATCGAGGGGCTCGGCAACGAGGTGATCTGCCACGACAACGAGATCCGCAAGCTGATCCCCATTCCTCTGACCGGATTCGACGAAGCCGTGAGAATTGCGCTCGAAGAAGAAGGCGCCAAGCAGGGCTCCCGATAAGGCTCACAAAGCTCCTGCGCGAGGAAGGGCACATTAGATACAAACCCCTCAAGATTCATTAGCTCCAGCCGAAAAGAATGACATTCCCGGAAAGGTGGTGCGGAGTTGTTCGCCGCGGGGGTGGAATTCACCATTATCGGATTCGGCAGCGCAGATGGCGCAGCGGCAAGAGGGGCAGCATGAAATGTCTAATAGTCGAAGATAACGAATTTATGCGCGAAGGACTCAGGATGTTCCTTGCCGCCCATGCGGAAATAGAGATGGCGGTAAACGGACGTGAGGGTGTGGAGATGTTCAGCCGGGCGCTTTCCGCCGGGGCGGGCTTTGACCTGGTGCTGCTGGACGTAGTGATGCCGGAGATGGACGGGCAGCAGGCCCTGAGGATGATGAGGCAGGCAGAAAAGGATAGCGGCAAGAGCCGGGAGCAGAAGTCGGTCATCATCATGACGACGGCTCTTAACTCCGCGGAACAGATGGAGCAGGCGCTTTGGGACGGGGACTGCACCGATTACCTGGTGAAGCCTATCGTGCGGGCGGACCTTCTGGCCATGTTGCGCAGATACCGGCTGCTTTAGCCGGCTGGGAGGATCGGCGCTGTCGGATCGAGTCGATATGAGCGGATCGCGAATCGCATAGGGAAACGTCATGGAACCTTACTTTTACCGGACGAGCATCAGGAAATCGATCGAGGAAGACGCCGCCGAGATAATTGCCGGTTTTCGGGAAGTGGTCAAGGGCGGGGTGGGGGCGCAGCTCAAGCTGGTCAATTATTACAAGGGTCTGCCGATCAGCTATCCCGCCACGCTGGTGGAGGTGAACGGCGACGTACTGGAACTGGACGTGCATCCGCAGCAGGCCGTGGTGCTGGAGGCGAGAAGGCGCACCTGCATAAAGTGCAGCCACTTCGACCTGCCGCTGCTCGCAGAGGTGAAGGATGCGGACGTGCGCAGGATGACGGCATCCCTGTACAAGTTCTGTTACGTGGAGATCATGGCCGAGCAGCGTGTTTCACTGAGGCTGGAGCTGGAGCCCCCTTGCGACGCCGAGATCCTCACCGGAAGCGACCCGCTGGAGGGAAAGGTGCTCGACATCTCCCTTGGGGGGCTATCCATCCGCACCTCGCGCCCCTGTCCGCTGGCCAGGGGGGCCGAGGTGCCGCTCAGGGTCTTGGTGCCGAATCTGCTGCAAAAAAGCCAGACCCCGCTGGAGGTCCAGGCGACCGTCATCGACATCGTGAGCGATGAAAACGGCGACATCTATCGTTTCTCCACCTGCTCCGACCCGTACGCAGAGGGGATGATCTCCCGCTTCATCTTTCAGCGGCAGGTGGACCTGATCCGGGAGCTGAAAGAACAGAGCTGAAGCGGTGCGCAGACGGGCTGACGCACCAAGGAGGTGGCATGCCGGACAACCTCTTCATCCCATCTGTTGATCTGAGGATCGGGTCCCTGGAGGAGTACAACCGCAGGCAGAAAGAGAAAGCTGCCGCCAGGCAGTCCGGGGAAAAGCCCCGCCCCTGCATCACCATCTCCCGGGAATACGGCTGTACCGGGTACCCTGCCGCCGAACTCCTGCGCGAGCTCCTGATGCAACGGACCGGGGACGAGTGGGTGCTGATCGACAAGGCAGTCCTGGAGGAGGTGGCCAGGCGCCACAACCTCTCCGAGGAGATCCTGGGGAGCCTGGGGAAAAGCAACCGGATCCTTGACGAGATCCTTGCCACCTTTTCGTCGCGCTGGAAGAGCAACTACGACTATTTCCTGCCGCTTTCCAGGTACGTGGTGGCCCTGGCGGAACAGGGGAACGTCATCATGCTGGAAATGGGAGGCGCCATCGTCACCCGGCACATCAAACACTCCCACCACTTCAGGATATTCGGCTCCGACCCCTTCAAGATCGCCACCCTCTCCAGCCGCCTTGGGATAGAAAAGGAGGAGGCGGAGAAGCTGATGCACAAGCAGCAAAAGGTGCGCGATCATTTCACCAAGGACTTCCTGAGCCAGGACGATCACGACCCGGCGCTCTACGATCTCCTCTTCAATAACGATCGCTGCCCGTCGGACAGGATCGCCCATACCATCCTGGACTTCGTCCTTCGGAGCTGAGCCGGCCGCGATGAGAGTAGCGTCATCATCCCGGCCGCGGCTGTTGCCGCGGATTTCCTCCGCGACAGCGCTTATGCTCCGGGCTCCCGCCTGCATCTCCCGTCCCCTTCCCGTGCCGCGGCGGCCAGGCTGCCGCTGCCGGGGCTCCTTAGAGCCGGTAGCTCTCGGGCGGGCTCCCGCTGAAATCGGCGATGGTGGCAACCGCGCTCTCAAGGTAGAACACCTCGAAAGCGGGGTTGTCGGGAGCCTGGTAGATGGATTTCACCAGCGGGCTCGCCTCCTGGACCATCGCTTTGAGCGCCAGGTCCCGGATGAAAACCGCCTTGCCGCTAAGCCGCATCCAGGAGAAGTTCTCCCCGCTGGCGCAAAACTCCACATAAGGGTTTCCCAGCATCTCCTGGTACACCGGTTTCCGGTTCGAGGTGCAGAAGAAAAGCCTCCCCCCATCCTCCAGCATGAACTGGAAGGGGCGCACCTTCGGCCTGCCGTCGGTGCCGACGGTGGCAAGGTACTGCACTTGGCTCTTGGTGAGGAACTCGATAACGTTTTTCATGCTGCTCTCCTTTTTCCTTTGTTTTGCGGCCTTCGCTTGGGGGAGGCCTTCTTGCGGAGAGCCTCCGGTCTGTTGTTCCGCTTTGTTTGATGTCAAACCTTTGTCGCAAAAAAAATCAGGGGAAATTGGCCCTGACTTTCTTGAGTATGCGCACCAATTCCCTCTGCTCCTCCTCGTCGATGCCCTGCCGGACACGGGCTATCAGGGCCTCGGAGATCTCCTCGAACGAGGGCTTTAGCGCCTTTCCTCCCTCGGACAGCGTCACGCAGACGGTGCGCTGGTCCTCGGGGCTCCTGACCTTCTGCACGTACCCTGCGCAAACCAGCTTGGCGACCAGTGCGGTCACGGTCGACTTGTCCCTGCGGACCGCCTTGGCGAGCTCCTTCATGGTCACCTGCTCGTTGTTGAACAGATGAAAGAGGATTGCCCCGTGAGAAGGGGCGAGTCCCTTGATCCCCAGGCGGTTCAGCTCCTTTAGCAGGTGCCGGTTGATGCTGGCCCGGGTGTCGCTGATGATGGCGGGTATGCTCTTGGTTTCCATGGGGGGATTTTAGTTTGACAACAAACTAAAGTCAAGGGGGAATTGCTACGAGTAAAGAGCACCGGGAGCCGGGACGCCCCGCCCCGCCTCGCTCCTGCTAGTAGGCCTTCGTTGCCTGGTGCAGCTTGTGCAGCTCGATATCTGCGCAATCGGGGCAGTAGCTGTGGCTGAAAAGCACATCGGAGTGCGTGGAGATATAGCTCTCCAACTGGTTCCAGTACCCGTTGTCGTCGCGGATCTTCTTGCAGGTCATGCAGATGGGGAGCAACCCGGAAAGCTCCTTTACCCTGTTCAGGGCCTGTTTCAGCTCCTCGTTCCTGGCGGCCAGCGCCTCCCTTTGCGATTGCAGCTCCAGGTGGACGGCCACGCGGTGGCGCAGGATGGCGGGCTTGAACGGCTTCGTGATGTAATCCACCGCTCCCGCCTCGAACCCCCGGCTCTCGTCCAGTTCGTGGTTCAGGGCCGTGATGAATATCACCGGGATCTCACGGTAGCGGTCGTCCTCCTTGAGAATGCGGCAGACCTCAAGCCCATCCATGCCGGGCATCATGATGTCCAAAAGGATCAGGTCCGGCCGGTTCTCCGACAGGATCTGCAGGGCCTCCTTGCCGCTTTGCGCGCCGATCACTTCGTACTCTTTGCGCAGGATCTTGTAGAGAATGATCAGGTTCTCCGGGAAATCATCCACAACCAACAGCTTTTTCTTTGGCACCGGCGTCCTCTGTTTTTGCTGCTTAACAGCTGCTTTTATATGGAATGTCATACTCGCGGCAAATCATTTCAACAGTCTTCAAGGCACTTGCACAGTCAAATTGTCTTATCTGCTGGTTAAGCTGCTCAAGAAGCTTAGTTTCTGGTATCAGGTTTGACAGATCGTTCACCTTGTCGAACACACCCATGTTCCTGTTGTGCAACAGGGAATCCATCGCCCTGAGTATATCGGCAAGTTTTTCTTTGTCCACTGACTGGGGTGTGGAAACCTGGACCTTTGGCTGCGAGCAGCCATGAGTGTCGGAGATCTGCAGACAGCGCTTGATCTCGTGCAAGAGCGTCGGCATCTCCACGGGCTTGGGGACGTAACCGTCGTACCCCAGTCCCAGAAGCTTCTCCTGGTGGTCCTTGAGGGCGTGAGCTGTGAGGGCGATAATCGGGGTGCGCCTCCCCGCACCGTTTTCAGCCTCGCGGATCAGGCGGGTGGCCTCTGTTCCGCCGATGCCGGGCATCTCGACGTCCATCAGGATCATGTCGTAGCCGCTGCTTTCCCATTTCTCCAAGGCTTCCCGTCCGTCGGCCGCTGTCTCCACGGTGTGGCCGAACCTTTCCATGAGCTTGGGCAGGATGCTGCGGTTCAGCTCCTGGTCGTCTGCCAGCAGTATCCGCAGCTTCCCCCCCTCCCAGAGGGCCTTCTGCCTAGGCCTGCCGAGGATGTCCGGCGTCTCCTCATCCCGGCATAGGGAGAAGGGGATCATCATGTGGAAGCTGCTGCCGACGTCCTTGCTGCTCTCAGCCCAGATCCTCCCCCCCATAAGCTGCACGAGTTTCGTGCTGATGGAGAGCCCGAGGCCGGTGCCGCCGTATTTCCTGGTGGTGGAGCTGTCTTCCTGCCCGAAGGGGGCGAAAATGCGCTCCATGGCTTCAGGTTCGACCCCTATACCCGTGTCGGTGACGCTGATCATCAACGAGACCGTGTCGCCTCTTCGCTCCTGAAGCGAGACCGAAAGCGTGATGCTCCCCGCCTCCGTGAACTTGATGGCATTGCCGATGATGTTCAGCAGTACCTGTTTCACCCTGAGCTGGTCTCCTATCAGCCCGTCCGGCAGGTTTTCCGGGATCTCGGTTTTCAGCACCAGCCCTTTCTCGTGCATGCGGGGCAACTGCGTCCTGACGATAGCGTCGATGCTGCGCCTCAGGCTGAAGCTCCTCGATTCCAGCTCGATCTTGCCGGCCTCGACCTTGGATAGGTCGAGTATGTCGTTGATGATGGCGAGAAGCCCTTCGGACGAGCACATGATCCCGTCCAGGTAATCCTTCTGCTCGGGGGAAAGCTCGGTGTAAGCCAGAAGCTGCGCCATCCCCATGATGCTGTTCATGGGGGTTCGAATCTCATGGCTCATGTTGGCGAGGAAATCGCTTTTCGCGCGGTTGGCAGCCTCGGCGGCCTCCCTGGCGAACACCAGCTCCAGCTCCGCCTTTTTGCGGTCGGTGATGTCGAAGCAATAGCCGATGTAGCCGGCAAAGCTGCCGTCAGGGGATTCCAGGGGGCGGCCGATGTCGAGGATCCAGCGGAACACGCCGTCGTGGCGGCGCAGCCGGTACTCCATCTCGAAGTTCTCCCTTTTGCGGAAGGCGCCCAGCCAGATGCCGACGCAGCGGTCGAGGTCGTCCCGGTGCACCCCTTCTGCCCACCCGTTGCCGTACTCCTGTTCCATGGTGCGCCCGGTGAAGGAGAGCCAGGAGTTGTTGAACCAGTCGCACTCCGCGTCCGTGTTGGCCCGCCAGATGAGGGCGGGTGCCTCGGCGAGGATTCTCAGGTAGTGGTCCCGCTGCCTGTCGGCGTACTCACCAGCATCCTCACAGAGGTCCGGTGCGCCCTTCGTCTGGTTGCGCAGGGTAGGGGGTGGGCTATCTAAGGTGTTCATCTTGGCATACCTCCTGGCAATGCACGCCCCGAAGCTCGTAAAAACAGGTTGAGCGGGTCGCTTCACGGGATGTTTATATTATTACCAAACATCTTGAAGTCACAAGATCCTTTTATGCAGCAACAAAACTAGTCGGAACGTCGGGCGTTTCAGCCGTGTCGGCGAGAAGACGGGTAAAGGTCTGGCAGCAGTGGCTGCCAAACCCTTTCAGGTTGCCGGTGCCGGCAGATCAGAAACAGTTTTATCCCCGGCCTGTGACAGTGGGGTCTGACAGGGCGGTTCTGCCGACACAGTTTTCAGAAAATAATGCAGGAAACTCTAGAGCGGAGAAGGAGGTGGCGCAAACGGCCACGGCCGGAAACGTGCGGGGCGGCAAGTCGGTGATCGGTTGCGGATGGGAATGCCGAAATAGCGTGAAGCGGCGCAAGGGGAAGTTTTCAGCTCCTTGCGCCGTGAGGTGGGGGAGGGTTTTGGCCGCAGGTCACTTCAACGCGAAGCCGTAACGCAGCAGTACCCTCTTTGCGTCACCGCTGAGCAGATATTTGTACCAGGCTGCGGCGTCGCGGTTTTTTGCCCCCTTTGCAGTCAAGGCCACTGGATAGAGCACCCGCGGATAAAGATGCGGCGGGACCGTGAACAGGATCCTGGCCCGCCTGGCCAGCAGCGCGTCGGTACGATAGACGAAGGCGCCGTCGACCTCGCCGCGCTCCGCGTACATCAAGCTCTCTCTCGCGTCTTTGGCGAGGACAACTTTATTCGCCAACCGCCTTTCCAGTCCCGCCTTTTTGATCGCTTCGGCCGCGTATCCCCCGGCCGGTACGCTCCTGGGGCTGCCGATGGCGATCCGCTCCAGGGCAACCAGATCCTGCATCCCGGAAACCCTTGTGGGAGTCGCTCCGGAGAAGACCAGCGTGTTGAAGGTGAAGGCGGCGATAGTGGATGCCTCCACCAGCTTCCTCTCCTTCAGGTGGTCCATCCATTCCACATTGGCAGAGATAAAGATGTCGGCGGGTGCGTCGCTTTCTATCTGCCTGGCGAGGGTTCCCGATGCGCCGTAGTTCATGGTGAACCTGACGGCGGGGTTGCTCCCGGCAAAGCGTGCGGCCAGCTCGCTGACGGCCTCCCTGAGGCTGGCGGCGCAGGATACGTTGACCTCGCCGGCGCTTGCTGGGGAAGCTGGGAGCAGAGCCAGGCAAAAAAAGATGAGCTTCGGATAAAGAGTCTTCACGGTCCCCCCTGGTGCTGTCTTCACTTCATCAAACAAGAGCCATGCCACTTTTGTCGCGGACAGACGGAAAAGAAATATGTGTGAATCGGATACCTTGGCCTGCGGGGCGCGGACGAGGCAGGAGGAAGGGGCTATGAAAAGCGGCAGGTGCACATCGATTCGGCAGGCACGGATCTACCGCTACAAAAGCCGTGGGGGAGGCCAAGAGGGGGAGGGGGGCGCCTGCTGCTTGAAGATCATGAAAACATAGTTTAGCATTGTCTGGGTTTTCAGGGCGGTGCAGAAGCGAGTGCTGATGCGCGTTTTGTCGCGAAAACAAAAATCTCGATGAACGGGAGGCCGTATGGAAGGGATAGTGCTCGGTGTTGACGCCGAAGAGGGTGTGATCAGGACAGCCGATGGCACCAGGTACAAATTCAGGATGGCGGACTGGAAGAGCCCGCGCCCTCCGCAGCCAAGAGACAGGGTCGATTTCATCGTGGAGGAGCAATACGCGCGCGAGGTCTACCTGTTCAGTCGCGGCATGGGAAACATCTCCGAGGTGATGGAAGAGGTTCAAAAATCGGAGAAGACCATGCCGACGGTGGTATATGCCTGTTACGTAGGCGCCGTTTTGTGGGGGGTAACCCTGCTGATTGGTGTCGCCATAGCGTATGTATATCGCGCCAGTGCCACGGGAACCATTTACCGAAGCCACTACGACTACCAGATAGCGATCTTCTGGAAGGCGATGCTCGGCTTTCTGGTGGGGGTTCTGTTCCTGATGGTGGGGGTTGGGGTGGTGATAATGGTTGGCACCTATATCTGGTTGATGGTAAAGACCTTCAAAGGATGGCGCGCCCTGAGCCAGGGTGCACCTGTTCTCCCTTAGCTGAAGGTTCCAGCCTTTCAAGAGATCTAGGCGAGCATCTTTTCCAGTAGCTCGCCGGCTGTTTTCACGTACTCAGGACAGCGCGTGGTGAAGTACCCTTTCCTCTTGGCCTGCTTTATCCCCTCCCTGGTGCTCATGTCGATACCGAGCAGCTGCGAGCAGCCCAACTCGCGGTGACGTGCCTTGAACTCCCTGTTGAATTCCTCCATCTTCCCGAAGACCTTCCTCTCCTTGGGGCCGTAAGCCAGGCCAAGCACCATGTAGGCTGCTGTCACTGCGCCGCATTGGTGGCCTGCAGCCATCCCTCCCGCGAAGCCTGTGGCAAGCTTGCCGGCCATCTCGGGGGTGATGCCGAAACTGGGAGCATACGACTCGAGGATGGCCTGGGAGCAGTTGTTGGATTTCAGGAAGTGAGCCTTGGCGGCCTCAGGCCTTTGTGCAGTGGGCCTGGCGCCGACCGCTGCAAGTGCCTCACTGAAACCAGCGCCTGCCGCCAGTGTCAAACCTGCAGAAACAGAAATTTTGAGTACATCCCGTCGGCTGATCCCGTCTTTTTGCCCGTCTTTGTGCATCGCTTCCCTCCGAAAGTCCCAGCCCCACTGGCTACTGGACAGTGGGTGCGCACCTGAAGCGCTCCGTCTCCGGTGTATTGAAGTATTGAAATATATGATAAATGGAATTAAAAGTAAATAAAAAGGTACAGCCTCAACCGTCTTGAAGCATTAAATTCACCAGCTCTGTTCAACTCTTGACCAATAGAGCAACGGCCGTGAGCCGGAAGTGCTTGACAACACACGGCCAAGCTCTGGCATGTCTTATGCTTAACCTACACTAATTAAAAATTACCGCGGAGCGGGCCAGACCAACCTCCTGGAGAAAAGAAGATGCCCCACCAATATGACCATCGCAATCGTTCTCCTCCCCTTTGCCGCAGGCCGGAAGCCTTGGGAGTTCCCGTACAGGCTTACTCTTGCTCCCCGAGTGTCGCCGGGGCTTTCACAACTGGAGGTGTCACATGAAAAATCTACTCGCAGGTCTGGTGGTAATGTTTTTCCTCGTTTCGTTCGGCTGTGGTGGAAGTGGAGGTGGTAGCGACACCGGTGGCAGCAGCAATGTCAGTAGCGGTACCGGTACCGCAGGCAATAACAGTTCCACTGGAGG
>Ga0209317_1002363_pt1 | contig 13837 bp, 14 predicted proteins | sample RifGroB2_FD_183994 | JGI IMG/M metagenome (GOLD analysis project Ga0209317, IMG submission 183994) | Soil microbial communities from Rifle, Colorado, USA - Groundwater B2 (SPAdes) (version 2) | ecosystem: Environmental > Terrestrial > Soil > Unclassified | place: Rifle, Colorado | collected... | reverse complement strand
GTAGAACGTAGAACGTAGAACGTAGAACGTAGAACGTAGAACGGATTTTCAAGTAGAACGGATTTTTCAGAGGGTGATATGTTCGACAGACGGCTTTTTACCAACTTTGACTGGACGCTTCTCGCCGTGGTGCTGCTCATCACAGCGTTCGGCGTCATCAACATATACAGCGCCTCGTCCTCGTATCGGGACATCGGCACCCCGTATTACCTGAAGCAGCTGTACTGGATCGTCGCAGGTCTCTCCCTTTGCCTTACGGTCTGCAGTCTCGACTACCATATGCTGGAGGACTTCGCCTACTGGCTGTACGGCGCGGTGCTGCTCCTGCTCGTCATGGTGCTCCTGATGGGCAAAACCACCATGGGGGCGACCCGCTGGATAGACCTCGGCTTCTTCAACATGCAGCCCTCCGAGCCGATGAAGATCGTCATCATCATGACCTTCGCCCGTTTCTTCAGCCGCTATCCCATCTTCAAGGGTTTGTCCCTGAAGGATCTGGCCTACCCGCTGCTGCTGCTGGGTGTCCCGGCGCTCCTCATCATGAAGCAGCCGGACCTGGGGACCGCCGTCCTGGTGTCGCTGATCGGGGGGACCATGCTCCTCTTCGTCGGGGTGCGCTGGTCGGCGCTGGCGACCTTGTTCGCCGCCGCCGTCCCCATCATCTACCTCGGCTGGCGCTTCGGCCTGCACGACTACCAGAAAAAAAGGGTCTACAACTTCCTGAACCCGGACCTGGACCCGCTCGGCAGCGGCTACCACATCATCCAGAGCAAGATCGCCGTCGGTTCCGGCGCCATCTTCGGCAAGGGTTTCATGCATGGGACCCAGTCGCAACTGCGGTTCCTTCCGGAGCAGCACACGGACTTCGCCTTTTCGGTTTTCGCGGAGGAGTGGGGCTTCGTCGGATGCCTTCTCATGCTGGCGCTTTACCTGTTCCTGACCCTCTGGGGACTCGCCATCGCCAAGAGGTGCAACGACCGCTTCGGGTCGCTGCTCGCAGTCGGCGTCTCCGCCATGCTCTTCTGGCACATAATCATCAACATGGGGATGGTGATCGGTCTGCTGCCGGTGGTAGGGGTACCCCTGCCGTTCTTCTCCTACGGCGGGACCTCCATGGTGACTTCCATGGTGGGAGTCGGCATTCTGCTGAATATCAGCATGCGGCGCTTCATGTTCTGATTGCGCTGCACGCCGGCATCTGCACCCCCGGCGGGCAAAGGAGTCTCGTTGCATGCGGATCACCATCGTCGAGCCTTACTTCGCCGGCTCACACGCCGCCTGGGCGCGTGAATACGCCTCGTACAGCAGCCACGATGTCGAGCTGCTGACGCTCCCCGGACGCAACTGGAAGTGGCGCATGCACGGCGGCGCCGTCGCCCTGGCCTCCCGGTTCCTAGCCCAGGCCGAGGTCCCGGACCTCATCCTCGCCACCGACATGCTCGACCTCACCACCTTCCTGGCTCTCACCAGGTCCGTGAGCGGCCGCTGCCGCTGCGCCATCTATTTTCACGAAAACCAGCTCACCTACCCCTGGTCCCCCGGGGACCCGGACCGGGGAGAGCAAAGGGACCTGCATTACGCCTTCATCAACTACGTAAGCGCCCTGGCCGCCGACGCCGTCCTCTTCAACTCCTACTATCACCAGAGCTCCTTTCTCGGCGCGCTTCCCGGCTTTCTGAAGCGGTTTCCGGACGCCACCGAACCCGCTTCCGTCGGGCGCATAGCCGAGAAGAGCCGGGTGCTGCCGCTTGGCATGGACCTGAGAAAACTCGACAGGCACCGTCCCGACCGGCCGCCCCCCCCCGGTCCTCCGCTTTTGCTCTGGAACCACCGCTGGGAGTTCGACAAGGCGCCCGAGGCGTTCTTCGGCGCTCTTTACCAACTTGCGGACGAGGGGGTGGACTTTCGGGTGGCGGTGCTCGGGGAGTCGTTTGACAGGGCTCCGGCCGTGTTCGAACAGGCGCGGGAGAGGCTCGGCGCCAAGGTGGCGCATTGGGGGTATCTGGAGGATTTCGCGCAATACGCCGAGTGGCTTTGGCGCGCCGATATCCTGCCGGTCACCTCGAGGCAGGAGTTCTTCGGCGCCAGCGTGGTGCAGGCGCTTTATTGCGGCTGTGCCGCCCTGTTGCCTGACCGGTTGTCGTATCCGGAGCACGTGCCGACTGCGGCTGCGCCCCGCGTTCTTTACCAGGAGGGCGACCCGCTGGTGGACCGGCTGAGGAGGCTGATAAAAGACAGGGGGGAGGTGGCAGCGCTGGACCGGTTCGTCGGGCGCTACGACTGGGAGCAGCTCGCTCCGGTCTACGACAGCTTCTTTGCGGCCTTAGCTGCCGGCCCGAGCGGTCCGGTCCCTGCGGTCGCTGCTTTTCAGGCAGGGGTGCTTGCGGGGGTGTGACGGGGAAGAAGCAGAGGGGGCGCCGGTGTTCGCCCCCTTGTCAGGATCAGGCTGCCTGCTCGCTTACCATGATGATTTCGCTGTACCTCTCCAGCCAGATGGTGCCGCAAGAGGTGCACTCAAGGAGATCCTTGGCGTAACCGTCCGAGTGCATGTCGATCTCGATACCTTTCTTGCTGTTACAATGTGGGCAATGCATGTTCTTTTTCTCCTTTGGGCAGTATCTTGATTTCCCCACTATATAGAGCCACCCGCGCAGGTCAAGTCTATTTTTTGCGAAAAAACCACGTAAAACAGCTGTTTAGCTTTTGCTACCCCGTTCCCTTCCAAGCCTCCATTTTAAAACATGTGCACTTTCCGGTTTTAAATGGGAGGCGGATATCGATTCAACTCCTTAAATATAAAGCGTTTTTCATCAATAGAACAAGGGTATGTACATTTTCGACATTTTGGTTGATTTTTACGTAAAGAGGACGCATCGGCTGATTTTTTCTTTGAGAGGCGAAATGTGTAACGACGGTTTGCGAATTTCCAGGTTTGGGCTGACCTTCTTTTAATTCGAAAAATGGCATATCGTTAACTTTGCTCTGGAAAAGATCCGCGCCTGGTGATATGTTGGCGCACGTTAATTCCGATCACCTTTCAACATCGTTCAACAGGGGGCTGACCATGAAGGAAGCGATGTTCTACCAAAAGCTTGATGGTGACCGTGTGCGCTGCGGCTTGTGCCGCTTCAGATGCCTGATCGGCGCGGGCAAGCGCGGGCACTGCAGGGTGCGCGAAAACCGCGAGGGCGTGCTCTATTCGCTGGTGTACGGCAGAGTGGTGGCCGAGCATGTCGATCCTGTGGAAAAGAAGCCTCTCTTCCACCTGCTGCCGGGCAGCCGTTCCTACTCCGTGGCGACCGTCGGCTGCAACTTCCGTTGCCTGCACTGCCAAAACTACAGCATCTCACAGCCCGATGAGGGAGAGGTGGAGAACTCCGGCAGCTTCGTTGCGCCGGAGACCATCGTGGAGCGGGCGCTGGCCGCCGGGTGCCGCTCCATAGCCTACACCTACACCGAGCCGACCATTTTCTTCGAGTACGCCTACCAGACGGCCAAGCTCGCCAGGGAGGCGGGACTCAAGAACATCTTCGTAACCAACGGCTACATCACCAACGAGGCACTTGCTGTCATCGCACCCTACCTGGACGCCGCCAACATAGACCTCAAGGGTTTCACCGACTCTTTCTACCGCGAGGTGGTAGGGGCTTCGCTTGGAGAGGTACTCGACTGCATCAGGGAGTACAAAAGGCTCGGCATCTGGCTGGAACTGACCACCCTGGTGATACCGAATCGGAACGACTCCGAGCAGGAACTGCGCAACATAGCCGAGTTCATCGTTTCCGAGATAGGGAGGGAGACCCCCTGGCATGTCACCCAGTTCTATCCGACCCACCGCTTGACCGACGAGCCCCGCACGCCTGTGGCGACCCTGAGGACCGCCCGGCGTATAGGGCTCGATGCAGGGTTGCGCTATGTGTACGAGGGGAATGTCCCCGGCGAGGGGGGAGAGAACAGCTATTGCCCCTCCTGCGGCGGGCTGCTTGTCAGAAGGTATGGCTATGTGGTCGAAAAGAACTTCCTGAGAGACGGCAACTGCCCCGGTTGCGGCATGGTTGTCGACGGCATATGGAAATAGCACCCCGCTTTTCATCATGGGGCAGGCTCTTTGATCCGAGGTCCGGATCCTTCGCCTGCCTGGCGCTGGTCGGCGCCGCGCTCTCCCTCCTGTTCTGGTTCTTCGATGCCCTCATCGGCCAGATCTTTTTCGGCGAGCGCTCCTTTCACCTGTTTCCCGTCGAGCCAACCCCCCACGGGATCGCCGACTTCTCCCTGGTGCTGTTCCTGATCTGTTGTCTGCTTTTCTACAGCAGGCGGGCGCACCGGGTGCAGGCGGCGCGGGAATCGGCCCTGCAGGATGCGCTGCAAAAGGCGGAGGGCGAGAGGGCAAGGCTGGAAGGTATCATCGAGGCGATGGGGGATGCCATCTCCATCCAGGACCCGCACATGACGGTCCTGTACCAAAACCGCGCGCACCAGGAACTGATGGGCTCCCATGTCGGCAGACGCTGCTACGAGGCCTACCGTCAAAAGAGCGATGTCTGTTCCGAGTGCCACCTGGTCGAGGCGTTCAACGACGGCAAGGTGCACCGGGGCGAGTTGAACCTGCCGCTCACTCGGGACAACCGGTGCCTGGAGATCATCGGTTCCGTGCTGAAGGGGCCTGAAGGGGACCCGGTGGCGGGTATTCAGGTGGTGCGGGACGTGACTGATCGCAGGCTCGCCGAGCAGGAGGCCGTCGCGCTGAACGCCGTGCTGACGTGGCAGGCGCTGGAGCTGAACCAGGCGAACCGGGAACTTGAGGCTTTCTGCCAGGCCATTTCCCATGACCTGCGCGCGCCGCTCACCAGGATCTACAGCTCCGCCCAGGAGCTCCAGGGGTACGGCAAGGTACTGGACGACGACGGGAAATTTTTCGTCAGCCTGGTGAACGAGGGGTGCATCCAGATGGAGGCGCTGCTCGATGCGCTGATGGTGCTTTGCAGGGTGACCGAGGTGGAGATCGTTTCGGCACCGGTGGACCTGAGCGCCATGGTTAATGAGCTGGTCGCGCAACTGCACCAGGCGGACCCCGGCCGCAAGGTGCAGCTGATCGCGCCGCCGCAGGTCATGGTCCAGGGGGATCCCCATCTCCTGCTCATCGCGCTGGAGAACCTGGTCGCCAACGCCTACAAGTACACGAGCGGGGTTGCCGAGTCCGTCATCGAGTTGGGCTCATTCTCCTCGGAAGAGGGGGAGAGGGTTGTCTTCGTGAAGGATAACGGGGCAGGCTTTGACGGCGCCCGCCGCGACGAGCTGTTCCACCCCTTTCGACGACTGCATTCCGCCAGGCAGTTTCCGGGGACCGGCCTCGGGCTGGCCACCGTGCGGCGCATCATTCGGCGCCACAACGGACGGGTCTGGGGGGAGGGGGAGCCCGGCTGCGGCGCGACCTTTTATTTTACGCTGAACGGCTGATGGTCGCGCGCGATGGAAACGGTTGCCCCCGGTCCGTCATTCATGCTATACATCAGCGTACTCCGCAATAAAATCCACCACGAAGAGGTTTTCTTGAAGGTTTCACTGCTGCGTCGCTTCTGGGTGACTTTTTCCATCTGGGTGATCGGTTGCTACGCTTCCGCCATCAACCGTTTCAACATCAAGGGCGCCGAACTGATCCCCGCCAACGGCGGAGTCCTGATCGCCTCCAACCATATCTCGGCATACGACACCATCTTCCTCCCCTGGGCCGTCATCCGGGGCAACCCGCTGCAGATGCTCTGGGCACCCGCCAAGGAGGAGCTCTTCGCAAACCGCCTGCTGGGCCTGCTCTACAGCTCGTGGGGGGCCTTCCCGGTCCGGCGCGGCCGGGACCTGCGCGCCGGCAAGCGGATAAACCTGCTCCTGACGGACCAGAAGGTGATGCTTTTCCCCGAGGGGACCAGGCACAAGGACGGGGTCCTCGGCAAGGGGAATCGCGGAGTCGGCAAGATCATCTACGACACCAGGCCGCAGGTGATACCGACCGCGCTTAGCGGGGTGAACCGGTGGAGCTTCCCCGCCCTTGGCGCCAAGGGGGGAGTGGTTTTCGGGGCGGCGCTCGATTTCGACGACCTGTACCAGCTTACCGACTGCAAGGAGACCCACCAGCTGATCGTGGACCGGGTCATGGAGGCGATCGCCTCGCTCCTGAAGCAGCAAGGGAGTTATGCCGATGCAGGTTGAGATCTTTTGCGACGGTGCCTGCAGCGGCAACCCCGGCGTCGGCGGCTACGGGAGCATTCTGCGCTGCGGCGACAAGGTGAAGGAGATTTCCGGAGCCGAGGGTCTCACCACCAACAACCGGATGGAGATGAACGGCGCCATCGCCGCGCTGGAGGCGCTCAGCAGGCCTTGCGAGGTGGTGATCACCACCGATTCCCAGTACCTCGTCAAGGGGATGACCGAGTGGATCTCCGGCTGGGTCAAGAGGGGGTGGGTCAGCTCCAAGAAGGAGCCGGTCCTGAACCGCGACCTCTGGGAGAGGCTCCTCGCGCTCTCCAAGATGCACAGCATCAAGTGGGTATGGGTCCGCGGGCATAACGGGCATGTCGAGAACGAGCGCTGCGACGAGCTGGCGCGCGCGGCGATCGACAGCTTCAGGCAGAACCGGACCTGATGGGACGCAGATTTACCTGATCAAATCCGATCAGCCGGGCTAAAACATGTTCGCCATGCGAGGCACCGTTGGACTATTTCATCATAGAGGTCTCCGAGGAGGAGATAAAGCGGGAGCGGGAAAAGGCGCGTGAACTGCGCCGCAGCCAGTGGTGGAAGAACCGTGTCGCCAAGGGGCTCTGCCATTGGTGCCGCGCCCAGTTCCCCCCGGCCGAGCTCTCCATGGACCATATCGTGCCGGTGATCCGCGGCGGCAAGAGCAGCCGCGGCAACGTGGTGCCGTCCTGCAAGGCGTGCAACAACAAGAAGAAGCACATGCTCCCCATCGAGTGGGAGGAGTACCTGACAACGCTTTCGGGCGACGCCGGGAATTGATCGGGCTGCAGGGCTTTCGCGCGGAGAACAGGGTGAAGAGAGAGATAAAGGCGGTCATCTACGACTGCGACGGTGTGATGTTCGACTCCTTTGAGGCGAATTTCGCCTTCTACCGGCAGGTGATGGAGCGCTTCGGCAAGGCCCCGCTGGACCGCCGGGACGCCGACACCATGCGGGTGCTGCACACCTACTGCAACAAGGACGTGCTCTCGCATCTTTTCGCCGGTGACGACAGGATCGACCAGGTACGCGCCTTCTCCGCGACCATCGATTACCGGAAGCTTTTCCCGCTCATGCTCATGGAGCAGGGGTTGCGCGAGACGCTTGACGCCTTGCAGGGGCGGGTGGAACTGGCGGTTTGCACCAACCGCGCCAGCTCCATGGAGATGCTCCTGGAGTCGTTCGGGCTGCAGGGCTACTTCAGCTGCGTCATGACGGCCGGCCGGGTCGTCAACCCGAAGCCGCACCCGGAACCGCTCATGAAGGTGCTGGAGCACTACGGTATCGCGGCGGGCGAGGCGCTCTTTGTGGGTGATTCGGAGGTGGACCGCCAGGCGGCGGACGCCGCGGGAGTCCCTTTCATAGCCTACCGCGGTGAGATGCCCGCGCGGGCCAGGATCGACAGGCATCAGGATCTGCTGTTACTGCTGTAATTGCGGGAGGTGGGAGTTATGGAGCAAGCGGCGCATGAGGATGTCGACAAGCTGGTGAGCCGTGCCCTGGACGCCCTGTCAGCCGGTCAGACCCAGCCGGCCCTGGCCCAGCTGGAGCGGGCGCTCAAGGTGATGGACAACCCTTCATTGCACTCCTACCTCGGCTACTGCATCGCCAAGGAACGCGGGCAGGTGAAGAGGGGGCGCGAGCTCTGCCTGGCGGCCCTGGAGCTTGAACCCGAGAATCCGGTGCACTACCTGAATCTGGCGAAGGTGCATAAGATCGCCGGTCAAAAGGCCGAGGCGATGGGGGTGCTGCGCAATGGCATGTCGGTGGGGGGGAGCGAAGAGATTCTCGCTCTGCTCGGCTCGCTCGGGACCAGAAAGTCCCCACCGCTACCCTTCCTGCCGCGGGACCACCCCCTGAACAAGTGGCTCGGCATCGTCTTGAGCCGGCTCGGGGTGCGCTAGATTAGAGAATAAATCCCCCTATCATTAGGCCCTCTCCTGTTTCGTAGTATAATTGATCATCGCCGGGCAAACCCACGTCAAGGAGGTGGTCAAATGACCGATCAATTCAGGGAACAGGGGGCTTTCAGCTGGTTCGAGCTGACCACGGCGGACGTGCCGGCCGCACAGGCCTTTTACACGAGGCTCTTTGGCTGGACCACCGAGCCGTGGGTCGGGGAGGGGGACTACACCCTGGTAAAGGTTGGCGGCAAGGAGGTCGCCGGCATGGCTGCGCCGCGTTCCGACCAGCCTGCGCCTTGCGGCTGGGGAGTCTACGTGACGGTCACCGATGTCGACCAGACCGCCGGCAAGGCCGCCGAGCTTGGGGGGAAGGTGCTGGTCCCTCCGACGGACATCCCGAGGGTGGGACGCTTTTGCGTCATCCAGGACCCGCAGGGGGGGGTGATCAAGGCGATAACCTACTGCCGCCCCTAGAGGCTCGCAACCCCCGAATGCAAAAAGGCCGCAGCAACCGGATGAAGTTCCCCGGCGCTGCGGCCTTTTTTGCTCTGAGCCGGCGTCAGATCCCCAGGATCAGCGACATCTCGTGCAGCTCATCCTGCTGCCTCTTCTCGCTGACCACAACGGTCTCCAGCAGCGTGGGGACGATGGCGTTGCAGCAAAGCCCAACCATCTTGCCCATCTGTCCCGCCAGCAGCTGTTCCACCGCCGCGTGCCCGAGCCTGCTGCCGAGGAGCCTGTCGAAGACCGAAGGGGCGCCGCCGCGCTGGTAGTGGCCGAGCACCGTTACCCGGGTCTCGAACCCTATGGCGTCCTTGATGTTGTCCGCGATGTTCTGGGCGCGCCCGGCGCCCTCGGCGAGGATGATGATGGCGTTGCTGCGACCCTCCTCGTAGCGGTGACGCAGCTGGTTGCAGAGGTCGGCGATGTCGCACTCCACCTCCGGCACGATGGCGTACTCCGCCCCGGTCGCGATTGCCGTCATGCTGGCCAGGTAGCCGGAGTTTCTCCCCATCACCTCGATGACGAAGGCGCGGTCATGGGAGCTCGCCGTGTCCTTGATGCAGTCCACGGCGTAGATGATGTTGTTCAGCGCGGTGTCGACCCCGAGCGCCATGTCGGTGAAGGGGATGTCGTTGTCGATGCTGGCGGGAATGCCGATCACCGGCACCCCCATCCGGTGCAGCGCGAGCGCGCCGTTCAACGAGCCGTCGCCGCCGATCACCACCAGCCCGTCCACCCCTAAATCTTCCAGGTGCCGGACCGCCTTTTCCCTGCCGAGCACGGTCCGGAACTCCTCGCTTCGGGCCGACTGCAGGAAGGTGCCGCCGCGGTGCAGGATACCCGCCACCTCCTTGGTCCCCATTTCCAGGAACTCACCCTTCAAAAGCCCCAGATACCCTTTCCTGAAGCCGACCACCTGCGCCCCGTGGCCCAAGGCGGTGCGGGTCGCGCTCCTGATGGCGGCGTTCATCCCGGAACAGTCCCCGCCGCTTGTCAGAATGCCTATCTTCTTCATTTGTGACTCCGTTGGAATTGTCGCATCGCTACCCGGCAATTCTCTCATGACAGGTGGGAAAATGGCCAGCTTGAATATATCACGGGGGGAGTTAATTTCAACAGCGGCGGGGCACTATTAATGAACGGGTAGGCGCTGCCGCGGGGTCAACCCTTCTCCCGCTCCTTCTTGATCCACTCCATCCGCTCCTTGATGCTCTTCTCGTAACCGCTTTCCTTCGGTGTGTAGAAGCGCCGGCAGGCGATCGCGTCGGGAAGGTAGCCCTGCGCCACGACGCCCCCCTGGTAGTCGTGCGGGTAGCGGTACCCCTTGCCGTACCCCAACCCTTTCATGAGCGAGGTCGGCGCGTTGCGGATCTGCATCGGCACCGGGAGCGCCCCGCTTTTCCTCACCTCGGCCAGCGCCTCGTTGATGCCGAGGTAGCTGGCGTTCGATTTGGGCGCGGTGGCGAGATAGGTCGCCGCCTGCCCGAGGATGATCCTCCCCTCGGGCATCCCCACCAGCTGGAAGGCCTGCAGCGCGGATACCGCCATCTGCAGCCCGCGCGGGTCGGCGTTGCCGACATCCTCGGAGGCGAAGATCACCATGCGCCTCAGGATGAAGATGGGGTCCTCGCCCGCCTCCAGCATGCGGGCCAGCCAGTAGAGCGCCGCGTCCGGGTCCGAGCCGCGCATCGACTTTATGAAGGCGGAGATGACGTTGTAGTGCTCCTCCCCCCCCTTGTCGTAGAGTAGCGGCTTCTTCTGGACCGCCTCCCGCGCCGTCTCAAGCGTGATGCTGCCGCTTTGGGTGAGACGGGCCGCGGTCTCCAGGGTGTTCAGCGCCACCCGGGCGTCCCCTTGCGCCTGCTCGGCCATGAAGCCCAGCGCCTCCTCGGAGGCCTCCAGGCCGAATTCCCCCAGGCCACGTTCCGCGTCGTGCAGCGCGTTTTGCAGTATCCGGGCGATCTCCTCGTCGCTGAGCGGGTTCAGCACCAGGACCTTGCACCTGGACAAAAGCGGCGCGATCACCTCGAAGGAGGGGTTCTCGGTGGTGGCGCCGATCATGGTGAAGGTGCCGCGCTCGACGTAGGGGAGGAAGGCGTCCTGCTGGGATTTGTTGAAGCGGTGGATCTCGTCCACGAAGAGGATGGTCCGTTTCCCCTGGTATTTCAGGGTCTCCTCCGCCTCCTTCACCACCTCGCGGATCTCCTTGATGCCGCTCATGATGGCGGAGAAGAAGATGAAGTGGGATTTGGTGGCGTTGGCGATGATGCGGGCCAGGGTGGTCTTGCCGCTGCCGGGCGGGCCCCAGAAGATGAGCGAGGTGAGACGGTCCGTCTCGATCAGGCTCCTGAGGAGCTTCCCCTCGCCCAGGAGGTGGCTCTGCCCGAGGTACTCCGAGATGGTTTGCGGGCGCATCCTCTCGGCCAGCGGGGCGAATGCGCCGCTATCGGCTGTGAAAAGATCCACCGTCAGTGCCTCTGCAGTTCCACCGACCCCGGGAGGATGTCGATCGGCTTGATCCCCCAGATCTCGCGCGCGTACTGGTCGATGGTCCGGTCGCTGGAGAATTTGCCCATCCCGGCCGTGTTCAGGATGGCCCGACGCGCCCACTCGTCCTTTTGCCGGAACAGCTCGCTTACCTCATCCTGGCAGGCGACGTAGGAGGCGTAGTCGGCCAGCAGCATGTAGTGGTCGCCCAGGTTCAGAAGCGAATCGGTGACCGGGGTGAACAGCTCCGGCGCCCAGGGCGAGAAGAATCCTGAGGCGATCATGTCCAGCACACGCCTTAACTCCTTGTTGCCGTTGTAATATTCCCTCGGGTGGTAGCCGCGCTCCCTGAGCTCGCCCACCTGGAGGGCGGTGAGGCCGAAGATGAAGATGTTCTCCCGACCCACCTCCTCCATGATCTCGATGTTGGCGCCGTCCAGCGTCCCGATGGTGAGCGCGCCGTTCAGGGCGAACTTCATGTTGCCGGTCCCGGACGCCTCGGTCCCCGCGGTGGAGATCTGCTCGGAGAGGTCGGAGGCGGGGAAGATCTTCTCGGCGAGCGTCACGCCGTAGTTGGCGAGGAAGATCACCTTGATCCGGCCCGCCACGTCCGGATCGCGGTTCACCACGGCGGCGACCGCGTTGATGAGACGGATGGTCAGCTTGGCCGCCGCGTAGGAGGGGGCGGCCTTCCCCGCGAAGACGAAGGTGCGCGGCACCACCTTGGCGCTCGGGTCGTCCTTGATCCTGTTGAACAGGGTGATGATGTGGAGCACGTTCAAAAGCTGCCGCTTGTATTCGTGTATCCTCTTCACCTGCACATCGAAGAGCGACTCGGGGTCGACCTCGATCTCGTTATGCTCCAGGATGTAGCGGCAGAGCTCCTCCTTGTTGCGCCTCTTCACCTGGTGCCAGCGCTCCAGGAATTCCGGGTCGCTCGCCACCGCCCGCAGCTTCTCGAGCTCGTAGAGGTTCCTGGTCCAGCCGTCTCCGATGTAGTCGTCGATCAGGGTGGAGAGGGTGGGGTTGGACATCTTGAGCCAGCGCCTCTGGGTGATGCCGTTGGTCTTGTTGTTGAACCTCTCCGGGAACATCTCGTAAAAGTCGCGGAACAGCTCGTTTTTCAGGATCTCGGAATGCAGCGCCGCCACGCCGTTCACCGAGTGGCTGCCGACGATCGCCAGGTGCGCCATCCGGATCTTCCTCTCCCAGTGCTCCTCCACGATGGACATCCTGGAGAGCCTTTGCGGGTCGTCCGGGAAGCGCGCCTTGATCTCCTTCAGGAACTGGTCGTTGATCTCGTAGACGATCTGCAGGTGCCGCGGCAGTATCTGCTCGAAAAACCAGACCGGCCACTGCTCCAGGGCCTCGGGGAGGATGGTGTGGTTGGTGTAGGCGAAGGTCTTGCGGGTGATCTCCCAGGCGTCGTGCCAGTCGAGGTTCTCAAGATCGATCAGCACGCGCATCATCTCGGGGATGGCGAGGGTAGGGTGGGTGTCGTTCAGCTGGATGGCGACCTTTTCCGGCAGGAGCTTCATGTCCTTGTGCTTCTTCTTGAAGCGGTATATCACGTCGTGCACCGTCGCGGAGGCGAGGAAGTACTCCTGCTTGAAACGGAGCTCCTTCCCCTCGATGACGTTGTCCGCCGGGTAGAGCACCTTGGAGATGGTCTCGGACTGCATCTTCTTCTCCACGGCGCGGATGTAGTTCCCCTCGTTGAAGAACTTCAGGTCGAACTCGCGGCTCGACTTGGCGCTCCAAAGCCTCAGGGTGTTCACGCTGTGGGTTTTGTAGCCCGGGATCGGGGTGTCGTAGGCCATCGCCATGACATCCTCGGTGTCGACCCACTCCCGCGCCAGCTTCCCCCCCTTGTCGAAGGTGGTGATGACGCGGCCGTAGAATTTCACCGTGTGCAGGTGCTCCTGCCGGTCCAGCTCCCACGGGTTCCGGTAGCGCAGCCAGTTGTCCGGGATCTCCAGCTGGGCGCCGTCCACGATATGCTGGCGGAAAATGCCGTATTCGTAGCGGATGCCGTAGCCGTAGGCGGGAATCGACATGGTCGCCATGGAGTCGAGAAAGCAGGCGGCCAGCCGCCCCAGGCCGCCGTTGCCAAGGCCCGCATCCTGCTCCTCGGAGAGGATGTCGTCGAAGTCATAGCCGAGCGCGGTTATGGCATCGCGGAAGTCGTTCATTATGCCCAGGTTGATCAGGCTGTTCCCTAGAGTCCTTCCCATCAGGAACTCCATGGATATGTAGTAGACTCTCTTGTTGTCGGAGTTGTAATAGGCCTGCTGGGTGTCAAGCCAGCGCTCGACGAGATGGTCCCTGACAGCGTAGGCGAGCGCGTTGTAGCTGTCATATTTGGTCGCTGAATACTTGTCCTTGCCGAGGGTATACTCCAGATGCTCAAGGAAGGATTTGATAATGATCATTTCCTTATCAAGCTCTTCGTTCACTAAGTTTTGCTCTTCAGTCATGAGCCACCCTGCTTTTTTGCTGTAGTTTCTGCTGGAACGGTGTTTGCGGAAGTGCCTTGGCGGCACTAGTTTCCGTTGGACATGATACAGTATATATGCTAGTAAATCCTAGATTACAATACAAGTAAAGGGTTTGTGATGAAAAAAATCGCCATTTTCGCGAAAGTGCATGACCCCCGTTGCCTCGGCATCGCCGAGGACCTGACCGAGTGGCTGGCGGGTCGCGGCATAACC
>Ga0209317_1002359_pt1 | contig 13846 bp, 8 predicted proteins | sample RifGroB2_FD_183994 | JGI IMG/M metagenome (GOLD analysis project Ga0209317, IMG submission 183994) | Soil microbial communities from Rifle, Colorado, USA - Groundwater B2 (SPAdes) (version 2) | ecosystem: Environmental > Terrestrial > Soil > Unclassified | place: Rifle, Colorado | collected... | reverse complement strand
CTAAAATCAAAGAGGTCAAAAAACTGCTGCAGGAATATGAAGCAGCTGAGAGGAGTCTTATTCTTAAGCAGGAGACGGTTGACAGCTTGAAGTCTCAAAAAGAATATACTGAGGAAGCGGTAAGAAAAAGCAATCTTATGCTGGGGGAGGTTAAGGAGGAGTTTAAAGATAGCTACAATAGGTGGAGTCAAGACAACAAGCTTTTCAAGCTCGATAGAGAGGTGCTTTCTAAGCTTTTTCAATTTGTCAACGAGGTAGAAGGCACGGGAGAAGGCTTAAGCCTAAGTGATTTGGATGCTCCTGTTGCAATTGCCTATAATCATCAAAAGGGAAGTCTAATAACCTCGGGAGAATTTATCAAGAGATCTAGAAGGGATATAGAGAAGGATATAGATACTATAAAGGCAGACATCCAAGCGCTAATGCAGGAGAAGGATATCGAGCCGGTTAGGGAAGAAGGCGTATTAAAGAATCGTACAAGCTTGAAGCAGAACAATATACCCTTTATACCCTTGTACAAGGCTATCGACTTCGATAAGAACACGCCGGAAGATACTAGAAGAGCGATAGAGAGTGCCTTGAATGAAATAGGGATTCTGGATGCACTTATAATAAATTCTAAGGATAAGGAAAAAGCACTTTCCTTTGCAGAAAAGCATTGGGACAAATATATATTCACTGCCGGTAATATGATGAGACATAATTTATCCAGCTATTGCCAGGTTGCTAAGGAAGAACTAAATGGTGTAGACAAAGAAGAGGTTTTTAATGTATTGCAAAGCATATTCCTGGATGAAGACCATGTATTTTCCATGGACGAAAAAGGAAACTATGTATTTGGAGCTATTAGGGGTAAGGCATCGGAGAATTATGAGCCCAAATATATAGGTGTACTAGCAAGAAAAAGACACAGAGAGCAGCTTATAGAGCAAAAGAAGCTGGAAATAGAAGTGCTGCAAGGGGATATAAAGGAGCTTAACAATCAGCTTGTAAGTATTGCGGCAGATATGAGTCTGGTTGAAGAGGAATATAAGAGAAGGCCACTGTATAAGGATATTCAGGAGGCATTGAATTTTGTTTTAATAAATGTAAGAGAGCTTATCAGCTTAGAAAACAAATTGCAGAAGGCTGAGGAAAGCTTCTTTGAAGCTCAAAAAGAGTATAGCGGTTTAAAAGCAAAGCTTTATGAAGCAGCTCAAGGAATAGGTATTGAAAAGACCCTTAAAGCTTATGAAGCTGCAGAGGATGCTTTACAGAATTTTAAAGGAAAGCTTTCAGATGTAAAGGTTATTCAGGGGAATATCAAAAATCAATATAGTATGATGTCTATGCTAAAGGATGATATTGATACCTTGGATCTGGATATAGATAATTACTATAGAGAAATTGCTGTGAAGAAAGAGAAGTTAAATGGTTTTGAGACAGAGAAAAAGGCTCAGCAGGATGCCTTGAGCAGCTTTGATATAGGAACTATGGAAGCGGAGATGAATGAATGCATTCGCATTAGTGAAGTTAATCCGCGGAAGCTGCAGCAATTAAAAATGCGAAGCGGAGAGATTAATACAGCCATAATAAATATTCAGCAAAGCTTAAGTGAGCATAAAGATATGCTGACAGCCAAAGATGCAGAGTTAAAGCTTGCACAAGAAATATTTTTGGAGGAGCTTGGGCTGAAATATGTAGTAGTTCGAGAACCCTATAATCCCCTTGTTTTACTAAAGGAGATACTGCCAATTATTTCGGAAGAGGACAATAAGGACAAAGGCTATTACTTAACTAAACTTATAGAAGCTCACCAGACTAATGCGGGAGAGCTAAGGGAGTTTAATACGAAGGTTATAACTTTGTTTAATGAAGTAGTATCGATAGATATTAATAGCTTCTCCAATAGTAGAAGACGTTACGATATAAGCTGCAGAGTGCAAGGCAAGGATATAACTCTTAATAGTCTTGTAGACATAGTAAAAAAGGATATTGAGGAGTTAAAGCTTTTGATAAGCACCGAAGAAAGAAGGATATTTGAAGAGGTCTTATTAAATACCATAAGCAGCAAAATAAGTGCCAAGATATATCTTTCAAAGCAATGGGTAGATAAGATAGATAGCTTGATGTCTTCTATGAACACTTCAAGCAGTTTAACTCTGAGCCTTAAATGGCTTCCCAAGAAGGCAGAGAGGGAGGATCAGCTTGATATAGCTATGCTGCTGGAGGTACTGGAGAGAAGCGGCAGGACCAGTGATGAGGATATGCGCAAGCTAGCAGACCACTTTGGGGATAAGGTTAAGGAAGCAATAAGGTCCTATGAAGAAACCGGAGAGGCTAGGAATTATCACAGTATAATCAAAGATGTCTTGGACTATAGAAAATGGTTTGAATTCAGATTATATTTCACAAAGAAAAATGAGAAACGTAAGGAGCTGACAAACAACGCATTTTTCCAGTTCTCAGGCGGAGAAAAGGCGATGTCTATGTACATACCCCTATTTTCTGCAGTTTATGCCAGATATGAAAATGCAAGGAAAGACTGTCCCAAGATTATATCCTTGGACGAGGCGTTTGCGGGGGTGGATGAAAATAATATTAGGGATATGTTCAGGCTATTAAAGGAGCTTAGACTGGATTATATTTTGAATTCACAGATCTTGTGGGGAGATTATGATACTGTCGATAACCTTTCTATTTATGAGCTTATAAGAGAGGAAAATGATGATGTAGTATCAGTAATTCCATATCACTGGAACGGAGTAGAAAAAAGATGCATGCTATAGATGATAACATGAGGGAGTTAATAAAGGAAGCTGTATTATATGCAAAAAGTAATAGGGGTTTTGATAAGATACTTAGTGAAATATTGCAGAAGTACAAGACCTTGGGACGATTTACAGGCTCGATTCAGTTGAATGACCTTAATGATGAAGAAAATCGCATATTGGGAGCAATAGATTATAAACTATATGGTAAAAAGGAAGCGAAGCTGTCTATAAGTAAATTCTTAGATTATTTCCTGAGGGGAAGGTTTAAAGAGCTGAGCTTTGAATGCTTTATGAAGGAGTATTTCGAGGAGGAGCTTAAAACCAACAAGGAACAGCAAGCTGAGAAAGTACAAAAACAGCAAAGATATTTTGACAGAATATTGGAAGAAGAAGCTTCTATGACTAAGGGAATGGAGTGGCTTACAGAGACATTGAGAGAAAAGACTACGGGCTATTCTACAATAATAAAAGAGTACATTAGTGATAGCAAGGCTCTCAAGAAAACACTCCATTACGTTATAAAGGGTCTGGAGGAGCTACGTATTAACAAGGAAACCCTGGAGCCCCTCCCTATTTTTTCATCTAGAATTACAAAGGATCCTCATTATTTTGATATTGGAACTACGGCGTTTAGACTATTGTTATATGGGATATGCTATCTGACCAAGCAAAGCTATCCTCAAAACATAGAAGAGATAAATGAAGCCTTATATGGTGTAGGAATAGCTAGGGATGAGCTTTCGATATTTACAACAGTATTTGGCATAAGGGCTATGAAAGATATAGAAGAGCACACTGGTTGGAAAGGCTTCAATGATGAAAGAGAACCAATGCATGTGTCGATTAAAAATTTAAATAGTATTGATAGACTTATTCTCAGCAGCAATAAAGCTTTTATCTTTGAAAACCCCGTGGTATTTATGGAGGTTATTAGAAGGCTTAATCATGCTAATTTGAGATGTATGCCTGCGCTCATATGTACAAGTGGACAATTAAACACAGCTTCACTATTGCTATTAGATAAGCTGTATAAGGATAGAATTTCATTTTACTACTCTGGAGATTTTGACCCTGAAGGACTGAGAATAGCAGATAAGCTAAAAAACAGATACAAGGATAACTTGATATTATGGAGGTATTCAATAGAAGATTACTTAAAGGTAAAGGGTGATAAGAGCTTTGAACAACGCATAAATAAGTTTGACAGGATACAAAATGAAGAGCTATCAGTACTGGTAGAAGAAATGCATAAACATAAGATGTCTGGTTATCAAGAACTCCTTATTGAGGAATATGTAGATGATATAGTGAAAATGAGTATAAGAGTAGATTAAATACACCCCTTAACAAGACTAAATCAATTGTTAAGGGGTTTTGTTCTATGTGAGAGTAGTTTTAAACAATACAAAAAAGAGCGTACTGCTTAGTCCTTTGGGGATTTTGTACGCTCTTGAAAATTTAGAGAATGATTATAGTCTGTGATTCTGTTTACAATATAAATTTAACATAATTAGTGATGAGATACAATTTGCATAATGTCCTATTTTCTGTGTTGAAAGTCCTTTGTTTTTGGGACATTTATTATATTGGTTTGACACGAAGACCTATGGTGGACAAAGGTGAGTTACAAATGGTGTTTTAAAGAAAAATGAATAGTATTACGCCCTCTGCAAATATGAAAGCAGAGGTTTTTTGTTTTTTGTCTTATAGATTTATAATAATGTAAAAAAAACCGCAAAAAATGTTGTGTTTTGTTAAAATGGCTTAGAAATAGCTTGTATGAAAAATTGAATATTTACAATAGCATAGTCATATTTATGAAGTATAGATTTTAGTGGCTCATAGCTTGATCGTAAAAACATGGAATTTGTATATGGGGGTGAAATAAACAGAGAGTACTACTTGTTTCAGGAGGCGTTAAATCTAAATTAAGGAGGATGCAAAATGTTACAACAAAAGGTCGTACACAGTGAAGTCGACAATAAGACAATAAAAAAGGGTGTATTCTGGCCATCATTTATTGTAGTTGGTGGAGCTACAATACTGGGAGTTGTCAATAACAAACTCTTGGTTGATATTGCATCAAAATTCTTTGATTGGTCCTTAAGTAGTTTTGGGTGGTTGTATCAGATCATTTCAATTGTAGCCTTGCTTCTTGTAGGTATTATTACTTTTTCAAAATTTGGTAAGATTCGTTTTGGTGGTTCTGATGCAAAGCCTAAGTATGCCTTTATGACTTGGTTCGCCATGGCTTTGACTGGTGGTATAGCTACTGGTATTGTAGTGTGGGGCGTTAATGAACCGCTGATTTATTTTGCAAACCTGTATGGTGAAATGGAAAAGACAGGGGTAGCTGCCGGATCGCCTATGGCTGCAGTCTTTGCTCTTGGCCGCGTATTCTATAATTGGACTTTTATACCTTATGCAATGTATTCTTTATGCGGACTTGTTATTGCATATATGTATTTTAACAAAAAGAAGGAGTTGTCTGTATCTGCCTCTTTGATTCCACTGTTTGGCGAGAAAGTAACAAAGGGCATCTGGTTGAGCATCATTGATACCTTATCGCTGCTTGCGATTGCTTTGGGATTGGCGGCTTCTCTTGGGGTAGGCCTTACACTGGTGAGTTCGGGCTTGGAAATAATTTATGGCATTCAACAGGGACCTGTTGTGATTATCATACTCGGACTTGTGATAACTGCTACTTATACTATCGCCTCTGTATTAGGTATAGATAAGGGCATTAAGTGGCTGGCTAATTTCAATGCAAAGATATTCTATATTCTTTTAGGACTTTTGCTGGTGGTTGGACCTACGCTTTACATACTAAGAACTACTACTTCAGGTATGGCATATTGGTTGCAAAACTTCTGGATATGGGGTCTTGACCCTGCGGATATCGGTGGAGATGCATTGGTTAAGTGGTGGACCTTATATGATTGGGCAATATGGATAGCTTATGCACCTCTGATGGGTATCTTCCTTGCTATGATTTCTTATGGAAGAACGATCCGTGAATTTATGATAATCAACTGGATCATGCCTTCTGTTTTTGGAGTTATTTGGTTCGGCATATGGGGATCTACTGCACTTCAATGGCAGGCATCCGGTGCTTTGGATTTGGTTTCTACTATGAAAACAAATGGAGCTGTAGCAGGTCTGTGGCCCTTCCTTGCAAACCTACCTCTGGGGATAATAATCATACCTGTTGTAATGATTACGTTAATCATATCATTCTCTACGGCAGCTGATGCAATGACGACAACCATCTCAGTCATGTGTACCAGAAATATGAAACATGATGAAGAGCCCAAGACCTGGATGAAGCTTCTCTGGGGCTTATCAATAGGTGCCATTGCATTCTTTATGGTAGCCTACGCGGGAGGACAGCAAGGTGTAGACGGTATCAAATTCTTGTCAGCAGCAGGTGGAGCTATGGTGCTATTCATATTTGTGCTGCAGATAGCATCCTGCATCAAAATGTTTTTTATTGATAAAATCGAGTATTAAATATTTTCGACATATGATAGGGGAGAGGGGGGAGTATAATTCCTCCTTTCCTATAAGGAGGCAGAAGTTTTGTTTGGTGAAATAAATGTAAATAAAATTAATAAGTTTATTCTAGGTAGCAGAATCAGCATTGAGGAGTTTATTGCAGTTGCCAGATATGGTGCAAAGGTGGAATTTTCGGAGGACTACATTGCACGTGTGATAAAATCTCGCAGACTGGTGGAAAAGTGGACAGATGAAGACCGTATTATGTATGGCATAACCACAGGCTTTGGAGCTATGTGTACACAGGTTATATCCGCTGATGAGACGGCAAAGCTGCAAAGGAATATTGTATTATCACATTCCACATCTGTAGGAGAACCTCTATCCATTGAAGAGGTACGGGCAACAATGCTGATGGTGCTGCAAAATGTTGGACAGGGCTATAGTGGCGCACGCTTAGAGACAATGGAAATGTATAGACAGTTTCTCAATCTGGGCATTACGCCATTTGCACCCAAGGAAGGCTCTGTGGGGTACCTTTCGCCGGAAGCACATATAGCCTTGGTATTAATTGGAGAGGGAAAAGCCTATATAAACGGGCAATTGATGTCAGGCAAAGAAGCACTTGAGAGAGCGGGGCTGATGCCTACTATACTTTCATCAAAAGAAGGCTTGGTATTGGTGTCTGGGACAACAGGTGTTACTGCTATCGGTGCATTGGTACTCTACGATATGCTGCAGGCGTCAAAAGCAGCAGATATAATCGGTGCAATGACCTTGGAGGTGCTAAAAGGCACTACAAAGGCTTTTGATGACCGCTTAATGAGTGTGCGTCCACACGAGGATCAACGCAGTACAGCTGACAATGTGAGAAAATTACTTAGGGACTCAGAGATTGCTAAGCATTTTAAGGAGCATAGATTGCAGGATGCCCTGTCAATAAGATGTATTCCTCAGCTGCATGGAGCTGCAAAAAAGACATTGAGAGATGCACTAAAGACAATAGAAATAGAAATGAACTCCTGCTGTGACAATCCGATAATTTGGCCTGAAGGAGACGACGGAGAGGCTATGTCAGGGTGCAATGCGGATTCCTCCTATGTTGGGATAGAAATGGATTCTGCATGTATTGCTGCTACAATGATAGCGAAAATGTCAGAGCGAAGAAACAATCGATTGGTGGACGGAAGTCTCTCAGGATACCCTTGGTTCTTGATAAAAAAGCCGGGGCTTAATTCGGGATTAATGATTCCTCAATATACGCAAGCAGGACTGCTAAATGATATGAAGATATTGTCCCACCCTGCAACTGTAGATGGAATACCTACTTGTGGCAATCAGGAAGATTATGTGGCTATGGGCTATAATGCGTCCAAAAAAGCTAGGCAAGTAGTGGATAAGCTTGAATTTATTCTGGCTATCGAGCTTTTATCAGTGTTTCAAGCATATCAATATATGGACGATAACCTTTTGCAGGGCTCTGCTTCTAAAGCGGTATTGGATGAAATTGCTCAAACTGTACCCATTATGGAGGAAGACATCTTTATCTATCCCCACATCAACACATTAAGAGACTTATTACATTCAGGAAGATTAATCGAGTTAGTGGAAGAAAAGATAGGAAGGCTGGTGTAGACATGAATGTAAAGATAGATATTGTGAAAATATTTTTTTTCCCACCCTCAAACATGTTTGAACGGATAACCTTATTTCTCCTTCTGTTGATTACTTTTGTAATGTTTTTTGGTCCCTTGAAATTCTCAAGAATACCTCCTATGGAAGCCGTATTAACTGCAGCCTTGCCTGCTATATCTATATCATGGGGATGGATCGTTTTGCTGCGCTCAATATTTAGGAAAAAGGATTTTTGTAAGGACTAAGCATGTTTACATAACGGAGGTGGAGAAAGATGTTGCTTGAATTTGATGTAAATGGCATAAAAAGAAAGCTTGATGTTGATCCGGAAATGAGATTGATAGATATATTGAGAGACAAGCTTGGTCTGAAAGGGACAAAGGAAGGCTGCGGAGAAGGGGAGTGCGGTGCATGCACCGTTATAATAGATTCAGTTGCGGTTAATTCATGCCTCGTACTAGCAATACAGGCAAGGGATAAGCAAATCATAACAATTGAAGGCTTAGAAAAGGATGGAGAATTGGATTTGCTTCAGAAGACTTTTATAAATCAAGGAGCGGTACAATGCGGATACTGTACACCGGGTATGCTTATGTCCTGCAAGGCACTTCTAATGCAAAATACGAATCCCACAGAAAAAGAAATTAGATTAGCCATATCGGGAAATTTGTGCCGGTGTACAGGCTATACCAAAATAATTCGAGCTGTTCGGGAAGCAGTCGAGACTGGTGGTATGCAAAATGGATAAATTTACATATAAAACGCCTGTCACACTGGAGGAATTGGTAGAAAGCTTGAAATCAGCAAATGAAAATACGTATATATTAGGCGGTGGGACAGATTTTGTTATACAGATGAGAAAAAAGAGACTATCACAAGGTGTGATTATTGACATGACCGGTATAAGAGGACTAAATGAAATAAACATGGATGAAGATCACATTAGGCTAGGTGCCAATGTGACTTATTCTCAGCTGTATAATAATCCTTTTATAAGAGCTCATGTAGCTTGTCTGGCACAGATGGCGATAAAGGTTGGCTCTAAGCAAATACAGAATATGGCACGGCTTCCCGGAAACATCGTCAATGCTTCAAAGGCAGGAGATTCGATACCTGTATTGCTCGCTCTCGATGCAAGTGCAAAGATAATCAACAGCAAAGGTGAAACAAAGCAAATAAAAGTGCAGGATATTATTCTTGGAATGGGTAAAACCATTTTGAACCGAGATGAAGCTATTATTGAGATACTCTTTCCGAAGCCCACAATAAATACAAGAAGCAGCTTCGGTAAAATAGGTCATGGTGCCAGGAATGAATTGACTATTGCAAATGTCAGCTTGGCTATGATTACAGAATATAATCAAATAAACAACATTATAGAAAAAGCCTGCCTGGTGGTTGGCGCAGTTGCACCTGTGGCATTTCACGCCGCTCAGGCTGAAGTATTTCTTCAATCCAAAAGACCTTCAAGGCTGTTGATTCCTCAGCTTGCTGACATATTGCAAAAGCAGGTTGAAACAGTACTTAAGGGCAATGTGTCATCAAAGCATAAAATCAATGATATCCGCGGGCTGGCATTTGATGTATTTGAAAACATCTTCACCGATGTGATTTAGGGGGTGCGTGCATTGGACCAAAAGTTGAAATATATAGGAAAATATATACCTATTCATGATGCAAAAGAGAAGGTCAGCGGTAAAATTGTATATGTAGGGGATATGGAGCTTCATGGGATGCTCCACGCAAAGCTTGTTTTGAGTCCGATTGCCCATGGGCGGATAAAGCATATAAACATCTCTAAAGCGGAGGCATTACCTGGTGTTATTGCTGTATTTAACTACAAGAATTCTCCTGAGATTTTGTATAATGCGCATAAATGGATAGAGGGCATCGAGGTTATCAGGGATGAAAGGTTATTCACAAGTCATGTCAGATTTTTTGGTGACAGGATTGCAGCAGTTGTAGCAGAAAGCAAAGAAATTGCTGAGAAGGCTGCAAACCTCATAGAAGTTGAATATGAAGAGCTGCCGGTTATTCTTGATCCGGAAATAGCAAAAAAAGCGGACTCATATCCAATACATCCTGATGGAAATCATTTTTTTTCCAAAGAAATTAAATGTGGAAACCCGGATGAAAAAATGAAAGAAGGATTTTTGACAATTGAAGATCGGATCGAAACCCCTAAGACTCATCATGCAGCTATGGAAACACACGCATGCATTGCAGATACCGATCAGATAGGGAATATCACGGTTTATACACCCTGTCAGGTTATTTTCCAGGTTCAGCTCATCGTGTCAGAAGCATTAAAAATACCCAGAAATAAAATACGTGTGATCAAAACGACGACAGGAGGCTCCTTCGGTGGTAAGGGACAGCCAATATTGGAGCCCATTGCGGCATTTTTGAGCTATACACTTAAAAGGCCGGTAAAGCTGGTATTGGATCGTACAGAAGAGATTATTGCCACTAGGACGCGGACCAAAACAATTGGGACGGTTCAGACAGCAGTGGACAAAGAGGGCAATATTATTGCTAGAGACATACATATGTTGGTTGATGCGGGTGCCTACACCACAAACGGTGAAGCAATAGCTGTGGCAATGGGCAAAAAGACTTTTAAGCTATACCGGATTTATGATCAGCGATATGTTGCGGAGGCTGTCTATACTAATACCCTCATAGCCGGTGCGTGCAGGGGCTATGGCTCACCCCAGATACATTCGGTAACAGAAATCAATCTGGACAATGTAGCAAAAGCGCTGCATATGGATCCTGTTGAATTCAGGCTTAAAAATCTGGTGCATCCCTATGATAAGGACCCTACAGGCGGTCCTGAACTGGGTAATGCCAGAATCATTGACTGTGTTAAAAAAGGCAGGGAGCTGTTTGAATGGGATAAGAAATACAGCCGACCCAAGCAAGCCGGAAGGTATGCCAGGGGTGTAGGCATGGCATGTGGTGCCCATGGCAACGGTTACTTCGGTGCCTACCCTGACTTCATAACATTATCCTTAAGAATAAATGAAGAAGGCACAGCTGTACTCAAGGGAGCCTTTCATGATGTGGGCTGCGGTACGAATATGACGATGATGCAGATTGTGGCTGAGGTTTTGGATCTAGACGTATCTAAGATCTATATTCCGGCTACGGATACCTTGGTAAGTCCCTTTGATTCTGCGGGAACTCAAGCAAGCAGAGTTACCTTTGTATGTGGTGGTGCAGCCAAAAAAGTTGCAGAGCAGGTAAGAGCCAAACTTATAGCCTATGGTGCTAAGGTTCTAGATTGCATGGAAGCTGATGTGGTTCTTGAGGACGGCTATGTGTGGGATTGTAATAGCATTGATTTAAAAATAAGTTATGGTGAGCTGGCTGTAATAACCCAAAAAAGATACTCGGAGGAAATGGGTGCAACCATGACCTATCAGTCTCCGGGAAACCCTACCAGTTATGGTGCTCATTTTGTAGAGGTCGAGGTAGATACAATGACCGGAAGAGTCAAAATATTGGCATATTTGGCAGTGCATGATCTTGGGAAAGCCATTAACAGCGGCTTTGTTGAAGGGCAGATCCAAGGTGCTGTTCAGATGGGTATAGGTATGGCACTTTCAGAAGAAATTACCTTTGATTCAAAGGGCAAAGTGACCGCAGGAAGATTCAGCAGATATCATGTGATAAATGCACCGGATATGCCGGAGGTACAAGTTGAACTGATTGAAAGACTGGAAGACCTGGGACCTTTTGGGGCAAAAAGCATTGGAGAGGCCGCGACTGTTCCTACGGCACCGGCAATCATCAACGCTATCAATCATGCACTGGATGTTAATCTGACAGTCTTGCCTGCACTGCCTGATAGAATTATGGATGCTATAAAAAGCAAAACTAAGGAGAGGGTATAATATGGAGGGTACTATTGTATTAAATGGAAGAGATCTTACGATCGAAGAGATTGCAAAAGTGGCAAGGGATAGAGTCAAAATAGAGATTAGCCCGGATGCTATGAAAAGGGTAGAGGACTCACGACGGTTAGTTTTCGACCTGGTTGAAAGCAACGTACCTATTTATGGCTTTACAACCGGGGTAGGCTGGAATAAGGATAAGGTTGTCTTTAAGGATTTTTTTCAGGAGTATAATATCAATTTGATATTATCTCACTGTGTAGCAGCTGAGCCTGAGGCTTCAGAAGAGGAAACAAGAGCTGTCATGCTGGTGCGTTTAAATGCACTGCTTGTAGGAGCAACAGGTATACAGCCGGACATTGTAATCATGTACAAGGACTTACTGAATCATGGTATACATCCGGTTCTTCCGGAGAGAGGTTCTGTGGGTGAGGCAGACATATCCAACTGCTCTCATATAGGGCTTGCTATGATTGGAGAAGGCGAGGTTTATTACCAAGGTGAAAAGGTCGGAGCAAGGGTTGCCTTGGAAAAAGAAGGTCTTGAACCTATTGTACCGGGACCAAAGGATGGATTGGCCATTGTCAGCTCTAATGCCCTGGCAGCCGGAGAGGGCGCCCTAATTCTACAGGAAGTGAAGGAACTGCTAGAGATAGCAGATGCAATATATGCTCTTTCTCTGGAGGGATTAAATGGGAATCTATCGCCGTTGGACCCGAAAACTCACGAGGTAAGACCTTTCCCGGGGCAGGCACATAGCGCAAAAAAAGTGCTTGAATATCTTGAGGGCAGCTATCTGCATAGCCCTAACTGGAAAAGATCGGTACAGGATCCTCTAAGCTTCAGGGGTTCGGTACACATACATGGCTCAGTAAGAGATGCACTCTCTTATGTTGAAGAATATCTGAAAATCCATATTAACTCATCCGATGACAACCCCTGTGTGATTTTGGATGAAAGAAGAATGATATCCTGTTCAAATTTTGAAGTGACATCTTGGGTTATTGGCTTTGAAATGCTTGGTCTGGCTTTAAGTCATATGTCCAAAACAGCCTGCCATCGTACCATAAAGCTCAGTTCGCCAGAATTTACAAAGCTTCCAAGATTCTTGTCACCGGCAGATAATGTTATATGCTTCGGTACCATACAAAAGACCTTCACTTCCTTGGATGCGGAAATAAGGCATCTCAGCAATCCAGCAACTGCAGACTTTTTCTCTGTAGCAGGAGATATAGAAGATCATGCCTCTAACGCACCTTTTGTGGTTCAGAAGACCAGAAGGATAGTTGACAACCTGAGATATATTCTAGGTATAGAGTGGATGCATGCAGCTCAAGCGGTAGACTTGCGTACGGATATAAATCTTGGGAAAGTGACGAAAGAGCTATATAATACAATAAGAACGGAAATTCCGTTCTACCATAAAGACAGGAATCTGACAATCGATATCAAAAAAGCATATATCATGATTAAGTCAGGCTTGGCATTACAAACCATCAGAGAAGCAGAAATGTGATGCTTTTACCAAAATCAAATAGAGGATTGTACCTTGGAACTTTAAACTCACAAAATAATCGTAATAAGCTACTGATTATTAACTGGAAAATAAATGTAAAATGCAATTGTAGTTACTGTTGCAATTCACATTTATTTTTTTTATACATTCAATTTTCATCTACAAACTGTCTTCAAAGCTAGCAATAGCCAAATATTCAAAAATGTCACTAATTAATGTTGTCTGAAAAGTGCAACTTTTCATTGAATTAGTTGCATTTAACGTTTTATAATAAAGGCAAGGATTAATGAGAGTTTCTGCAGAAATGTCACCATTTACCTTTCTAAAAATTAATAGGAGGTATCCGTATGTCAAATATGAAATTGGAGACCAATGTAAAGGGCAATATGAAGGTTAATTCAGAAGCTGTACAGAGGGTTGGACGATTTTTAAGTGGTATGGTCATGCCAAATATAGGTGCGTTTATCGCTTGGGGTATTATAACAGCATTCTTTATTCCTACGGGATGGCTGCCAAATGAAAATCTTGCAAAGCTGGTAGGACCAATG
>Ga0209317_1002357_pt1 | contig 13864 bp, 10 predicted proteins | sample RifGroB2_FD_183994 | JGI IMG/M metagenome (GOLD analysis project Ga0209317, IMG submission 183994) | Soil microbial communities from Rifle, Colorado, USA - Groundwater B2 (SPAdes) (version 2) | ecosystem: Environmental > Terrestrial > Soil > Unclassified | place: Rifle, Colorado | collected... | reverse complement strand
ACTGCCGCTATTTTCGGCAGGTTGAGCCGCAGAATGCACCCCGGCAGACGAATTGAAAAAACGTGAATAAGTGAATGGTGAAAGGTGAAAGGTAAAAGGTGAAAGGTTTATTCACCATTCACGTGTTCAATTCACCATTCACGCTTCTAAAAAAGGATTCTTACATGTACGAAGACTTTTTTCACCTTAACCAGAAGCCGTTTGATCTTTTGCCGAATCCCGATTTTCTTTACATGAGCAAGTCGCACAAGCGGGCTCTCTCCTATCTGGATTACGGCATAAGAGAAAGGGTCGGTTTTATTCTTTTGACCGGTGAAGTTGGTTCCGGAAAAACCACAATTATTCGCAACCTGATTAAAAAGCATCACAACAACGTGATCATTTCCAAGATCTTTAATACCAAAGTGGACTCTGAACAGCTGATTGCCATGATAAATGACGATTTTGGGCTGCCGGTTCAGAACAAGGACAAGATCACAATGTTGCGCGATCTGAACAGTTTTCTGATTGATCATTTTGTAAAGGGAAATCAGCCGGTGTTGATAATCGATGAGGCGCAGAATCTCGAACATGATCTGCTGGAAGAAATCCGCATGCTTTCAAACCTGGAAACCGACAATGCCAAGCTGCTGCAGATCATCCTGGTCGGTCAGCCTGAACTGCGCAAAACACTTGCCTCTTCAACACTGGTTCAGCTTCGTCAGCGAATCAGCATCAACTGCAATATAGAACCGCTCTCACGTGTTGAAACCGGAAATTACATTCTTCATCGGCTGGAAATGGCGGGAGACCGCAACGCGGTCCAGTTTTCGGAAGAAACCATCAATGTTATTCACACCTACAGCCGGGGGATACCAAGGCTGATCAACATTATCTGTGATTTTATTTTACTGGCTGCTTTTGCCGAGGGTACTACCAAAATTGAAGTCGGTCTGGTGCAGGACATTATTGGAGATCTGGATTTTGAGCATCACTTCTGGGGTAGCGAGACAGCTGTAGCCAAGGTTTCTGAAAAAGCGGAGCTGGACGGGTATCAGCAATCAGCCGGCACGGAAAAAGTTTTTTCATCTTTGATCAAGGACATCAACGAACGTCTCGATAATCTTGGTTCAGATAACGGGAGCCGGAAGATGTTCGAGGAGATGACATCCAAAATCAATGCCATGGAGCAGATGCTTAAGTCGCATCAGGACAAAACGGGAACAATGATTCAGGACCTCTACCGCAAAATACCTGCTGCCAAAAATCCACAGACCAGAATCGCACCCGACCCGCCGCCTAAGTCGTTCATAGGCAAGATGTTCGGGGGGATGTTCAGATTTTGAAAACTGTGAATTGGAATTTTTGAATTGCTCATTAAGGGGCTGAATATGTTGAAAAAAATATCTGTACTGGTAATGCCGATGTTGATGGCGGTTTGCACTGTTGTTCAGGCTGGAGAATTGGAGATATACCCCACGCTCGCTGTTCAGGAAGAGTATACAGACAATGTTTTTGAAACCAACAGCAACAGGGAGTCAGATTTCATTAGCCGGTTCATACCCGGATTTTCGCTCACTTACAAGGCTCCGGTCCTGGAGGGTGATATACGCTATCTTTTCGACTACCGATATTATGCAAAATCCCGTGACGATGATATCACGCATACACTTTCAGCTAACGGTCACCTGACTGTTATCGAAAATCTTTTTTTTCTGGATATGAGTGATAATTATCAGCGGGTGTCGCTGGATATAACCAGGGATGTGACGCAGGAAAGCCTGTTCATTGACCAGACCGACAGAAATATTGCAATCATCTCTCCAAACCTGGTGTTGCGCCCAAACTCCCGGGCAGAGGTAAAGCTCGGTTACCGTTTCCTGGATACGCGCTATACCAACGATAACCTGGGGATAAATAATATAGATAATACCAGCCAAACCACCGGCAGCCTGGGAATAAACAAGATGGAGCATATGGGGTTCCTGCAAATCACTTATGAACTGTCTCCAAAATGGTATTTGACCGCAGATTATGATTTTGTCCGGCAAACGTCCGATCTGGATGACTTAAATCATCATTTGGCCAACGGCGGAATCCGCTATGAATACGCTGAGAAATCATTTCTTTTTGCCAAAGCCGGTAATACCTGGATCAACTATGACAGCGGCAAACGTATGAGCAATTTTTTTTGGCATGCCGGAGTGACACATACATTTCCCACGCTTGTCACTACATTGGTCACAGGTGTGAAATATGATGAAGATCCTCTTTCCACAATTACCAGGGAGACATACGTAAAAGGCAACGTGAATAAAGAGTTCATTAACAGCGCAGTGGGTGGATCTCTATTTTATTCGGAATTTGCGCGTGCAGACACGGGTAAGCTGGATACCAGAAAATACGGAGGAGAGATTCATGCCCGCCATGAATTTGGCGCCCGCTTGAGCGGCAAGGTTGCTTTTGCTGCTGAAAATTACGAGCAGCCGCTGATACCCGGTAAGACCAGGCGGTTAATAGCCGAGACCGGGCTCAGTTATAAACTGGCCGAGCAGCTTACGGTCTCGCTCTCATATATTTATGTTGATTACTATTCCCGAACAATTCTCTCTGATAACAGACATGTCAACCGCGGAATATTTGAAGTTCAGAAATTCTTTTGAGGTTCGCATGATAAACGCACTCAGCATAGATGTAGAAGATTATTTCCAGGTTAATGCCTTTGAACAGCATGTGCATAGAAATGAGTGGGATGCTTATCCGATGAGGGTGGAAGAGAATACCTGCAGGATACTGGATCTGCTGGATGAATTTTCAGTAAAGGCAACTTTCTTTGTACTGGGATGGGTGGCAGAGCGAAGGCCGGGGCTGGTGCGGGAAATCCAGCGTAGAAAACATGAAGTGGCTTGTCATGGTTATGGACATGAATTGATTTTTAAAATAGGCCCGGAAAAATTTCGCAAAGATGTAAGGAAATCGAGACTGCTGCTGGAAGACCTTACTGGAGGGAAAATTTATGGTTATCGAGCGCCCAGTTATTCCATTACCGGTAAATCGCTCTGGGCGCTGGATATCCTGACGGAAGAAGGTTTTGTCTACGACTCCAGCATTTTTCCTATATCCCATGATGTCTACGGAATACCGGGGGGAAAACGTTTTTTACACCGGATAATGACAAGGGCCGGAGAAATCGATGAATTTCCTCTTTCTACTTTTTCCCTTGGCCTCGGGAACTGGCGTTACAGACTTCCGATCGCTGGTGGTGGTTATTTGAGGCTACTGCCGGCCCCGCTCATAGGAAAGGCTATCCAGTGTGTCAATGAAAATGAAAGAGAGCCTGTTGTTGTTTATTTTCATCCATGGGAGATAGACCCGCAGCAGCCAAAAATCAAGGCCGGAATTAGGTCTTGTTTCCGGCATTACCACAATCTGGAGCGGATGGAACTAAAGATACGCTATCTGCTTGAGAATTTTGAATTTAGCACCATGAGGGAAGTTCTAAAATTGAACAACACACGAAGAAGAGGTGCTGATTATGGAGATGGGAACAGAAGAAAATACATTCGCTCAAATTTCGGTTGTGATCCAGCCACGCAAGGGTCTTTTGCAGCTGGAATTTGAAGAACTCTGGCGGTATCGGGAGCTTCTCTGGTTTCTTGTCTGGAGAGATGTTCTTATCCGCTATAAGCAAACTGTTATCGGCATTAGCTGGGCGGTGCTGCAGCCGGTGGTAACCATGGCGATTTTTGCGATCATATTTGGAAGATTGGCTAAAATTCCGTCCGATGGTGTGCCATATCCTATTTTTGCTTTTGCGGCACTTTTGCCGTGGAATTTTTTTTCGCAAGCGCTTTCGCGCAGTGGAACAAGTCTGGTTGGCAATGCGAATCTGATCACCAAAATATATTTCCCCAGACTGTTGATCCCCCTATCCGCATCTATTTCGCCTTTTGTAGATTTCGTCTGCTCATTTGTGGTGTTGATTGGTCTGATGGCTTTTTATGGAATGGTGCCCGGAGCAGGAATAATCCTGTTACCTATCTTCATACTGCTGGCCCTGATGACTTCGCTGGCCATGGGCCTCTGGCTGTCGGCTCTTAATGTAAAATACCGGGATGTTGGCCATACTATTCCATTTCTGGTTCAGGTCTGGATGTACGCTTCGCCGGTTGCCTATTCGGTGACCATGGTTCCTGAAAAATGGCGGCTTCTGTATAGCCTCAATCCAATAGTTGGAGTGATAGAAGGCTTCAGGTGGGTACTGTTGGGTTCACGGCAGCCCGATTTCGGGGTAATTGCAGTAAGTGGGGCGGTGATGCTGATTTTGCTGGTTACAGGATTAATATACTTCAAACAGATGGAACAAACTTTCGCGGATATTATTTAGTTTCCGTCCGGAAAGGGTGCTTTTTCCCCCTGGCGGCGTCAATCTTCGGTCTTGCTTGTGCGGCGTACCAATGTACGCCTCCTCGCATTCCCTTGATTTCCTTGCCAGGAGAAAAAATCCCCGCTTTCCGAAGCGGAAACCAACAGTTTCTCATCCGGTGTTTCCGGATGGAAACTATTTAAGATGTTCAACTTGTTAGGGACCAGGAAATTGCAAATATACCGTTTTTTGTAGGGGCGTATGGCATACGCCCCGGTGCAATCGCCATTATGGTGGCCATGGTTGCCGAAGTCAGGGCGAACGCGGTTCGCCCCTACAGAGTTTGCACATATCGGAGAGCTAAATGAAATTTGCGATAAAGGCTGAAAACATATCAAAGCAGTACATGATTTCCGATGGGAAAGTCCGTCACGACACCTTGAGGGATCAGATAGTCGATGGCATGAGTTCAATCTTCCGGAGCCGAAAAAAGAAAGAGAACGGAGGAAAACGCATGTTCTGGCCGCTGAGCGATATTTCTTTCGAAATTCCACCGGGCCAAATTGTCGGAATTATCGGCCAAAACGGGGCAGGGAAAAGCACACTGCTGAAAATTCTTTCCCGCATCACACAACCTACGTTAGGAAGAGCCGAGATAAACGGCAGGGTAGGGTCGCTGCTGGAGGTTGGCACAGGTTTTCACCCGGAATTGACCGGAAGAGAAAACATTTTTTTGAATGGAGCGATCATCGGAATGTCAAAAGAGGAAATCAAAAGGCAGTTTGATGCAATTGTTGAATTTGCCGAGGTTGATAAATTTATCGATATGCCGGTTAAACGCTATTCAAGCGGCATGTACGTTAGATTAGCCTTTGCTGTTTCAGCCCATCTGAAGCCGGAAATCCTGATGATCGATGAAGTGCTCTCGGTTGGAGACCTGCAATTTCAACGAAAATGCATGGCATATGCTGAGGAATTAAAAAAGCGGAATTCAACTATTCTTTTTGTCTCCCACAATATGTTTGCAGTTAAAGCCATGTGCGACAGGGTTATTTATCTTTCCGAGGGAAAAATACGTTTTGATGGAGAAACAGCTCCCGCAATCGAACTTTACGAGGGAGAGTATAAGACTTCAATTTTGCAATGGGCTACGAACACTATCGGAAATGATCCGTCTAAATGGGATGTTTTTGTGGAGGATGTGGAAACTTCAGACGAATCGGGAGAACAGCGGAATCTCTTTGATTATGGGGAAAGAATGAAGATACGGATTAAATACAATGTACGTAAGCCAATTAAAAATCCAAATTTTTTAATTTCTTTTATTCGTTCAGATCAGATTGCGTGTTGCAATTACAACACCGCGATGGATGGTTTTGTGGTGCCTGCACTGGACAAGGACGGGGTTATAGAGCTTTTGACGCCGCCTCTGAATCTGGTGGCGGAATCATACCGGATCTATGTCCTGGTCAGAGACTCCAGCTTTGAACAGCTTTACTGCGCCCAGACGGCGAAGATCTTCCATGTCCGGCATGACATTCTAAATACTCATTTCGGAGTTTTTCATGAAGAGGGGCAGTGGTTTATGCCGCAGCAAAATTGTGCTGTTGATAATCATGCAGGACTATTGCCTCCTCTCTCTATTGAGGGGAGGGGGTTGAGCGTCTAAAAGCCTTGAGGTGATCTTTGCTAAAATAATGACCGGAATATCCAATCAAACGGAGGTACTACAGATGATTAACATTGCAGTTGTAGGTTACGGTTATTGGGGCCCAAATCTTGTGCGTAATTTTCAGGAAACTCCTGATGTTAAGGTTGCCTCCTGTTGCGATATGAATCAGGAACGGCTGGCTCAGGTAAAGGCAAAATATCCTTCCATTCATACAACTACCGACTACATGGAAGTACTAAATAATCCCGACATAAATGCAGTCGTTATATCTACCCCGGTAGCCACACATTATGATTTTGCCCGCAAAGCCCTGGAAGCGGGAAAACATGTGCTGCTGGAAAAACCGGCTACGACCTCCACCGCGGAGGCCGAAAAACTGGTTGATCTGGCAGGGAAGATGAATCGTACGCTGATGGTCGATCATACCTTCATCTACACAGGAGCTGTGCGAAAGATGAAGGAACTGGTTGATCAGGGTGATGTCGGATCTCTTTACTATTTTGATTCCGTCCGGATCAATCTGGGGCTGGTGCAGCGGGACGTTAACGTGCTCTGGGATCTGGCGCCGCACGACATCGCGATCATGGAGTATCTGGTGAAGGAAAAGCCGGTAAGCGTTTGCGCCAACGGCGCGTGCCATGTCGGAAATGGTCATGAAAACGTAGCCTACCTCACTGTTTATTTTGACAGCGGACTGATTGCCCATTTTCACAATAACTGGCTCTCGCCGGTCAAGGTGCGCACCATGCTGGTGGGGGGAAGTAAAAAGACCATCCATTATGATGACATGGAAGTAAGCGAAAAAATCAAGGTTTATGACCGGGGTGTGGATATCTCCACTACTGAGGGGGTTCGCGATGCCCTGATCTCTTACCGTCTGGGTGACATGTGGGCGCCGAGGCTCGATCAGACCGAGGCGTTGCGCAGGATGACAGGAGAATTTGCCGATTGCATAAAAACGGGACGCTGCAGTCTCACTGATGGAGTCAGCGGTCTGAACGTTGTCAGAATACTGGAAGCTTCGGAAATGTCTATAAAACATCGTGGAAAGGAGATCAAACTATGAGCGACAGCTCAAAGCAGAGTATCAGGAATGTGAAGCTGGGGGAAAACACACGAATGGCTGATTTCGTTAACCTGTATGAATGCGAGGTTGGCGATAACTCCAGGATCGGCGCGTTTGTAGAGGTGCAGAAGGGAGCCCGGATCGGTAAAAACGTCAAAGTTTCCAGCCATACTTTTATTTGCGAAGGGGTGACGATCGAGGACGATGTCTTTGTCGGACATAACGTTTCGTTCATCAACGACAAGTATCCTCGCGCAACTACCAACGGCAGCCTGCAGACTGATGCTGACTGGGAATGCGTCCCGACACTGGTGAAAAAAGGCGCCTCAATAGGAACAAGTTCCACCATCCTCTGTGGTGTCAAGATCGGCGAGAATTCCATTGTCGGCGCAGGGAGCGTGGTTACCAGGGATGTGCCGGACAACAGTGTTGTAGCCGGGGTGCCTGCCAGATTAATACGTAATCTGGAAAAACCAGGCGAAAGTCCTGAACTTCCTGTCCCGTTTCTGGATCTGAAGGCGCAGTACCGGTCAATCAAATCGGAAGTTTTACCTGCCATCAACAAGATTCTTGATAACTGCTCCTACGTATTGGGAGAAGATGTGGCTGCTTTTGAAAAGGAATTTTCAGCCTATCAGCAGGCTGAAGCCGGTATTGCGGTAAATACCGGTACAAGTGCCCTTCATCTGGCACTTTTGGCTGCCGGCATAGGGCCCGGGGATGAAGTTATTACTGTTTCCTTTACCTTTGTAGCCACAGTGGCTGCGATTGTCTACACCGGCGCCAGGCCGGTCTTTGTGGATATTGATCCTTACACCCTGACCATGGATACAAGCTTGATTGAAGCAGCAATTACACCGCGTACCAAGGCAATTTTGCCGGTGCATCTGCATGGTCAGGCAGCAGAAATGGATCAGATAATGGAGATTGCCGGCCGACACGGACTGATAGTTATCGAAGACGCCTGTCAGGCCCATGGAGCTGAGTACAAGGGGCACAGAGTCGGCAGTATCGGAGATATGGGTTGTTTCAGCTTTTATCCAGGCAAGAACCTTGGCGCATATGGCGAAGGGGGGATGGTAATAACCAGCAACCGCAAGTACGAAGAAGATATCAGGATGCTGCGTGATTGGGGTGCGCAGAGCAAATACCGCCACGTCCTGAAGGGCTTTAACTATCGCATGGAGGGGATACAGGGAGCGGTTCTGCGGGTAAAACTGAGGCATCTGGAAAAGTGGACGGAAGCCCGCCGGGCCGCAGCTACCCGATACAACCAACTTCTGGAGAACACAAAGATAGGGATTCCGGTGGAATTGCCTTGCAACCGCCATGTATATCACATTTACGCCATCCGTGTACCACAGCGTGAAGCTTTTCAGAAAGCGTTGAATGATGAACAGATCCAAAGCGGCATCCATTATCCGATTCCGGTTCATCTGCAACCGGCCTATGCGGATCTGGGCTACGTAGAAGGAGATTTTCCTCATACTGAAGCTGCAGCGGATGAAGTTCTTTCCTTGCCTATGTTTGCAGAATTGACATCGGCACAGCAGGAACGCGTGGCTGCGACGGTGAATGCTGCTTATGCGGAAGTTGTCAAGAATTCCATAGAAAATACTCTGTTTCCGGTGAACGAGGAGCCGGATCAGGAAACAACAACTGCGGTAGTGGCGGCATAAAACCTAAAATAAAAGGCTAATGGAACGCAGAAAAGGCCGAATTTAGACGGATTACCACGGATTACCACGGATTACCACGGATAAACCAGTAAAGATTTTTAAAAATCGGCGTAAATCCGTCGCATCCGCGTCAATCCACGTTGTATTAAGTAGTTTTTTAATTAGCAGGATTTTTATAATCCCTCTTATTCCCGGCCCGGCCGGGTCAGGTTAAAGGAGAAACCATGAAAATCAAGGGAAACAGGTTCCTGATTACCGGCGGGGCCGGATTAATGGGATCACACATAGCGGACCGGCTGCTGGCAGGCGGGGCTTCTGAAATCATTCTGCTTGATAATTTTCTGCGCGGCAACATGCACAATATAATAGGCGCGCTCAGCGATAGCAGGGTTAGTCTGGTCAGGGGTGATATCCGCGATCTGGAACTGTTGAGAGAGCTGGCAACCGGAATCGACGGGATTTTTCATATGGCAGCGATTCGTATTACCGCCTGCGCCGATAATCCACGTGAGGCCATGGAGGTGATGCTGAACGGAACACATAACGTCCTTCAGGCGGCGGTGGAAAAAGATGTGCAACGGCTTCTGTATGCCTCCTCTGCATCCGTTTACGGACTGGCGGATGTTTTTCCGACCAGTGAAAACCACCACCCCTACAACAATCGCACCTATTACGGCGCTGCCAAGATTGCCGGTGAAGGAATGGTGCGCTCCTTTGCTGAAATGTACAGCCTTAATTACATTGCCACCCGTTACTTCAATGTTTACGGCCCAAGAATGGATATTGACGGAAAATATACAGAAGTTCTGATCCGCTGGCTGGACAAACTGGCGGCTGGAGAGCGTCCTGCTATTTTTGGCGACGGTTTACAGACCATGGATATGATTTACATTGACGATGTTACTGATGCCAACATTCTGGCTATGGAATCTGATGTTACGGATCAGGTATTTAATGTCGCAAGCGGTGTTGAAACCAGTCTCCTGGGGCTGTTGCAAACGTTGCTCAAGGTTACCGGATCAGACTTGAAACCGGAATTTCTGCCGGAACGCTCGGTAAACCCGGTGCCAAGGCGTTTGGCCGACACCAGCAAGGCTGAAGAAATGCTCGGTTTTAGAGCCAGGGTAAATTTGGAAGATGGGCTTGAAAAACTTGTCACATGGAGAAAAGAAGCGCTGCTTAGATCGAATTCTTTCGAAGGAGGCAGGATTGTTGCTGATTCAGTGAACCTTGACCTGCTGAAGGCCCGGGCAGTTACGGCAACCATGGGGGACGAAACAGTATGATACCGATTGCCAGACCTTCATTCGGTGAAGAAGAGGTTGCAGCCGTGAGTAACGTAATCATGTCGGGCTGGCTTACACAAGGGCCCAAAGTAGCCGATTTCGAGCAGGATTTTGCAGCCTATGTAGGGGCTCCGCATGCTTGTGCAGTTTCCAGTTGCAGCACTGCGCTGCATCTGGCACTGCTGGTTGCGGGAGTGAAGCCGGGAGATGTGGTGATCACTGTCAGTCATTCATTCATCGCCACGGCCAACGCCATCCGTTACTGTTGTGCAGAACCTCTTTTCATAGATATTGATCCGCTTACCCTGAATATATCGGTCGAATCTTTAAGGCGTGTGCTTCGGGACGAATGCGAAGTTCGAAACAACGGTCTTTACTACCGGAATGTATCCGAACTGGCGATTGGAGAATCGCCTCTTTGCAATCTCTTTGGCCGGAGCAATGCTTCATCGCAGGGTGCAGGCAGAGTTGCCGCAATTCTGGCTGTTCATCAGATGGGAATGCCGTGCGACCTGCAGAATATTATCGCAATGGCAGCCGAATACGGTATTCCGGTGATAGAGGATGCAGCCTGTGCAATCGGCAGTGAGATCAAAATTAACGGTAATTGGCAAAAAATTGGCAGACCCCATGGCGATATAGCCTGTTTCTCATTTCATCCGCGCAAGATTGTTGCAACAGGCGATGGCGGGATGATCACTACACGCAATCCTGAATTTGATAAAAGATTCCGCCTGCTCCGCCAGCATGGAATGAGTGTTCCTGACACTGTGCGTCATAATGCGCGTGAAGTTGTTTTTGAAGAGTACGTTACCACTGCCTACAATTACAGGATGACAGACCTTCAGGCTGCAATCGGAATCGAGCAGCTTAAAAAGCTTCCTGGATTTCTTGATAAGCGGAGACAATTAGCGACGCTTTATAAGGAAGAGCTGGGGGTTTTACCGTGGCTACAGCTTCCGGAGGAACCTGAATGGTGCAGATCAAACTGGCAGAGTTTTCCCGTGTACGTCAAGCATGACGCGCCGGTCAGCCGTAATCAACTGATGCAGCAGTTGCTTGACAACGGTGTTTCCACGCGGCGGGGAATCATGAATGCCCACCAGGAAGCTCCGTACAGTTCAAATGTTTTATTACCTGATTCTGAAAAAGCACGGGATTTTGTAATTCTGCTGCCGATCTACAATGATATGGAAGAAGATGACCTGAAAGAGGTTGTGAAAGGAGTAAAAAATGCCCCGGAAACTATTTCTTTTTCCGTTCGGAGGTAATGCGCGTGAGGCTCTGCTGTCGGTTTTGGAGATAAACAGGATCAGTCAGGAGTGGGAGATTGCCGGTTTTCTGGATGATAACAGTCTGACCCATGGCCAACAATGCTGCGGCGTAATGGTGGTCGGTGGACGTGAGCTTCTTGACGGTTTTCCTGAAGCCATGCTGCTGGCCGTGCCCGGCAGTCCGCAGAACTTCAGGACCAGAGATAAAATAATTGCTTCTCTGAGCATACAACCGAAACGCTTCGCCACGATTGTTCACCCATCGACTGCCTGCTCGCCTGATGCAAAGATCGGTTTCAATACTGTGATCATGGCCAACTCTGTGATCAGTTGCGGGGTCTCCGTAGGTAATCACTGCATAATTCTTCCTAATACGGTTGTTTCACACGATAGTACAGTTGCTGATTATTGTTGCCTTGGATCCAATATTTCTGTTTCCGGGTCTGTCGGAATAGGAGAAAAGTGTTACATCGGCTCCGGAAGCCGGATGCGAGAGCACATAACTATCGGAGCCGGAACGTTGGTAGGACTTGGTTCAAATGTAGTATCGGATATTCCTTCCGGAGTAATTGCGATAGGAAATCCGGCCAAGGTAACTCACGTATTTTAGTAATGTTTATGTTGAATCCCTTCCCTCCAATAGAAAGTAATAAATTGGAATGTTCCAACTGTTAAATATTTCTATTTTATATCCCCCCGAAATCCACCTCCTTCCCCGTTTCCTGCACTTTTGAAAGGGAGAGGAAACCAAAGACAGTTACCTTAATATAAACAAATATCCGTTGGTTGATGGATGGATTTATTACAAAACCGGAAAAAGAAGCAGCAGGTGTAAAGTTTTCCGACTTTTTCGTCGGATTGCTTTACACAAAAAGCCTCTTCACAATTTAAAAGTGGTGGTTTTCCTGTTACTTGGCTGTTGGCATGATAATTGATGATACAGTGCGGGGCGCGCCTTGTATAAGACGTGCTAATACTTCGCTCATAGTAGTTCTTTGAGCAGATAAGGGAGGATTAATGACAGCAATGTTTTTCAGGAAGCTGAATGTAGTTTTTAGATCAATATCAATTCTGGTTTTACTTTTGCTTTTATCGCCACCGTTTTCATTCTCTTCCACAACACAATTACCCGGCATGGTTGATACAGGCAGCAAAACCGTAATGCTGAGCAAACCGATACTGCTGGTCAGCGCGGCCGCCAACTCCTTCAGCAGTTATTACGAGGAGATTCTCAGGGCGGAAGGATTCAATTCCTTTGATAGAAAAGATGTTGCCGCCCTGTCAGCGGATATACTGTCCTCGTATGATGTCGTTTTGTTGGGCGAAGTAACGTTGACATCATCACAGGTTGATATTCTTGCAGCCTGGGTAAATAGCGGCGGGAAACTGATCGCCATGCGGCCGGATTCCAAACTTGCCAATTTACTCGGTATCACCAGCCTGGGCACTACAATTTCTGATACCTATTTGCGTATTAATACATCGTCCGGCGCCGGGACAGGAATAACAGACGAGATTATTCAGTATCATGGAACTGCCGATCTTTATAATCTAAAAGAGGCTACAGCAGTGGCTTCGCTGTATGCAAATGCCTGGAACGGAACCGGCAATCCGGCAGTAACATTACATGACGTTGGAACCAACGGAGGTCAGGCGGTTGCTTTTACCTATGATCTTGCCCGCTCGGTTGTCTACACCAGGCAGGGAAATCCGGCCTGGTCCGGACAGGAGAGAGACGGCTTTTTGCCGAGTCGGCCCGATGACCTGTTCTTTGGCAATGCATCTTTTGATCCCCAGCCGGATTGGGTTGATCTAAACAAGGTTGCAATACCTCAGGCTGATGAGCAGCAGCGACTGCTGGCAAATCTGATCATCCGGATGAACATGAACAAGAAACCGCTGCCCCGTTTCTGGTACTTCCCTCGCAGTTTACCAGCAGTGGTTGTCATGACGGGAGACGATCACGGCAACGGTGGAACTGCGGGAAGATTTGACTCGTATATCTCAAAAAGTGATCCCGGCTGTTCCGTTGATAACTGGGAATGTATACGGAGCACTTCATATCTGTATCCGGTTCATCCACTCACTGACCAGAATGCTTCGTATTACAATAATGCAGGATTTGAAGTAGCACTTCATCTGAGTACGAACTGCGCAGATTGGACCCCGGCTACACTCCAGACATTTCTGGATACACAGCTTAACCAGTGGCGACTGAAATATCCCAGCCTTCCTTCCCCAGCGACCAACCGGACGCACTGTGTCGTCTGGAGTGATTATGCAACTCAACCGGCAGTTGAGAAAAATTCCGGTATCAGGCTTGATACAACCTACTACTATTGGCCTTCATCCTGGATCGAGAATTCACCGGGGTTTTTTACCGGCTCCGGTATGCCGATGCGATTTGCCGATGCGGCAGGAAATACTATTGATAATTATCAGGCAGTCACCCAGATGACCGATGAGTCCGGTCAGTCCTATCCCTTTACAATTGATTCCCTTCTGGACAGAGCGATTGGACCTGAAGGATATTACGGCGCTT
>Ga0209317_1002355_pt1 | contig 13873 bp, 14 predicted proteins | sample RifGroB2_FD_183994 | JGI IMG/M metagenome (GOLD analysis project Ga0209317, IMG submission 183994) | Soil microbial communities from Rifle, Colorado, USA - Groundwater B2 (SPAdes) (version 2) | ecosystem: Environmental > Terrestrial > Soil > Unclassified | place: Rifle, Colorado | collected... | reverse complement strand
AGTGCGACGTCATCGCCACCGGCGTCATCCAGGCCGCGCGCCAGGTCGCCCTCAAGGTTCCCCTGGTGGTCCGGCTAGAAGGGACCAACGTGGAGAAGGGCAAAGAGCTGCTGGCCCAAAGCGGGCTCGACATAGTCGCCGCGGACGGGATGGCCGACGCCGCCCGGAAAATAGTGATGGCCGTTTCCGCCAAAGGGGGGAGAGCATGAGCATCTTAGTCGACAAGAACACCAAGGTCATCACCCAGGGGATCACCGGGGCCACCGGCCTCTTCCACGCGCAGGGCGCCCGTGAATACGGCACCCAGATGGTAGGGGGGGTGACCCCCGGCAAGGGAGGGACCAGCGTCGACGGCTTCCCCGTCTTCAACACGGTCGCCGAGGCGATGAAGGAGACCGGCGCCACCGCGAGCGTGATCTACGTCCCCCCCCCCTTCGCCGCCGATTCCATCATGGAAGCGGTCGATGCCGGCCTCGATCTGGTCTGCTGCATCACCGAGGGGATCCCGGTCCTCGACATGGTCAAGGTCAAGCAATACATGCAGGGTAAGAAGACCCGCCTGATCGGCCCCAACTGCCCCGGCGTGATCACCCCCGGCCAGTGCAAGATAGGCATCATGCCGGGCTACATCCATCGCCCCGGCAAGGTCGGCGTCGTCTCCCGCAGCGGCACCCTCACCTACGAGGCGGTCTGGCAGCTGACCGGCTACGGCCTGGGGCAGTCCACCTGCGTCGGGATCGGCGGCGATCCGGTCAACGGCACGAGCCATCTCGACTGTCTCAGGATGTTCGAGGAGGATCCCGATACCGAGGCGGTCATCATGATCGGCGAGATCGGCGGCAGCGCCGAGGAAGAAGCCGCCTACTTCGTCAAGGAGCATATGACCAAGCCGGTCGCAGGCTACATCGCGGGTCGCACCGCGCCTCCGGGAAAAAGGATGGGACATGCCGGCGCCATCATCTCCGGCGGCAAGGGGACCGCGGCCGAGAAGGTCGCAATCCTCGAGTCCTGCGGCATCAGTGTGGCGGCGACCCCCGCCGAGATGGCGCAAGCGTTGATGAAGGTCTACCGCCCGGATACCAAGGCGAGCCACCACTTCGTCACCGCCCCCGCCGCGGCCTCGTAGGGACCTGAACCGAAACCTCCCCCTCCGGGGGGAGGAGCGGCAGCCCATCCCCCTTGCCTCTGGGGATTCAAACTAGATCCGGATTCTCGAAGTCCAAGCGAAGGAGAAGGTCATGCTCGTGATCTCCTGCATCAAACAGGTGCCAGATACCACCCAGGTGAAGATCGACCCGGTCACCAACACCCTGGTCAGGGAGGGAATCCCCTTCATCGTCAACCCCTATGACACCCATGCCCTCGAAGAGGGGCTGGCGCTCAAGGACCGCTACGGTCTCAAGGCCATCGCTATCTCCATGGGCCCCCCCAACACCGAGGCGACCCTCAAGAAGGCGTGCGCGCTGGGGGTGGATCAGGCCATCCTTCTCTCCGACCGGGCCTTTGGCGGCGCCGACACGCTGGCCACGAGCCAGGTGCTGGCCTCGGCCATCGAGCGCCTGGGGCAGGAGGAAGAGGTCGGCATCGTTTTTTGCGGCAAGCAGACCATCGACGGCGACACCGCGCAGGTAGGCCCCGGCATCGCCACGCGGCTTGGCTTCACCCAGCTCACCCTGGTGGATCGCATCGAGTGGCTCGACGTACCCAACAAGAGGATCCGGGTCCGGAGGAAGCTGGAAGGAAGGCACGAGATCGTGGAAGCGCCCCTCCCCGTGGTGATCACCGCGGTGCGCGAGCTGAACCGGCCCCGCTACCCAACAGTCCCGATGCGCCTTGCCGCCCAGGAAACGCCGGTCGCGCTCTGGGACAACCAGGTGCTGCAACTGGACGTGGAAACGGTGGGGCTCAAGGGTTCGGCCACCTGGGTCAGCAAGATCTTCTCTCCCGAGCGGGACCAGGGGGAGATCATCGGGGACGGCGTGAACGATCCGGAAGGAACCGCGCACCTGCTGCTTGACAAGATGCTGGCCAAGGACCTGTTAGCTTTCTAGTTCGCCAAGGAGTTCGTGATGCAAAACGACAAGAAGATCAAGAAACCACGCGGCATCGCACGGCTGGTAGCCGGCAAGTGCATTGCCTGCGGAGCATTGCCTGCGGAGCCCGGTGCGAGAGTTCCTGCCCGGTAAGCGGCATCCTGATGAGCGAGGCGGGTGAGCCCTCCATCCACGCCGAGAAGTGCATCGGCTGCGCCAAGTGCGTGAAAGTCTGTGCCGCCGGCGCGCTGGAGATGTTCTACACCCCCGAGGAGCTGGAGCTGCTGAAACAGTGGGAGGCCCAGCACGGTGCCGTCGAGGAGGAGCTCGACCCGGCGGAGAAGGAGCTTCGCGCCAAGCTGGCGCAGTACCGCGGCGTGTGGGTCTTCATCGAGCAGTACCAGGGCGAGGCGGCCAAGGTCTCCTGGGAGCTCCTCGGCGCCGGGAAGGAACTGGCAGCCAGGCTGGGAGTGATGCTTTCCGCCCTCATCATCGGCCACGAGGTCGCCCACCTCTGCGACGAGGCCTTCGCCTACGGCGCGGACCAGGCCATCGTCCTCGACGAGAGCGTCTTCAAGGACTACCGGACCAAGCCCTTCACCGATGCCGTCTGCCACCTGGTCGAAAAGCACAAGCCGGAGGTGATCCTCATGGGTGCCACCGGTCAGGGACGCGATCTGGCGGGCGCCGTGGCCACCGTGGTCAAGACAGGTCTCACCGCCGACTGCACCGGCCTCGGCATAGACGACAAGCGTAACCTGATGCAGACCCGCCCCGCCTTCGGTGGCAACATCATGGCCACCATCATGTGCGACCGCTTCCGCCCCCAGATGGCGACGGTCAGGCCTCACGTGATGGCCATGCCGGAGCGGAAGGACGGCAGCAAGGGCGTCGTGATCCTGGAGCAGTTCTACCTGCGGGAGCAGGACGTGCTCGCCAAGGTGATCGAGTCCATCAGCGACAAGGGCGGCAAGGACATCGATATCGCCGGCGCCGAGATCATCGTCTCCGGTGGCCGCGGGCTGATGAACAAGGACAACTTCGCCCTCCTGCACGAGCTGGCAGTCGAGCTGGGCGGGGTGGTCGGCGCCTCCCGCAGCGCGGTCGACGCGGGATGGATGCCGCACAGCCGCCAGGTTGGGCAGACCGGCAAGACGGTGCGTCCCAAGATCTACATAGCCTGCGGCATCTCCGGCGCGATCCAGCACCTGGTCGGGATGCAGGACTCCGACATCGTCATAGCCATCAACAGGGACCCCGAGGCCCCCATCTTCCAGGTGGCCACCTACGGGATCGTGGGAGACCTGTTCCAGGTGATCCCGGCATTGACGCGCAGGGCTCGCTCCATGAAGGAGGCGCGAGGCGGGGCGCTCCCCGACCGGGTCGCCGTTTGATTCCTTACTTTTGCGAAACACATAAGTTTTCGAGGTAGTCATGCCAACCAATCAAATCCTTTTCATGCCGCTTTTCGTCATCGCCGTCGTGGCCTTTTGCTTCAGCTGCTACCAGCGCCTGCAACTGGTCGCCGTCGGCGCCTCAGATGATCGCTTCGACAGGCCCGGCGAGCGGCTGGCCGGCATGTTCCGGTACGCCTTCGGCCAGGAGAGGGTCCTCGCCAGGCCCTACGGCCTGAACCACTTCGCTCTCTTCTGGGCCTTCATGCTGCTCCTGGTGGCGAACGCGTCCTTTCTCGCCGAGGGGCTTTTTCCGAGCTTCACGCTCTCGGCGCTACCGGCACCTTTGTACCACGCCCTTGCGCTTGCCTTCGACGTGGTCTCCCTGGTCGCGCTGGTCTCTGTCGCGGTGGCGCTCGTGCGCCGGCTCTTCTTCGCGCCGTCGTACCTGGGTAACGATTACACCAAGGCCTGCAGCGGCGAGGCGCTCCTGATCCTCGCCCTGATCGCCACCCTGATGGTCGCCTTCTTCCTGCTGAACGCCGCCCAGATGGCCCTGGGCCTGGACCAGGCGCTTAGGCCCGTCTCGGGTGCAGTAGCCTCACTGTTGCAGGGGATGCCGCAAGCATCGCTCGAAGGTATTGCCTCCGGCTCATGGTGGGTGCACGCCGTGGTGCTCCTTCTTTTCATGAACCTTTTGCCCCGCAGCAAGCACATGCACATACTCACAGCCATTCCCAACTGTTACTTCCGTAGTTTGGAGAAGCCGAACGTGCAGCCGCGCGAGAGTTTCGAGGTCGGCAAGCGCTTTGGGGTGAGCGAGGTGGCGCAGTTCTCCTGGAAGGATCTCCTCGATTCCCTCTCCTGCACCGAGTGCGGGCGCTGCCAGGACCTCTGCCCGGCCCACAACACCGGGAAGCCTTTGAACCCGCGCCGGATCATCCACGACATCAAGGTGAACCTCTTGGAGAACGGGGCCGCCGACGCCGGGAAGGTGCAGCTTCCGCTCATCGGCGAGAAGGCTGAGGGTACCAGCTGCGAGGATGCGCTTTGGTCCTGCACCACCTGCGGCGCCTGCCTTTCGGTCTGCCCGGTCCTCATCGAGCACATGCCCAAGATCGTCAAGATGCGCCGCCACCTGGTCCAGGAGAAGGCCCAGTTCCCGGAAGAGCTTTTGAACCTCTTCGAGAACATGGAGCAGCGCTCCAACCCCTGGGGCATCGCCCCCTCCGAGCGGGGGAAGTGGGCGAACCTCCTGGGGGATAGGGAATTCATAGCCGGCAAGACCGAATACCTCTTCTTCGTGGGGTGCGCCGGTTCCTTCGACAGCCGCGCCAAGCAGACCACCGTGGCCCTCGCCACCGTCCTCGACAAGGCAGGGGTCACCTGGGGCATCCTCGGCAGGGAGGAGCTCTGCTGCGGGGACAGCGTGAGGCGGCTGGGGAACGAGTTCGTCTTCGACCGGATGGCGCGGGAGAACGTTGCCACGTTCAAGGAGAAGGGGGTCACCAAGATCGTCACCCAATGCCCGCACTGCTTCAGCACGCTCAAGAACGACTATCAACAGTACGGCCTGGAGCTGGAGGTGCTGCACCACAGCGAGCTGATCGCGAGGCTGGTGCAGGAGGGGAAACTGAACTCCGCCAAAGGTGTGAACCTCGGCAAGACCCTCTTCCACGACTCCTGCTACCTGGGGCGCCACAACGACACGTACGCGGCCCCCCGCCGGGTGATCGAGGCAGCGACCGGTGCCGCTCCCGGTGAGTTCGAGCGGCGGAAGGAGAACGGGTTTTGCTGCGGAGCCGGCGGCGGGCGCATGTGGATGGAGGAACAGATCGGCACTAGGATCAACCACGACCGCGTCAACGAGGCGCTGAAGCAGCAGCCCGACACCATCTGCGTCAGCTGTCCCTACTGCATGACCATGCTGGAGGACGGCCTGAAGGACCAGGGCGCGGAAAAGGTGCGGGTGAAAGACATAGCAGAGGTAATGGCCGAGGCAATCAACTAGATAGGAGGCAACATGAAAGTTCTGGTCTGCATCAAACAGGTACCGGATATGGAATCCCGCTTCAAGGTCAACGGGAGCGGCGATTGGTACGACGAAGCCGATCTCGCCTACCGGATGAACGAGTACGACGAGTACGCGGTGGAACAGGCGGTGCAGCTCAAGGAGCAGCTGGGCGACGCGCCCGACGTCACCGTCCTCTCCATCGGCCCGGACCGGGTGGGAGACCCGCTTAAGAAGGCGCTGGCCATGGGGTGCGACCGCGCCGTTCACATCCATGACCCGGACAGCTGCCGCAAGGATCCCTGGCAGATCGCCGACATGATCGCCTCCTTCGCCAAGGACAAGAGCTTCGACTTGATCTTCACCGGGATGCAGTCCCAGGACCGGGGCTCGGCCCAGGTCGGCGTCACCGTCGCCGAACTACTGGGGCACAACTGCACCACCACCCTGGTCGGCTTCGGCTATGCCGACGGCACGGTTACCGCCAAGAGGGAACTCGAAGGGGGGATCAAGAGCGTGGTCAGGCTCCCGCTTCCCGCCCTGGTCACCTGCCAGCTCGGCCTGAACGTCCCCCGCTATCCGACCCTCCCCAACATCATGAAGGCGAAAAAGAAGGAGTTCCTGACCGTCCCGGCGGCGGAGCTTCTCCGTGAAGAGCCGGCGGTCGCAACCGAAAAGCTCTACCCGCCGATGAAAAGCGGCTCCGCCGTGGTGCTGGAAGGGGACCTGGCGCAGGTAGCCGATCGTCTGCTGGCGATTCTCAAGGAAAAGACTACGGTCGTGAAATAGGAGGTGAGCCATGAAAGCACTGCTTGTCTGTGAACAAAGGGAAGGAAAGATCCTCGACACCAGTTATGAGCTGGTGGCTTTTGCCGACCGCCTGGGCGCCGATAAGGTCCTGGTCCTGGTCGGTAAAGAAGCGCCCAAGGTCGACGCCAAGGTGTACCTTGCGGACGTCGACAAGTTCGGCGAGTACAACCCGGACCTGCACAAGCAGGTCGTACTGGAGGCGATCCAGAAGGAGAATCCCGACTACGTCGTCTTCGTGCATTCCTCCTACGGCTGGGATTTGGCTCCCAGGGTCGCGGCCTCTCTCAAGGTGGGGCAGGTCTCCGAGATCGTCAACATCGTCGACGGCAAGTTCGAGCTGGCGCTTTGCAACGCCAAGCTGCGCCGCACCGTGGCCCCCAAGGGGGCGCGGGCCGTACTCACCATCCAGGCAGGCGCCTTCAACGCAGTAGAGGCCTCGGGAAGCGCGCAGGTGGAGGCGATTGACGCCGCTGGGAGCACCAAGCTGCAGTTCGTAGGCTACGAGCCCGCGGAGAAAAAGAGCCCGCGGAGAAAAAGGACGTCGATCTGGGCCGGGCCGAGATCATCGTCAGCGCCGGTCGCGGCGTAGGCAAGAAGGAGAACGTCTCCATCATCGCCGAGCTGGCCAAGGCGTTCGGCGGCGAGTTGGGCGCGAGCCGTCCCGTCGTCGACGCCGGTTGGGTCGCGCACAGCCACCAGGTCGGCACCACCGGCCAGACCGTGTCGCCCAAGCTGTACGTCGCCTGCGGCATTTCCGGCGCAATACAGCACCTGGCCGGCATGAAGAAGTCCGACTTCATCGTCGCCATCAACAAGGACAAGGACGCCCCCATCAGCGAGGCAGCGGACGTAATGGTCGTGGCCGACGTACTGCAGCTTGCGCCGATGCTGATGGAGAAGCTGCGCGCGGCGTAGCGTAGCGACGAGAGTGAGCTTGAAGGGGTGCCGGGACCTCCGGCACCATTGGCTCGGGACATTGCCTGGGACCAGCGCTGTGCGGCGGAGCGATGCGCTCCAAGCGCCGCCGCACGGCGCAACCTTCACTTGGAGAGCCTTCCCTTAGAGGGGGCGCAACGGACAAGTAAAAGTGAAAGGGGGTAGGGCCATGCGTGTTGCAGGAATAGCCGAGGCGATTGAAGACATCAGGGCCGGCAAGATGGTGATACTGGTGGATGACGAGGACCGCGAGAACGAGGGCGATCTCACCATCGCCGCCCAGTGCGTCACCCCTGAGGTGATCAACTTCATGGCCAGATACGGTCGAGGTTTGATCTGCCTCACCATGACCGGAGAACGCTGCGACAGGTTGGCGCTGCCCTCCATGGTTCGGGACAACACTTCCTCCTTCGGCACAGCATTCACCGTATCCATCGAGGCGAGCCGCGGCGTCACCACCGGCATCTCCGCCGCGGACCGCGCCCACACCATTCTCACCGCCGTAGCCCCCGATGCCCAGGCCTCCGACCTGGCGCGACCGGGTCATGTTTTCCCGCTTCGGGCAAGAGAGGGCGGCGTCCTGGTGCGCTCCGGGCAGACCGAGGGATCGGTCGATCTGGCGCGTCTGGCAGGGTTCGAGCCCGCCGGCGTCATCTGCGAGATCATGAACGAGGACGGCACCATGTCCCGCATGACGGATTTGAAGAAGTTCGCCCTGCGCCATGGGATTAAGATCTGCACCATAGCGGATCTGGTCGCCTACCGTCTGAAGCACGAGTCCCTGGTGCGCCGCGCGGCCGAGGTGGAGCTGCCCAGCCGGTTCGGGAACTTCAGAGCGATTGCCTTCGAAAACGATATCGACAAGCTGGAGCACCTGGCCTTGGTCAAGGGTGATATCTACGGCGACCAGCCGGTCCTGGTAAGGGTTCATTCCGAGTGCCTGACCGGCGACGTCTTCGGCAGTACCAGGTGCGACTGTGCCGACCAACTGCATAAGGCCATGGCGCGGATCGAGGCCGAGGGGAGCGGGGTCATCCTCTACATGCGCCAGGAGGGGCGCGGCATCGGTCTCATCAACAAGCTGAAGGCCTATGCGCTGCAGGAAAAGGGGCATGATACGGTGGAGGCCAACGTGGCCCTTGGTTTCAAGGAAGACCTGAGGGATTACGGCATCGGGGCCCAGATCCTGGTGCATCTCGGGGTGAACGCTATCCGGCTCATGACCAACAACCCGAAGAAGCTGGTCGGTCTGCAAGGATACGGGATCAACATCGTCGAGCGGGTACCCATCGAGATCGCGCCCACCCAGGGGAACTCGAGGTATCTGAGAACCAAGCGCGAAAAGATGGGGCATCTGCTGAACTATCTCTGATTGCTGCAAGGCCTTGCCCTGTGCACGCCGATTGACGACCGGTGGCTGCACCAGTACGGGATTTAGAGCGCGAGAGCCCGGTCTGTGGGGATGCTTGGCTGCCGCGCCTGGATTATGGGGAGGAGAGGATGACAATGGAGGCATCGAACATGGCCCCGCGTCGAAACATCATTTCCGTCCGGGTATCCGACGAGGAGTTGATGTTCCTGACAGGTCTTTTGCGGCGTCGCAACACGACGATTTCCGATCTGATACGGGAGGCCCTGGGCGGGCATGCCTTCGTGGCGGGAAAAAAGTTTTCTGATGCCGGCAAGAGACGCAGGAAATGAAGAGCAGCGCTCACCCTTGTCACTACCAGCTTTAGTCGCCCTGACCATCTTTTGAAAAAGGCGGCCCGCCGCGAGGGGGGAAAAGCGGACTCCGTGCGCCGCGCTCCTCAAGGTTGACCGTCCGGGGTGCACATCATGGCGATCTCGACGCGCTGACCGCGCACTCCGGTGACGCGGCCGGCCCATTCGCCTTTTATGGGCATTCGGTCTTCGAGGGTATGGCCGAGTTCGGTGAAGAACTCAATGGCGGCATCGATGTCTTCCACCCCGTTGATGGTCTCCTCGTACTCCTCGCCCTCCTCATAGCCATCGTAGAAGAACCTGGAGATCTCCGCCTTTCTCCAGTCGACCACATGCACCTTGGTGCCGTTGACCAGCGACTGGAGGCCGATCAGGTACTCCTTCTTCCCGATCCTCGGGTTCCTGTCGTGGATTCCTATCACCCCGAAGTAGGGGGAATCGATCTGCTTGAACTCCGGCAGGTATTTGCGCGGCGTATGGTGCCCGTGGGTGACCAGCCGTTCCGTCGGTTCATTCTTCTCTTTCCAATCCACCGAACGGTCAGACCATCATGCTTGGCGATCTCCCTCTTTCGGTCCTCGCTATAGTCGGCGACAGCCGTGTTGATCCCAGCCAGCCGTGTCTGTTCCCTTTGGATGATCTCCATCTGAAAAGCTCCTTCAGGCGTCGCCCACAGAGGTGGGGAAGCCTCATGTTTTAAGCGGGATATTTTGTGTTAATGGAGGGAACAGTTGCCCAAGAAAGCGGCCTATGCCTAAGCGGCGCGAATTGAAGCTAGGGTTGTCCGGCCTTAGAAGTTTCGCTTAACCTTCTGAAGTTTTAGCACCCCGTCCGCCCCAACAACCTCGCTTTCGCAAATGATGGTTCTTTTGCCTCTGAAAGCTGGGTTCCTGCAATGCATCACTTCCTTTGTCTTCTGCCCTCCCATTGTGTAAACGACCACGTTGTGCAAGACCTCATCTCCTGCTTGTGCGACTGTACATTGGAAAGCGAGCATCCCTTCATCTGTGGCGAACATTCCGGGTTCGACGCATTGCTCTAGTGAATGGCGCTCTCCACCCTCCCCGACGAGAATCACCCTTTCCCTTCGTCCTTCAAGCGGGTCTTCCAAGTCACCCTCGTAGTAGCGGGAGATGACGATATGCCAGGAATTCTTGAGGGGCTGAACCGTCGTGACGCGATCTGCGTCCTCCCAGTTCACCGCCGTGGCCGGGATATCGGCGATAGAGATGTCAACAGCGGTTTCCCTGAAAGCCAGCAAACTCCGTGGCTGCACACGGCATTTTTTGACGTATGCATCCTGTACCGATCTTTTGACCGCGCGGAGCGAACTTCTGGCTCTTTCAATTGACGTAGCGAGTTTCGGCACCCAGGCGAAAACGTCCTTTGAATCTCCGCAGTCACTGCTTTTGACGACGATACCGGAATCGTTTCCTAGTACTTTCCACTTGTGTGCTATGCCTGTGGGAGTCGGATCGCTGGCACCGACAATAAGCCATATGTCCTCAGCATAGACGGATATCGGGTGGAGGAGCATAAGCATTACCAAAAGGTTCAGCTTCATAGGCCGCTCTCCTGCTTTACGTTGTATAGCAGCGAGTTGGGAAGTAATTGCACATGGGCGACGTCACGAAAGCTACTCCAATTTCCTCCCCAGACCAAACCGTGTGTATTCGCAGCGCTACCCAAGGCGCTCCAAAAACCGGAGGTTTCGGCTTGGTGGGTCCACCCGAACCTTGAGTCGATTATGTCTGCTGCGTATGAGTTGGGGGTACCGTCTTCGCGTTGTGCATTGTGGAAACTGAATTTCACCTGCGACCGTCCTGAGCTGTATAGAATTGATTGAACTGCCACCGACCGCCAGCCGTAGAAGATAAACGGCAGAAACCCGCTCTCTTGCAGCTTCGACAGGAGAGCTACCACCTTAAATTTGAACTCGGTGTTGAGGCTCTTTAGCTTTTGTTCCTGTGACCATTTCGAGCTGTCTCCGCTCCACTCGTAGTCAACATGAATATCGTCAGTGAGCTTGAGTAGGCTTAGGCTGTAGGGCTCGATAAGACCCGTTGGTTGAGGCAGGAACGATGCCTGAAATTGGTTTATTGCGGTGAGAGTGTCATTTCCGCAGATGCCGCCTCCCGGCGGAATCCTGTACCCTTTTGATCTTAAAAGTGATTGCACGCGCAGTACGTCCAACGCATGGTTTTTGCCATTTTCTCCTACCGAATCAACAAGATGAACCATATTCAGACTCTCCTCGTCGACGCTGGAGCTGACGTTGAGAAACATGGCGCTGTCGCGTGAGGTGCATGCCGCATTTCCACTTGCTTGAAAGCATCGAGCCTACCAGGCGACACAGGGCTTTGCAAGGCAGCTCCACAATGGTCACCAAGAAAACCGATCACTTGATGAAGGGAGCATCGGCTAAACGGGTTTAATCTGGCCGATGTGGGATTTGGAGTGTGTGTTTAATCGCTGTATTGACAAGGGAAGTGGGATTGCTATCCTCTCATTTTTCATCCAAACGAGGGCGGCAAACGGGGGTGCTGTGGCATATATTTACCCTGATGCAGAGAGCTTGGTTGGTAACGAAAGAGTGGATGACGGAGCTGGATATTACCCAGGTCAGTGTGTTTCATTGGTAAAGAAATACACTCATGCTGCGCCAACGTTGCAATGGAAGGAAGGTGCTCGAGTCAAAGGCAATTACACGTTGAGAATCGGCACGGCGATAGCTGACATTTATTGACGGCAGATATCCGAGCTATGCTACCGGCAATCACGCCGCCTTTTATTGCGGGCAGGATGCTACCGGCATCGGGTCGTTTACCAGTAGAGCCGCTTGCAGAAGATTCGGAAAAGAAAAATACTCTTCAAAGGGAACATAGGCGGGAATCAGCGAGTGAACGACGGAGATGCGTACTCTGTGATTGAGTGAGGGAAAGATGGACCTGACCCGATGCTTTGTTCTGATGATTGTTGCTGTACCCTCGGCGGTCTCCTTCGCATCAGAGACCGTGCAATGCCCTGCCGCTATTGACGTACAACAGCAGGCCAGGGAGGTTCCTGCTGGGTGGCTCGAATACGAACCGGACGCGAAGCATCCGCTGATGTCGGTGGAGCTTTCTGAGGGGGAGCCGAGTAAGAAAGTGACGGTATTGCCAACCGGAGAAAGAGGAGCGATTTCGATTTGAAACTTCCCCCCTTCGGTAGAGGGGTATTGGATTTCTTGCAGCTACAACAGTACAAGCGTCGTCATCTCTAAGAAGTTGCGAAGTGGCACTACGGCCTGCCAGGTAGAGTATGACCCGAGTTTTGCCACTCCTCTCCCAAAGAGGATTTCTTGTACTGCCGAAAGTGGCAAAGGGACACGATAGCGCGACACATGTCCAGACGCTGCAAGTAAGAGATGCTTTTTAAATACAACCATTGTGGGTAAAAAGGGGCCATGACCGGGGAGGGCGAGGAGGGCGCAGGTGTTCGGCGACGGCAAGATGACGACAGCGCTCCTGGACAGGGTCACCCATCACTGCGAGATCATCGAAACAGGGAACGATAGCTGGAGAATCAAAACGAGGGTAAAGAACTAAAAACTACTGCCTGGGGTGGGTCAATTTTGGACGCCGATGGTGGGTCAATTTTCAACGCCAATTGACAGCTCTGTCGCTTGAGTGTGCCTGCAGGCGCTCCTTGCACAGCCAGGGCGGTAGCAGGCGACGCTCTGCCGCGTGCATCGATGCCTCGTCAGCCGGATTGAGGAAGGCGTGTACCGGCCGGGACCTGTCCGCACTTAATGGTTGACGCCAAATTGACGCCATTTATTTTGTTGCCAATTTGGCGTCACCGATGTATCGTCTCCAAAAGCGCCCAGAGCGGCCAAAAGAAACAAGTGCCCAATCGAGTGGGCACAGAGGGAGCCTAGAGCTCCGGGGGGGTGTGATGTCAGCGGCAACTACACTGGCTAAAGTAAAACCGGAACGTGAAGCGCGCCTTGCAGCGCGGATGCCACACGAAATTCAGGAGCGGATCCAGGAAGCGGCAACTATAACCGGATCAACTATCAACGAGTTTCTGGTTTCTGCAGCGCTGGATAAAGCAAATGCTGTCTTGGAAAGGGAAAGAACCATAAATTTAAATTTTGAATCTGCGAAAATCGTACTAGATTTGATAGCTAATCCGCCTGAGCCGAATGAAGCTCTTAGGAGGGCGATGCAGAGAAGGAGAGCATTCCTTGAAGATAATACCTCTCCAAGCCGACCACGACCGAAGTAGTTTCGATTGTGGAAGCGCTGAATTAAATGGCTTGCTTAGAAAAATGGCAAGGCAGGCCAGTTCCAGGAATATCAGCCGAACCTTCGTACTGCCGGACCAGGAAGACCCTAAGAAAATAGTGGGTTTTTTCTCTCTGACGAGCTGTGAAGTGAATATAGCGGACGTACCGCCGGCAGAGCATAAGAAATATCCGCCACAGCACGGGCTACCCGCGGTACGGTTAGCTCGTCTTGCCGTCGCGCAAAAGGAGCAAGGCAAGGGGTATGGTGAGTATCTCCTGACCGAAGCGATGATCCGCACTGCTGCGGTGGCGGAATCTGTCGGAATCATGGGTCTTTATGTCGACGCCAAAGACGAGAACGCTCGACGTTTTTACGAGAGGTACGGGTTCGTGGTCACCAACCTCGATAAACCCATGCAACTGTTCCTACCGATAGCCACGCTTCAGAAGTTGGTAGGTGAGAGTTTTGAATAAGGATGGCAGTGAAGGCCGGAGGCGCCAAAAACTCCGGCCTTTTTGTCCTTTGCAAACCTCTAGGAATCTTTTCCGGGGGACGGAGACTTTGGTAAAGGGGATTAGGGGGACACAATACCTATTATTTTGCAACACATGAACCTCTATGGGGGGCTTGCCCTCTGGCCCGCCTTGCTTACCACCAGCTAAAAGCGGCCCAGGGTTATGTTATTGACTTTGCAGC
>Ga0209317_1002354_pt1 | contig 13889 bp, 20 predicted proteins | sample RifGroB2_FD_183994 | JGI IMG/M metagenome (GOLD analysis project Ga0209317, IMG submission 183994) | Soil microbial communities from Rifle, Colorado, USA - Groundwater B2 (SPAdes) (version 2) | ecosystem: Environmental > Terrestrial > Soil > Unclassified | place: Rifle, Colorado | collected... | reverse complement strand
GAGCAGCTCTGCGGGAGACCCCGCGAGTGATAAGCCCAGCTTGGCCGCGTGGGTGACCAGCTGGTCGTAGTCCGCCGAGTCGGGGAAGATCTGGTCGGCCACCCAGGCCAAAGACTTGTGTAGCCCCCACACGGCGCTTGACTGCGCCACGGTCTTGTGGGTATTAGGGCTACCCTGGCTCAGGTCGACCGCCGGGTCCTGGTTGCGCCAGTCGGTTAAAGCCTCTTCCAGGATGGCTTCAAAGCTTTTGTAAAAGGGGTTGTTCATGCCACCCTCGCAAAGTTGGTGTAGGTGACCAGCTCGCCATCGGCGGCCGTCACGGTGACGGTGTACTTGATACGGCCGCTGTTAACAGCACGCTCGGTGACGGTCTCGTGGGCGATGATCCGGCCGGTGTCATAGAGCCACTGCAGGGCCTCGGAAACATAGTCCTTCAGCAACTGCTCGGTACGCGGCAGGTTCTTCTCCCGCTGCAGCAGGTGCAGACGGCTGCCGAATTCCGGATTGAAAAACCAGCTTCCCCGACGGATCGCCAGCGACAGGTAAACCTGGTTCATCAGGTCGCTGCCCGGCTGGTCGGTGAGTTCCGCCTGTCCAAAACCGTCGACGGTGAGGTAGTACCCGGCCATTACGCGCCTCCCTGGGGAACCGGCGGCAGCGTTTCCTTGCCGGAGACCGGGTGAACGTGAAAGTCATGAGTGGTGCGGATCCCGGCCATGGTCCCTGCGGCGTCGCTCACGTCGCCGTTCCCTTCGATGTCGCCGGCGACCTGGAGTTTTCCCGAAATCGCCACGTCCCCCTTTAGTTCGATCGCGGGTGCCTCCGCAACGATTTTCTTGGGGCTCTTGGCCACGATCCCCTCCCGGGAAAGATGTACTACCTGTCCCAGGTCGTCATGCAGTGCGACCTCGCCCTCGCCCAGCTCGATGTAGTAGCGCTGGTCACCTTCGGCTATAGACACGAAGTGGTTGCCCTCGCGGATGATCACCACCGCGCACCCGGCCTGCGGCCGCGAGCTGAACCCGTAGTGCTGCAGGAACTCGCGGTCCTCAAACTCACCTTCGCCGCGGCCGTCTGCGCTGAAGAGCCTGATCGCCCCGTTCAAGATCCTGGTGATGGTGCCCCTGATCATGCTTTCTCCCTGGGTAGCCCGATCTGCAGGTGGGTGCGTGTCCCCTCGCGCTTGTCGAGCTCGAAGGTGCGGCCGTACACCAGGTACGTCCCGTCGATTTCGAGATCCTCGTCGTAGATCCGGCAGAGCTCGTTGTAGCGGTAGTTGTAACCTCCCTGGGAGTGCCCCGGGACGGTTATGTCGAGCCGCCAACCGTCGCGGCGCATCTTGTCCCGGATCGCCTTGGCCTGCAGGGCCGGGGTGAGGGAGTCGTTGTTGGAGCGCGCCACGTAGGGCTTACGGAAGGGGTAGCTTGTATCCTCGGCCGTGCCCCTTACCGGCTTGCTGGAGCCCTGCGGCTGGCCGACCACCGTGATCCGCGACCAGCGGCGGTCGTAGTCGTTATAGAAGCTGGCGTTCTCGATGTTGTTGCCGACGCCGTCATGGCGGTTCACGAAGCTGTAACGGACCACGTCCTCGCCGATCGCCTTGGGTACCCCGAAGGTCATGGTGCCGTCGGGGGCGGACCAGAAGAGCAGCCCGCGGGATGCCGCATACTGGCTCAACACGTCGTGCACCGTCATGCCGGGCTCGATCTGGCTGAAGGCGTGCGGGGTGGAGGCCCCCATGATGGCGGCGATCGGGTCCTTCTTGGCCTTCTTCTTGTGCGCGAGCCCGCCGGTCGTCTGCTCCGGAACCTTGATCAGCTTGCGGTCCAGGAAGGGGATCCCCGCCCAGGTTGAATTCTTCAGGACGCGCGAGCCGAACAGGAGGTACTCTGCCAGCGCCTTGATCGTGACGCCCTGCAGCCCCCGGAACTCCTCGCAGTAGGTATCGACCACCAGGCCCATCAGATCCCGCCCCTGCAGGCGGATGGTGTTCCCCTCGCGCTTGTTGTAGCCCTTGATAATGGACCCCACCATGCCGGTCATCTCCAGGCGGTCGTTGACGAACAGCTTGGCCGGAATGCCGCCGGCAACACGCCATCCGGGGTTGGTCATGGTGACACTCCAGGTGTCGGCCGCGTTAAACATGTCGCCGCCGATGGCGTACCCGGTGAAGTTGGTCACCTCGAGGCCGTCGAGCTGAAGGCTGACGCTATCCATAGACCAGCACCTCCCCCTGGGTGAAATTGGGACGGCGGATGCGGTTCACGGCCAGGAGGCGCTCGGCGTCGCGATAGGGTAGCCCGGCGGCCAGGCAGACCAGATGCAGCGGCAGGGGCTGATCCACCTGCAACGCCACCAGTTCCTCGCCGGAGACCTTCACCTGGCTCAGGTGGTCGATCAGCGTGCGCGCCATCTCCTTCAGCTCGGTGCGGGTGCGGTCCAGCTCGATCGCCTCCTGCACCCAGGCGCGCGCCAGGGCGGCCGCATCTTCCATCTCGCGCACGGTGAGGACCGGCGCGGGCTCGGCGGAGTAGAGCCGGTTGCCGGCCGGATCGAAGGCAGCAGTGGCGCCCGCAGCGAGGTTGGCTCGGCGGTTATCGTCGTCGGCCCCAAAGATCTCCCCAAGGGCAAGGCAGGCGCGAGCCGCCCCGACCGCCCGTACCTGGGAGGCGAACTCGGCCGGCAGCGACGCCTCCAACTGGAGCAGGCCACCGCGCAGCGAGTCGAGGAAGCGCTTCGGGGAACCGGTGAGCCGGTCGTACAGCACGGTGTAGCGTTCCACGCAGCGCGCCAGCGACCCCAGGACCCGCCCCGGGAGATTGGTGCCGAAGTCGATGGTGCTGACCAGGCGGTTGGCCGGAGAGCTGATCTCGAGGAGAGTCCCCTCGAGCTTGTTCACCGCCGAGTCGACTTTCTTCACGTAGTCCCAGGCGGCGCGCGAGACGCCGGTGAACTGCTCCATGATGCCGAGCTCCGGATCGAGGTCGACCTCGAGGATCCCGTCCGCCTGGTTGCCGATCACGGTCATGGCGTAGGCCGACAGCCGTGACATCTCCTCCAGGAGGGCTTCGCTTAGCGCCGCTTCCATGGAAGCGACCACGTCGACCACCGTGGTGAGGCCCGCGGTGCTTTCTCTGCGCTGTTCAAGGAAGTCGAAGTCGACCTCGGCGTAGCGCTCGGAGTCGTCGTGGCGCACGCTAAGGCGGTTGATCTCCCCCTTCACCAGGCCGTACTTCGGGTGGGTCAGCTCCAGCTGGGCGGCTTCCTGCAGGAGTTCCAGGAGCGCCTTGTGGTTGTCGTATCCGATGTGGTTGGGCTGGTCCCAGAAGATGGCGCGCAGCCTTACCTGGCGCACGCCCTGGCCCAGCTTCTCCAGGTCGGCGCCGTCGACATGGGGGTACTCGTGACGGGCGATCGCCTGCTCGAAGGTGTCCTCGATCGTCTCCAGCTCGAGCGGGATCCTGGCGCCGCCAATGGCGGATATGTAGGCGTAATCGTCGGTCACAGGTTGGGCCTCAGGATGGCGTCGTCGAAGCTGCCGCGGCGCACCGTGGTGTTGACGTTGGTGTTGGTGTCGTTGGAAACGGCGATCAGGCGGCCGTCGCGGTCGATGCGCAGGTCGATGCTAATTTCGTTTTTGACGTTGGATGAACTGAATACATCGCGCCTCAGTTGCGCCGAGTCGCGCGGCAACTGCTCGGGGTGGAAAGCATCATAGATCTCTTCACCCATCCAGCCGGGACCGGAATACTTACCATCGCTGGTCTTGGAACGAATCCAGCCGAGACCGTAGTTGACCCCGGTGCCGGCGGCGTAACCGCCAAGCAGAGCAGCGGTATATGGGAGCACGGCCCCACCAAGCTCTGCGGCACCAACCACCATGGATGATTTAATCAGCGCTTTCGCCGCACGGGCGCCCGCCCCGGCAGCCTTTTTGCCTCCGGCGGCAATAGCGCCACCGCCCAATACACCACCGACCGCATCGGCAACTGTGCTTCCTCCCATATTGCCGGGCCAGTTGGTGACGAAGACCGGAGTAACGCCTGCCATCTTCTCCAAGGCCTTGCCCATGACTACACCTTCGGCGGTATTGGCGGCACCGCCGATGAGCCCCTTAAGCATCTTGGGGCCGAATCGTTTCGCAATTGCAGCTGAGACCACGGCGGCGCCGCCGACACCGATGATCTCCGCTCCGGAAAGCTCAAGCCCCCCCTGTTCCTTCTTGTTCAGGGAGAACTGGATCAGCTTGGCAATGGCCTGATTGACCGGCTGTGCAAATTGATCACCAGCCTCCCTCAAGGCTACCTTCAGGCGGCCGGTCTGGTCGACCGCGTTGGCGATCGCTTCAGGAAGGTCTCTCTTCAGCGTTCCGCCGGCACTGTCGATTTGGCTGGTGAAGTCGCCGACCTTGGTAAGCGCATCGCCAGAAAGAAGGGTGCGCAAGCCCTTGATAGTGTCAAGGTCCGCATGACCGAAAGCCCCTTGGATGAAGCTTGATCTCTGGGCATCGGTTTTCAGGGCCTGGTACTGCTTGCGCAGATCTTTAAGCACGGCCAAGGGATCACGGCGGCCGCCTTTGTCGTCGAAGAACTTGACGCCGGTGGCACCCTGGGCCTCGGCCATGTACTTCAGGTTGGTGAAGAGCCTGAGGGTGGAATCGGTCAATGTGGCCAGGCGCTCCGGCTGGCGCTCCACCATGGAGAGTGCCTCAATGAACGCTAGCGTCGATTCGAACTTGAAGCCGGCGCTCTCCGCGTTCACGCCCACCCTGGCGAAGATGTCGCTCAGGTTCTCAAGCTCGGCGTTCCCCAGTCGCCCCGCCACCACCATCTTGTCCAGGAGCTCAAGGGCTTGCCCCGGCTTCTCGAGATCGATGTTGAACGCTTCGGCCCCAACGGTGAGCGCCCCTGCCAGCCCTTTTTCGTCGGCACCGGTCACAACCGACGCGATGTTGATGGCGCCGGTGGAACCGCGGGCGGCGTTCCAGCTTTGTCCGGACTGGATCAGGCTGTCGAAGCCCTGCTTCAGCCTGTCGACATCACGCCCGGTCTCGGTCCCCATGCGGAAGAACTCCTTGCGGAGTTCCCTCGTCATGGTGATGGTTTCGCCGGCGGTCTGCTTCAGCTGGATCAGCCCCTTGTCCAACTGCGCCGATGCAACCTGGTTCTGCATCACGCCATAGCTGACCCCCAGCCCGGCCAGAGTTCCCTGCACCGACCGGATGCTTCCCTTCAGGCCGTCCATCTCCCGCCGCGCGCCCTGGGTGAAGCGCGAGACGTCGCGGCCGGAGCCGTCAAGGCCGGTGCGAAAGTTGGAGTTTTTTACCAGGAGCTCCAGAAAGAGCTTCATATCTGCCATGGGGGTCTCGCTTTGTCTTACTTTGTCTTACGTTTCACTACCGCTTCGCGTTCCCACTGATCGCCGGGTTTATTCCTGGGTCTCTTCACCAGCCTGCTGTGCGCCAGGAGCCGGGCTATCTGCTCCTCCGGGCTCATCTCCATGATGCTGGTCAGGTCGTACCCGATCTTCACCAGGGCGATCTCCGTCTCCCTGCTCTCCTTCACCTCCGGCAGAGCTTCGAAAATCCCGCCTCCGCTGGACGATGGTGGCCCCGGCCATCCCGAGCTCGTTGCCGTCCTCCGGGAAAAGGTCGAGAACCATCTCCGGAGTGACCCGCGCGATGCCGGTGACGGTGAGGCGTTTGGCCAGCACGGCGGCCGCCATAAAGGCGGGGTCGACGAGAGCCTCACGGGCGATAGTGTGGTCGGTGAAGACTTCGAGCTTGTGCTTGAAGCGCTCCTCCTGAAGGAGGAACTCCTTGTGGAATTCGCCCTCTACTTCGATGCCGATGAGGAAGGTGCCCTTGTGCTCCATTACTGCACCTTCCTGTCCGCGGCCACCAGGCTCACCTTGCGGATGGTCTCGTTGTCGTCGTCGAACTCCTCGTCGCCGACTTCGAGGGTGGAGACGCCCAGGTAGATCACCTTGGTGCCGTTGTCGTACTCGATGGTGAGGGTCTTGTCCTCGATGGACTCGTAGTCGTAGCCGGGCCCGTCTTCGGGGATCAGGGTGTCCAGCTCGATCATGTAGTTGGGGGTCTGCCGGATGGAGCCGCGGCGTCTCATGACCTTCACCTGCTTGCGCAGTACCCGGCGCCCTTCGCGTACCCTTTTCACGTCCTTCAGTTCTTCGCCGTCCAGGATGACGTCCGCGGCGGCGATGTATTTGCTGTTCATGTAATGCTCCTTTAGCTGGCCTTAAATGTAGAGCTCGATGGTGCCGTCCAGGACGTGCAGCCCGGGGACCACGGGAGCCGGTATCACGGCATGAACCCAGCCGACCTGGCTGGCGTCCTTCTCCACGATCAGGCGGTGCTTGTAGAGGTCGATGTCGACCAGGATCTCGGCGGCCTCCAGGCGCTTCAGCGCCGCGTAGTAGAGATCCCAGAGGCGGGACAGGGTGCGCGCGGTGATCTTGGCCGGTTTGGGGATGGCGCGGATCACGTCGCGCACGTAGTCCAGGGTGTCGATGGCCGACTCGTCCAGGAGCGCGTCGTCGGCAATGCCTTCACCGTCGACCAGGTAGTTGGTGACGGCGCGCACGACCTGGATGCGGTCGCCGGGGCCGACTTCGAGGGGCGTCACGCCGTTGTGCAGGCAGGATTCCTGCTCCGCCCGGGAGAGGCGGTCAGCGAAGGGCGGAACGTGCAGCCCCTTCAGCACCGCTCCATTGAGCGGCATGGAGGGGTCTTCGATCGCCGCCCGGTACCCGACGAAGGCGGCTGCCACTTCACACTCGTGGCTGTAGCTGCCACGCAGCAGCGGCAAACGGGTGCGTCCGGAGTTGAGGGTGCCCGCCTGGGTGGTGGCGGTGCCCATGGCGCCGATCATGCCGTAGTAGGCACGGGACCCGCGCTGCTCGATCTTGCCGGAGACCTCCTCGACGTGGTCGCGCAGCAGGATGAGGTTGGCGGCGTCGGTGAACTGGCTCACGATGAGGTGGTAGCGCACGCTGTAGACCGCGGCGAGAGCATTGGTGATGTCGGGTGCTACCAGCCCGCCGGCCATGGCCGCCACGGCGACCGCGACGCCAGGGGCTGTGCAACTGGCCGCGAGCTTGATGCCGTTGCCGAACGGGCCCTTCGCCTTGGAGGTGCAGGTGACCACGCCCAGGGCCACTGCGGAACTGACCGGGAGCTGATGGTCGAGCGCGAGGATGGCGGCGCGAAGCGCTGCTGAGATCTCGGTGTCCGTGTCGTCCTTCGCGATAGCGAACTCGATCTTCTTATTGCCGATCCAGGCGGTGAGCGTGCCGGCGCCGGTGGCTGGGCCGGTGACGGTAAAGGTGCCGGTTGCCGCTGCAGAGCCGACGGCGTCGTCCAGGGCAATGACGGTGAGGTCGAGGAGCGGGTTGTTCTTGATGGCGATCGCCGCCATGAGGTGCGCCGGCGAGCCTTTGCCGAAGTAGGTCGCGGCTTCCTTGTCGCTGAATATCCCGGTCGGCTGCAGCGCTGCCACGGTACCCGCCGCGAGGCGCTGCGCCATGATCAGAACGCGCTGCGCGTTCGCCGGTAGGTTGCTCTGTGCCCGGCTGGTGTCGAAACCGAGATAGCTCCCGGGCTTCCTGGTGGAGTTGGGTAAGGTTTCCAATTAGACCTCCTCCCCGGCTTTCTTCCGGGTCGTGTTTGCCGGCGCCTCCGGCGGGGTTACCAGCGAGGTGTCGCGCACCAGCCGGTGGTAGTACTGCGTGTCCGGAACTTCGACGAAGGCTTCGTCGGTGATGTATTCCCGGGGCTTGCCTTCTTTGGGCACCCTCGTCCCCGCGGCGGCTTTGACTTGCATGGTTGCTCTCCTTTAAGCGGCGTGTTGGTCCTCGGCGTCGAGCTGGTCGTCGCCGGGGGTGAGGAAATAGTCGATGGCAATGCCGAGGAGTTCCTCGATCTCCTCTTCATCGAGCTGCTCTATGGTGTACGAGGTGGCGAACTGGAGCAGGTAGACGCTCTTACCTTCCTCGTGGTCGTCCTCGTTGGTGACCTCGCGCCAGCGTAGCGGCTCGAGCTTGGCGATCTTAAGACCGAGCTTCTGGCCGATGAGCAGCTGGAAGATGGCTTCAACCAGGGGGTTGGCTCCCTCCCGCCGGGCCGCCTTTCCTTTGGCGTGCTTGAACTCGAGCATGATCGACAGGGTGAGCAGCTGCTCCCAGGCGCCGGCGTTTCTTTTGAAGCTCCCCTCGAGGCAGGCGGCGGAGAGAGCCGGGTTCACCAGGAGCCCGTTGGTATCGGCCTGAACCCCGGTGCTCCGGATCGCGGTGATCCGGCCGGTGAGGTACTGAAGCGCTGCCTGTTCGATTTCGTTGATCATGTAAAGCCTCTTTAAACGCTCTTTGCACGCCGCCTGCAGCGGTCGCAGATTCCGCCGTGCGGGCCTGTCCGGTCGACCATGGTCATATTGGGCCGCTGGCAGAGTGGGCAGGTACGGCGGGGGTTGCTGGGGCGCACTCGGCCCAATCCTCTCGGCGCCCTGCGCTGGTAGTGCGGGCTCTCCGCCCAGCGGCCGTCTCCCACGGGGATCAGCGGGGGGAGCTTAGAACCTCTGCCGTTTACGTGGTTTTGCCACTGCCAACTATGCCGGGTACACCAGCCATGCTCGTTCAGCGTCTTGTTTCCGTTCACCGACTCTGTGCATCCCATCACGCTGCATGGTCGCCTGGAGCCGGGCTTCGATCCGCCCCGATACGTGAGGCCTTCGGCGATTTCCGCTGCAGTGACGATGATGATCAGTCTGGGCCTCGGGTGATAGGCTCCGCATCCCCAGCACCTGGCGTATTCATCGCGGCAGGTCCCTTCGTCCAGCCCGCGCTCGTAATGCACCTCACAGATCAGGTAGCCATTGCAGCGGGGACATCGCACATCACTGAGTCCGGACCGTCGAGTAATTGCCCAAGGCTGGGTTACCCATACGGTACACGTTCGAGTTCCCCACAACATCGATCAGCTCGACGGATACGATCTTCCATGCTCCAGTTTGCGAGTACTGCGGGAGGGACGCGGGGACCGAGTAGGTGCCGCTGTTCGCCGTTCCGCCGGTTCGTTGGCCGGCGTCGAATCGCACGAACTTAATTTGAGATCCGTTGTTCGGGGGGATCAGCGTCAGCGTTCCCCGCTGGAAGCCCGTAAGGCCGTCCGTTATGTTCATGGCGGCGGTGATCGTCTGCTCACCGTTACTGGTGTCAACGGTCGCAGGAGTGAAGGAAAAGCCAGCCAGGACCGGAGCAGCCACATCCTCAGTACCCAGAGCGTCGAAGCATCCAATGCCATAAGCGAAAAATACGGCACTCAATATTGTCAAGGTAGTCAATAACGTCTTCATTAATAGGTCCCCCCTAGACCGTCATCAGGTCAATGCCAATGGACTCGGCTACTGCGAGCAGTTCGGCCATGGTGACGGCAGAGTACCCTTTGTCGATGAGCTGCTGCTGGCGCCCCAGGATCTGCCCGGATAGCTGCCGGAACAGGCTCACGTTCCCCTGGATCTTTGCAGCCATTTCAGCGACCGAGATGCCGCGGGCCGTGGCCATGGCGCTGATCATGGGCACGACGGCGGATGCGTCCGCCAGATATGCTTCCGCCTCCCGCTGCTGTACATGCCAGGTTTCCCGCTCGGAATCGCCGTAAGGGTTGACCAGTGCCTGCAGCTGGCTCGCCCCCCAGTTGCGGGCGGCAAGCTCGACATAGCGAGGCAGCTCAGGGAAGACCTCAATTATCTCGGCATAGGTCGCCGATCCTGCGGTGTCCTCCCATAATTCCGCCCGAAGCTTGGGGTCCGCGCTGTAGACGTCCATGCTCCTGCACCCCCATACCTTGCGGCTGAATGATGCGGGGTACACCGGGGGCTGCGCCGGGTTGAGATGATCCTCCAGGTGCGAGGTTTCCGGCCCCCAGTGCCCCGGGGTTACCAGTACTTGTTCCTCGGCCTCGTAGTTGCCGATCGGGTTACCGTCGTTGTCGTAGGTGATGACAGGCTCGGGGGTCTCGTAAACCGGATCGATCCAACGAGGCTCGTCGACGACCTCGACCTGAATAATTTTCGGAGTTACCTGCCCCAGGTAAAATATCGTGTGTCCCATACGTGTCTCCTATGCTACGGCGGCTGATATCTGCTCTTGCCGCTGTTTGTGGTATCCCATCAAGATCCTTCTGAGCGAACTGCGATTCCAGGGTGCGCCTTGCTTAGAGGGGATACTCATAGCATTTAGCCGGTCGGCGATTTCCTTGTAGCCCAGCCATTCATTCGTGCGCCACTCATACATCATTGCCAGCACGCGCTGTTCTTCAGGATTCTCCACCAACAGGCCGTCGACAGCATCATGGCCATAGGGTGTATGTCCGTAGACCTGGCCGTTTTTGCGCAAATGGTCCAGCGCTGTCTTTGTCCGCTCGGAAATCAGCTCACGCTCCAGCGCGCAAAGGGCAGACAGGATGGTAAACAGAAAGTTCCCCATAGCGGTCGTGGTGTCGATCTGCTCCTGCAGACTGGCGAGCCCGGCCCCTGCCGCTCTGATCTTCTCGGCGATATCCATCAAGTCGCGGGTGCTGCGGCTGATCCTGGACAGAGAGTAAAAAACGAGAGTCGCCCGCGTTTTGCATGCGAGATCCATTGCTCTCAAAAATTCCGGGCGGTTTTTTGTTGATTTGCCAGATACACCGGCGTCGCAGAACTCTCCGATGATTTCCAGCCCTTGCTGCGCGGCGTAGGCACGGGCACGCGCGAGCTGCGCATCTAGAGATACCCCTTCTTCAGCCTGCCGCTCGGTTGATACCCTTGTGTAAATGACTGCTTTCATCCCCATCCCTTATTCGATAGCCACTGCGCCGTCCGCCATGATGGTCAGTCTCAGCTTTCCGGCCTTGTCGTAAACCTTCACCTTCGGAGTGCTGTCTGGTTCATTCGGACCTTGCTGGATAGTAAGGATGTCCTGAGCCAAATCCCTGGGCTTTATCATCCGGACAGCCGAGCCGTCACCCTGCATGATCGGCATGGTGTCGGTGGCTGCGGGAGGTGTGGCGGCTGGCAGGCGCCCCTTGAAGTAGTCCAGCATGCTTTCGCCCGGATAGGCGGTCCCGGGGGCTACAACCACAATCAAAAAGACTAGTACGAATCTCATGTTGCTTCCTCGGCTACGAGCGACTGTCCGTTGTCCTCGTTGAAGAGGAACTCCCCGTTGTCCTCGTTGAATAGGGCCGCCGCGTCGGCCGGTACGATCTGAACGCTGAACGGCATGAAATCGAAAACTATGGCCGGGTCGGCGTTGAAGCCGAGTACGGCGGGTTCCTCCAGGAAGACCAGGAGGATATCTTCGGGAACGATGCTCAGAGCCGGCTCGACACAGAACTCCAGTCGGGCCTGAGGGTAGACGACCGGCGTCATCCCAGTCTCGGCTCCACCTTGAGCCCGGCTATCCGGTGCGTCTTCTCCTTGCCGCCGGCGTCACTAACCAGTATCTCGGCCTGCCAGTTGCCCTCGACCAAATCCCCAGGTCCCCACTGGAACTCCAGAATCCCGGCCGGACCGTCGGCGATGACCGCGATCTTGGTGAAGAGCGCCGCGTATCCGATCTTCAGGGTGAACACGTAGCCGGTGATGTCGACCGGCTGTCCGGACACCTTGTAGGTGAGTCGAGTGGGCCGGGTGTCGCCAGCGGTAAGAACAGTGCCTGCCATGTCAGAACCCCTTCAGCTTGTCGTCGGTAAAGATCTGCTGCCGCGAGGACACACGGAAGCGCCGGACGGCATCGGGCTCGGGCGTCATGGCAGAATCTTCATTTCTAAGTTTCACCTTGCCGGTCAGTATCAACTCACGCAGCATCTTGATGGCGTTATCGTACTGATCCTGCCGCGTCTTTGGGATGGCCTCGGCGTAACGGGCATAGACGTTATAGATGGTGATCATGGTGGAGAGCCTGGTGATCAGCCGCGGTACCGGACTAAGCGGCAAGTCGAGCCCTTCGGGAATGTAACCGTCGATCTCACTGTCGGCCGCCTCGATGCAGCCAGCGATCTTGTCCTGGTCAACTACGCCGAGGCCGTCGTCATCGGTCAGCTCGATGAGGGTCTGCTCGGGGATCGCCCGCTTCAGTTTTTCAAAATCGGTGTACGCCATCATGGCTCCAAAAGGAGGGGGCGGGTCGCGCCCCCTCTGTTTAATCCTGCGGGGTGCTTCGCTACTGCCGTCTGATACAAAAGTCCACGGTCCGGGGCGCCGCGGAATAGCCTTCGAAGCGGAAGATGGAAAAGGCAGAGCCGCTGGCGTTGGTGACCGCGAAGGGAGCGGCCCCCACTCCAACTTGCCTGCCGTCCAGAAACCATTTGCCCTTGACCGGTGCGCCGGCGGAATCCGTCGCGTCGACCTCGACCCCTATGTATCCGGCAGTGGAATAACTCTTGAAGGCACCCTTGGTCACGGTGACCTGGTCGCAGCGGCTCTTGGCCACGTCGGGGGCGATGCTCTTCAGGTTCGGCATGGGGTTCCGGGAGCGGTCGAAGGGGATCTTCCCGGCGGCAAAGGCAATGGTGACGAACGCGCTGAGGATCATCAGTCCGGCCAGCAGCAGTGCGTTCATGTAACGTTTGTTCAGCATGTCTTTCCTCCTATGCTGCTGGTGGTTACACCAGGATGCGGATGAGGTCGCCGGCTGCGGCGGCCGCGTCCAGGGTGTGGCCGTTGACGGCGCCGGCGACGTGGGTGATGGCCTTGCCGTCGGCGTCGGAATCGACGTCGGTGTCGACGGCGATCGCGGCGCCGGCCTCGACGACCAGGATGCCGCTGAAGTTGAACGGCGCCTGTCGTCCGACTGCGGTGTCAGCTTCGCAGACGCCCAAGGCCTTGGCCCCGGCCGCGCACTTTGCCCCGTCAAAACCGACGAAACGGCGCTCGACCAGGTCGGCGGTTTTGGCCGTGATGGAACCGGTTCCGGTTACGATCTGTGCTTTCACTTCTTAACTCCTTTTTCTGCCTTGTCTTTCGACCCGGTCTTTTCTTTCTGCGCCTCGGCCAGCTGCAGTTCCAGGCTGGCAACCGTCTCCCGCAGCGTTTTCAGTTCGGAGGTCAGCTCGTCGAGGTCGCTCTCACGATTTGCCAGCTGAGAGTTGAGGCTGGTAATGGTGCCGTCGCGCTCTCCCAGCTGGAACTGGAGACTGATGATGGTGTTGGCGCGGTCCCCTAACTGGGCGTAAGCATCATCGATCTTCGACTCCAGCCCGGTGATCACCGCCTTGAGCTCATCACCTGCCTTTGCCTCGTCCTCGGCATCCAACAGGTCGAGAAACTCCTCGAGTCTGGCTGCCTCCTCGGCATCGAGCTCGATCTTCCTGCCGATGCGGTGAATCTTGCCATCCTTCCGGATGGCGGACTTCTTGACCACATAGGTGGCCAGTTCCTTGTTACTCACGTGGCCTCCCTACTTGTTGGTGTTGGTGACCAGGTACCCGGCATCGGCGCCGACGATCTTGACGTCGAACAGGTCGGTGTTCCGGATCAGCTGGATCTTACCGCCGTTGGTGACGTAGGTGTCGACGACGGGCTTGCTCTTCTTGCGGAAGGTGTAGCCGAAGCTGGGCTCGTACATGGTGCGCTCTTTGCCCGTGGCCGCCGGCTGGTACCCCATCCACATCATGTCGCCCCAGATGTCGTGCGAGGTGCCGTCGTCGTCGGTGTAGATCATCTCGCCGACCACGATCTCCTTCTCCAGGACTTCCTTGATGATCTCCAGGGTGACGACCTTGTTCTCGGTCGACTTGATGCGGTCCAGGAACATCGGGTGCTTCTTCCAGGACTTCAGGGTCGAGGCGCCGATGACGATGAGGTTGGCGCGCTTGGCGATCTGGCTGCGCA
>Ga0209317_1002352_pt1 | contig 13896 bp, 9 predicted proteins | sample RifGroB2_FD_183994 | JGI IMG/M metagenome (GOLD analysis project Ga0209317, IMG submission 183994) | Soil microbial communities from Rifle, Colorado, USA - Groundwater B2 (SPAdes) (version 2) | ecosystem: Environmental > Terrestrial > Soil > Unclassified | place: Rifle, Colorado | collected... | reverse complement strand
GGAGATGGGGCAGTACCCGTCGTCATCGACTCTTCAGGAGAACATCAAGCCTGTTTCAGAAGAGGCATGGGAAGCCATTCACATCTGCCTCATGCGGTACGCAAAAAAGTGCGGCATAGAAAATGGGCGCAAACTGCGCATTGATTCCACCGCCGTTGAGACTGACGTGCACGACCCCACTGACGCCTCTCTTCTCTGGGACGGTATGCGCATCATCACCCGCTACCTTGAGGAAGGGCACACCCTCGATCCTCGCCCAGACTATCGCTACAGTGACCATCTGCGGGTGGCAAAGAAGCGTCTGCTTGCAGTCGTTAATGCCAAGAAGGAGGCAGATCGGGTCTCTGCTTACCGGGACATGGTTCACTATGCCGGCAGGGTTGTCGGGTACGCCAAGGATGCCATCCCTGCCCTGGAAAGATACCAGGCTGTCGACCTCAGAGGGATGATGACCGCTATGAGACTTCGTGCCCAGCTGAAAAGAGCTGTTGAGCTGCTGGAGAAAGTCGTCAGCCAAACCGAGCGGCGCGTCTTCCGCGGCGAGAAGGTTCCGGTTGCGGAAAAGGTCGTCTCCTACTTTGAGGAACATACCGACATAATCGTAAAGAGCCGCAGGGAGGTCGTGTACGGCCACAAGGTCTTTCTAACGAGTGGTAAGTCCAACTTGATCCTCGATTGCCTGGTTGAGCGGGGCAACCCCGCCGATTCCGAGCAATATATCCCGATGCTCAAGCGCCATGAAGGGATCTTCGGGCGGATGCCGCGCCAGGCCAGTGCCGATGGCGGCTTCGCCTCCAAGAAGAATCTGTCTGACGCCAAAGAGCTTAAGATCAAGGACGTGGCTTTCGCAAAGAAGCGCGGGTTAGCTGTCGCCGACATGGTCAAGAGTTCCTGGGTCTACAAGAAACTCAAGAACTTCCGTGCAGGCATCGAGGCGAACATCTCCACTCTCAAGCGCGCCTTCGGCCTGGACCGCTGCAACTGGAAAAGCTGGGAAGGGTTCAAGCGCTATCTCTGGAGTTCGATATTCGCCTATAACCCCCAGGTGATCGCCAGGTTCAGGCTGGAATCAGCCAAAGCTAAAGCCGCAGCTTGAGGGATAACAGCTCCAACTTTCCTGGATCTTACAGGAGTGGTGCGCCGAAAAAATGAGAAAGAACGATGGTGTCGCCAGTGCGTTAGCACACTCTTAACGAATTAGGCTGTTTTCAGATGTCTTGATCTCCATGAAGTTCAGAAAAATACAGTTTCCGGACGGACACTACCTACATTTCCGCATTTTTGAACTGCTCAATTGAATCCGTTGCTGCTTTTCGCACCTGTTCGGCAAATTTTTCAAACTCAAGATTGGCTAGAGCCCAACTACGTCCGCGCATACCCATCTTCTGTAGCTGGACCGTTGATAGAGCAGAGAATTCACTTATCGCTGACGCGGCTGTTTCAAGCTGATTATCCTTCAACATCCAGCCACAATCCAGAGAAATCAGTTCATCTGCAAGGTCATTACCTGGTGAAAGGATTACCGGCAAACCAGCGGACAATGCTTCGGCAGTCGTATATCCGAAATTCTCCTTGAGAGAGAGAGAAATATACGCATCTGAAGCCAACAAATAGTCATCCTTCTCCTTCCCATAAACTGGACCGACCAAGTGGACATTTGCAACACCTAGTTTCTCAGCAAGCCCCAGACATTCCTGCTTGGTGATGGTTTCCTCTGGACCTACAAGAAGTAGATGTGTTTTGAAAACATTTGCCTGTGCAAATGACGTAATGGTTTGGACAGGTCGCTTTGATGAATGCAGCCGTCCCAGATAAATGAGCACTTTGTCGTCTGAGGCTATGCTGTGTTTGCGACGTATTGTTTCTCTGGCATGGTCACGACGGCTAAGATCAAGACCTTCAACGGGCCAGTAGATTACACGGGTATTATTACCGTCGTAGTATCTATCAGATTTTAATTTTTCTTTTTCAGTTGCATAAATCACACTAGCAGCATTTTTGAGAAAAGGACGACCAAAAAGATAAAACCATACTTTTTTTACAAATGAACGATAGCTAAAAACGTATGGATCAAGGCATCCATGAGGTACCACACAATAGGGAATGTTCCTTTGTTTGGCTATCGCACTCACCCAGTGTACATGGTAACGCAATAGTATGTGGCACACTATCAGATCAGCATTGCTGATAGCTTCCATTGCTACACGCCTGTTATATTCAGGCGCCCAGGCAAAATGGCGTCCCAAAAAACCAGAAGAGGTTTCAATATGTATCGTGTCTTGGATAAACGAAACTTCTTTTTTGAGTTTGGCTGTTTGAGTGAACGAGATTACGTCACTATTGGTAACCCGACTGAAATCTCTGATCGAAACGACACTTCCACCAGAAGAAGGAACCAGATCCAAGCCGACATGAACAACTTTCAATTGCGTAATTCTCCATGAGTACTATTTTTTTGACTGGCTAGAATATATGCCATTATCTGATCATCATCCCGGCTACTAAAATCAATTTCCTCAACACTTTTTTTTATCCGATAAAACACGGATGGTTCTGATATCCGCTTCAACACAACAATCAGGCTATTTTTGTCATAGGGGTCAAACGTTAACCCGGTCTTTTCTTCTTCAACGAGTTCCGTATAGCATCCCACATTTCTGGAAACAATAGTGGGCAGGCCGTAATGAAGTGCTTCATCAACTACGAGCCCCCATGGCTCGCTTATGGATGGTAATACAAAGATATCGTGATCAAGATACGTTTTGCCAATCTCCTGATTTGGAACGTGTGACTGAAACGTAATGTTATCGTTGGCAATCTTCTTGAGTTCTTCTGCCATCGGACCAGAGCCGGCAATTGTAAGCTTCAAAAAGTGTAATTGGTTAAATACTTCAACAAGGAAGCGAAGATTTTTTTCAGGGGATAATCTTCCCACATATAAAAAAGAGTAACGAAACTCCCGTATCGCTCTAAAATAACTCTTCCGCTCGAAAATGCCGACTCCTCCGGTCAGATAACTGGCACCGCTATATCCTAAAGAGTTCAGCAATTGTTGATGCAAACGCCCTGATGGAAATGAGGTCGCAACTCTTGACATAAATATTTTTTTAATGCTTGATTTTATCCCTACAGTAGCACTTTCTGTTACGGTCGATTCTACTACAATCGCATTTTTAGCCTTACTGTTAGTAAAAACAGCTGCCCAAAATTCCCAGAGATCCCACCCACCTACCACCAGCTTTTTGTATTTAAGCTTCATCAGTAAACATATCAGTTTGAAAGAGCAGTATAATTTGGGTCTTGACTCGAAGTCACCCTTATATAATATCTCATGTTCGAAATTGAGTTCGCGTCCAATAAAATCATCGGTCCTAATGCTAGATGATGAAGCAACAAAAATGACATATACCCGAAGTCGCTTGGCCAGTTGATTATACAAATTCACCTTATAAAATGCCGGGAGATGGGTTATAAATAGGTACTCATACATTTTGATCTCGTGGTGATACAGAGTCGCCTTGCCAGAATAGCAGTAATTCGTTTCCAATCTTTTCTTCTGATAATAATGAAGCAATCCTGTTTAAACCATCTGATGCGATCTTACGACTTATGTCAGGATGGTCTACTAAATAGGATAGCGCGTCAGCCAAAAAGTCAGGGGTTGCTTCTTCAATTAGGATTGCATTTGTGTCATCGAAAACAATTGGCACATCGCTTACTCGCGTAGAAACAACCAGTAATCCATTGGCTGCAAACTCGACCACTTTGGATGGAAAAGTCGTTGCCCCCATTGAGGTAGACGGTAACTTCAGAGATAGACCAACATGAGATTCAGACAATATTTCCCTGTATTCACTAGCGGAAACTTTACCTTTAAAAATCAAGAATTCACTCATATTGCTTCTCGCCATATTTTGTAGCCTTTCGGAAAACTCACCATAACCAGTCACAACAAATCTAAGCTTTTGCAAAGTTGGACTAGAGTTCATCTGCATCAGTTTTAGTGTTTCGATAAACAACTCAGCACCAGTATCTTCATGGAGCAACCCACCGAAGAGAATTTGTGTAGGTCCAAGTGTCCAGTCCTTTTTTTGATTGAAAGGCTCAGCAATGCCGTAACACACGTAGATATGCTCGGCAGAAGTCTGCCTCATCAAGGCTGAAGATGCGAGCATAGCTCCACCATTGCAACATAAATTAAAAAGATTCAGTAAAATCAAATGAGGGTAACTACGAATATTCTTATCGTCACTACGATATCCGTCCTCGATATCAAAAATGCATTTTCTTCCCAACAATCTACCTAAAATTAGAGCTAACGCATAGTGTATCTGATTGTTATAGAAAACCAATACAGACCCCTTCGTTGTAGTGCGTAGTACAAGGATACACAATGATATGATTGTTACCAAATGGGTAAGTACAGGAATATCCCAGTGGTCGATGTAGATAATGGGTACATTGTTGATTATTTTAGCTGTAGCGGGATATCGTCTCATGGTGCCTGTAGCCCGGCCTCTGCCAAGACTGATTATCCTGGCATCACCGCCAACTTTACGGACAGCACGACAGAGATGAGCCACTTTTCTACTTGCTGCAGGAGAGTCTGTTGAAATATTGCGCTTTAACTTCGTTGATTCGTCGAATACATTACATATATAGTAAAATTTTTGATGCATATATACTTCCCCAGTAAAAATAAATGCCGTCAATCATTTTCTACACTCAATTCCAAGCGAATTAGCCCATCGATCCGAATTTTCAACAGTATTAAACAAAATATCTTCAGAGTCACCAAGTTCAGCTCGGCGAATATTACAAAAACCCACATCATCTAGAACAGCACATAATGACTTAAAATCCCACATCCAATAATGAGAACTATTACCAAATAAATCGCGGAGATATTCAATAACTCCATGGGGTCTGCTGATTCTTCCCAAGCCAGAATCATTCATAAATAAGATAGCAGCGTTTACATCGCTGGAGTTTATATAAGCGTGTGCAAGATATTCAAGGTCTGGAAGTACTAATCTAAATATTCCATTTGGTTTCAGATAACTATATGTGTTTTTAAGGGCAACCCTGCAGTCATTCAATGAAAGATGTTCAATTACGTGCGAACAAAAAATACCCTTACAACTTTCAGTGGCTAAGGGCAATCCCTTTACAATATTGCCGTATTTAATTTTTTCTGGAAATCGTGGCGATGTCCATTTGAAAATAAAAGGGATTTTTTGAAGGCGAAGAGTAGGGCTCGCGTCAAAATTATGCCAATTAGTTGGTGCATTTAAACCACATCCATACTGAACATATTGCTCCTTTATCATGCTAACCCCTTTTCAATAAATTAAGTTTTAAAGGACTACCCACATACTTTTTCCGAATCATTGAAGCAATAACAAACCAAATAGCTAAGCCCCAATACATTGAGTAAATGTACGGCCGCTGTAAAAGCAAAAAAAACAGTAATATTGATGTAATCTTTACAGATGGGATTTGGTTGAAAAAATGAACAATGAGAAACAGCAACGTGATAGCGTAAGGAATCCACATTATAAAACCATAGGCGAACCATATACTAAATGGGTTGGCTGTCTGAGCTTCAGACTGTGATACTCCACCACGTTCTTTAATGAGCACGTTATCACCGTACCTGGAGGTATTAGAATCAATCAAAGAAAAAAACTCTTTAACCTGATTAGATCTATTATCGCCTTTTAAACCTTCATCCGTAATCACAAAACGTGAAAAAAAGCTACTATACAGAAGTGAATCATCTGGTGAATATATTTGCGCATAACCAAGCAAAAATCCAAATACCAGAACTAAATACACTGTTTTTTTTCTAAAGATAATGAAGCAGTATGTAATAATGCACACAATATGGGTAAGAGATAATGTTATTATTCCTAAAAGAAGGAGTGTAATTGACTTCTTTTTCCCTCCGCCTCCCAATTCGTTTAAGCAAACCACTAGTATTGTAAAGAAGGATAAAGCCCCGGGTTCATCGAAGACACCGGCGGGCCTAATAATGCGCAAGAAATCAATATTAGCTGAATTAGAAAGTGTCGCAAGAAATAAGCAGCTCTGTCTCCCATCGGGGTTATCCACACATACTAGCGGTGCCCCGCCTAACAGCGCGTAAAAAAAGCCAATCCAAGCCCCAACAAGGAGAATTACTGTGAAATAATATGCAATATTTATCGAATTGCTGGTAATCAAAAATGTTTCCACCATTTTTGATATTAAAATCATTAAGAACAGTGCCAGTCCCATAAGCAATTGGCTGGTACTATTCGACAAGATGCTCGCAAAAGCCGAAATTATTAGAAGTAACATTGCTAAAAGTATTATCCGCTGGCTTAAACAGGCATTGTTAAACATCAAATACATCATCACACTAAGAATGGCTAGCGGGAAAGCCTCTTTGATATCGATAGATATCAAGTGTTGTAGTGCAGGTGAAGGCAAAATAACAAAAACAATCAGCAGTGTAAATATTTGAGCAAGTTTAGGGCCAATGCCAACTCCAACTCTGTGTATAATCCTAAACCCACCCATTGCTATATTTCCTTTAGACTATTCAACGTCAGCCATGCCGCGATCACCAAAAACCTAAAACCTTTATTGATAATAGCGCTGCTCAGTTTTTCATAGAAATCGATGTTATGGCGATTCAAGGCGGGTCAGTCTCCGAAAAAAGTACTGTGAGAAACGTGGTCGCTGAGCACTAAAAAAATGGCAACTTAGCAAACGGTAAGGCAATCACGAACCGCTGATGGCAAAAAACAGTTAAACGCCAATATCCCCTTTGGAAAATATGGTCATCAGGATATCCTGTTCTCTCTAGCTTGTTTGTAATATAGCCGGAAAGATTAAACAGAATCACAATAAATCTCAGCCCATCGATCTCAAAAAATAAATTAACCAGAAGTCATGTCTCGCGATGCTTTACCAGCGAGCCAGTTTATAAAATACATAAAGCTATACTTCGCTACAAGCACTCCCGGATCATTATCACGTTCCATTGTGGTTTGGTGAGTTGGCATCATATTTTAAAATCTGTTTGTATAATTCCACACAACTCTTTGCTATGACTTTGCTATCAAATGTTCTAAGAACTTTTTCTCTTGCGTTTTTGCAAAGCTCATCATAATTTTCAGCATTTAAAACCCACTCGATGCCGCTAGCTAAGTCATTGGAATCAAATGGTTTAGCCAAATATCCGCATACACGATGCTCTATCATATCTCTATTACCACCTATATCGAACCCAACGACAGGAGTTGCGCATGACAAAGATTCCATAATTGCATTGGAAAGATTTTCCTGTAAACTTGGCACTACCATGACATCAACTGCACTATAAAGAGTCACTAAGCTCACATCATCATGCAAATGACCTAGATAATAAGTTTTATATCCAAAGTTTTGAGGCTCCTTCGGCTCGCTACTGCCAAACACTACAAACTCCACTGCATTGTTTTTTAGTTTATTTAACGCTTCGCTAAGAACTTTAAAACCTTTTCGTTGGTCACTTGTAGCACCCAGCGCACCAAAAAGAATAAGTTTTTTGTCTTTTGGGATCCCCCATAACTCTCTTGCTTTTTTTTTATCAAATGCTTTGAATCTATCTGTATCTATCGGGTTGGGCAGATTTAAAACATTGTTGTCCTTAAACAGACTGCTGTTTTTTGCACAGCACTCAAGCCATTTACTAAGTCCAACTATTGTCATATTAGGACTTTTAGCAAATATCTTTTGTTTACGATTCCAGGTTGCTCTGCTTAAATCATCTGCTTTAGTGCTGCCTAATATCGTGCAGTTTCCACAATTACTTATATATCCTACGCATTCGTCACTATAGTGACATCCGCCAGTAAAAGCCCACATATCATGTAAGCTCCATACGATCGGTGCTTTTATCTTGGCAATGTCTTCTATGCTCATCATTCCTAAACAAATCCAGTGTAAATGGACAATGTCAGGATTTATCTCATTGATTTGATCTACAACCTTTGAAAACGGTAGCCATGAAGGGCTAAAAACTACTTTAGTCCTATCTTTGTATAATCTTAGAGGTATCGAATCGAAAAACGGTCTAAGTTTGTTAAGTTTTTTTTTGATTTTTTGGGTTTCTGCTATGACCGTATAATCATCACTAATTTTACTTTGCACAAGCATTTGCGAGTCGATGCCCTGGGAGAGCAAAGCTCTATGAAGCCGATAAGCTGCCTTTGACGCTCCGCCATCTATATCCGATGTGCTGACTACTAGAATTCTCATTTGATTATTTCCACTCGATGAAGCTAGATAATATTATATGGCCCATTCTGCCATGGCATCGACATCCCAACTATTCATATGAAAAACTATATTACGACAAGACATCAATTTTTCTCATGTGCCGGGGTAATCTGGCTACCATATTGTCACTGAAGGTCGGATTATAATCTGGGGCTTGTATGACAGGGTCTTCAAGTAAGCGGTTAATTTCACGAACTATAAACTCGGCATTAATCTCTGCGAGTGATTGATAAGGCACATCGAATCGTTCTGCCAATGAGCGCACCTTACCTTTGCCAAGCGTATAGTCTATTGCAATAGCAGGGACCTCTAGACCGAGTGCAAAAACAAGAGAATGAAAACGCATTGTCAGAGCAACATTTGCACCCCGGAAGACCTCGCAGTATTCAAATGGAGAAAGCTCGGCTCCCAATAAAGACAAGTCTAAGCAGCGGTCCAATTGTGCGTTGTTACTAAACAGGCGACGGTAAAACCAACGATCATCATCACCGAAATGGTTTGTACACATTGGTAGCGGACGAATAAGTAAATTAGCATGTTGTATAGCCAGCTTTTCAAGCGCGGCTATTACCTGATTTTCGTAATGTACTCCTGCAGCCAAGCACTTTTCCTCGCTGATGTGTCCACCGTATTGAAGATAAGGGAACTCGCGTAAGCCTAGCAAGAGAACCTTACGGTCAGTAGATGATTTTGTTTTAAGCTGGCGCCGTTGATTTATCAACCAAGTAAAAGCTGGATCTTCTGCCACAATATCATTATTGGTATCCACACCCAAAATGGCAGCAAGTTCGATGGATTTGGTATCACGGTAGATACGTAACGATGACATTGAAAGTATTCTTGCTATCGATTCGTTATGCCATCTGTTTCCAAGAGGGCCAACACCACATCCAGCCACTAAAGTAGGGACACCATGCTTATTGGCAGAACTAAAAATCACCTCCATCTCTGCCAACTGATTGATTGATGCCATCAGAGGACCGCCACCGAAAACTACTAAATCCATAGTAGCTGCAATACGAACGCCCTCTACTGGATCAATTATTTGCATATTAACAAGCTCTGGCATTTGGTGACGCGTCATCTCGCTGATGTAAGGAAATAGAGAAACTAAGGTGAATTGAATTTCCCCCAGTGCTTCCTGGATAGCGTGAATAACCCCGCCCAAGATAGCCTTATCACCGAGAGTTTCAGTACCATACCAGCCACAAATCAGGACACGTTTGACCGTCTTTGTAAAACATGCCAAGTCATGCTGTTGTGATTCAAGTTTTTTAAACTGTTCCAATCTGGCGGCAAAACGATATTGTTGATACCACTTTTGCATTATTATATATTTTTTTAGTTTATGTGATAAATTTGAACCTCCTATTTTATCGATCACTCTCATTGCCAAAAATTTAGCATATTGCTTCTTTGGAGGTATACCGCCGTAATCGTGGTAACAATTATCACACTTAGTTGAAATTATTTCTTTGAGATGTGTTGCGTTTTCAAAATAAATCTTTTTGCTGTCATTCTCTGTAATATTGCCCAATACTTTACTCTGTACGGCACAGAAAAGTAATTCGCCCTTAGAGCTAATGGTCACTCCTCGATGTTGCCAATCACAACCGGCCTTCCGTGGCGAATTATGTAATATCTGGTCAATTAATGAACTATAGAAGAACCTCTGATACTCGTCGGTTTCATAATGCGCTCTTAAGCCTTCGAGAAACTCCGCGACATGGTATTTTTCTTCGAAGTCTAGCGCATAAGGCTCAATCAAATCTTGTGTATACAACCGTTGATGTGGGACGCCGAGTCGATACTTGATATACAGTCCGCGTAACTGACAATATTCTAATAGATCAGCCAACCCATAGACATTTTCTTTAATAATAGTGCAACCGATTCGTACGTTATGAACGAGTGGAGAGGCTGAAACAAAATCGATTACCCTCTGCGCATGTTCGAAATTGCCTCGCCTGCCACGCACACGGTCATGCAAATCACCACAGCCGTCAAGTGACACCATTACGTCATAATACCCATTATGTGAATGAATTACCTCGCCGACCTCACCGATTCGATCAATCACTTCTTGATAATTATAAGCATTGGTAATCAGTGAAACAGATCTCAGTTTTGGTAGTTCTTCGAACAGCACCGAAGCCAATTCTGCTAAGTCTTTTCGGAGTGTAGGTTCGCCCCCGTTCAGCCCAACACCCGTCACTTCACTGTAGAGCGGATTGCGCAATCCACGCCGCAATTGTTCCAGTGTGATGTCATCTGATTTTTTGTTTTTCCAAATTCGACACATTTGGCACGCAGAGTTACAAATGTCTATGACAGGAAATTGCAGAACAACCGGTTTTTCTAAAGGATAAGGCTTCTTCAGCAAGAGATAAATAAAATTGCCAATAAATGACTGCAAGCGAAGATAGTTAGTTCTAAATATATTTAACTTCATAGTATCAACCATTTCGTCTCCAAACAGGGTAAACCATTGCATTTATTTTCAATTTAAACTGCTGATGCAATCTTTTATCGAAAATATCATATCCGATATTAACAACAACCAGACTAATCAAGGTTGAAAATGCAGCACCGTTCACTCCATAAATCTTAATAAAAAAGTAGTTTAATACTATGTTTAAAGCTGCACCCAATACGGTTCTATATGTATTGATTATTGCTAAGTTTTCAGCTATCAGAAATTTACCAAATGCAGCACTTAAGAAGACAAATACACCTGCCCAAATATTTATCATCAGTACTTTACCTGCAGCATTATATGCTTCTCCATATAAAAGTTCTACAAGCCAGTTGCTGAGCAATGTCATGGGTACAGCGATTACTATCGCCGTCCATATCATTAAGGTATAAAGCTTTTGAAGCCTCGCAAAATATAAATCTTCATTTACTTTCTTTGCCGATAAAATTGCAGGAAAAAGAGAATTAGTAATGATCACTGGGAGAAAATAACATACCTCGCTGAGCCTTACTGCAGCAGAATAAATTCCAACTTCTTGGTCACCTAACATCTCCTTGATCATAACTTGGTCAATACGCATATATATCATTGCCATTAGTGCACTCAAAATAAGAGGCCAGCTGTCTTTAATCAATTTCCACGCTGTTCGCTTGTCAAAACTAAGATAAAAACTCCCAATTTTCTGGGTGCGGTAGGATATGCCTAGCGAAACAGCCAGAGAAAACTGATCAAACAGGCTTACCAGAACAAACCAAACCAAGCCTGCCCCCCTGAGGACTAAATAAATCTTTATGAGTGAGGAAAACAAAAGTTGCGTCATCTTACAAAGCGAAATATATTTGGAAAGGACCTTAGATTGGAAATAAAAATCAATTACCTCAAAACTTTGGAAAATCATTCCGCCAGCAATAATGAATATATAAAAATTTGTCGTGGTATCGTTTGATGTAAATGTAGTGGCGCAGGCAACGACAGCAAATGCTACAATTGCACCCATAACTTTGAGCCAAAACGCTGTACCAAGATAGACATCGCGGTTATCTGTATCCAGTATCAGATCTCGTACCACAATGTTATCCAGCCCCATCTTTGCAATCCCAGCAAAAATTGAGGTAAAAGCCAATACATAGCTAAAAACCCCAAACTGCTTAGGCCCCAAATATCTTGCTACCCAGATGCCAACAAGAAGTCCGGCTATCATCCGCAAGATTTGCTCTAAAAACATCCATGAGGTATTTCCGAAATAGCGGCGAAAACCTTGGTGCGCTTTAGCGCTATCTAAAAGACACTGTAGACGTTTCAACACAATAATAGACTGAAGCTTAAGTGGGAATTAAAGCCTCTCCCCTTATAGCCCTTAGTTTTTACAAAAACAAACATCATTAGCAAACTTCCTCCTGTCCAAGAAACTAGCGGTACGCAACACGTAAACCTTCTTCCAAACCGGTTGTTGCTTTCCATCCATGGCTATTGAGCAAACTTATATCCAGAAGCTTTTGCATTATTCCATCCGGCTTGCTTGCGTCAAAAACAATTTTGCCGGTGTACCCCTCGCAGTTGTTTCAGCAAGCTCGGCAATTGTTATATCCTCACCGGTCCCAATGGTTATCAAGGGTGGGGTGCTGTCATTCAAGAAGAAATCATAGTCATCCCGGTGGAGCATCATCAGATAGCATTACTGCCACGTATTTTGCACCGTATTGCCGTTACTCCAACACATTTCAATCCCGCTTATTTTTACAACGGCATACGGCTGGTTGGTTGGCTGCAAAGAGCCGCTAAGCAAGTACTCTTCTTTCAGCGGTTGCGGCGCCAGTTTGGGATAGATACAGCTGGAACCCAGAAACATCAGTCGATCATCGCCATGTCGGTAAGAGGCTTGAATCATCATGTTTCGGTAGATGAATTCACCAAAATCAAGCTCTTCGGACTACTTGTCAGTATATTTACATAGTCAAGAGCATTCAGCTTGCGGATAATCGCGCTCCTGACCATGCCATGATGACCGGCCACTTAGATTTTAATGTTAAGCGATATACATTGATGTACTTTGTTTATGTAATTTTATTCATGTAAAAGTTCATACAAAAAAATTTAAACGCAAAACGCGCCGATTAAGGGCAGAGTATAACGTGTTGATTTTGGGTAAAGCTGAGACATCCAAAAGTAGTAGTTTTTTGCCGCGTGATTCTGTACATACTTCATCTTTACTTCAACGCTCTTTCTGAAATTAATCAGCAAACCAATTTCAGTGCCGGTAGCTTTTAGATAATTTTTCTACTGTAGTTCATTGATATCGGCAAGTTTTTCAATAGGTTTTAGCTCTACGATAACCTTACTATCAACGATAAGATCCGCAGCGTAATCACCTACAATGCTACCTTTGTAGTCAACCCTGATGTTTTTTTGATATGGTTTGATCCCTGGTTTTTTTCTTCGGATTAATTAGTTTCCATCCGGAAACGTAACATCACGGAATTGTTGAGAAATATAGCAAAAACTGCTTCGGTTTTTTCCCATCTGCGATATAATGCGCGCCGTAATTAACTGTATTCATTGAATATTACGACAACAGGAGCGGCCCGGATGCGGCAAAAACTAACACGACAGATGAGCTTATTCTCCGTCACAGCTCGCCACGACAGTGGGAAGGAACTCAGTGTCTTCTCGGAAATCCTCGATGCCACCCCAGAGATGCTGGAGCTGGTTTACAACGATCTGATCCGTAACCGCCGCCGGGATACGGGGCGTCAAGGGATGACCGCCGAGCAAGTGCTTCGGGCATGCGTACTAAGCAATATCGCGGTCTCACCTACGAAGAGCTTGCTTTCCACCTGGAGGATTCCAACTCTTTTCGCGCCTTCGCCAGATTGGAGATGGGGCAGTACCCGTCGTCCTCGACCCTCCAGGAGAACATAAAGCCACTCTCGGAGGAGACCTGGGAGGGATTCACCACTGCCTCATGCAGTATGCTCGAAAGGCAGGCATAGAGACTGGACTCAAAGTGCGCATCGATTCTACCGCCATTGACACCGACGTGCACGACCCCACCGACGCATCGCTTTTATGGGACGGCGTCAGGATCATAACCCGCTGGCTTGAGGAAGGGC
>Ga0209317_1002348_pt1 | contig 13906 bp, 10 predicted proteins | sample RifGroB2_FD_183994 | JGI IMG/M metagenome (GOLD analysis project Ga0209317, IMG submission 183994) | Soil microbial communities from Rifle, Colorado, USA - Groundwater B2 (SPAdes) (version 2) | ecosystem: Environmental > Terrestrial > Soil > Unclassified | place: Rifle, Colorado | collected... | reverse complement strand
CTGCATGGAGGCAACCTGCCTTACGACCATGTGAATCTTGATCATCGCATGTCGGCTGAGGACAGTGTCGTTCCGGATCTGCCCGCCGCTTATGGAACAGGACGCTTCACACGTTACGGCGATGTGAGGGAATTGATTGCGGCAACGGACGACCGGTTCGTACTTATGCGGCATGGCGATGGCATTGAACTGACATTCCCGGGAAGCACACCGCCTGAAAATGGGATGCAACGCGGGTTCATGCTGAAATCGAAGCTGTACTACAAGCCGGTACGCGGCTCAAGAAACATCGAACCGCTCCCCTTCAGCGGCATGGGCAGATATCCCTATGACGAATCCGAGGAGTATCCGCGGGACGACAAACATCAAGATTATCGCAATCGCTATAATACGCGGGAATACCGCGCTCACAGTGTGACAACCATGCTGAATGAATTGTTGAGTCCGCATGAGGCACAAGCCAGTTCTATCGAAGCAGTGCCATCAACCATCGCGGCAGACCGGGGAAAATCTCAGCAGGCTGTGAATGGGCAGGAGTCCGGCCTTGTTGAAACAGGGAGGAGCGAGCCTGAAGTCCGTCTGTCATTATGGCAATGGTTGGGGAACATCACTTCGAAGGTTTTACTGTCAATTACTGCTGTTCTGGCATGGTTGAAATCTCTGGTTGGCCTGTAGGGTATGATGCCATTTTATTGAAATAGACGTAGCGGCCTGAAAGTAAATGTAAAAAGAGCACCGGGTTATATAACGGCGCTCTTTTTTTACATCAAATAAACCTCAAAAACCTGTAATACTACCTCAATCCCTGCTATCCTTGTTCACTATCCAGTTTCATTTCCGATGGCAAGCCAGACAGAGGGCGCTGCCCGTCATGGTTACCGGAAGGTAGTACTTCACCGGCAGGCTCAGATTATGGCAGGTTGTACAGGTTACCCTGCCGTCCAGCAGGCGAAGCCCGGCCAGGGTGATATCTGCCGAGGGAGCGAAATCGGTGTGACCCGACCATTCTGCAGGATAGGGAACTTCGGTCGGGTGACTGCCCAATGAACCCATTGAGGAGCTTTTAAAAAGCTGATAATTTACCCCTTTGGCAATGGTTCCATCGTGACAGGAGAGGCAGGCAGGGGCACCGCTTTCGGTATGCAGCGTCTCGCCGAAGTGAACAGCGACTTCTGAATTCCGCGCTGGCGCTCCTGACCAGTACGCTTCTTTACCCACACTGCTGTCGAAGTAAACGCCGCCGGACATATCGCCATTGTAGAGTGCACATCCGGCAGCCATCAGAACCGCAGTGATTAAAATCGGAATGGTGCGTGCGTGTTTCAAACAGCCCCCTCGCCGCATAGCGTTACATATGTTTAATGCTACCATCGGAACAGGTCTGTGCAAGCGCCCCATTACACTAAAAGGGCAGGATTGATGGAAATCATACCGAACACCAACTTCACCCGCTGCGGCTGGGCAGGCAACGACCCGATCTATGTGGAATATCATGACCTGGAATGGGGTGTGCCGCTCCATGATGACCAGCGGCTTTTCGAATTTCTTATTCTCGAAGGAGCCCAGGCCGGTCTTTCCTGGATCACAATCCTCAAACGCCGTGACGGCTACCGTCGGGCGTTCGACGATTTTAATCCGGCCAGGGTCGCCTGCTTTGATCAGAATAAACGGGACGAGCTGATGATGGATGCAGGCATCATCCGCAATCGCCTGAAAATAGAGTCTGCTGTAACCAATGCTCGCGCTTTTTTAGAGATACAATCAGCTTTTGGCAGCTTCGATGCGTACCTGTGGCGTTTTGTGAACGGGCAGCCGTTGCAGAACTGCCGGCAAAGCCCCGGCTCTGTTCCGGCCAGCACCCCGCTGTCAGACAGCCTGAGCAAGGATTTGAAGCAACGCGGCTTTCGCTTTGTCGGCACCAACATTTGCTACGCCTTTATGCAGGCCATCGGCATGGTCAACGACCATACGGTGGACTGTTTCCGCTGGAAGGAATTGGGGGAGAACAGACCATGACTAATCTGACCCTGATCCTGCTAATGCTCTGCGGCGGAATGGCGGTGGCCGCACAACCCTCCATCAACGCCCGGCTGGCGCAACGCGTGGGCGCCTATGAAAGCTCCCTGATCTCATTTGCCGTGGGAACCCTGGCGCTGCTGATGGTTGTCATGATTACCGGACGCGGCAATCTGCGCGGCATTGCGACGGCAAGCTGGTGGGAATTGACCGGAGGATTGCTAGGAGCCTTCTTTGTCACCATGACAATCATCACCGTGCCGCGCATGGGAACGGCAGCAGTCATGGCCATGATCATTGCCGGCCAGCTTATCACCGGCGCTTTAATTGACCATTTCAATCTGTTCGGGCTGCGTCATCTGCCCCTCACCCCCCTGCGCCTTTGCGGCATGCTGCTGCTGGCAGCAGGTGCAGCCCTGATGATCAAACGTTAAGAGCTATGAAAACCAAGAAAAGCACGCATCACGCAAGGACGCGACGACGCAGCGCTAAAAACATAACCGAAGTTTCTTTTAGTTTTTCGTTGCGTCGTTGCGCCGTCGCGTGCGGATGGTCTCCTTGCAGCATTTTCAGCCAACTTGCACTTAAAGGGGAATTACATGAACTCAAACCCCATGAACAACTTTCAACGCGACATCTCCTATCGTATTTCCAACAGCAACGATGGTCGCATCCGGCTGAGTGCAACCATGCGCGACCGCTACCACGATATCGTGCTGGAGGTTGTGGTGAACGGGGAAACGCTGAAGATAGAAGGTGTGGTAACGGAATTCCGGAAATGCCCAACAACCGAGTGTCCCAATGCTGCGGAGCGACTGAATCGCCTGACCGGCATCGTCATCGGCAAGGGGCTCAACAAACATATCGCCGAGGCCATGGGGGGAGAGGATGGGTGCGGCAACCTGCGCAACCTGCTGCTCGGCCTGCTCCCCTTGGCAATTAATGTCAAGGCCGCTGCCGGCTTTACCGATGAACAGGCCATGCTGGATGAAATGAGCGAACATATGCGTGGAGCCTGCGCAGGGTATCCCCGCCACACAACCTGAACTGCAACAGGCAATATCACTACTTGGAGCAACCTCAGTAATCCTCCTCTTCACACCTTGTAACACGTTCGTGAACTGTTAAAATTGAGTGGTTCAGCAGAAAATCTCCTTCCCAACGAGGTCGAAGATGGATAGCAGCTCCACCCCACCCACCAGCTTCCACGCCAGCGCCCGGGATGAAAATCCTTTGGCCTCGGGAAAGATCGTCAACAAGCGTTACCTGGCCAACAAGCTCAATTACCTGAACTTTCAGGACCAGACGATTCTGATTCAACTCAGGCATATTAAATATGACACAACCCTCGCCCTGAGGGCCAAACCGCTCCCCTGTGTTGATGAACACCTGGAATGCCAGTGGGAGGAGATACCGGATCTCCACCAGGTACTTAATGTCTATACGTTTGAATACCTGCTCATTCCGGACAGCCAAAAACTTCTGCTGGTCAATCCGAAGGTGATCAGCATGAACAACAAGGGCATCACGCTCCTCCTGCCGCTCAACGGCCGCGAATTCACTTACCGGAAGATCAAGCGCTATCCAGGTGTGGACATTACCGCCCAGTTCACCCAGAACAGCAGCCTTTTTCACGGCACCATGGTGGATTTCACCCCGGTATCATTGAGGGTAAACGGGAGCACGGAGTTCCCCCAGGAGTTCCAGTGGATCAGCCACGAAAGTCCGGTGAACCTGCACCTGTATGTCGGGCAGAAGATCCTTTATTCGGGAGAGTGCGAGATCATGCGGCAGAACTTCGATCAGGAGCGGAGCTTTGTGCTTGGCCCGGTCAGAAGTTCCATCCGGGTAATCAAGCCCAAGCAGTACCGCAATGTCAGACAGCAGCTGGTCCCCTCACCCAACATGGTTTTTGAGCACCCCCTGATTGGAAAAATGATAAATCTGAAGGTGATTGATCTTTCCGGTTGCGGCTTTGCGGTGGAAGAGAGTGAGGAAAATTCCGTGCTGCTGCCTGGAATGGTCATTCCAGCGCTGGAGTTGAGCTTTGCCCACAGCCTGAGCGTCGGCTGCAAGGCTCAGGTGGTCTCCCGCAACATCGTCAGCAACAATGGAAAAGAGCGTCTGGTGCGCTGCGGCCTCTCAATTCTGGACATGGACATACACGAGCATGTCAAGCTCCTCTCCATCCTGCACCAGGCTGCGGACCAGAATTCCTATGTCTGTACCGAAGTGGACATGGATGCGCTCTGGGATTTTTTCTTTGAAACCGGTTTCATTTACCCGGAAAAATATGCCTATTTCCAGGCAAACAAAGAAGAAATCAAGGCCACCTATGCCAGGCTGTACGGCCAGAACCCCCATATAGCGAGGCATTTCATCTATCTGGAGCGAGGCAGCATCCAGGGGCACATGGCCATGGTGCGCTTTTACGAGAACTCCTGGCTGATTCATCATCATGCTGCCAGAAAAACCTCACTTAAAGCGGGACTGACCGTCCTGAACCAGGTGGGGCAGTACTTGAACGAGCTGCAGAATCTGCATTTCACCCACCTGCGGTATGTGTACTGCTATTTCAGGCAGGACAACCATTTTCCGAACCGCATTTTCGGCGGATTCGCCCGCCAGCTCAACAATAGGGCCGGCTGCTCTCTGGACACCTTCGGCTATTTCCATTACCATCGTGGCATGGCAGAAAATCCGGGCCTGCCTGATGGATGGGAACTGGGGGAAGCCACTCCCTTCGACTTCACAGAATTGAATGGATTCTACCGCCATGTCTCAGGAGGGCTCATGATCGAGGCTTTTGATCTGCAGTCCCCCCTGACCCGTCATGACAACCTGGCAGAGGAGTATCATCGCCTGGGATTCAAAAAGGAGAGACTCTTTTATGCTGTGCGCGAAAATGGAAACCTCCGGGCACTTGTCATAGCAAACATCACTGATGCCGGCTTCAACATGGCCAATCTCACCAACTGCGTCACCATGATCGCCATTGAGGAAGAGATCCCGCAGGACATCCTGGAGTTCACCCTTGATCAGATATCCGCACATTATGAGGGACATGAGATGCCGGTGCTGGTGTACCCCTTCACCTCTGTTGAAGAACAGTCAGCGATGTATGAAAAGACCTATCTGCTCTGGATCCTGGATCTCAGTTACAGCGACGAATATTTCAGATTCTGTGACAGCTTGTTCAAGAGCAGCAGGAAGATGATTCAGGGGCTGGATACGAAATGAACCGTTCCCCATTCTATGACCAACCGCTCTACAACAGCAGAATCATCGATTCCTATATCCGGCTGATCAGGCTCAGGTATCCATATGTGAATATCAGCGAACTCCTGCAGTATGCCGGAATGAAAGGGTATGAGATTGCCGACCAGGCGCACTGGTTCACCCAGGATCAGATCAACCGTTTTTACGAGCGGCTCGTCCAGGTGACCGGAAACCGGAATATCTCCAGGGAGGCTGGTCGCTATGCGGCTTCGCCAGAGGCGCTCGGCGCAATGAGACAATATATCCTGGGGCTGATCGGTGCATCCAACACTTTCAGCATCCTCAATAAAACCACCGCAAATTTTACCCGATCCTCACTGTATGAATCGCGCAGAATCGCTTCCAACAAGGTGGAAATAACGGTAACCCCGATTGAAGAAGGGCTAGAACAGCCGTTTCAGTGCGAAAACCGGATCGGTTTTTTTGAAGCCGTGGTTCTTATCTTCAATCCCAACCACTCCCGTGTCCGCCATTTCCCCGACATACAGCACCCGGAATGCATGTTCAAAGGGGGCAAGGTCTGCCGCTACTTCATCACCTGGAAAAAATCACCCACTGATATCCTGAAAAAATTGCGAAACGGCGGCATCCTGCTGCTGGCCATCCTGAACCTCTCCCTTGCAATGCTGGGGCAGTGGTCCTATCTGAGCAGTGCGCTGCTCGCATCCCTTTGCCTGGCATTACTATTGGTTATGGCCGTTGAAAGAAGCGAAAAAAACGAGATGAAGGCCAGCCTGACCCATACCAAGGATTCAAACGAGGATCTGCTCAACCAGATCAACATCAACTACAACAACGCGCTGATGACCAACGAGATCGGTCGCAAGCTGGGTTCATTCACCAGCAGGGAAGACATTCTGGCCAATGTCACCGAGATCATGGAAAAACGGCTCGAGTATGGCCGTGGCCTCATTTTCATGGCAGACCGGGAGAAAACCAGGCTGAAATTGCAGGCCAGCTATGGATATTCGCCGGAACAGGTCGCTTGTCTGGACAGGATGAACTTCCGCCTGGACCGCCCCACGGTCAAGGGTGTTTTTACCCGGGCGTTCCGGGAACAGAGACCTTTTCTGGTCAATGATCTGCATGACGAGGAAGGGACGCTCTCGCACCGCAGTCTGACCTTCGCCAAAGCTCTGGACATCCGCTCGTTCATCTGCTGTCCGATCATCTGGGAAGATACCTCAATGGGAATCCTGGCCGCAGATACCATAAAAAACAGGCGACCGCTGATTGAAAGCGACATGAGCCTGCTGATGGGGATCGCCTCCATGATCGGCATCAGTCTGCGCAACAGCGAACTCATCGATACCGGAGTGCGCCAGTTCAAGTCACTGCTGCACGTACTGGCGGCCAGCATCGATGCCCGGGATTCCCTGACTGCAGGCCACTCGGAAAAGGTCACTGAATATTCACTGGGCATATCCAAGGAGATCGGGCTTGCGACCGATTACTGCGAGATGATCCGTGTGGCGGCACTGCTCCATGATTACGGCAAAATCGGTGTTCCGGACATGATTTTGAAGAAGAACGGGAAACTGTCTGTCGAGGAGTATGAAATCGTTAAAATGCACGCCGGAAGCACGCGGGAGATACTTGCCAAGGTGAATTTCGAGGGTATCTACAGTCAGGTGCCGGACATTGCGGGTGCTCATCATGAGAAAATGGATGGCAGCGGATATCCCCTTGGGCTCAAAGGAACCGATATTCCCCTGGGAGCCAGAATCATTGCGGTAGCCGATTATTTCGAATCGATAACGTCGAAACGCTATTACCGTGATCCGCTACCCGTGCATGAAGCCTTTGTGCTTCTGCGCAAGGCAGCAGGGGAGCATCTTGATCAAAGGCTGGTTGAGTCGCTGATCAACTATTACTCCATGACATATCCTGATCATGGCGGGGACCAGGGGAGTGCGTAAGCGGCTTGCGCCCCCGGCAGGCAATAAGCGGAGTGTAAGTAAAACGGCGCGGGTCGGAAAAGAAGTTCCTGAATTCCTCCCGAAACTCCTTGTATCCCCCCGGATATTCATCAAACGGATAGCCGGAGTTTTTGGCCGCCACCTCCACCTTCATGGTCCAGTTGTAGGCATCAACCTCTTTCTGCGCCCCGTAGATCAGGTGGTGGGCACTCAGGTCCACCGCAATATCCTCCAGACCAAGATCATACATAAATGAGTACAGTTTGCGACCGGCGTAGGGATCAAAATCATGCAGATCCTGCAGGCGGTTCATGATGCCCCGGATGGCGTGCTCCAACCGGTGAGAGAGTCCGAAATGGTTCAGACAGTTATGGTCGAGGTCAATCAGGCAGAGTATCCCTCCCGGTTTGAGTATTTCGGAAAGATTGCCGACAATGGCTCTATTGCGCGAACAGTGATACTCCAGTACAAACCTGACCCAGATGAAATCGAATTCACCCAGATCGTGCAACGGCTGAGTGAAATCCCTGCAGACAAATTGAAGCCCCTCTTCCTTGTACAGCTGCTCCGCATGCTGGATTCTTGCCGCGGAAACGTCCACCCCGACAACCTGACCTTCCGGCTGTACGAGCTGGTGAAGATAATGGGTCGTCTTTCCTGAGCCGCAACCGATATCGGCAACCTTCATTCCCGACCGGATCCCCGCCCAGCGGGCCTGCCTTCGGACGGATGCGCTGTCCGTCTTCAGATCGAGGCGTAGCGCCTCGTCATCATGCTCCATCAGATAATGCGGGGAAACCATAGACGCCTCCGGAACAGTACTGATACCAGTTTAGCAGGTATGCACCAGTTCGCATCCTTTACCACCTCAAGTTGACAACTCCCCTGCGCGGATTACACTGAAAAACAGAAAGATAATCAGGCAGATGTAAAGCAGCGGGAGGCAGCTTGGCTACAGCGAACGTATTGGTCGGATCGATGCTGCTCTGCGGGACAGCCTGCATCGTGTGGGGAGCAACCACGGCCCACGGCTCGGGATTCGGCATCTTTACCCAGAGTGCGGCCGGCCTTGGCCAGGCAAACTCCGTTGTCGCCCATGTTGAGGGACCGTCAGCCGTCTTTTTCAACCCGGCCCTGATTACCGCTCTGCCCGGCACACAGGTAGAAGCAGGCACGACACTTATATTTCCGCACAGGAAATTTCGCTCCGACGAAGGCGAAACAGTAAAGACCAGAGACGATCTCTTTTATCCCAGCACTTTATATCTGACCCATCAATTCAACGAAAATTTCAGCATGGGGCTTGGTGTTTTCAATCCTTTCGGATTGTCTACAGATTGGGGAACAGGGTGGAGCGGTCGCTATCTGGCCACCAGATCCGAACTCCAGACCTATGCCATCAACCCGGTGGTGGCGTACCGTATTTCTCCTTCCCTCTCCATCGCGGGCGGGGCGAACATCATTCTGCTGGATGCGACCCTGGAAAACCGGATCCTTTCGGACGCTCTCGGGATTCCTGACCAACCCTTTGATGTGGCCCAAAAATTCAAGGGAGACGGCCACGGGGTCGGCTACAATGCAGGGCTTGCATGGAAGTTCAGCGACCAGATCTCCATCGGCGCTTCCTACCGGAGTGAAGTGGAGATCGACATTGACGGTGACCTGACCCTGAGTGCGTTTCCGGAGAAACTGCCCGGCAGCACAACACTGACCCTTCCCCAGCAGGTGCTTGCCGGAATCGCCTGGCGACCTTCGGACAGCCTGGTTCTAGAAACAGGCCTGCGCTGGGAGGACTGGACCTCGTTCAGGCAGTTGCGCATCACTGTGCCCGGCCAGGCGCCGGCAACCTACCCCCGGGAGTGGCACGACACCTTCAGCATCAACGCCAGCGCCAAATACAGGATCAATGAAAAATGGGCGGTGATGGGCGGATATCTGTACGGGTGGAACCCGGTGCCGGACAGTACCTTTGAACCGTCCATACCGGATTCCAACACGCACCTGTTCTGTGCAGGGGGTGAAGCAGAATTCGACAGGCTGAAAGTGACAATGGCATACGGCTATCAGCTTCAGGAAAATCGCAGCAAAACCACCAACCGCTACGGTCCTCTGGCCAACGGCGCCTACAGTACTGACCTTCATCTGCTGGCCATCAGCCTGGGATACAGTTTTTAGCTGCAAGGATATCACGATGAAAAATTGCGCGCTGATTCTGTTGGCATCGTCACTGATAATTTCTGCCTGTGTCAATTTGATCACAAACAACTCTGATGAGAGGTTCAATATGCAGTGTCTTGACGAGAAAGCAGGGGACATACCCAGATTTGAGAAAGTTCCTGCTGGTGAAGATCGCCGTATAAAAAACATGGTAGTTGTATTGCAAAAAAGGATGTCCAAAGATTATCCCGCAGGCCAGACCAAACGTGACGCACACTCGAAAACCCTGGCCTGCTTGCGAGCCGAATTCATCGTTGAGCCGAACATCCCGGCCGAGCTTAAGACTGGAATATTCGCGGTTCCCCAGACGTATCCGGCCTGGATTCGGATTTCCAGCTCAAGCGGTAAGATCCAATCTGACAAAGTCAAAGACCTCCGGGGTTTTGCCATAAAAATCATGGGTGTTAAAGGGGAACGGTTTTTACCACAAAACGAAGAGAAAGAAACGCAGGATTTTATTCTGATAAGCTATCCGACCATGCCATTGGGAACGGTAGAACTATTCCACGACGCAGTCTATTACAGCATCGAATGGTCGCCCCTGATCTTTGCTTCCCGTCTGGTTTTGTCCGGTAATTTCCCTATCATTAACGAACTGCGCAAGACGCAACAAAACCAATCCAGCCCCCTGGACATCCGCTATTGGAGTACGACTCCCTATCTGTATGGTTCGGACCGCTGCGTAAAATACTCCATTGTGCCCACGTCTCAATTTATAAGCCACATGCCGGAAGTGCTTGGCGATCATTATCTCACTGAAAATATGGAAAAACATCTGGCAGCGCATGAAGCAAGTTTTGATTTCATGATTCAGGTGCAAAAAAATCCCGTCCGGATGCCGGTTGAGGATGCCGGTGTGGAATGGAGTGAAACGGAATCCCCTTTTATCAAAGTGGCCACAATTCGCATTCCTCCCCAGGTTTTCCGCACGGCGGAACGTGAGGAGCTGGCTGAGGATTTGTCGTTCTCCCCGGCACATTCCCTGATCGAACATCGACCGATCGGCGGCATCAACCGGGCCAGGGTTGAAATTTACCGGTCCTTGTCCGAATTCCGTCATAAGCAAAACAGCAAGCAGCTGATGGAACCGCGCGATTAAGCAGGGAGGAACTTATAACGAGTGCTCTGGAAGACAGGAAATCATATGGATCAAGTGACCGTAGGAAAACCATTGCTCGTAAAACTCATGAAATCGGTGGCGGGTGTTTTGGTCTGTATTGCGCTCTTTATGCCTGTGGCAGAGTTATCGGCGGCGACGGTCGAATATGACCTCACCATTGCTCGGCAGGAGATGAACTTCACCGGCCAGACTGTCAAGGCCATCACAGTCAATGGTCAGCTGCCGGCGCCGACCCTGCGGTTCACCGAGGGTGACCACGCCATAATTCGCGTCCACAACCAGTTGGACGTTGAGACATCGATTCACTGGCATGGCATCCTGCTGCCCAATGCCATGGACGGTGTGCCCTTCGTCACCTTTCCCCCGATCGCGGCGGGTCAGACCTTCACCTACGAGTTCGATCTGCGACAATCCGGAACCTACTGGTATCACAGCCATACCATGCTTCAAGAACAACGTGGTCTGTATGGGGCGCTGGTCATCGCGCCGAAGGACAAGGGCAGGTTTGACAGGCTCCGCGATCATGTCGTGGTGTTGTCCGACTGGACCGACGAGGATGAGAGCTCGGTACTGCATACCCTCAAGCGCGGCAGTGAATGGTATTCGATTCGAAAGGGCAGCGGTCAAAGCGTGTTGGGGGCGGCGCGGCTGGGGATGATGGGTGCGTATTTTTCAAGGGAACTCCAGCGCATGCCACCAATGGACCTTGCCGATGTGTACTATGATCGTTTTCTCCTCAACGGGATGTCGCAACAGGCCCTCGCCGCCAAACCGGGCGAAAAGGTCCGGCTCCGGATTATCGATGGTTCGGCCACCACTTTTTTCTATCTGCAGTTTGCCGGCGGGCCGCTTCAGGTCATCGTCGCAGACGGGCTGCCTGTGCAACCCTTCGACGAGCCGCGGTTGCTGATCGGCGTGGCCGAGACCTATGATGTGATCGTCACTGTGCCGTCAGACGGCAGCTACGAGTTTCGCGCCACGGCCCATGATGGATCAGGGAAGGCTTCGTTGTGGATCGGCGCCGGACCGCGGCACGCGGCGCCGAATATCCCGCACCCCAATCTCTACGCCAGCATGGGCGATCTCTCGCTCAAACACGTGTTGGCGTTAACCCCGGGCGGCTCGATGGGCATGCCCGGAAACGAAGTGCGCGCCGGCAAATTCGACCAACCGGGTATGAACGGCATGGACGACATGAAGGGGATGGATCACGGCGCCATAAACCATGCCGCCATGGCCACCGGGCCCGCGATGGGCCATGCCGGCCACAACATGGGCGGAATGGCGCAGGAGAGGATGCCGATGGACGCCGCCACCGCTGATCACGATAAACCAGCAGCTCACAGGAGCACCTGGTTCGGGCTGCTCGCCGAAGATGTTAGTTCAAAAGCCCCGCTGGCCACTGACGGCATGAGCCCCGAGCGTCCCGGACCTCCCTACGACAAGCTGCGCGCCTTGAAGACCACCTCATTCAATCCAGACAAACCATTGCGAGAAATACGACTGACACTCGACGGCGACATGGAACGCTACGTCTGGTTTCTAAATAACAAACCGCTCTCCGAAACCGATCATATTGAAATTAAACGCGATGAAATTGTGCGCTTCATTATGATCAACCGCACCATGATGCACCACCCGATGCATCTGCACGGGCATTTCTTCCGCGTTCTCAATGCCCAGGGGGAATACTCGCCGCTCAAGCACACCGTCGATGTTTCCCCGATGACGACCACCGTCATCGAGTTTGCGGCGGAAGAGGTCGGCGACTGGTTTTTTCACTGCCACCTTCTCTATCACATGGAAAGCGGCATGGCGCGGATGGTTCACTATCAGAACTTCACGCCCGACAAGGCCACCGTTGCCGTCCGCCCGCGCCTCTACCATGATCCGTTCCATCTTTATGGTCAGGTTGACCTGCTGTCGCAGATGGCGCAGGGAACGCTGGTTTACGCTAACACCCGGCATATCTTCTCAGCCGAATGGCAGGCGGGCTGGCAGCGCGTAGACGACGTAGAGTGGGAGGTCACGCCTGCCTACGATTACTACCTGAACCGCTTTGCCAGTGTCTTTGCCGGGGCTGATTTCGCAGGTGTGGGCGATCACGCCGAAAAACACGAAGGCATTTTGGGGCTGCGCTACCTGTTACCCCTCAATATCGGGTCGCAAGTGTGGGTGGACACGGCCGGTGAATTTCAGTTCGCCGTCGGCAAGCACCTGGAACTTACGCCGCGACTCGCGGTTTTCTCGGAGGCTGAATATGACACCAGTGAACAGTGGGAAATCCGGGCGGGCACAAGCTACATAATGAGCAAGCACTTTTCCCTGATCGGCCAATGGCATTCCCGCTTCGGTTGGGGCGGCGGTCTGCGCTGGCAGTTCTGAAGGCCCAGTAGTGTCTCACGGAAAACGGCTCCGTTATCTGGTTGTGGATACGCGGAAGGCTGTGGAAAAAGGTTTTGGTCTCACCACAATGGATCGAGCGCGATCGTGAGCACGAGGAGATCGGCGATGCCATCCACAAGAATTCATTTATGTACTCTCTTCCTGCGGCAACATCGTTTACATCGTAATTTTTCTTTGGCTAAACAACTTCCTCAGGAGCAGATCCCCGGGGCGTCTTGGTGCCTTTTGGTTGAACACTCTCGGCCTCGCTCCGGTCGGCCAGATTATTAGAATTTTTTACTTACGATAGCAATATCGTGGGGGGATGAAATGAAAAAGATATTGGTTGTGATTGGAATTTTTCTATTACCGTCAGCTCTTTTTGCGGAAAGTGACCTGCCATCCTACAACCTTGCACAAGTGATCGAGTTTGCCCTGAAGAACGAACCGAGACTCACAGGGCTTGGGAAGGATGTCAAAGCGACTGAATATGCTATCGACGCTGCCAAAGGGGAGCGGTGGCCAAAGGTTGATCTGGGAGCCGGCATTACGCGTTACCGTTATCCCACCGCCATTTCCCCCATAGCAGGCTCGCCGCAAAACGGTGGTTTCCCTGACTTTGACAAAGACATCTACGATGCAGGAGTCTCACTTAAAATTCCCCTTTACCGGGGCGGACGACTCGAAAAGAACATTGATATAGCCAGGATCACCAAGATGGTCACTGAGGGAACCTTTCGCCAGGGCAAGCAGGAACTCGTCTACAACCTGACAAGCACGTACTGCAAGATACTGGAGTTGGAGGCGCTTCTCAAGGCGCGTGATCAGATGGTAACGCAGCTTGAAGAGCATCGCAGGGTCACTGATCAATTTGTCAAGGCCGGCAGGTCAGCGCGGGTGGATCTCATGAAAACTGATGTGGAGCTGGCCCATGCCAGGCAGCAGGCGCTGGCAGCACAGAACGCCATGG
>Ga0209317_1002347_pt1 | contig 13910 bp, 15 predicted proteins | sample RifGroB2_FD_183994 | JGI IMG/M metagenome (GOLD analysis project Ga0209317, IMG submission 183994) | Soil microbial communities from Rifle, Colorado, USA - Groundwater B2 (SPAdes) (version 2) | ecosystem: Environmental > Terrestrial > Soil > Unclassified | place: Rifle, Colorado | collected... | reverse complement strand
AGGTGTTGTTGGAGGAATGGTAGGAGTTATCGGTGGTCTGGGCGGTTTCGCATGCCCGATTATTTTTGGATATCTGCTCGAAGGTACCGGTTTATGGACCAGTTGCTGGATGTTCATGTTCTTCCTGTCAGCCATTTGCCTGATATGGATGTATAACGTGGTTCAGAAATTAAACCGGGAAGACAACCCACCACCCAAAATGACAATTGACACCCAATAAAAAACAATAAAAAACCCAACTTATGGCAGCAATAATTGAAAACTGGAATGTGGAAAACCCGCAATTCTGGGAATCTACCGGAAAAAAAATTGCATGGAAAACACTCACGGTTACCACAGTTGCACTTATTTTTTCATTTTCAACGTGGTTCATGATGAGCGTAATCGTAGTAAAACTTCCCGGAATTGGTTTTAAATTTACAACCAGCCAATTGTTCTGGTTAGCCGCCATGCCAGGCCTTGCAGGAGGAACCCTGCGGATTGTCCATACTTTTTTGCTGCCCATCTATGGTACACGGAATATTGTAACCTTTGCGACCATCCTTAAATTAATCCCTGTTATTGGAATCGGTCTTGCCATTATGGATCCGACTACGCCTTTTTGGGTGTTTATGGTATTGGCTTTAACTGCAGGTTTCGGTGGTGGTGATTTCTCTTCGTTTATGCCAAGCACCTGTGTGTTTTTTCCGAAGCGATTACAGGGAACAGCCCTTGGAATTCAGGCAGGTATTGGAAACTTTGGCGTTAGTGTAGCACAATTTCTGACACCAATTATGATAGGTGTTTCTATTTATGGAGAATCACAGGTTTTTACCAAAGTCAATCCAAAAACCAATGAAGTATTGGGTACTTCCGATATTTACCTTCAAAGTGCAGCATTTTGGTATGTTCCAATTTTAATTGTATTGGCCATTCTTTCGTGGACCTATTTAAGGAGAATTCCGGTAAAAGCATCATTCAAAGAACAACTCGACATTTTCAGGAATAAACATACCTGGATTTGCACCATTACCTATATGATGACTTTTGGAACTTTTGCCGGTTTATCAGCAGCTTTCCCCTTGTTGATAAAAACACTCTATGGTGGTTTTGAAGGATCGCCCGACCCATTGGTTTATGCTTTTTATGGCCCGCTGATTGGTTCGGCAAGCCGGATACTTTTTGGCTTTATAGCTGATAAAACCGGAGGTGCAATCCTAACCACAATTGCAGGTATTGGACTTGCAACCGGCGTTCTGATGTTGATTACGATGGGTCTTGTTGCGCCAACGGGAATGGAGCAGTTCCCGATGTTTGTAGCAGTTATTTTGGCCTTGTTCTTTTTTACCGGAATTGGCAACGCGGCTACTTTCAGGCAGTTCCCAATTGTTTTCGGACATAATCCGCGCCAGGCAGCCGGAGTAATTGGATGGACTGCTGCCATTGCAGCTTACGGCCCGTTTATTTTTGCGACCATAATTGGAGCAGTTATATCGGCAAACGGAAATGCCAAAGCCTTCTTTATCGGATTGTTAGCCTTTGTTGTAATTGCCACACTTGTAAATTGGTATTACTACAATCGGAAAGGTTGCGAAAAACCGAGTTAAATTAATTGAAAGAGATGCCATTGATTCTATTCAAAATTCTGAAAAACCTACATTGAACTTCATTTATTAGATTCGTTGTTTGTTCTGATCAGTTAGTATTATCTAAAAAAACAGATGAAATATTCCAATACCAATATACGCCGACAGGATCGTTTACTCGATGAAGCTCAAGCCAAAGAACTGCTCAAAATGGGCGAATACGGTATTTTTTCAATACAAGCAGAAGAGGGTGGTGCTTATGGCATACCCATCAATTACGTGTGGAACGGTAAAAAGTCTATTTACCTGCACTGCGCACCTGAGGGACGTAAGCTCAAGTGTATAAAAATCTGTAACCGGGTATCATTCTGTATTGTTGGACACACACAGGTAATTTCAAATAAATTTTCCACTGCCTACGAAAGCATTGTGTTGAATTGTTTGGCATTCACAAATCTGCCCGATGTTGAGCGCATGAAAGGTCTCGAATTGTTGCTCGATAAATATTCGCCTTCCGACAAGGTAAAAGGAATGCAATATGCAAGGAACTCGTTTGAACGAACAGAAATCATTCGGCTCGATATTATTGGGTGGTCGGCGAAATGCAAAAGAATAATTACTTGTTATGGCTTGGCAATCGTAGTAACATTGCTGATCATGACAAGACTTATTGGATCTGCCGGAATGGAGCAATTAATAATTGGATTTTAAAAGATAGAGAGGATAAACGATCAGCTTGAAAAAAAAAAATAACTTTCTCTTGGAGATGAGAAATCTTTTGTGTTATCTTTGTGAGCGAATATTCACTTACTTATTAATTTAAATATTTAAACATTCAAATAATGAAAATTACAAAATATCAGGATCAGCAAGTAAAAGAAACTCCTCACAAAATTGATGTTCGGGAAATGTATAACAAAGCATCGGCGCAGGCAATGCTTATGGCCTTAAAACCAGGAGAAAGTCTGAAACCACACAAAACGCCGGTTGATGTGTTTTTCTTTGTTGTTGAAGGCCAGCCAACCATTCATATTGGCGACGAAAGTGAAGTGTGCGAAGCAGATACATTGATTGAAAGCCCTGCCGATATTGTGCATTACATCAGTAACGAAACGAAAAGTGTAGCCCGGATTCTTGTTGTGAAAGCGCCACGACCAATCAGCTTAACCAGAGTACTTTAGATTAAAATATTACACGTTAAAAAAAATTATCATGGATATTACTCCCCGTCAGTTAGAGATCATTGAAGCAGCAGGTAAAATACTCACCTCCTCGGGAGTCAGTGGGCTGACCATCAAAAATCTGGCGAAAGAAATGCAGTTTTCAGAAAGCGCCATTTATAGGCACTTTACCAGCAAAGAGGAAATCATCTTAGCCATGCTGGAATATCTGGCTATAGTAATCGACGAGCGATTACAGAATTCTATTCGAATCACTGATGAGCCGGAAGCAAAATTTACTGCCATGTTCCAAAGCCAGTTTGCTTTTTTCGAAAGTCAGCGATATTTCGTGGTTGCTGTTTTTTCTGATGGCTTATTGAAAGAAAGTCAGAGTATTAATGAAGCAATCCTTAAACTGCTTGGGATAATTGTAAAAAATTTATTCCCGATATTGCTTGAAGGACAGGAGAAGGGAGTATTTTCAAATGCTGTTCCTTTAGAGGACTTGATGTACATTCTGATGGGGACTTTCAGGTTACAGATGTTCAGATGGAGATTAGAGGATTTCCAGTTTGATATAAATGAAGATGGAAATAAAATGATTCAATCTGTTTTGACATTAATTAAAAACAAGTAAATATGAAAAAGGCCCTTCCTTATTTATTGACATCAATATTAGCCGCTTTTGGTTTACTTACCTTATTCCTGAGTACCTCGGTAATATTTGACTTATTTGGTGTAAGAGCCAAAGAAGGCAATTATGTTTTGTTTGTTGTTTGGGCAAATTTCATCAGTAGTCTGATCTATCTTTTCGCTGCATATGGATTTATAAAAAATACAAAGTGGACTGCTCTTCTGTTAGGCATTTCAGTAATAGTGCTTTTTCTCGCATTTGTCGGGTTATTTATTCACATCAATGCTGGTGGTATATACGAAATAAAGACAATTGGCGCTATGATCTTCCGAATTACCATAACAATGGTTTTTGCAATACTCGCCTATTATACGATAAACAAACACAGGAAGCTTGAAAGTCATAAAGCACAATGAATTGTTTTCGTTTTTTTTAATCATTAATGTTAGTGAATATTCACTTTTAAGAAAAGCAATGAACCCAATAAAAACAGACATCATAAAGGCCATCGGAGCAACAATTAACGAAGAAGGGATAAATGCTCTGTCGGTGGATGTTTTATCCTTTAAAATGGGAATTATACAAGATGAACTTTCACTCTACTTCAAGAAAGATGATGATATCCTGAAATTCATTTCGTTAAACCTTGAAGATGAAATTAAGCAATTGATTAACAATGTAGTAGCATTGAATCATCCACCTGAAAAAGAACTTGAGGATTTATTTAAACGACTCTATGAATTGTTCGATCAGAAATCATATTATCTGTATATTCTGTTCTCCTCTGAAATAAATGAAAAGGATACTGCCATTCAAGAGATACTAAAGAGAATAAAAAATACCGCAAAAACTTATCTGTCACAAGTTTTGGAACAGGGAAAGAAAACCGGAGTCTTCTGTAATAAGTTAGAAACGGGTTATCTGGTTGAAAACATTCTCGGCCACTTTCGTTTGTTCATGAGTGACCAACAGCTGACGAACAAAATGATCAGGGATATAAAATTAATAAGAGCCAATAAGGAATAAATACGAATTAAAATGACAGAAAAAATGAATACATCAAGGGAAAAGCCATCAAGGCATAATTTACTAAAAGTCCTGCTATTCGGGATTATCCTGTTTACAGGTTTTATAACAAAAGCGCAAACACTCTCTCTGGAGCAATGCATCGATACGGCCTTGCAGTATAACCGTACAATCAAATTATCGCAACAAGATGTTTTTCTGGCCAATGAGAAAAACAAGGAGACTAAAGGCAATTTGTTTCCAAAACTGAATGGGATGACTGACTATCGTTATTATACCGATTTGCCTTATCAGCTAATGCCTGCAGCAGCTTTCGGCGGACCGGAAGGCACTTATAAAGAAGTGCAATTTGGTGTGCCTCAAAGCCTGAATGCTAATCTTCAACTAGCAATCCCAATTTACAACCCAACAGCTTTAAGTGCGATAAAAACAACGCAGATAGCCGTTGAACTTTCAGAAATTCAGAAAACAAAAACCGATGAAGATGTGGTACTGGAAGTTTCGAACGCCTACTACAATGCACAGATTCTGCTGAATCAACTGGCTTTTTTGGATAGCAACATGATCAATACCAATAAACTACTGAAAACAACCACTTTACTGCACCAGCAACAAATTGCAAAAGGAACGGATGTTGACAGGTTGAAATTACAATTGGATCAGGTTAGCAATCAAAGAAATACCGTTTTTTCGCAGCAGCAGCAAGTATTAAATGCACTCAAATTTCTGATGGGCAAACTAATTCCTGATACCATTCAGGTTTTAATAACTGAAAACACTTTGGTTCAATTGCATCCTCAGATTCAGGCAACTACGGATATGAAGTTGATTGATAAAAAATTACGATTTAATTACGCTGAACTAAAAGGGCTTCAAAATTCAAAACTGCCTTCGCTGGGTGCTTACGGAGTTTATGGGACAAATGGCTTTGGCAATACTGGTACAAACAGCTTTTTCAATTTCCATCCAATCGGTTATGTTGGCGCTCAACTGTCGATCCCACTTTTTAATGGCACGATTACAAAACACAAGATTGTACAGAAAAAGATAGACATACAGAAAACAAATATTCAGAAAGATCTGGTATCCGAAAAATCAAAACTCGACCTGATTAACGCTGAAATGCAATACGCGCTTGCAACGCAAAATATTGCAACAGTTGACGATCAAATAAAACTGGCAAAAAAAATTTACAGCAATACTGTGCTTCTAAACGAACAAGGAATGACATCCATTACCGATTTGCTGCTGGCCGACAATTCATTACGCGAAGCACAGCAAAATTATATTGTTGCAATGGTAAATCTTCGCAAAGCAGAACTGGAATACAAACGCGTAACAGGAAACCTGATTGCAATTAAAAAATAAAAAATCACCAATAAAAAATCAAGGAAATGAAAAAAGCGATCATTTATATAATTGTGGCAGTGGCGTTAATAGCCATAGTGGTAATTCGCCTGAAAACCAACAAAGAAACCACTGTAAACAGGGTTTACCAATACGATAAAGAACAGGCAATTAATGTGCAGGCCATCACGCTGACGCTTGAAAGTGTTAAAAATGATATTTCTTACACGGGAACTTTTGAGCCCAACAAAGAAACGAGAATCAGTGCGGATATTCAGGGTAAGATTAATGCAGTTTTGGTGGATGTTGGAAGTGTTGTCCGAAAAGGGCAGGCTTTGGTTCAATTAGATAACTCCTTACTGAAGTTGCAATTGCAAACCGTTGAAATTCAGATTGAAGGATTGGAAACGGATGTGAAACGCTATACCGTACTTGCCAATGCCGATGCCATTCAAGGCGTTCAGCTCGAAAAGACCGAATTGGCTTTAAAATCAGCCAAAGTACAAAAGGCTACAATAAAAGAGCAAATCAATAAAACGACTATTACCGCGCCTTTCGATGGAATTGTTACCGCAAAGCTGACCGAAGAAGGCGCTTTTGCTGCACCTGGCATTCCATTGCTTCAAATCACTGATATTTCAATCCTGAAATTTACGGTGAATGTCCCCGAACGGGAGTTAAGTGTGTTCGAACCAAATCAAGAATACGCTCTTTCGGCAGATGCATATCCGGAAACGGTTTTATTGGGAAAAGTAATTCTAACAGGAAGCAAAGCCAATATTGGGAATAGTTTCCCGGTACAATTTTCGGTAAACAACTCTGCCGATTTAAAAATCAAATCCGGAATGTTCGGAAAAGTACTTCCGATTGCGAACGGGATGAAAAACGATGATGAAAAAAAGTCAATTATCATCCCGGCATCTGCTATCATTGGAACTAACATTCAACCACAGGTTTATCTGGTTAAAAATGGTAAAGCTATTCTTCAAAATATCACCACTTCAAACAGGTTTCAAAATAAAGTACAGGTTTCAAGTGGTTTAACCGAAGGCGATGTAATTATTACCAACGGGTTTATCAATCTATTTGATGGTGCAAATGTGACAATTAGCAACTAAGAATCATGAATATTACAAAAATAGCAATCAACCGTCCATCGCTGATCATCGTTCTTTTCAGCGTATTCGCCTTGTTGGGAATCATTGGATTTACCAATCTGGGGTATGAACTTTTGCCTGACTTTAACCAGCCGGTAGTTGTAATAAAAACAATGTATCCTGGCGCTGAACCCAACGAGGTAGAAACCTCTGTTTCAAGAAAAATAGAAGATGCTTTGTCGAATCTTGAAGGGGTTGATTATTTGGAAACCAAGTCGATGCCCAACGCTTCAGTTATTATTGCCAATCTGAAATACGGAACGGATTTGAACATTGCCATGCAGGATGCCCAGCGCTACATCGACAATATTAAAAAAGATCTTCCGGCTGACATTTTGAGTCCGGTAATGAGCAAGGTTTCACCCAACGATTTGCCAATCATTTCGATCAGTGCAACAAGCAGCTTGCCTGCGACTGAATTTCATCAAAAGATGAAGGACGAGTATCTTCCGCAAATTCAACAATTGAAAGGTGTGGCTGAGATTACCCTGCTTGGTGGCGAAGAACGTGAAATTCAGGTGAAGGCCAATCAGGATAAACTTAGATTGTATAAAATGTCTATTTATCAAGTAGTTGAAGCTATTAACCGTTCAGGAATTGATTTGCCTGCCGGTAAAGCGCAAACCGATAAAGAAAGTAATTCAGTTCGGTTAACCGGGAAGTTTTCGACTGTAAATGACATCATGAATGTACAGGTTGCCATGCCAGCGCCTGGAATGCCAGTCTATGTAAAGGATGTAGCAACCGTTATTGATGGAGTGAAGGAGATAAGTTCGGTAAGCCGTTACAACGGGACAAACGGAATAGGCCTTTTGCTGAAAAAACAAGGCGATGCCAATGCGGTGGAAGTTTCAAAATTAGTTCACACGAAACTCAAACAAATTGAAAGTGCAAACTCCAGCTCTGGGGTAAAATTTGTGGTTGCCGATGATTCAACCGACATGACCATTGCGGCAGTAAATTCTGTGGTTGACGACCTGATTTTAGCGGTTATCCTGGTTTCGCTGGTCATGTTCCTGTTTTTAAGAAGCTACCGGAATTCCCTGATTGTATTAATTGCCATCCCAACCTCATTAATTACTGCGTTTGCCGTGATGTGGCTGATGGGCTTCACTTTAAACCTGATGACCTTGCTGGCCATGTCGTTAATTATTGGAATTCTGGTGGACGATGCCATCGTAATACTGGAAAATATTCAACGACACCTCGATATGGGCAAAGACAAAGAAACTGCAGCATTGGAAGGGCGTATGGAAATTGGATTTTCAGCCATTTCAATTACTCTGGTTGACGTGGTTGTATTCTTGCCCATTCTGTTTTTGCAGGTTTTTGTGGCAGATATGCTGAAACAATTTTCAATCGTTGTAATAACATCCACACTTACCAGTTTATTGGTGGGCTTTACGCTGGTACCCTGGTTGGCTTCACGAATAGGCAAAAAGGAGGATTTACAACCTACCAACATCATAAACCGTTTTCTTCTTTGGTTTGAAAGACAATTAACAACATTCATCGATTGGTACGGTCAACAACTGCAATGGGTTCTAAGCCACAAGCTTATCCTTACCGGAATAGTTGTTTTTCTTTTGGTAATGACTGGGGTGATGATGAAACAAGGCATTATCGGAAAAGAAATGATGTCTACCGGCGATCAGGGGAAGTTTCGTTTGAATCTGGAATACGATAAAACAACCACCGTTCAGGAAAACAATATCAGGACACAACAAGTTGAAAACTTTATCCTTCAGCAACCTGAAGTAGCCACACTTTTCAGCAACATTGCCGGGCCAAGTACAGGTATTGGAAGTTTAGGGGTGGGCTCTGCCAATATCTCGGAATTTACTATTCAGTTAAAGTCGGAAAAGGAAAGAAGTATCAAAACTGAGGCATTTATGAAATCGCTTCGCGAAGAACTGAAAAAGCAATTCCCGGGAATTAACTTTTCAATGGCAGTTTTGGGGTTGCTACCCAAACAGGCGCCCATCAAAATAACCCTTAGCGGAAGCGATCTGGCTTTGGTAATGAAAACCGGGGATGAGCTGAAAGCTGCAATTGAAAAGATACCGGGAGCTGATAATGTTCAGCTATCAGTAAAAGAGGGAAGCCCCGAATATAAGGTGGTGCCCGACAAAGATAAGATGCAGCGGTTGGGATTAACAACTGCCTATGTTGGGTTAAATTTAAGGACTGCCTTTACCGGAAACGATGATGCAATACTGACCGAAAATGGAACCGAATATCCGGTGCGGATTTGGCTGGATGATTTTGACCGGAAAAACTTCGAAGATGTACAACGTATTTCCATCGTAAACCCAATGAACATCCCCATTCAAGTATCTCAATTTGCGGAAGTCAGACAGGACAATTCGCCTTCGCTGCTTGAACGCCTTGACAGGCAACCTTCAGTTACCATTACTTCCGAATCGTTTGGAAGACCTTCAGGAACTTTAGCTGATGAAGCTATAGGTTTTCTAAAAACACAACCATTGCCCGAAGGAGTGAAATTAACATGGGGAGCAGATATCAAAACACAAAATGAAAGTTTTGGAGCTTTGGGCTCGGTGCTTTTAATTTCATTTATCCTGATTTACCTGATTATGGTAGCCCTTTATGATAGTTACATTTATCCATTCGTAGCTTTATTTGCCATACCGATGGCTGCTATTGGTGCATTCCTTGCCTTAAACTTATCGCTAAACCATCTGACTTTGTTTGCTCAACTTGGGTTGATCATGCTCATGGGGCTGGTAACAAAAAATGCCATCCTGATTGTGGACTTTACCAACCAGTTGAAAGCACAGGGAAAGTATTACAAAGAAGCATTGATCATTGCAGGTAAAGAGCGCATGCGCCCTATTTTAATGACCACGCTTGCTATGGCTATCGGAATGTTGCCCATCGCATTGGCGCAAGGCACAGCCAGCGAATGGAAAAACGGACTAGCGTGGGTAATCATCGGAGGTTTGCTTTCGTCCATGATCCTGACTGTTTATTTAGTCCCGATGGTTTACTATGGTGTGGATAGGATTAAAGAGAAAATCGCAAATAAAAAGGGAGCTATCAAATGAAGGGAGCAATCATAATTCTTCAGTCATTTCTGACAATTGTACTGCATTCTTCATTCAGTATTCAAAAGCAGGAAACCTGCTCACTTACAATTGATGTGAGCGATTTGCGAAATTCAAAAGGTACCGTACAATTCACCCTATACAATAGGGCAGATTCTTTTCCTGACGAGCATTATAAAAAGTATTTCAAAAAGCTTAACGGGAAGATAGAGAATGGAGCATCTTCTATAACATTCGAAAACCTACCGGAAGGAACGTATGCAGTGAATATTTTGCACGATGAAGACAATGATGGCAAAATAAAAAAGGGGCTCATTTTGCCCAAAGAGGGGATTGGGTTTTCAAACTATAAATCGATTGGTTTTTCGCACAAGCCCTCATTTACAAAAGCATCATTTATTGTAATGAACGACAAACGAATAAAGGTTACAATGATATACCTGTAAAAGATGAAAAAATGCCCACTATTGACATGGATCCTGCTGTTTCTTGTCCTTTCAGCCAATGGGCAGGAAAGATCCCCGATGATACCGATTGGGCTTTCAGTAATTTCCCAGGTCAACCAGGGGAACAGCTATATCACGTTTCCTACTGACATTGGCAACATTGAACCACTTTGGTTTGAAGGGAATGTTATTCCGAATTTCTACCTGCGCGAAAGTAAAAATTCACGGTTAATGGGCGTACTGACACCTCAAATTATCATTCGGATGTATCAGGAAAAGTCATACCCCGTCCGTACCCCAAGTTATATGCCACAGATTACCGTTTACTATCAACTGAAAAGCGAATCAACTTCACGTAGTAAAAGTTTATTTCTGAGGTTGGCACATCATTCTAACGGTCAGGAAGGAAACTTTTTTCTGGAAAATGGTGATCTGAATTTAAAATCAGGTGATTTTGCCACCAATTATTTTGAGCCTGGATTCATCATCACGAACGTAAATAAGCGACTAAATGCTTACCAGTTCTTTAAATCATCAGTTGAAATCCATCCTCCAGGTTCGAGTAGCGCTGAACTCGACGGGATTTATAGTAAAACCCGGTGGCACAATGCGGTTTCCATATTTAAACTTCCGGCAAAGAGCGACAGTGATACCGAAAAAAATGCTGATATCTCGGTAAAAGCCGAAACTACCTGGATGTTTGGTGACCTGAATGACCGGAACCGACTTTCAGCGGACAGGCTAAACCTAAGTTTAACGTTCTATTATCATCCTAAATTTTTGGAGGATATCGGGCTATTTGTTCAATATTATCATGGGTTGGATTATTACAACATGTATTTCAGTCACAGGCTGGATGTTCTACGTTTTGGGCTAATGACTGAAAAATTAAGGTTTTAAATCAAAAAAATATGGCAAATACAGATTTAAGTACCGAAGCTAAAATATTAGAAGCTGCCAATAGCATCTTCCTTCAGTTTGGGTATCATGGAACTACCCTTCAGCAAATAGCAACTCATGCGGGGGTAAATACGGCTGCAATACACTACTATTTTCGCACGAAAGACAATATCTATTCTATTGTTCTCGTCAATAATCTTTCCGGGCTTCTTGATGCCATAAATCGTCACGGAATTTATCCGGTAAACAAATCGAAGGCACCCACCATCCCATATTTTACGCAAAATGCAGAAACAGAATGTATAGCCTGGTTTTTAATAAACGAGACCCGAACTAATAATCAATTTATAAGAGAAATGATTCGAACCAACGATAAATTAAGTAACCTGATTACTTCAATTTTCAGTTATCCTGAAAACCTTGAAATTCTAAAAAATCTGATTGCCAGTCAATTCTTAAAAATTGTAGATCAGAACCTGATGGGTAAAAGTGATTCGATTGAAACTGCCTTATAATAGCTCAAAAACAACGAATAACCTTAAAATTAAAATGTATGAAACGAGCCATGAGAGTTACTCTCACACAAGAAAATAACTAGTTGGCGAGTTCCATATGGCAATTAAAAAACAAATTATAGACATATGAAAACAGATCAGGTTTTTAAAGAGCCAATGAATAAATCAACTGATTTTAAATTCGATGCACAAGTTGCCAACGTATTTAACGACATGGTCAGTCGGTCAGTTCCTTACTATCTGGAAATGCAGCGGATGATGGCCGAAATTATTCCTGATTATGTGCTGCCCAATTCATCTGTTTACGACCTTGGTTGCTCAACCGGGACAACGCTACTTTCGCTGGATGAGCTGCTGGATCAGTCTATCCGTTTTGTTGGTGTCGATTCTTCAGCAGAAATGATTAAAAACTCGAACAGCAACTTCCGGAGTAGTGGTGTTACCCGTCCGTACGATTTGATTACAGCCGATTTGTACAAACCGGTTAAGATCACAGACGCATCCGTTGTAATCTTATGCCTGACGCTTCAGTTTATAAGGCCACTTTACAGGCAAAAGATGCTTGAATCTGTTTATCAGCAAATGAATGAGGGAGCTTGTTTAATCTTAATCGAGAAAATTTTGGCAGAGGATGCTGACCTGAACCGGCAGTTTATTAACTATTACTACAATTTAAAGCGCCGGAACAGCTACGATGAAATGGAAATCTCCCAAAAAAGGGAAGCCCTCGAAAACGTATTAATCCCATATAAATTAAGCGAGAATATTGCTATGCTTGAAGAATCGGGTTTTACCAAAACCGAAGTCTTTTTTAAATGGTACAATTTTGCCGGTATTATCGCAATTAAATAATCTGGGCTATGGTCAATTTTGGAAATTGGGTTTTTCACAACCGCAACTGGTTTTTCGCCATTCTTTATGGAACTATGTTTATACCATCTCCAGCTCTTACAGAGAATTTATGGATTCAAATTGGTCTTGGACTTGTCGTATTTTTATTTGGGGTGATGGCGCGCGGAATTACGATTGGTTTAGAATACATTGTTCGGGGAGGTTTGTTCTGGCAAATCTATGCCGACAAGCTTGTTACCTCTGGGATATATAGCATTTGCCGAAACCCCATGTACTTTGGGAATCTGCTGATTTTATCAGGTATTGGCATTTTTGCAAACTCAGCTCTTTTTGTTTTCCTGACAATTCCCACCTTCATGTTTTTGTATGCCGCAATAATACTAGCTGAACAATCATTTTTGGGAAATAAATTTGGAGAAGAATACCAACTTTACATACAGAAAGTCAATGCTATTTCCCTGATTTTACCAGAATCAATAAAGCATTCGAAGATCAAAAATTTAACTGGAGAAAAGTAATCCGAAAAGAATACAACTCTTTCTTTCTCTATCTGGCAGGAATATCAGCCCTATTATTCTACCAAAAACACCTTTGCATCAGTTCTTTTACCATTATTTCAGGATTATTGCTCGTTGGCTATTTAACTATTCGGGTTTTGAAGAAAAAAAATAAACTAGAGTAATCATGCACATAAGTTTGGCTTAGAATAAACACGCCAGAACTTTGAAAATCAGAAACATACTAATAGTTTTCATTACTTCAATTGCTTTATTTTCTTGTGACGGCATGTTTGACTATTCGCCATACTCAATTGATTTTAGCGAAGAAAACAGAAATACTAATCAAAGAAATATCAAGAAATTAACTAATCTGACAAACGATGACACGATTACAATTGCCTTTACTGGCTACTCATCGATGGTTTGATGAAACAGAAAAGTTCGTAGCAAAAGTAAATCAAAACCCAACTGTTGATTTCGTAATACATGTTGGTGACTTGGCTGATTTTGGACTACCCAAACAATATAGTTGGGGAAATTCGTATTTACTGAAGTTGAATACCCCATATTTTGTTGTTGTTGGAAATCACGATTTAGTTGGGAATGGCTTTACAGCTTACAAAGAAATGTTTGGCCCTTTGGATTTTAGTTTCATTTATAACAAAGTGAAATTTGTTTTTATAAATACAAATAGCCGGGAATTTCTATTCAATGGGAAGGTTCCCGACATACAGTGGCTT
>Ga0209317_1002346_pt1 | contig 13911 bp, 18 predicted proteins | sample RifGroB2_FD_183994 | JGI IMG/M metagenome (GOLD analysis project Ga0209317, IMG submission 183994) | Soil microbial communities from Rifle, Colorado, USA - Groundwater B2 (SPAdes) (version 2) | ecosystem: Environmental > Terrestrial > Soil > Unclassified | place: Rifle, Colorado | collected... | reverse complement strand
CCCTACCAAGCGCAGGTGCGTGGGGCGTTTTGCGACAAATGCGATGAGGCAATTTTATCTTACGACGCTGCCGAAGAAGCGGCATGGCTGGCATTCCGGGATCAAGTTGATCGTCAGGCGGCCAGTGAATTGGAGTCCATTCGTAAGCGCTTAAAACTTACCCAGGCTCAAGCTGCAAAATTGGCTGGTGGTGGGAAAAATGCTTTTTCTCGATATGAGCGCGGACAGGCAAAGCCAGTCGCGGCGGTTATCAATTTGTTCAAGCTGTTGGACAAACATCCTGATCTGATCAAAGAGCTGGCGTAACTTGAGGGCACCTAAAAATTCGTCGCACCGGCGAAGGCCTGTGCCCAGCTCATTGAGTTGGGGTTCGCAGGGATGGGCGGTTTCTTGCCCAACTCGCAAAATACCGGGTTCCGGCCTTCGCCGGATTGCATCTAAATGCATCAATAAGACTGGCAGTGCGTGTTGTTATTCGAACACCAGAAGCTGGCGCGCCAGACCATCCTGCGCGAAATAACGGTATCTTATGGTCACCGGCGGCAGCCACCATTTTCTATGATGCAGAATCAATGTTAGAATGTGCCCATGTAGTAGTAAGGCAAGGTTATTGCCTGATTTGATGGTTTTCTGGCTTGGCCTGAGAACCCTTGTGCCGGTGGCCAGATTCTGCCCCGATCATCAAATTTACCCGGGTTGCAGCAATGCAACCCTTTTGCTTTTCCGGCTTGCTAAACCCTTATGTCCGATCAAGTGAACAATAGTGCCGCGCTGGATATGCCAGCATCCGCAGCGGACGGAAATCTTGCGCGTGAAGTCAGGCGCCGCCGCACCTTTGCGATCATCTCGCACCCGGACGCGGGCAAGACCACGCTCACCGAAAAGCTGCTGCTGTTCGGCGGCGCGATCCAGATGGCGGGCACGGTCAAGGCGCGCAAGAGCGGCCGCCATGCGACTTCCGACTGGCTGGAAATCGAGAAGCAGCGCGGCATTTCGGTAGCCAGTTCGGTGATGCAGTTCACCTACGACGATTGCGTGATCAACCTGCTCGACACACCCGGCCACCAGGATTTTTCCGAGGATACCTATCGCGTGCTGACCGCCGTGGATGCCGCAGTGATGGTGGTGGACGCGGCCAAGGGCGTGGAAGAGCAGACCATCAAGCTGCTCGAAGTATGCCGTTTGCGCAACACGCCGATCATCACCTTCATCAACAAGATGGACCGCGAAGTGCGCGACCCGCTGGAAGTGCTGGACGAGATCGAGTCGGTGCTGAAAATCAAATGCGCGCCGGTAACCTGGCCAATCGGCATGGGCAAGCGCTTTCAGGGCGTGTATCACCTGCTGAACGACGAAGTGCTGCGCTTTTCGCCGGGCGAGGCGAAAGCCAATCAGGAAGTGGAAGTGTTGCAGGGCGCGCAGATCGAGCAGCTCGCGCAGCAGTGCCCGCAGGAAATGAAAATCATGCGCGATGAAACCGAACTGGTCGCGGGTGCAGGCGCATCATTCGATCTGCGCGAGTTTCTGCGTGGCCAGCAAACGCCGGTATTTTTCGGCTCCGGCATCAACAATTTTGGCGTGCGCGAAGTGCTGCGCGCACTGGTGGATTGGGCTCCATCACCGCTGCCGCGCGAGACCGATGTGCGCATGGTGCGACCGACCGAACCTGCCTTTACCGGTTTCGTATTCAAGATACAGGCAAACATGGACCCGAATCACCGCGACCGCATCGCCTTTCTGCGCGTGTGTTCCGGTCGCTACAGCTCCGGCATGAAGGTCAAGCAGCGCCGCACCGGCAAGGAAATGAAACTCGCCAATGCGGTGACCTTCATGGCCAACGAGCGCTCGCGCATGGACGAAGCGTATGCGGGCGACATTATCGGCGTGCACAATCATGGCCAGTTGCAGATCGGCGACGTGCTCACCGAGGGCGAGGCGCTGACCTTTAAGGGCATCCCCTACTTCGCGCCGGAATTATTCAGCCGCGCAAGGCTGCGCGATCCGATGAAGGCCAAGCAGTTGCAAAAAGGCCTGCGCCAGTTGGGTGAAGAGGGCGCGGTGCAGGTGTTCGAGCCATTGGTGGACAACACGCCGCTGATCGGCGCGGTGGGGCAGTTGCAGTTCGAAGTGGTCGAGCACCGCCTGAAATCCGAATACGGTGTGGATGCGGTATTCGAGCGCGCCGGCATCCATACCGCGCGCTGGGTGACCTGTTCCGACGCGAGCCACCTCAATGAATTCATCAAGGCCAATCAGGGGCGTCTGGCCAAGGACGTGGACGGCAACTACGCCTATCTCGCCGACACCGGCGTGAACCTGCGCCTGGCACAGGAGCGCTGGCCAAAAGTGCAGTTCCACGCCACGCGCGAACACGGCCAGCAACTGGGCTGAGGGGCGCCAGGCCAGATAGTCTGCCGTTACGAGGCTGGCGGAAATCCTGCTATTTGGAAAGCGCGTTGGCGATATCGCGCTTGTGTTCTTCTTCCTGGATCAGGATATCCTCCAGCACGCGGCGCAAACCGTATTCCTTGAGCGCCTCGGCCTGGCCGATGCGCTCCTTGTAGCGCTTGATCGCGTTTTCCTCACCCCACAGATCCTGCTTGAGCATTTCCACGCTGTCCTTCGAGATCGCGCGTTTCTCCACGTCTACCGTGGGCACGCCGCCGAGAAAGTCGATCTGCTCGGAGAGCATGACGGCATGCTGCATTTCCTCCGTTGCGTGAATCAGCAGCTCCTTCTGGATGGAATCGAATTGCGCGCCATTGATGGTGGATGCGTGCTGCACATACTGGATGGCCGCCGAGTATTCCCATTCCAGATCCTTGTTGAGTTCGGCCAACAGCTTCTTCATGGTGATTTTCATCTGGTATCTCCTGTTGTTTAGCGAAAGGGGCGTTTAATAAAAATGACGGTTTCATCTTATCAATTAGCCGGTCGGCGCGCTACCTGCGTTCAATTGCCCCGGCAACCCCAAATATCCCAAACTCCGGCGCGATAGGTTAAGCTTACACCCGTTTTTAATTCATCAAGCAAACATCATGGCCCAATATGTAATGTCGATGCTCCGCGTGAGCAAAATCGTCCCCCCCAAGCGTCAGATCATCAAGGACATCTCGCTCAGTTTTTTCCCCGGCGCGAAGATCGGCCTGCTCGGCCTGAACGGCTCGGGCAAATCCACCGTGCTGCGCATCATGGCAGGCGTGGACAAGGAATACGACGGCGAGGTGCAGCGCGAGCCGAACATCCGCATCGGCTACCTGCCGCAGGAACCGCAGCTCGATCCCGAATTCACCGTGCGCCAGGAAGTGGAAGCCGCACTCGGCGAGGTGATGCAGGCGCAGCAGAAGCTCGACGAGGTGTACGCCGCGTATGCCGAACCGGACGCCGACTTCGACAAGCTCGCCGCCGAGCAGGCGCGCCTCGAAAACATCATCGCAGCATCGGGCAGCGATGCCGAACACCAGATGGAGATCGCCGCCGACGCGCTGCGCCTGCCGGATTGGGATGCCGTAGTCAAGAATTTGTCCGGCGGTGAGAAGCGCCGCGTCGCGCTGTGCAAGCTCCTGCTGGAAAAACCCGACATGTTGCTGCTCGACGAGCCGACCAACCACCTCGACGCCGAATCGGTCGAATGGCTGGAACAATTCCTGGTGCGCTTCCCCGGCACCGTGGTCGCCGTCACCCACGACCGCTACTTCCTCGACAACGCCGCCGAATGGATACTTGAACTGGACCGCGGTCACGGTATCCCGTGGAAGGGCAACTACTCGAGCTGGCTGGAGCAGAAGGAAGCACGGCTGGAGACCGAGAACAAGCAGATCGACGCGCACATGAAGGCGATGAAGCAGGAGCTGGAATGGGTGCGGCAGAATCCCAAGGCACGCCAGGCCAAATCCAAGGCGCGCCTGAACCGCTTCGAGGAACTCAACTCGCAGGAATACCAGAAACGCAACGAGACGCAGGAAATCTTCATCCCGGTCGGCGAGCGGCTCGGCAACGAAGTCATCGAGTTCAACAACGTTTCCAAAGCCTACGGCGACCGCCTGCTGATCGACAACTTCAGCTTCAAGGTGCCGCCCGGCGCGATCGTCGGCATCATCGGCCCGAACGGCGCGGGCAAATCGACGCTGTTCCGCATGATTACCGGCAAGGAGCAGCCGGATTCCGGCGAAGTGAAGATCGGCACCACCGTCAAGATCGCGCACGTCGATCAGGCGCGCGACTCGCTCGACAACGGCAAGACCGTGTTCGACGCGATCTCCGGCGGCAACGAGATTCTGACCGTGGGCAAATACGAAACCCCGGCGCGTGCCTACATCGGGCGCTTCAACTTCAAGGGCGGCGACCAGGGCAAGATCGTCGGTCAGCTCTCCGGCGGCGAACGCGGACGCCTGCACCTGGCGCAGACGCTGATCTCCGGCGGCAACGTGCTGCTGCTCGACGAACCCTCCAACGACCTCGACGTGGAAACCCTGCGCGCCCTCGAAGACGCGCTGCTCGAATTCGCCGGCTGCGTGATGGTGATCTCCCACGACCGCTGGTTCCTCGACCGCATCGCCACCCACATCCTCGCGGCGGAAGGCGATTCCAAGTGGACGTTCTTCGACGGCAACTATCAGGAATATGAGGCGGACAAGAAGAAGCGGCTGGGTGAAGAGGGGGCTAAGCCGAAGCGGATTCGGTATAAACCGATTAGCAGATAGATCGTCATTCCGGCGAAGGCCGGAATCCAGTAAATAAAATACCCGCGAAGCTGACAAACCGATTTTGCCTCTCTTTTCACCAGTCCATTTGAGATAAACTAGCAGCATGGAGTTCGCCGCAAACCAAGGAGGTCATCATGCAAGCTATCGAATTCAACTCACAACTCGAACATGGACAGATCGCTGTGCCCAAGACTCTCCATTTGGCGGAAGGCCAGCCTGTCAGAGTCCTGATTCTGCTGGACGAGACGACAGAAACAAAAGATGCCGGGCAAGCTGATGCAAAAAGTGTGTGGGCGCGAACAGCGGGGGCATGGCAGGGCGAGCAGTTGGTTCGGGAGCCGCAGGGCGAGTATGAGAAACGGCGGGAATTGGAATAATGCTGTACCTGCCGGATACCAATGTCTGGATTCAGCACCTCAACCCGGCTCCCTCCAACGCCAAGACAAAACTTTCTGCGCATTCGCCAGCGCAAATTGTGTTGTGCGATGTAGTCAAGGCTGAGCTGTATTACGGCGCATACAAGAGCGCGAGACGCGAAGCCAATCTTGCTGTTCTGGCTACCCTGTTCGCCGGTTTCGGCAGTTTGCCATTTGATGGCGAAGCCGCGCGCATATCCGGCGAAATCCGCGCCGACCTTGCGCGAAAAGGCACACCCATCGGCCCTTATGATTTGCAAATTGCCGCCATCGCATTGGTCAATAACTGCACTCTTGCAACACATAACACCGGCGAATTTTCACGCATTGCGGGGTTGAAGCTGGAAGATTGGGAGGCGGAAAAGTGATTGCGGAAACCGTGGTCTGTCCCCGATTGTTGCGACCGCTGGTTCCTCGACCGCATCGCCACCCATATTCTCGCGGCAGAAGGCGATTCAAAGTGGACGTTCTTCGACGGAAACTATCAGGAGTATGAAGCGGACAAGAAAAAGCGCCTGGGTGAAGAGGGCGCGAAGCCGAAGCGGATCCGGTATAAGCCGATTAGTCGGTAAGGCAAAACCCCGTTCGTGCTGAGCTTTGTCGAAGCATGACGGGGTGGCTAACATGCGTTGCTCAGACTAGAATGCCCCTATTCAACAAGGAGGCTGACCATGCAAGCAGTCGAATTTATCAGCAAGGCGCACGATGGCATAGTTGACTTGCCACGCGAGTTCCAGGATTGGAACGGCAAGCCTGTGCGCGTCATCCTGTTGGAAGAACCCTCCGGGGCGAAGAGTTCTGACCAAGCAGCAGTAGCGAATGTGTGGGCAAAAACTTCCGGGGCATGGCAGGGCGAACAGTTGGTGCGGGAGCCACAAGGCGAGTACGAGCAACGGCTGGAACTGAAATAATGCTGTACCTGCCGGATACAAATGTCTGGATCCAGCATCTCAATCCGGTTCCCTCCATCGCCAAGACAAAACTTTCTTCGCATTCGCCAGCGCAAATTGTGTTGTGCGATGTAGTCAAGGCTGAGCTGTATTACGGCGCATACAAAAGTGCGAGACGCGAAGCCAATCTTGCTGTTCTGGCTACCCTGTTCGCCGGTTTCGGCAGTTTGCCATTGGATGGCGAAGCAGCGCGCATATCCGGAGAAATCCGCGCCGACCTTGCGCGAAAAGGCACCCCCATCGGCCCTTACGATTTACAGATCGCAGCTATCGCGCTGGCCAATAATTGTATTCTGGTAACGCACAATACTGGCGAATTCTCGCGCATTGCGGGATTGAAGCTGGAAGACTGGGAAGTGGAAAAGTGATTACGGGAACCGTGGTCTGCCCCCGTTTAACGAGGCTCTTGCGATAAACCCCATGCCATCAAGTCAAAAAACCCTCTTTGTTGTAGGCGCAGGCGCAAGTCATGAGGTGGGGTTGCCCATCGGTTCAGGGCTAAAGGAATGTATTGTTAATGTTCTTTCATACAAACCGAAAGAAGGCGGCATTTCCGATGCAATTATTGGCAGAGCTCTTGATATTGCAAACAATAGATTTCGTAGTCCATATATTCAAGCTTGCCAACACATATGTGAAGCAATGCCACAAGTTATCTCCATTGATAATTTCATAGATCAACATAGGGGCGATGGGCATATTGAACAATGCGGAAAGTTTGCAATTGTTCGCACGATTCTTGCGGCAGAGTCTAAAAGTTCATTATTTATTGATCCATCTAATATCAATAACAAGATGAAATTTGGAAAAAATCCGAATTCATCATTGAAACCACTTGAAGAAACGTGGCTCAACAGTTTTTGGATGCTACTTACTGAAAACTGCACTGCGAAAGACCTCGAAGAACGATTCAGTAAGGTTGTTTTTATCATCTTTAACTATGATCGCTGCATTGAGCATTACCTGTATCACTCACTCAGGAATGTCTATCATATGGGGGAGCAGGCTGCGGCCGAATTAGTTAAGAGCATTGAGATATATCACCCGTATGGCACTGTTGGCTCGCTTCATTGGCAAAGCGAGGGCAACTCAATTGGATATGGAGAAGAGCCAAGCCATGAGCAACTACTAAAGCTTGCTAAACAGATCAAAACTTTTACTGAAGGCGCTGAGTCCGGCGATATGCTATCCATTCGCTCACTAATGGTGTCATCCCCAAGAATTGTTTTTCTTGGCTTTGCATTTCATGAGAGGAACATGGAGTTATTGCTTTCGAAATCCTCTGCAAAACCCGCTGCAAAATATATTTACGGGACGGCTTATGGAATGTCTGACGATAGCACTGATTCTATTTGCACTGACTTGGTCGCGACATATAAACAAGTTTCACCTGTATTACGGAACAAACACACATGCTATGGGTTGCTTCATGACTTAGAGCGCAGGCTATCATTTGCGTAATAAACAATAACAATAGGAAGCTAATGGGTCAGCATCGCAATAGTTCATGTGAAGAAGAAAATCAAAGGGGCCAGGGTCGCAATAGCCCGCGTAGGGCGCAATCGTTATTGCGCCGAATGAAAACATCCAATATTCAGGGACAGACCACGGTTTCCGTCCCAATCCCGGCCTTTGTAATTTTACCAGCTTGATGTAAACTAACCTGCATTAGTTCACTTTGAGGGCGCCATGCTTACCGTCAATATCCAGGCGAGCTAATGGGGTCAGCATCACAATTGTTTTGAGTTTGATTGATCCGATGAAACGGAGTGCGTAATGCCAAAGCTCTACGAATATTTTGGTTTGATCATTATGTTCTATGCCAATGAGCATGAGCCTGTGCATGTCCACGGTAAGTTCCAAGACCGTGAATCTCGCGCCGAGATCATTGTGGTCAACGGAGAGATTGCCGAGATTCGCTATACGAATGTCGCCGGACGCGCCCCGCTAGGCAATACCGAGATGCGTTATTTTGAAGAGCTTGTTTCCGCTCGTGCTACAGAAATTGTGAGCAAGTGGATTGATTTTTTCGTGCTGCACAAACCCGTAAAATCGGAGCGCATCACAAGGAGGCTGAAATGATTCCTGCAACTCTTAACATCACGGCGGTGGAGCCGGTCGGCGAATATGCGCTGCGTCTGTCTTTCGATGACGGCACCGTGCAGACGGTGGATTTCAAACCTTTCCTGTCGCTTGCGCGTCACCCCGATATTCGCGCTTATCTCGAACCATCACGCTTCGCTGCGTTTCGCATCGAGCACGGCGAATTGGTGTGGGGCGATTACGATTTGTGCTTCCCCATCGCCGACTTGTACCAAAACAGGCTGATGCCGGATTCCGCGCTGGAAAAGGCAGCCTGATTGACCATTTTGTTGACGTCAACAAAATGGTCAGCATTTCGGTGGTTTTTCCGCATAAATAATTGGGGACACCACGGTTTCTGCTGGTGGATAGCTGGCAACTGTACGATAATTCCGGCGCACCTCCTGTTTTACTGGCTGAAAGTTGACCACCATGAAAGCACCCGTTTCCCACTCGAAAGACCCCGACCTGCAAAAAGTCCCGCAGGCGTTGATGCGCGCTTCCGAGAAGGCGCGCAAGCTGGCCGAGCAAACCGGCACCCCTTTTGTCGTGCGCAAACCTGCTCCTGCTGAAAAGCAGAGCAAGATATGATGGGTTCAGCATCGCAATAAATCCCTGCCTGCGCCATCCCCTATAATTCAGGCTTTATTACTCGACGATTAGAAGACGACATGGGATTCAATATCACGCTCCAGCCGGGCAATCACACCTTTACCGCCGAAGCTGGCGAAACCATCATCGAAGCCGCGAAGAAGCATGGCCACAATCTGCCGCTCGGTTGCGCCGATGGCGCATGCGGTTTGTGCAAGAGCAGTGTGCTGCAAGGCACGGTGGATCACGGCAGATCAACGGTAATCGCATTGTCTGCGGAGGACAGGGAGGCGGGTCTCGCCCTGTTTTGCTGCGCCATACCCACGTCCGACCTAGTCATCGAACGCCGTGAAATGATCGCCGACTGGACCATAATGGATTGTGATGGCTCGATGGAGTGAGCCTGGAGAATCGGGCTAATGGCAACGAATGCCATTGGTACCGGAGTCGAATTGTTTTTGAGTTGCTGGTGACAGGGAAACCTCAAGGACAGACTACGGTTTCTGATTTGTTTCCAGCCAGTATTTCTCATTTCCTTTGCTTGGTGTAGACTAACTGCCGTTAGTTCACATCGAGGACACCATGCTTACCGTCAATATCCACGAGGCAAAAACCCAGCTTTCCAAGCTGGTCGAGCAAGCTGCGCAGGGTGAGGCGTTCATCATCGCCAAGGCGGGCAAGCCGATGGTGAAAGTGGTTCCACTGGGCAAGGCAGAGGCGGGGACTGCTAACCGCCTTGGTTTCATAGCGGGCGAATTTTCCGTGCCCGATGATTTCGATCAGATGGGTAGCGGCGAGATCGAAAACCTGTTTGCGGGGCGCAAGGCTTGAATCTGCTGCTCGATACCCACCTGTTGCTGTGGGCGGCGAGCGAGCCACAGCGGTTGTCGGTCAAGGCGCGCGCCTTGCTGCTTGATCCCGCCAACCATCTCGTATTCAGCTCCGCCAGCCTGTGGGAGATCAGCATCAAGAACGGGCTGGAGCGCTCCGATTTTAATGTTGACCCGCGCCGCCTGTGGCGCATGTTGCTGGTGAATGGTTACCGCGAGTTGCCCGTCACCAGTGAACATGCCGTCGCGGTGAACGACCTTCCGCCCTTGCATAAAGACCCGTTCGACCGCATCCTCGTGGTGCAAGCCCGCGTGGAGGGGTTGACGTTGCTGACGACGGACAAGATGGTCGCGAAATATGGAGATGGCGTGAAGAAGGTGTAGGCCCGGGGAACAATCTGGGAGGGAACAATCGGGGACCACGGTTTCTACTGGTGGATAGCTAGCAACTGTACGATAATTCAGGCGCACCTCCCGTGTTGCTTGATGAAAGGCAGTACAAATGAAAGCCCCCGTTCCCCACTTGAAAGACCCCGACCTGCAAAAAGCCCCGCAGGCGTTGATGCGCGCTTCCGAGAAGGCACGCAAGCTGGCCGAGCAAACCGGCACCCCCTTTCATCGTGCGCAAACCTGCTCCTGCTGAGAAGCAGAGCAGGTAGCGGCTTGTCTGGTATTGCTCTTCAACTGATATGGCCGCTCCTTGGAGAGCTAATAGAGCTAATGGGGGCAGCGCCGCAATTTCTGACGCAGATACATCGCTTTGAGCCGCTGGCGGCATGAGTGCAAAAGGTGACGGATCGATTTATTTTTGAAAGCGCTTTGACGTGACACCATGAACCTGGACGCGCGCACGCTGCTGTTTTCGCTGGTGCTGGTTTACGCCTTGTCGGTGCTGAGCCTGTTCGTCGCTGCCTATGGCAGGAACGGCAACGGCAAGGAAGACGGCATGGGCAAATGGGCGACGGCGATGCTGCTGGAGACGCTGGTCTGGGTGCTGATCGCGGCACGTGGCGTATTGCCGGATGTCTTATCGATCGTTGTCGCCAACGGCCTCAAGGCGACTTCGCATGCGCTGATACTGGCAGCCGTCTATGAATTCCAGCGGCGCAAAGCGCCGCACTGGCAGTATTGGCTCCCGATCGCGCTGACGCTGCTGCTGGCCGCCTTTTTGGTGGACGATATAAAAGGGCGTTTCGTCTGGGGCGGATTGATTTATGGCTTCCAGATGGTGCTGATCGCGCGAGCCCTGCTATCCGATCAGGAAACACGCGCCGGGCGGGCATGGCGGCTGCTGTTCATGGGGATCGCCATGATCATGCTGGTGCTTGTGCTGCGGGCAGCCCTTGCGCTGTCCGGACTGAGTGAGATAGCCCAACCGCAGAATGCCGCTCCAGTCCATCCCGTCCAGATATTGGCCTATGTTGCCGTCATGGCGACTGCGCTGCTTGGATCGATCGGTTTTGTGCTGATGGTCAAGGAACGCACGGATCGCGAAATCATGCGCCTGGCGATGACCGACAGCCTCACCCGCATTCCTAACAGGCGCGCCCTGATGGAATGGGCCGAGCATGCCATGGGAAGGCGCAGCGGCCTGCCCCTGGCGATCCTGATGATAGACGTGGATCACTTCAAGCCGATCAATGACACCTATGGGCACCAGGCCGGGGACGAGGTGTTGCGCAAAATTGCCGAGTTGCTTGAGGAGCGTTTGCGCGGGCACGACTTCCTGGGGCGCTACGGCGGGGAGGAATTCTGCGTGATCGCCCCGGATACCGACCGCCAGGGCGCCCTGGCGCTGGCCGAATCCCTGCGTGCGATCATTGATGCCACGCCGTTCGCCACGGCAGGCAGGGAGCTCGAACTCTCGGTGAGCATCGGCATTGCGCTCTGCCCGCCCAATGTCACGCGCGAACTGAAGGAGGTTCTGGCGGAATCCGATGCCGCGCTCTACGCTGCCAAGCAGGCTGGCCGCAACAAGGTAGTCTGCTTCGGCATGGAGAACGCGTGAAATCAGGAGTGAACTTCAAACATGCAGTGACGTTGTAAAGGGACACCCGTTTCTGGACTGAAAGGGGCTTTATGCCGAAAACCATGTGCAAAACGAAGGATGCGGAAAAACGTGCCAGAAAACAGGCCGATCCAAAGTTTGTCTGTGCCAAATGCGGCAAGAAGGTCAGCAAGGAAAAATACGTGTGCAAGCCGGAAAGATTGCCGGGCTGACGTGGTCAGCATCGCAATTGCATTAAACCGCGGATAGGCTGAACAAGTCCTCATTCCCGGCCGGGCTATAAACGGGATAGGCTGCACAATCTGCATCAGGGTGCATTGATGAAGACACACCGCGTCACATCAAACGGAACGCCGCTCGATTTTGACGCTGCGCTCAAGCGCGCTTCGGCGCTCGCGGACGGTCTGCTCGGTGGCAACATGCTGCTGTCCTGGTATGACCGCGAGCGCGATCTGGAATCGCCCGCGCATGTCAGCGAATGTCATGAGGGTTGTCCGATCAAGGGGTTCTGGGATTACGCGCTGAATCGCGGCGGAGCGCTGGCGGTGGACTTTGACGATGGTCGTTTCGTGTTCTGTTTCCGTCCATTGGAAGACTTCACACAGTAATGTTGATCGAGAATAGCAACCAAGGTCACGGCGCGCTCTATCTCAATCCGCGCGTGAATCGATTGCCGGATTGGTTTGTTCGGCAATAAGGCGACAATTTTTCAAGCAGGAATTACACGATGCAAGCTGGTCCACGCGAAATTATCACGCCTTTCCGGTCTATTCCCCTGGAGGTGCCGGAGGGAATGAAGCACAACGAGTTTTTCAACAGCACGGAAAACCTGAATGATCTGGTGAACAACAATGGTTTGCTGATGAACCCGGAGAGTCTGTTGCTGTATCGCAAGGCGCTGGGGCACAGCACCGAGTTCGATTGCTCGATCATCTACAACACTTCCAAGACGATTCTCGACCCGCTGGGTCGGCCGGTGCGGCGCACGCAGGTTGCGGATAACGTCAAGCACGTGTGGAACCGGATGAACCAGATCATCATCGATTACATGCTGGAGCAGTATCCCGATCCGGATGAGGCGTTGATCCTGGCGGGCGAGGCGAGTCTGGACGCGACCTGGCCGCTGACTTCTCCGGGGGTGCCCAGCATACGCATGCTGCATAACCACTTTGTAGTTTTTCCGATGCAGACGCTGCGCAACGCCAGGCTGGCCGATGCCGACAATCCCAACCTGACCGATGGCGGCCAGCACAGCCTGTTTCAGGCCTACATGCGCGATGTGTATCGCGAGTTTTTCGACAGGGCGCTGAATCTGGAAATCCTCAAGCCTGCGAGTGAGGCCGATGCCCGCATCGGGCTGATCGGATACCCGCAGGGTTTGCCGAGCTGGGAGATTCAGGGAGGGGCGGACGCACTCAAGGATGTGCATTTCTGGAAAGAGTACGACGAAGTGTTGAAAGGATTTCTGGATTTCTACCGCACTTTCTTTTCCCAGGTCTCCACACGCAACGCGCCCATGCTGCCGGATGTCTATTTTCCGGAAGAAGTGGAAAGCGTGCTGTTGTTCAATAATGATTTCATGAAAACGGCGAAGAAGGTGCGCGACCTCTGCATCGTGGATGCGAAATATGCCAATGCCATACGCTGGCAGCCTGCGTTCAAGCAGCTTATCTACCGCAACGACACAGGCAATCTGATCGTGACCATCAGCCAGAATTCCATCGGTAATGCGATCACCGAACTGCTCGGCGTCGTGGTGAGTCGCAAGCCGGATGCGGAGAAATATGCCGGGCATGAACCCGCGCTGATCGGACGCCTGCTTGAGGTGCGCCGCCGTTTGATTGAAGCCGATCTGGGTGACGGGATCGCTACGGCCTACTGGCCGAAGGAGTAATGAGCCTGAGCATCGCGTCGCGCGTCTCGGGCGTCTCGAGGCTGATGCGTCCCAGCTTGCCGGCGCGGTATTCCGTCAGCAGGATCATCGCCGCTTTTTCCAGATCCGGTGCGCCGCCCCGGCCTTTCAGCAGACAGCCCCGCCACATCCAGGCCGAAGCGTTCGGCGAGTTGCGCGGGATAGCGCTCCAATAAAGTGGCAGCGAGATGTTCGGCGATCTCTTCCTCGATGACGGCGTTGCGGCCGATCGCGTGGATCGCGGCGAGCATCAGCCCGTCTTCAGGGTGCTCGATCTTCGGCCACATCAGGCCGGGTGAGTCGGTGAGGGTCATGCGCTCGTTGAGTTGGTGGCACTGCTGCGATTTGGTCACGGCAGGTTCATCGCCGACATTGGCGACGCGGCGCTTGAGCAGCATGTTCATCAGCGTGGATTT
>Ga0209317_1002345_pt1 | contig 13912 bp, 9 predicted proteins | sample RifGroB2_FD_183994 | JGI IMG/M metagenome (GOLD analysis project Ga0209317, IMG submission 183994) | Soil microbial communities from Rifle, Colorado, USA - Groundwater B2 (SPAdes) (version 2) | ecosystem: Environmental > Terrestrial > Soil > Unclassified | place: Rifle, Colorado | collected... | reverse complement strand
AAGCTTCTGGCGAAGAACTGGCAGGGTTCCCCCTCCCTAACCCTCCCCCTCCGGGAGAGGGGACTAGTGGCAAACCAACTGCAGTAATCAGGATCGAAAGGGGTTTGATTGGACACCCGCAAGGGGTGCCCTACAAAGTCGGTATTCGGTGGAGTCGGTAGAGTCCGTCAGGCGGGCGGGGCGGGCAAACGGGACAATAATTCCCTCACCATCCTCAGCAGGGTCAGCGGTGCGACCGGCTTGGCAATGAAATTGTCGTCTTCAAACTGGATACCCTTCCGGTTCACATCGTCAGGTGTGTAGCCGCTGGTAAAAAGGACCGGGAGTGCTGGATTGGTTTTGACAATGGCGGCAAAAGTCTCTTTACCGTTCATCTTAGGCATCACTACATCCATGATCACCAGCTTGATCTCATGCTGGTAGGCAAGAAATTTCTCCAACCCATCCTGGCCGTCGACGGCCTCGATGACACGATAGCCATGCTGTTGCAGCACCTCCATGGTGAGCCTTCTAACCTCCGGGGAATCCTCAACCACCAGGATGGTTTCCGTGCCGGCGTAGGAGACCTGGCCGGGATCGACGCGCTGGGTGGGAGCGGATTCGTCCTGGATCAGGGGGAGATAAATGTTGAAGCAGCTTCCCGCCCCGGGGCTGCTCTGGATCTCTATGAACCCGCCGTGCTGTTTGACAATCCCGTACACGATGGCGAGGCCGAGTCCGGTCCCTTTACCGGCTTCCTTGGTGGTGTAGAAGGGCTCGAAGATGTGGGCGCGGGTCTCCTCGTCCATCCCTTTTCCGGTGTCGCGCACCACGAGCTTGGCATAACTTCCCGGGGCGCCAAAGCCGGCAGTCTCGATAAAGTCGGCACCCATCTCCACGATATCCGTTTCTATGGTCAAAATCCCGGCCTGCTCCATGGCGTCCCGGCCGTTAGTCGCCATGTTCAGAAGTATCTGGTCGATCTGGCCGTAGTCGGTCCTGACCATCAGCCGCCGCTCGTGCAGTGCTATTTTCAGCTCGATTTCTTCTGATATGAGGCGCCTCAGCAGCTTTTCGATTTTAGCGACGATGTCGTTCAAGTCCGTCGGCTGCGGGTTGACCGCCTGTCTTCTGCCAAAGGCGAGCAGGCCGCGGGTCAGATGGGTGGCGCGCTCAGAGGCAACCAGCACCTCGTCCAGGTAGGAATAGGTCGGGTTATCCTGCTCCGTGTTAAGTTGGGCCAGGGTAGTGAAACCGATGATGGCGGTCAGGAGGTTATTAAAATCATGCGCCACCCCGCCTGCCAGCTCTCCGATCGCCTCCATCTTTTGCGACTGGCGCATCTGCTCGGCCCGGCGTCTCTCGCGGTCGATATAGATGGCGTTACGGATGCTCATGCCGATGACCGGCGCCACCCCCATGAGGAGGCTCATGTCGCTGGCAACCAGCGGCTTCTTGGAGCGGACGTTGTCGACGGCCAAAATCCCGATCGATTCTCCCTCGCAGACAATGGCGCAACAGATGAAGGAGTGCGCACCGATCTGCTCGGCGAACAGCACGCTGTGGTTGGAGTGGGAGGTCGCCACCTGGCCGAAATCGTTGATCAAATAGGGCTTTTGCTCCCTGAAGCAGGTGACGAAGACGCCCTTTGAGGCGGGGTTGCCGAGGTTGAAGGAAGCTTCCTTCAGCACGGTTAGCTGCTCTTCGCTGTACCCGAAGCCGATGCGGAAATTGAGCCTGGTGTTGTTGGCATCGGCGAGCAGGATCAAGCCCCGGTCGTAACCGAGACGGTTCTTCAGGGCCTGGATGATGTTCTCCAGCACTTCGCCTTCGGCGGCCTGCTTACTAATAGCCTGGCCCACCTCATTGACCATGAGCGCGTTGTTGTAATTCAGCGCACTCTGCTCGATGAGATCGTCGGTCGATTCCTTAAGGCTCGCTAGTGCCGCGTATAGCTCCTTCTTCTCCAGTTGGTCCGCGATGAAAGAGCCCGTCAGCATCGAAAAGAGCAGCACGGGGAGCCCGATGCCGAAAACCTGTGCTGGATAGAACGGGATCAGGGCAGCAGCGACCCCAGACATGGCGAGCGTCAGGCAGTTTCTCCCCCGGCGCACACGATAAGGGGCGCTTCTTTTCCAGGAGACGATGTAGCGGCAGGAAGCACCCCCCTTAAAGATGCACTCGGGATGCTCGATGACCGGGATGTCGTAGTTGAAGATCATCAGCATCGCTTCGAAGAAGCCGATCCGGTTCTCGCACTGGTAGGGTTTTTCCTGGACCTGGCTGGCGGGGGTGACGGTGATTTCCACCTTGTTGGCGGCAATTCTGCGGGAATGGTAGCTGGAGGACCTGGTGAAGTTGGAAGTTGCCCTGTTGATGTCGAAGAATGCGTGTGCCGGACCGATCATCCCGAGCACGTATTTCCCGATCATGCCCAGAGACTGACCGGAGGCCGCATAGCGCCCGCCTTCGCGTGCGATTCCCGGGTTACCGGTAACCCTAACCAGGCTCTCCACGAAAAGATCGACCTGCGTCTGAGTAAACCAGTGCCCGCCATCGGTAACTTCGTACGGTTTGATCCCCGCGTAGTTTAGCACCTCGTCGGGATCAATATGCGGGTACTTCGCTTTGAGGAGATTGATGAATACCAGCAGGATCTTGCTGTTGTAGAGTGGCTTTTCGCTCATCGGGGACCCTGCTCCAGACTATGTTCCCTCTAAATTTGCTGCGCTTGCGGTCTGCTTCAGGTGACCTGGTCCGGCATGAGAGCCGGACATAAATGGCGATTGACAACATACAACTTTACGCACCTGAGGGCAAGCAATAGATCGTGTAAATGGCCTAAACCACAGGGATTCAACTGCGAGGGGAGGGGGTGTGACGCGGTTAGGTGTCAGCTGCGGGCTTTCGGGTGCGCCTTGTCGTACACCTCCATCAGTCTATCTATGCTGACATGGGTGTATTTTTGCGTGGTTGAGAGCGATGCGTGTCCCAGGAGTTCCTGTATGGCGCGCAGGTCGGCCCCACCCTCTAACAGGTGGGTGGCGAAGGTATGGCGCAGGGTGTGCGGTGAAACCTTACGCATGGTGGCGATCAGGAGCATGTGGGCATCAACCAATCTGCCGATGCTGCGTCGGGTGAGCCTCCCTCCCCTGGCATTAAGTATCAGGGGAGCATCGGGCGCCGGGTTCCCTCTTTGCTCAAGGTAGGCTGCCAGAGCCTGCCGGGCAAAGGATCCCACCGGGACTATCCGCTCCTTGCCCCCCTTGCCGAGCACGCGGGCAACTCCCCGGTCCAGATCGAGCTCCCCCACGTTCATGGCGGTCAGCTCGCTCACCCTGATGCCGCAAGAATACAGGGTCTCCAGCACGGCCCGGTCCCTCAGGGCCGAGGCAGCGCCGGCAGGCGGCGCATCCACCAGTGCGGTCACCTGGTCGATATTCAGATGAAAGGGTAGCCGCTTCTCCTTCTTGGGAGTACCGACCAGTTCCGCCGGATTTTTGGCGAGCCTCCCCTCCCGTAGCAAGTAGCGATAAAGCGCGCGGATAGCCGAGAGTTTCCTGCCGATCGAGCTTTTGGCGTGCCCCTTGTGCAGTTGCGCCAGGTAGCGCCGTATGGAGAGGTGGTCCACCTGCTCCGGTCTGCAGGGTCCCATCACTCCGGCAAGAAAGGCGGCGAACTGTGTCAGGTCGCTCCGGTAGGCCGACACGGTATGCGGCGAAACGTTGCGTTCGGTCTCCAGGTAGCAGCAGAATTGCTCAATTTCCTCTTTCATGGTATGAATCTAACTCAAGCGGCAACCCCTTTACAACAACTTTGATCGCTGTACAGGGGGGCGGCGTTGGATGCAGCTCGATGTTTGGCCCTGTCTCTTAATCTGATCCTGGATCTCGGTTCCCAGTCTCAGTCTTAGTCTCAGTTTTCTCAATCTCAATCTTAATCTTAATCTGATTTCAGGAGACCTTATGTACCTGGTTGCCGTGGAGAAAGTAGGGGAGTACGACCGGCTGCAGGTGAAGCAGGGGCTGGTGCGCCTGCTGGCGCCACTGGGCGGCATGGAGCGTTATGTCAGGCCGGGCGAGCGGGTGCTGATCAAGCCGAACCTGCTCTCGGCTAAACCGCCTGAGGCTGCGGTCACCACCCATCCCGAGGTTTTGCGAGGCGTGATCGAGCTGGTACAGCAGGCGGGGGGGATTGCGCTGGTGGGGGATTCGCCGGGCTATGGCAGCGCCCGACGCGTGGCGGAGCGCTCCGGTATGATGCGGGTGATCGAGGAGACCGGTGCCACCTTTGTCCCTTTCACCGAGACGGCGCCCGTCGCAGGCTCCGGCACCTTTCGCGAATTTGAATTGGCGCGCCCCTATCTGGAGGCGGACCGCCTGATCAACCTCCCTAAGCTGAAAACGCACGAGATGATGACCATGACCTGCTGCGTAAAGAACCTGTTCGGCTCGGTGGTCGGGACGCAGAAGGCGGCCTGGCATCTCAAGGCGGGGGCGGACAAGGAACTTTTTGCCGAGATGCTGCTCGAGGTGTACCGGCTCCGGGAGCCGGATTTAAATATCGTGGATGCCATCGTCGCCATGGAAGGGAACGGGCCCGGAAGCGGAGACCCCTGCCAGGTGGGTCTGCTTTTGGCCGGCGCGAATGCCGTTGCCGTTGATGTTATTGCCGCCGAGATCGCCGGGATACCGGGGAAGCTTCTCTATCTGGAGAATGCGGCGCGCGGGCTGGCACTTCCCGGCTCACGGAGGGACGAGATCGACTGCGGCGGCGTGAATCTTAATGAAATTAACTGCCGGCCGTTTAAATTGCCCCACCTCTCCGATGTGCAGTTCGGCCTCCCCGGCTTCCTGAAGAATCGGCTGCGCAACCAGTTCACCTCCCGACCCGAGGTTGTGGAACAAAAGTGCCAGCTTTGCGGCGTCTGCGTGCGGGCCTGTCCGCCCGAGGCAATCCGGGTCGAGGGAGGCAGGCTTCGCTTCGATTATCAGCGCTGCATACGCTGCTTCTGCTGCCGTGAACTCTGCCCTCACGCCGCCCTGAAGTTAAAGGATGGCTGGCTCCTTAATCTAATTAAAAAGGCCGGTTGAGTCGCTTAATTATTTTTTGCAACGTTGACAACTCGGAAACGGAGTATTATGATTGCACCATCCTCCGGGAAGCCACAGCGAGGGAACCAAAATCCAACAGCGAAAAGGAGAACGACTGAAATGTGGACAAATTTCTATATGATTCGCCCAGTAACCCGCTGCAAAGAGGGTTGCCCTAGTTGGCCCGCCGGATAGAAGCGGCGGGCGTGCCCCAGAGGCCCCCTGTTAACAAGGACAGGGGGCTTTTCCTTGCCCCGAATTCCCCCAGAGTCATCCATTGCAGACCGAATTCAGGCAAGCGCCGCTCCCGATTACCAGGTTCCAAAGCGCCCTTGTTCCCCGCATTTTGCTTGCGCCAACCCGGCAGTTTCCTAGGACACCCCGCACCCCCCTGCACAAAAAGCCGTTTGAATTGACAACTGCGCAAAATTTCGCTATTCTGCAGCTTCTGTTCGCCTGCGTGGGAGTCACCCTATAGGTAATGAATGACTAAAACAATCCTTCTTATATTGGCGCTGCTTTGCCCCTGTGCCGCATTGGCAGTCCAGCGGCCTGGCAGCTCCGCCGCCGAAAACGAGAACCTCCAAGCTCAGCCGCGCTTGGGTGGTGAGCTGATTCAACTGGCCTCCGCCAAGCAAGAGGCGGGACTGCTCAAGGCGCTGGATCTCTCCTCCTCCGAGCTCATAGATGCCGAGGACCAGACCGCACTGTTGGACGATACCTTCGACCTCAAGCTGCCGGAAGAGGACCTGCCTGAATCCGATATCCCGCTTACCTTCAACAGCAAAGTGGAATACTTCACCCGTTACTTCCAGAGCTCTGGCCGCTCCTCATTCGCCAAATGGCTTTCCAGGAGCGAGCGCTACATCCCGATGATGCGCAGGGTGCTGAGGGATGAAGGGCTCCCCGAGGACCTGGTCTATCTGGCGATGATCGAGAGCGGTTTCACCCCCCATGCCTATTCGGTGGCGAGCGCGGTGGGGCCCTGGCAGTTCATGTCGGGTACCGGCAAGCGCTACTCTCTGCGCATCGATCCCTGGATCGACGAGAGACGCGACCCGCTTAAATCGACAGTCGCGGCGGCCCTGTACCTCAAAGAGCTGTACGCCTTGTTCAATAACGACTGGTATCTTGCCGCGGCGGGCTATAATGCCGGCGAAAACAAGATCCTGCGCGCGATCAACATGTACAACAGCCGCGACTTCTGGGAGCTCTCCAAAGGGGAGTACCTGAAACGGGAAACCAAGGATTACGTCCCGAAGCTGTTGGCTGCTGCTATCATCGCCAAGGAGCCGGCCAGGTACGGTTTTGCTGATGTGGCTTACCTCCCTCCCATCGAGTTCGACGTGGTTAAAATCCCGTCGCGGACCGATCTGGAGCTGGTGGCCAAGATCTGCGGCGTCAGCACTTATGAGATTCGGGAGCTGAATCCGGAGCTGCGCCGCTCCTGCACTCCTCCCGATTACCCGGGTTACCAGCTGAAAATCCCCAAAGGGACCAGCGCCCTATTCTACACGGCGTTCCTAAAGATCCCGGAGAACGAGCGCTACACGGAGCGGGTGAGAAACGCCCAGTACCGCGCCAAGCGCAAGGATACCCTGGCCTCCGTCGCCAAGCGCTTCAACACCACACCGCAGACCATTGCCGAGCTGAATAATCTGGGGCGCAACGCTCGTAACCTGCGGGGGCGCCTGCTGACGGTTCCGGTGCAGGTGGCTTCCTCCGACGGCGAGGCGCAGCCGGTGGTGCAGCTGGACCGGTCTGATAAGTCGGAGAGCCCCGTAAAACCAGCCCAGGTCGAGAAGTCGGCCCAGGCAAAAGTGCGGGGCGAGCGCCGGGTCACGGAATTCAACAAGTATTACACGGTGAAGAGAGGCGACACCCTGAGCTCCCTTGCCAAGCGTTTTAATGTCACGGCGCGGCTGCTCTCCGCTTGGAACGACCTGAAAACAAAGGTGGCGCTCAAGCCTGGCAAGCGGATCATCGTCGCCAAATACCAGGGAAGAAGGGGCGGCCCCCTGGTGAAGCAGTCGGGCTAGCCTGGCCCCAATCTCCCCTTTGCACTTCGGCACTAACCACGCGACAGGCAACACGAAAGGATAACCATCGATGTACAATCTCCTCATCTCCGCAGGCGCAGCAATCGTCACTTTTCTCCTGATCTCCCTGATTGCAGGGTTTGAGTACTGGTGGGTGGGCCTTCTGGTCGCACTGCTCGTCTTCATGGGAAGTTTTCTGCTGATCTCCCGTATCATCACCAAGAAGCTCCAGGACATCATGGAGCCGGCCATGAAGGACATTCAGGCCCAGCGCTTCGAGAAGGGGATCCGTGATCTCAAGAGCGCGCTCCGTTATGCCAAGTGGCAGATCTACGTGGAGAGCCAGATCAACTCTGCTATCGGCATGGTCTATTTCGTCAGAAGGGATTTCACCACGGCATTTCCCTACCTCGAGAAGGGATTCTTTAAGAACTGGGTCACCATGGGGATGCTGGCCGTCACCTATATGAAGCGGAACAAGCGCGACAAGATGCGCGAGACCTTCGAGAAAGCGGTCATGGCCTCCCCTAAGGAATCGCTGCTTTGGAGCCTGTACGGCTACTGTTTGAACGAGTGCGGCGAGAATGTGAAGGCGTGCGAAGTGGTCGCCAAGGGGCTCTCCAAGCTGCCGGGCGATGAAAATCTCAAGCAGAACCTGGATCTTTTGCGCGAAGGGAAAAAGATGAAGATGAGAGCCTACGGCGAGATGTGGCTGCAATTTCATCTGGAAAGTGTCGCCACCATCCAGAAGCAGCAGATGGCTGCCATGGGCGGCAGGCGGAGGGTGGTCAGAAAATAGTTGTCAAACGGCGCTAAAGATGCCATATTGAGCTGTTTTTAAGACGGGCGCCCTGCTCGTCTTTTTATTTTAGCAGTTAGAGCAAAAAGGAGCTGTTCAGTCATGCAGGAAAAGATCAGAAATATAGCCATCATCGCCCACGTTGACCACGGTAAGACGACCCTGGTCGACGCTATGCTTAAGCAGTCCGGCGTGTTCCGGGAAAACGAAGCTATCACCGAGCGGGTCATGGATTCCAACGACCTGGAGAAGGAACGCGGCATCACCATCCTTGCCAAAAACCTGAGCATCCACCACGGCGGGTTTAAGATCAACATCGTTGATACCCCGGGCCATGCCGACTTCGGCGGCGAGGTGGAGCGCGTTCTGAAGATGGTCGACTCCGTCTTGCTGCTGGTCGACGCACTGGACGGCCCGATGCCTCAGACCCGTTTCGTGCTCAAGAAGTCTCTCGACCTAGGGCTGCGCCCCATCGTCGTGATCAATAAGGTTGACCGTCCGGGGGCGCGTCCCGCCGAGGTGGTCGACATGGTGTTCGACCTGTTCTGCGAACTGCAGGCCTCCGATGCGCAGCTCGACTTCGCCATCTGCTACACCAGCGCCAAGCTCGGTTACGCCATGATGGAGATGGATCAGGTTTCCGAGAATATGGAGCCTCTCTTCGAGCTGATCAAGGATAACGTGCATCCGCCCGAAGGCGACGTCAACGCGCCGTTCCAGCTCCTGGTCACCAACATCGACTACAACGACTACATCGGTCGCATCGCTACCGGCAAGATCTTCAACGGCAAAGTGAGCGCCGGCGAGACCGTCGCCCTGATCAAGCGCGACGGCACCATCTCTAAGGCCCGCGTCACCAAGCTTTTGGGCTACGAGGGACTGAAGCAGGTCGATATCGCTGAGGCTTTCACCGGCGACATCGTGACCATCGCGGGATTCACCGAGGTCGGGATCGGCGAGACGCTGGCCTCCGCAGAAAACCCGGTAGGACTTCCCTATGTGGCGATCGACGAGCCGACACTCTCCATGAACTTCATCGTTAACAACTCCCCGTTCGCCGGACGCGAAGGGAAGCTGGTAACCTCCAGAAACATCAGGGAGCGTCTGGATCGCGAGCTGCGGACCAACGTCTCGCTGCGCGTGGCGGATACCGCGAACGCCGACACCTTCCAGGTTTCCGGCCGCGGCGAGCTGCATCTCTCCATCCTGATCGAGAACATGCGCCGTGAAGGTTTCGAGATGGCGGTCTCCAAGCCCGAGGTAATCATGCGGGAGATCGAAGGGAAGAGACACGAGCCTATGGAATACCTGGTGGTCGACGTCGCCTCCGAGTACCAAGGGGTAATCATCGAGCGGATGGGACCCAGAAAGGGCGAGATGGTCGCCATGACCCCGATGGGCGATTGCACCCGTCTCGAGTTCATCGTTCCTGCCCGCGGACTGATCGGCCTGCGCGGCGAGTTCCTGACCGAGACCCGCGGCACCGCGGTCATCACGCACACCTTTCACGAGTACGCCCCCTACAAGGGCGAGATCCCGGGGCGCAAAAACGGCGTCCTTACCGCCATGGAGCAGGGTGAGACCACCGCCTACTCCCTGGACGCACTGCAGCCGCGCGGCACCCTGTTCCTGAACGCCGGGGTCGAGGTGTACGGCGGGATGATCATCGGGCAGCATGCCAAGGACAACGACCTTGAGGTGAACCCTTGCAAGGGTAAGAAACTCACCAACGTGCGCGCCTCCGGTACCGACGACGCGATTAAGCTCACACCGCCGCGTCTTTTGACACTCGAGCAGGCGCTTGAGTTCATCGACGAGGACGAACTGGTCGAGGTGACCCCCAGTTCCATCAGGCTCAGAAAGAAAGAGCTCGATCCGAACAAGCGCAAGCGCTCCAGCAGAGGCTAGCAAACCATCGGGTCCTCGAAGCGCCAGCGCGTTTCGGGGACCCGTTTTTGTCAGTCCGGCAGCAAACTTCTAAACAGATCCAGCAACTCAACTGCCCCAAAGAGGAGTCGCCACATGCCTTTGCGAGCCCTGCTGTACCTTGGAATGTTCTCCGTCCTCTCCCTGCTCTCCGCCTGCGCCTCTACCCCTGTGGCGCTGCCGAGCGCCGACAGCTATTTAAAGGAAGGGGACGCCGCTTTTGCGTCGCGTAAGTACGAGGACGCCATCGCCTCCTGGAAAAAGGTGAAGGAGAGTTACAGCTCCCCTGAGCTCACCACACAGGCCGAGCTGAAGATCGCCGACGCCCATTTTGAGAATAAGTCCTATATCGAGGCCGCCGCGGCCTACGAGGACTTCCGCAAGCTCCACCCGGGACACGAAAAAAGCTCCTATGCGCTGTACCGGATGGGCCTTAGCCACTACTTCCAGGTCTCCGGTATCGACACGGACCAGACCCCGGTAAGAAATGCCGTCATCACCCTGGAAGGCTTTCTGAAGCTGTACCCGGAGTCCCCGTACGCCGACGAGGTCAAACAAAAGCTGGCGGACTGCAGGGTCAAACAGCTGGAGTACGAAAACTACGTCGGCAATTTCTACTTAAGAACCGGGAAATACCCGGCCGCCATCAAGCGGTTGAGCGAGGCGCTGGAGCGATTCCCGAATACGCCCAAGCTGGACCAGACCCTCTTTTATCTGGGAAAGGCTCATCTTAAGTCCGGCAACACGGTGCAGGGGCGCGAGATCTTAAAGAAGCTGGTGACTGAGTACCCCAATAGCCCTTTGAACGCGGAAGCAGCCAAGCTGTAGCCAGGTTCTAGGATAATTTGCTGAAAGCCGCAGCGCCATTGATTGGGCTGCGGCTTTTATGTTGGCGGGATGTAATGGGTTGCTCAGGTAGGAGTAGCCGTTTCTGGAGTTAGGTCCCCTTTCAGGATAGGGGAGCGGTACATTCAGGAACTTCTCTCGGGTTAGCATGGTGCGGCGTGTGCGGCTTTTGCAAGGCACTGCGCCCTTTTTTTTGTAGGTACATCCTCTGGTCCGCCGTGCGCCAGGCGGACATCAGTTCCTCGCAGTTATACGCGGTCGCCGCGCCAATCGAAAGACTCAAGAGATGGCTGCCGTTTTCTGCGTTACTGACGGAGATGGCATGTTGGAGTCGTTCCATTGCCTCGATTAGCGCCGAATCGTCGGTGTTAGGGAGCAGCGCGGCAAATTCGTCGCCGCCTATACGCGCGGCCACGTCCTCCCTGCGAAAGGCGCCTTTGAAAACTTCAGCCGCATGTTTCAATAGCTCGTCCCCCGCCGCGTGCCCTAGATAATCATTTACTTCCTTCAGTCGGTCCACGTCGGCCATCACTATGCTGACTGGAAATTTCCGCCCCTTTTTGAGGCGGTCTAATTCCTCATCAAAGTAGGCCCGGTTGTAGATGCCGGTCAGCATGTCGTGCGTGCTCAGGTAACGTAACTTGGTCTCTGAGCGTTTGCGCTCGGAGATGTCCAGCAGCGCTCCGACCACGCCCCCTACCGAATTGTCTGAGTTGCTAAAAACCGCGCTGTAGAAGATCACGTCGCGTTGCTCCCCGTCGGCACAGGCAATGGTCCCCTCGAAAGCCCGTGGCCCCATGCCGGGCTGGGTCGCCTCCTCTCCGCGCGTGTACAGTTCTGCCAGGTCAGGCGGCAGCAGGTCGTAAACGTTCTTGTTGAGGATCTCGCCTCTCTTCAGGCCGGTTTGCTCCTCGAATGCCTTGTTGCAACCTAGGTATAGGCCGTTTGGATCGTTGTAGAAGATCGGAGTCGGCAGGGTATCTATCAGCACCTGGATGAAATCGAGCTTGTCCCGCAACTCCTTTTCGGCGCGGTGGTGTTCCTGGTGCAGGGCGGATTCCTCTATTCCTCTTTTGATCGCTGGTACTAGCCGCGATAGATTTCCCTTCAGCAAAAAGTCGTTGGCGCCGGCGCGTATCGCCTCTGCTGCGGCCTCTTCACCCACTCGGCCGGAGATCATGACAAAGGGTTTGTATAGTGACTTTTGCCTCAGAATCTGCAGTGCCTCTAAGCCGCTGAAGCCGGGCATGCGGTAGTCGCAGATCACCACATCCCAATGGGCCGAGTCGAGGGCTTGACGCATGCTTTCGCCGCTGTCAACCAGCTGGAACTGGACGTCGTAGCCACCCTTCTCAAGCTCTCTAGTAACGAGCTTTGCGTCGTCTGGGACATCATCGACTATCAACACTCTGAGCAGATTCTCCATTCAGTTTCTCTCCATGAATATCGACTGCGCAAGCATCTGGCATTTAATTGATCAGTACATTGGTAAATCCGCGGCAGAAAAGGTAGCACCGGCTACTACTGCTGGTGTTGATTATGGAGCACTGTCTGATCCTGGACTATTGGCTCAAAAAGCCATTTCTGCTCCAGTGGCACTCAGTGGGAACCCTGACGTGAGTGGCCTGGTTGTACGAACGTTATAAGTTATCATGCGCTAAAAAATATTCAATGATAGTTCTTGGTGCTTTTCTTTAACCGTAGGTGATCATCTGCTGGCGTCGCGCCGGTTATAGGGCAGCCTCGGCTTGCTACTCATGAATATTCCTGTTTGTCTTTCTTAATAGATTGGCAGGACCAACAGAATTTTTAACAGGTATGGCTACAATGGCAAGTGCCGACTCTTGGCGAGTTCAAATAATAGAGGCAGCCGTAGAGCGGTTGCTTAACCAGTTTTGCGTTGCGCCTGGTCTGCTTCGACGTGTATAGTCCTCATGAGCACTAGAATCAGGGCTGCAAGAGTTGTTGCCAGATTAGGCGACGGGTGCAGGGAGCCTTTCTGGCGCAGGATATTTCCAAAGGAGTCTGCATGACAGAGCAGCATTTTTTCGCAACCACCGCCAAGGGCGTTGAAGAGGTTCTCGCGGCCGAACTAGTAAGGCTCGGCGCCCCGGGTGTGGCCATAGAGAGCGGCGGGGTACGCTTTGGCGGCGGCCTGGAGGCTGCTTACCGGGCGAATCTTTGGCTTCGGACTGCGAGCCGGGTGCTGATGCCGCTGGCGGAGTTTGCCTGCGAGACCCCGCAACATCTCTACGATGGTGTGCGCACCATCGAATGGACCAGGTTCATCAACCCTGAGATGACGCTCGCGGTTGATTGCAACCTGAGGGATTCCTTGCTGACCCATTCAGGCTTTGTCGCGCTCAAAACCAAAGATGCCATCGTGGACGAGCTGCGAGATCGCCTGGGGAGTCGTCCCAACGTCGACACCAAGGACCCCGATCTGCGGATTAACGTCAGGCTCTTCAGAAACCGCTGCACGGTGAGCCTCGACTGCTCAGGAATGCCGCTGGACCGCCGCGGCTACCGGCTGGACCGGCACGAGGCACCTCTCAAGGAGAATCTGGCGGCTGCTTTAGTCGAGCTTTCCGGCTGGGACGGCAGCGTGCCGCTGCTTGACCCCATGTGCGGCACCGGAACTATTGCCATAGAGGCCGCGCTCAAGGCGCTGCGCATCCCTCCCGGGCTTTTGCGGGCTGGCTTTGGCTTCCAGCGCTGGTTGGGCTTCGACCGGGCGCTTTGGGATCGCCTGGTTCAGGAGGCACGCCAGGGGATCCTGACCGCCCTGCCGGCGCCGGTTCTCGGTTCCGATATCTCGCACTCCGCTATCGCTATGGCGCATGAGAATGCGCGCCGCGCCGGTGTCGGGGAACTGATCAGCCTGGGGCGCTCCGAGATCGCCGAATTTGCCCCGCCGCCGGGACCGGGCGTCCTGATCTTCAACCCCCCTTACGGCAAGAGGCTTGGCGAGGAGGAGGCGCTGAAACCCCTGTACAAGGAGATCGGCGACGTCTTGAAGCAGCGCTGCAAAGGTTATACGGCCTATCTCTTCACCGGGAATCTGGAACTCGCCAAGTTCGTCGGGCTCAAGGCATCCAGGAGGATCGTGCTCTACAACGGCCCGATCGAGTGCCGGCTGCTCAAGTACGAGATGTATTAAGGGACGGCGTCACCATTGTCATTAAAATTTCTCCCTTGACACTCTAATTGATTTAACCTATATTTAAACT
>Ga0209317_1002344_pt1 | contig 13917 bp, 10 predicted proteins | sample RifGroB2_FD_183994 | JGI IMG/M metagenome (GOLD analysis project Ga0209317, IMG submission 183994) | Soil microbial communities from Rifle, Colorado, USA - Groundwater B2 (SPAdes) (version 2) | ecosystem: Environmental > Terrestrial > Soil > Unclassified | place: Rifle, Colorado | collected... | reverse complement strand
TTAAATATTCAGGGAAATACGGTTATATCCTCACAGAGATAACCAAGGCGCAGCGGGATATTCTCAAAGCCTTGGACATCCTACTCCCTGGCAATGCCTCGTCATAATTTTTTTGGGAAATTAGGTAGTAAGCGCTACTGGGAAAAATGGGATCGGGTAAGCGAAATCGATCTGCGCGAGATTGCCCGTAAGTTTTTCGAGCGAATCTGGCAGGTCGAGGCGCCGTCTGCCGATTGCCTGCTCTTCGACACCACCAATTATTATACCTACATAGCCAGCCAAACCGACTCGGATCTTGCCCAGCGGGGCAAGAACAAGGCAGGCAAGCATCATCTGCGCCAAATCGGTCTGGGGCTGCTGGTCGCCCGGGATTCACGGTTGCCGTTATATTACAGCGTCTATCCCGGTAATCTCCATGACAGCAAGCATTTCGCAGCGGTGATGGATGAAATGTTCGGCATGGTCTGCGGCCTGAACAAGACCAAAGAGCGACTCACCGTGGTCATCGACAAGGGCATGAACGCCGATGACAATTATGCCTGGATTGACGAACATTCCCGGATTCATTTCATCACCACCTATTCGACCTACTTTGCCCAGGACCTGGCGGCAACCCCGCTGGATCGCTTTGAACCAGCCGAAACAGCAGAGAATCGCCAGTATATCGAGGAAGGTCGAGAGGATGAGTGTCTGCTCGCCTACCGGACCAAGGGCGAGTATTGGGGCAAAGAGCGAACCGTGATTGTTACCCATACTCCAGCCTCTGCCCGCAAGCAGGCCTACACCTTTGCCGAGAAACTTGAGGCCATGCGCCAGGAGCTGTTGGACATGCGGGCCAAGGTACGAGATAAGGCCCCACACTGGCGGAATGAGGAAGCGGTGCGAGAACGGTATATTCGTTTTTGCGAGCAACTCCATATGGTGCCGCAATTATACGAACTGGAATTCACGCAATCCCCTGATGGCCTGGCAATGTCCTTTCGTAAAAATGTTTATCTGGTCAGCCGGAAACAGGCGATGTTCGGGAAAAACATAATTATTACCGACAATACGGATTGGCTGACGAGCGATATTATCGAGGCAAATCTTGCCCGCTGGCAAGTTGAGGACCGGTTTCGTCTCAGCAAGGACGACGATCTGGTGGGCACGAGCCCGATCCGGCACTGGACGGACAGCAAGATCAGGTGCCATCTGTTCACCTGTGTGGTGGCTATGACCTATTTGCGACGAATCGAGTTGAAGATGGCCGCTGCCGGACGAACACGTTCGATCGAGGAGGTCATGGACGACATGCGGCATCTGCACCATGTCCTGAGTGCAAGAAAAGGGAGCCGGACGCCTGAGCGCAGATTGGAAACGCCGAGTAAGACCCAGAGCGAAGTCCTATCGGCCTTTGGTTACCACGTTGACAAGAGTGGGGTCTTACAGGGCCCCGCCGGATAAACCCTTATTCTACAAGGGCTCGGGGCCCGCCGCGTCGTTTATCTCCGAAACTCCTGTTTGTCTGGTTGTCGACCGGATGATCCACCACTCAATTATTATCAATATCCAGAGACCGTCCTGGCATCTCCACGAATCCCGACTGCTCAACGCTGCCTAATAAACCCTCCTCGACCGACCAAAAAAGCGGCAACTTCGCATGGGTCCGGCTTGTTGCGCTAAATGGGTTTTTATTCGGTGGTGATGCAAACAAAAAGGTTGTGCAGTGCAGAAATAGAAAAGCCCATCTTTCACCTCCTATGTCGCCGATGATTGGCCAAGGGGGTGAAGGATAGGCTCCCGTTTTAAAAAAACAGTATTTTATTTAACTATTTCAACTACTTGGTGGAGGCGGCGGGAGTCGAACCCGCGTCCGAAAATGCTCCCCTCCCGTATCTACATGCTTAGTTCCGTACTTTGGTGTCGCGCCGGGAACTCAGTCGGAACATAGATTTCCCGGAACCAGACTGTTGAGTCTCGTCAGCTGAAGGACAGTCGGCCTTCAGACAACCAGCCCGTTGAGTCGACGCCCCAAATCCGGTTTTACGGGCGAAAACCGGCGGGACGGCAGTATGACGGGTATTAAGCCGCTACTGCGTAGTTATAATCGTCTGCGATTATATTTAAGTTCTATGTTTTTACGAGCGCATAGAAGCTCGGCATGCAACAGTGAGCTTACACATCCCCGTCGAATCCGTTTCGCCCCCTTATTTCAATTCGACTTTTTATTCTTTGTTATGCCGCATCTCTCTCTGGATTTCGCGATTGCTCTGCTGTTCCTTGAGAGTAGCCCTCTTATCGTACTCGCGCTTGCCGCGGGCAAGGCCCAGTTCTACCTTCGCCTTGCCGTTCTCTTTAAAGTATATCTTCAAGGGGATCAGGGCAAGGCCTTTCTCCTTAATCTTACCGATAAGCTTCTTTATTTCCCGCTGATGGAGCAGGAGTTTGCGGACCCTGAGCGGCTCGTTCGGATTGTGTGTTGCGAAGCTGTAAAGCGAGATATGGACGTTGTACATCATCGCTTCGCCGCGATCGATCTTCACATAGCCGTCCCGCAGATTTGCCTTGCCGGCGCGAAGCGACTTGACCTCCGGCCCGGACAGCACCATGCCCGCCTCGTAGGTGGCATCGATATGGTAGTCGTGTAAGGCTTTCTTATTCTTTGCTACGATCTTTATGCCCATTCTCCCGTTCTTCCTTCCGCTCCCGTGCCATCCGTTACACCGAGGTTGCCCGAAGCGCCTCCTCATAGGTTGTTATCCCGCGCCTGACCTTGCTCCACGCGTCCTCGCGTAAGGTAGTCATTCCTTCGCGGATTGCAACCTGCCGCATCTCAAGCGTATGCGTATCCATGGCCGCCATCTTCTTCAGCTGGGAAGACATCGGAAATAATTCAAAAATTCCGCATCTGCCCTTATACCCGGTGCCCCGGCACTCCCGGCAGCCTTTGCCCCGGCGAAGGGTGATGTTGCCGGTTTCGGCCAGGGGAAAACCTAGTTTCAGCAGTTCCTCACCCTTCATGGAAAACTCCTCGGCGCAGGTGGGACAGATCATCTTGACCAGCCGCTGGGCCATGCAGCCGAGCAGGGTCGAGGCGATCATGAAGGGTTGCAGGCCGAGGTCGCGGAGCCGCGAAATCGAGGAGACCGCATCGTTGGTATGCAGGGTCGAGAAAACCAGATGGCCGGTCATCGCCGCCTGGACCGCATGGGCCGCCGTTTCGCGGTCGCGGATCTCGCCGATCATGATGATGTCGGGGTCCTGGCGCAGGATGTTGCGGAGGATATTGGAAAAGGTGATGTCAATCAGCGGCTGCACCGAGATCTGGTTGAACTCCTCATGGACCATCTCCACCGGATCTTCCACCGTGACGATATTTTTCTCCGGCGTAGCAATCTCCTTCAGGGTCGAATAGAGCGTAGTGGATTTGCCGCTGCCGGTCGGCCCGGTCACCAGGATAATGCCATGGGGTGCGCTGATGAAGGAGTTGTAGACGTCCAGATCGCGCTTTGAGAAACCGAGGCTGTCGATCTGCTGGAAGATCATGGCCGAATCGAGAATCCGCATTACCACCTTCTCGCCGAAGGCCACCGGCACGGTCGACACCCTGATTTCGACATCCTTGCCGCTCTTTTCGCCGATCTTGATTCGGCCGTCCTGGGGCCGCCTTTTTTCGGCGATGTCGAGGCGGGCGAGGAACTTGATCCGGGCTGCAATGGCGGCATGAACGGCCTTGGGCAGGTTGTAGATGGTATGCAGCGAGCCGTCGATCCGGAAGCGGACCACGCAGGCACTGCGTTTCGGCTCGATATGGATGTCGCTTGCCCGCTGTTCCAGGGCATAGTGGAAGATATGATTGACGGCGGACTTGATATGCTGGTCGGAAGAAGTGATTTCCTTTGCCGAAGAAATCTTCACATACCGCTCGAGGTTGCCGATATCGACCGAGCTGGAGCCGCCCGGGACGATGCCGAACTGATCTTCCGCCGCGCTGATCGACCGCTGAAAACCGAAAAATTCGGCGATGATCCGCTTAATGTCCGATTTTGTGGCGATATACGGCTTGATCCTGACCTGGTTGGCCTGCTCGATATCCTCCAGCACCCCGTGACAGTCGGGATGGTAGACGGCCATCGCCAGCAGACCATCCTCCATCTTGAAGGGTAACAGCAGCTGGCGGATAGCAAAGTTGCGCGGAATGGTCTTGGTGACTACCTCCATTTCCAGTTCGAGCGGATCGAGCTTGACGAAAGGGAGCTTGTGTTCTTTGGCCACCGTCTGCATGATGAGTTCTTCGTCGATTAGCGCCCCTTCCCCCCCGGCCAGCTTAAGGTTGAAGGAGGTGAGGATCTCCACCATGTCCGGATAATCCTTGTCCGTCACCCCTTCCTTGCCGGCCTGCCGCAGGAGTTTTTGCCGCTGCTTGCCTTTTTCCAGGGTCACAAACTCGCGCTGTTTGGGGGTCAGCACCCGGCGGGCGACCAGCAGGTCGAAGAGGGCGTCGCTATTGAGAAAATTCATAAAAATACCTTTATGGGAGAATTGCGGTTACCACCCTATTCTCCCCGTAATACAGGTATCTTGCAAGAGGAATCAGAGAATTACCGGATTACTTGGTGATGAGTGAGCGGAGGGTCGAAAGATTTTCCCGGTCCTCGGACAGATCCTTGCCTTTCGGGGTCTCGATGGCCATGGGCAGACCGGCAAAACGGCGGTCGTTCAAGAGGTTGGCAAAACCTGCGAGGCCGATGGCGCCCTTGCCGATATGCTCGTGCCGGTCGACCCGGCTGTCGAGCCCCTTCTTTGAATCGTTGAGGTGCATGAAGCGCACGGCGGCAAGGCCCACAGTACCTTCAAGGGCGGCAATCGTCGCCTCGTAGCCTTCCGCAGTCCGCAGTTCGTACCCGGCAGCAAAGAGATGGCAGGTGTCGAGACAGATACCCAGCAATTGGTGGTTTCCGGAGTTATTCAGGATATATGCGAGTTCCCCGAAGCTGCGCCCGAGTCCGGTACCTTGCCCGGAAGTCGTCTCCAGCAGGACCTGCACCTCGGCGCCGCTTTCGCTGAGCGCACGGTCAAGACCTGCGATAAACCGGGTGAGTCCTGCCTCCACGCCTTCGCCGCAATGCGCTCCGGGATGCAGCACGACGTACGGTATGCCGAGCGCCCGGCAACGCCGCAGCTCCAGGATGAGGTTGGTTATGGATTTCTCCCACAGCTCCTCCTGGTAGGAAGCAAGGTTGACGAGGTAGGAGGCGTGGCAAGCCGCCGCTCTCTTCGTGAGCCGCCCGGAAAAGATCAATCTCCTGCCCCGTCAACTCCGCCGGACGCCACTGCCGCTGATTACGGGTAAAAACCTGCAGGACCTCGCCCCCCACCTGCCTGATGCGATCAAAGGCCAGATGCAGCCCGCCGGCCACCGACTCATGCGCACCCAGGAGTGCCATCAGCGTCCGTTCTCACTCATCATAATTTTTTCCGGGCTCGCGCAGCGATTCTTGATAACTTTGGCTGAGAAACCTGGCGATCTGCGCCTGATAGAATCGTCTTTGCGAAAGATCCAGCATCGCCGCCTGACTCTCCGTCCGTACCGCTTCTTCCACCATGCCGTTGGCCCAATAAGCGGTGGCCAGGGTATCGAGGACATGGCCTTTCGGCTGCAGAGCGGCGGCCGTCCGTGCAAGAGTCAAAGCCCGCAGCGGCTCGCGGAGACGGTGATTCTCGCTGGTTAGAAGCAGCCAGGCGAGATTGTTCATGATTTCCGGATTGGTCGGTTCCAGGCTGAAGGCCTTTTCATAGGCGGCCAGAGCCTTTTCCTCCATCTTCCGAGTGAGCATGAGATCGCCGATGAGACGCTGCCAGATGGCCCGGTCCGGCTCATGTTTCACCTTCTCCATGAGGGCCGCTTCGGCAAAATTTTCCTGATACTGTTCGGCGAGCTGGTCCGTGGGAATCTGCCGCACCAGGACGGTGGCGAGCAGGATGACAGTGAGATAGGCAACCAGGCTGTAACGCACTTTATGGTTGTGCCGCCGGATCAGGCGTGGTTCCTGTTCTGCCTCCTGCAGACAGTCGATCCGCTCGCCGATGCCGAAATGGTGCCAGTTGCGCTCCTCCTTGTTATTGCCGCTCAGTATTGCGATCTTTTCAAAGGCCGAAACCAACGCCCGGCTGCTGCCGATTGCCGCCAGGCTGAAAAGATCGGCCTGCCTCTCGAAATTTCGGATGAAGTACCCGAAGATAAAACGAAAATAGATCAACATGAAGAGCAGCAGAGGCACAGTGACAACCACGGTCAACATGGCATCCACCGAGGTGCCGCTTGCCAGCACCAGCCTGTTGACGAAATCAAGCGACAATAGCAGGTAAATCATGGGTTCCGCCAGGACGCCGGCCAGGAGGCTGAAACCGGCAATAATGCAGATATAGAGAATCAGGTGGTACTTCTTTACATGGCCTATTTCATGGGCAATGACCGCCTCAAGCTCTTCCTGGGACATGGTTTCGATGAGCGCCGGGGTGAGCAGGATGTAGCGGAGGCCAGGGATAACTCCCATCACCGCGGCAGTCATCATCCGTCCCTCGAACAGCGGCCAAAGATAAAAGTCGGCGGTAAAATTTTGCGTCTCGCAGAAGGCATCGAGGCGGCTTTTCAGATAGCCGTCCGGCAGCTTTTTGCAGGCCCACAGCCGGCGGACCAGCGGTGGAAAAAAGAGCACGACGAACAACAGAAAGATCACAAAAAAGAGCAGATCGCCCCATTCGGCCGCGACAATCTTCTGCAGCGCGGGGAAAGGCAGCAACGCGACGAGATCGTAGAGCAGCGAGAGGACAATCCAGGGGAGAACGATGGGCAGATTGGTCTTGAGGTTGTGTAACAGGAAGGAGGCAGTGCCTTGGCTGCGGTTAAAGATCTGCTCATAATTCTTTTTGCCCGCCCGCCACATTATTGACAGGTACAGGACAAAAAGCAGCAGCCCCGCAAAATTCACCAATGCGGGCATGGTATTGCCGAGGGATAAGAACGAGAGGTAGTATTTCGGGTCGCAGACGTAGATCGTGACTCCGAAGAAAAGCAACGCCAGAATCGACAACTGCTTTTCAGTGCGAAAATATCCGGCTGTCCGGGAAGCCTGCGGCCGGGCAAATAGCCGCACGGCGATCCTGTTGTACAACACGAACAGCAGCGCAAGGAGGGCAAGTGCCTGCCAACCCGGCAACAAAGGGTATTCCGGAATGCCTTCGACACTGAAGAGGAAGATGGCAACCAGAAAGAGAAGGAGATTTGTGTACATCAAGATGAGTCACCTTTACGAAAAGATGCGGCCTAACTGCCGAGATATTTTGTATGAGAATAGGTATATTTTGTCATTTCGCAATGGAATTGTCGAGATCGGACTGATCGCAACACCTGCCGAATCCGCAGGTGTTGCTCATTTGTTTATTTTTTTCATTGACTTTTCCCACCAGATCATTTTACATAACTTGTTTTATCGTCAGACAACGGCGGGCGCATAGCTCAGCTGGTAGAGCCATCGGCTCATAACCGATCGGTCGTAGGTTCGAATCCTACTGCGCCCACCACAAATACCGCAGCAGCTTCTGACCAGAAACAACGGATTCCTTGAAAAAGCTACTCTTTTACCAACAAAAAGGGGAAAGCATAACATCCCCCTGGAAAATAAACTTCGATTCGGGCAAGAACCTGAACCGGAGAGACCAAGCAAAAGGTACACTCCCCATGGAGTGTACCTTTTTTGTTTTCCCGCCCTCCCCATCCCGGTTTCGCTATGACGGCAAGAGTTAAGGACATTCTTGACAGCCTCAATATCGTGGCGCCGTTCCACCTGGCCGAACCCTGGGACAATGTCGGTCTTCTACTCGGCAATCCGGATCAGGAAGTTACCGCCGTCCTGGTTGGACTCGACCCCACCTGCGCCCTGGTGGACGAAGCGGTTGCCCTGGGCGTGAACACCATCGTCACCCATCATCCGGTTATCTTCAAGCCGCTCCCGGCAATCGATACTTCAGCTCCCTACGGAATATTGCTGGAAAAGGCCCTGAGCAACCGGATCGCCATCATCGGCTGCCACACCAACTACGACAATACGGCAGATGGCGTCAGCACCGTCCTGGCCCGGCAGCTTGGCCTGGAAAATCTTTCGCCGGTCGTGCCGGCCGGGGCAGACGACGTCGGCCTGGGCCGGATCGGCACTTTTGCCGCACCGCTCTCCGCCGCCGATTTCCTCGCGAGAGTGCTCGAGGTCCTCTGTCTTGAGAGCGTGCAGATGGCCGGCAGACTGCCGGACAAGATCACCAGGGTGGCGGTGTGCGGAGGCAGCGGCTCCGAGTTTGCCGAACAGGCCCGCCGCTCCGGTGCCGAAGTCTACCTTTCGGCGGAAATCAAGCACAACGTCGCCGTCTGGGCCGGAGAAACCGGCTTTTGTATTATCGACGGCACCCATTATGCCACGGAAAAACCGGCGGTAGGCGCCCTTGTTGCCCAACTTGAGCAAATCAATTTAAAAGAAAACTGGAACTTAAGGATAATGCAAACGAAGACGGAGCGACATCCCTTCGTTGCTGTACAGAACACCACAAGTAAGGTCATATCATCATAGAGGAGAACCACCTTGAACGAACTTTTAGACCAACTCGTCTCACTTCAGGCCATCGATCTGGAGATCGATCAGATAGAAAATGCCATAAAAGCCGAACAGGACGGACTTGACCAACGCATTTCCGCCCTGGCCAAAAGGGAGGCTCTTATAGGCGAACTGCAGGAGCAGATCAGCACCCACCAGAAGGAAAGTCGCACTCTCGAAGGTGAAATGGCCGACAAGATGGATCACGTCCGGGACCGCCAGTCAAAGATGATGCAGGTTCAGACCGGCCGCGAGCAAACTGCCCTGCTCAAGGAAATCGAGGACGCGAAAAAGAACGCCAAAGAAAATGAAGAAAAGATCATGGCCATCATGCTGGACATCGAGAAGCTGACGGCCCAGATCACCGAGGAAAAAAACCTCCTGAAAGGCGAAAAGGAACTTGTTGCCGAAGAGACCGAAAAGGTCCGTGCCAACATCGAGGCCATCACCAAGGGAAAACGGGAAAAGGATCTGCAGCGCAATGAGCAGGCCACCAAGATCAAGGCAGGCACCCTCCGCAAGTACAACACGCTACGCGAGCGTCGCAACGGCAAGGCTGTGGTCAACGTGGTCGATGGCGTCTGCCAGGGTTGTTTTATGGCCATCCCGCCCCAGCTGTACAACCAGTTGCTGAGGGGCGACCAGCTCCTCGAATGCCCCACCTGTCAGCGGATGATCCATTATATACGTCCGACCGACGAGAAGAACTGACCCGCTGAAAGGAAGGCAGGAGCTGGCCCGGGCTCGCCATTTTTTCCTTTCTTCCTTTGCGGTTTAGGACTAGAGTATTCATCGGAGCGGGCGCATGATCGCTCCGGTTTTTTTGCCGGAGAGGAAAGTCCGAACTCTACAGGGCAGGGTGGTTCGTAACGCGAACGCCGGGCGACCGGGGGAAAGTGCCACAGAAAACAAACCGCCTGATTCTCATCAGGTAAGGGTGAAACGGCGAGGTAAGAGCTCACCGCTTTCATGGCGACATGAAAGGCACGGCAAACCCCACCCAGAGCAAGACCAAATAGGGAGATGTTTGAGGGCGGCCCGTCCGAGATCTCCGGGTAGGTTGCAAGAGGTGTTGAGCGATCAACATCCCAGTCAAATGATCATGGCCCCTTAGGGGGTACAGAATTCGGCTTATAACCCGCTCCGTTTTTTTAAAGCACCAAGAAGACATGCCACCGATGGTGCAACCGGTGGCCCGGCATCCTGCAAATCCACCGTTTTCACCTTTCCTTACATGGCACCTTCAGTCGCCGTCATCATTCCCGCTGCCGGCTTCGGTACCCGGATGAACCTCGATCATCCGAAACAATACCACCTGCTGGCCGGCATGCCGATGCTCGTCCGGACCGTCAAAGCCTTTATTGGGACCGATGCCGTTCCCATCGATGGTATTGTGGTGGCTGTTCCCGAAGACCGCATCGAGCAGACGAAGATGCTGTTCAACCAGTATGGCCTACGCTCTTACAAACTAAATGTTATTGCCGGTGGTCGCAGGCGCCAGGATTCTGTCAGGGCCGGTCTTGCCGCCCTTGATCCGGGCACCGATATCGTTCTGGTTCATGATGGGGCACGGCCGCTGGTCACTCCCGAAATCATCGCCAGGTGTTACGCCGCCGTCCTGCAGGACGGCGCGGCAATCGTGGCCATCCCGGTGAAGGATACCCTGAAAAAGGCCGGCGGCGACGGTCGAGTGGCCGCAACCGTCGACCGGGGAGCCCTCTGGCAGGCCCAGACGCCGCAGGGTGCAAGAAAGGAACTGCTGGAACGGGCCTATCTTGTCAACGGCGAGGCGGATGTTACCGACGAATCGTCTCTGCTGGAAACGGCGGGAATTCCGGTGACAATCATCGAAGGATCCGAAACCAATATGAAAATTACCCATCCCGAGGATCTTGCCCTCGCCGAAAACATCATCCGGCAAAAGAGCGTGCCGAACATCCGGATCGGCCACGGCTACGACGCCCATCGCTTTGCCGACAATAGAAAACTGGTGCTGGGCGGAGTCACCATCCCCCATAACCAGGGGCTAGCCGGCCATTCCGATGCCGACGTCCTGACCCACGCCCTTTGCGACGCCCTGCTCGGAGCGCTGGGTGCAGGGGATATCGGCAAGCACTTCCCCGACACCGATAAAAAATTTGCCGGGATCTATTCGATCGACCTGTTGGCAGAGGTTGTCGGCTTTGCCGCGGCGGGAGGCTTCACGCTCGCCAACGCCGACATCACCGTGGTGTGTCAAGCCCCCCGACTGGCTCCTTATCTCACCGAAATGAAAGCGATTCTCGGCAGCACCTGCAAAGTTGCCCCCGAGGTCATCAATATCAAAGCAACCACTACCGAAGGAATGGGGTTTACCGGCAGGAAGGAAGGCATCGGCTGCCATGCCGTCGTTCTCCTTCAGGCACGATAGAACCAAGGACCACTCATGACCGTACAGATCAACCGCGAGCGCCTCGCCGCGACCTTTACCGAACTCTGTGAAATCAGCAGCCCATCCCGCAAGGAAGGGGCGATTGCCGCGCATCTGAAAAAGTCCTTTGCTGCTCTCGGGGCCGATTCCGTCTACGAAGACGATTCGGCCAGCCGAACCGGCTCGGAATCGGGCAATCTGATTGTCCGCTTTGCCGGCAACCAGCCGGAACGTGAAGGTTTGTTCTTTTCCTGCCATATGGACACGGTAGAACCGGGCATGGGCGTGAGAGTCGTCAGGACCGACGACATTTTTACCAGTGCGGGCGAGACTGTGCTTGGCGGGGACGACAAGACCGGCATCGCCGCAGTTCTCGAACTGCTCGCCCTGCTGAAGGAAAACCGCATCCCCCATCCGAAGATTGAGGTGGTCGTCACCACCTGCGAGGAGATCGGCCTCCTCGGCGCCAAGCATCTCGATTATAAAAAGCTCGAGACACCCTACGGCTACGCCCTGGATTCCACCGGCATCAATCATGTGGTGATCGGCGCCCCGGCCGCCAACAAGATCATGATCGAGCTGAAGGGGGTCGCCGCCCACGCCGGGCTCTGTCCCGAGGCGGGAATCAACGCGTTAGCCCTGACCGTTCAAGCCCTCGCCGACATCCGGCTGGGCCGGTTGGATGACGAATCGACCTGCAACTTCGGCATTATAGAAGGCGGCGTGGCCACCAATATCGTCCCGGGAAAAGTCACCCTGAGAGGCGAAGTGCGCAGCCATTCGCAAGAAAAACTCAGCCGCTACACCGAGGAAATATTTGCCGCCTTCCAGAGCACGGTCGACAACTGGCAGGGGGGACCGGCGACCGGCGACGGCCGTCCTTCGCTTGCGATCACCATTGTCGACGACTACCCGCCGCTCTCGCTCGCCGAAGATACCCCAGTTATCAAAAGGGTGCAAAAGGCCTCTGCCGCCTCCGGCAAGAATCTGCGCTACATCGTCGCCGGCGGCGGCAGCGACGCCAATATTTTCAACGGCTTGGGCCTGCCGACGGCAATCATTGCCACCGGGATGAGCAAGGTGCATACCGTTGAGGAGCGGCTTGACCTGAACGATCTTGTCAACCTGACTGAATTGCTCTACGCCCTGACCCTGGCCTGAGATTCTCCAGGGGAGAGAAGGACCAGTTTTACCCCTTTCGATCTTTCTTGTTGAATTTGGGCAATACTTATTATAGATTCCCAGTCTTGGGTCACCCAAGAAAGGCACAGAGATTCTCTCTTTGTGCCTTTACCTGTTTTTGCCTTGCGCGGATTTCGCCAGAAATCCTGGATGTTCTTTTTCTCGGGAACTGTTCGGTTCAAAACAGGTACAAAAGATAGAAATATTTACGATATGGTTCACCTGACAGAACAAGGACACCCCAAGATGTTACCAGACAGCAGCAGGAAATCCTCGGACGGACGCCCCACCCACGAATGCGGGGTGTGCGGCATTTACAATCATCACGATTCCGCCAAACTCACCTATTTCGGCCTTTACGCCTTGCAGCATCGCGGTCAGGAAAGTGCCGGGATCGTCGTCTCGGACGGCACCACGGTGAAGATGCACAAGAGCATGGGTCTCGTGCCCGAGGTTTTTTCCGAGTCTATCCTGCAGAGCCTGCAGGGCCACCTGTCGATCGGCCATGTCCGCTACTCCACCACCGGGGCATCCAATATTACCAACGCCCAGCCGCTGCTGGTCACCCACAAGGGGATGACCCTGGCTGTCGCCCACAACGGCAATCTGGTCAATTCGATCGCCTTGCGCACCAGACTGGAAGAGCAGGGTTCGATTTTTCAGACCACCATGGACAGCGAAGTGGTCCTCCACCTCATGGCCCGAGCCACTCATCTCGGCCTGGAAAAAGCCCTCTCCGAGACCTTCACCGCCCTGCGAGGGGCTTACTCGCTCCTGTTGATGACCCAGGATGCCATGATTGCCGTCCGCGACCCGGATGGGTTTCGGCCCCTCTGTCTCGGCAAGCTGAAGAATGGCGAGGACGGCTGGGTGGTGGCCTCCGAAACCTGCGCCCTCGATCTCATCGAGGCGGATTACGTACGGGATATCGAACCGGGCGAAGTCCTCATTTTCAAGGACGGCGGGATGACCTCGATCTTTCCCTGGCCCAAGCAGAACAGCCATTTCTGTATCTTCGAGCAAGTCTATTTCGCTCGCCCCGATTCGGAAATCTTCGGCATCAATGTCTATCAGGCAAGAAAAAGGATGGGGGAGATCCTGGCAAAGGAAGCGAAAATCGATGCCGATTTCGTCATGCCCTTCCCCGACTCCGGCAATTATGCGGCGCTCGGCTACTCGCAGGCCTCGGGCATTCCCTTGGAAATGGGCGTCATCCGCAACCATTATGTCGGCCGGACCTTTATTCAGCCGACCCAGTCGATGCGCGATTTCAACGTCAAGGTCAAACTCAATCCGGTGCGGTCCTTCCTGAAGGGGAAGCGGGTGATTATTGTCGAGGATTCGATCATCAGGGGAACAACAGGGAAAAGTCGGGTGCGGGCCCTGCGGGAAGCCGGGGCGAAAGAGGTGCATATGGTGGTCAGCTGCCCGCCGACCCGCCATGCCTGCTACTATGGGATCGATTTCCCCTCGGCCGGCCAGCTCATCGCCAACAAGAAGACTGTCGCGGAAATCGCCGAATATCTCGGTCTCGATTCCCTTCACTATCTGAGCCTGGAGGGCTTGGTGCAGGCCACCGGCATGACTGCCGACAATTTCTGCCTGGCCTGCTTCGATGGCAAGTATCCGATTGCGCCGGATCTGTCATTCCACAAGAATGCCCTCGGCTGAACCGGATTGCTTCGGGTGAAATATATTTCG
>Ga0209317_1002343_pt1 | contig 13926 bp, 10 predicted proteins | sample RifGroB2_FD_183994 | JGI IMG/M metagenome (GOLD analysis project Ga0209317, IMG submission 183994) | Soil microbial communities from Rifle, Colorado, USA - Groundwater B2 (SPAdes) (version 2) | ecosystem: Environmental > Terrestrial > Soil > Unclassified | place: Rifle, Colorado | collected... | reverse complement strand
CTGTTTAGGCGTCATGCTCCCCTCCCTGCTATCGGATCAGGGTTGGGAGGATACTCGTAAGTTTATCGTAAGTCAAGAGGGGCGGTTTGCCTGGAATCGACGACGACAACGACGGACGACGACAACTGGAAGAAACACGATGGGGTGAGATTTTACAAAAATATATGAGACTACTAAAAATGGAGTCGGTGGGATACACAGAATTTAGATGCGAATGCGATTTCGTGAAGAAAGGGGTTAATTAGAAAAATGGTAAGCGGGAATTTCCTCATGAAGGTGTGGCACTCCTAGCATAGCAAATGGTGACCAAAGTGTCGATAACTGCGGAAGGACGTGGGGCTGCTTAGCCAGGATCTCCTGAAGTTCTTGAGTCTTGGTCCCACTAGCCCACTCAAAAACTTCTGGTGACTATAGAGATTTATAATGTTATATGTGCCTTGTTTTTTAAACGCAGAATAATCAGATTGTCTGAAAGATAAGGAGGATACAATGATTAAAATTACAGGGCTTGACTCACTTCAGCAGAAACTGACAGACCTTGAGCAAAAAGCAAAGGACCTAGATGGCAAGCATAACCTCCCACTATCAGAGCTCCTTACAGACGATTTTATTTCCGGCCATACCAAATTTACCACCCTCAGCGTTATGTTGGAAGAAAGTGGATTCAAGGTTGACACGCCTGAAGATTTCGCTGCAATCCCAGTCGAAGAAAGGGACCGTTATATAAATGTTGTTTCGGATTGTGAAAATTGGCAGGAGATGCTGGGCGAAGCGTCTAAAGAATGGAGTATTACAAAACTCGGGCTGCGGTAATTTGATATAACTCACCTAAGGAGGTTTACATGCACAAGGTCACGTATTTCCCTCTCGGTAATGCAGATACATGTCGTATTGACTTGGATAATGGAAAAAAAATTCTTTTCGACTACGCCAACGTGAGGGACAATAATGATCAGTACGACCTCCGGATCGATTTGGAAAAGGCTTTGAAAGATGATCTTGTCTCAGTGAAAAAGGATAATTTTGATGTTGTGGCCTTCACGCACGCTCATGATGACCATATCAGAGGGTTTTCTAGTTTTTTTCATCTGGATCATGCCGATAAGTACCAAGGTGAAGGAAGGATAAAGATCACCGAACTTTGGGTTCCTGCCGCGGTCGTCATGGAGGAAGGCCCAGAAGATGAGGCTAGAATCCTCCGGGCTGAAGCACGTCATCGTTTGCGCGAAGGGAAAGGCGTTAGAGTTTTTTCCCGGCCAGATCGCATGCGGGCTTGGCTGGAGTCTCACGACATCAAACTTGAGGATAGAAAACAGTTGATTACCGATGCTGGTCAGCTGGTGCCAGGTTTTTCTAGAGCCCTAGATGGAGTGGAGTTCTTTGTCCATTCTCCGTTTGCTGAGCACGTCGATGACCGGTTGGAAGACAAAAATGAATCGTCGTTAATATTACATGCGACATTTGATGTTGCAGGAGATGAAACAAAACTTTTTATCGTAGGTGATACCACTCATGAAATTCTCACAGATATCGTTAAAATCACGAAAGCTCACAAACGTGAAGACAGGCTGGCATGGGATATCTACGACGTTCCCCACCACTGCAGCTATCTGGCTCTTAATTCAGAAAAAGGTAAGGATAAGACCGAACCTGTGCCTGAAGTAGAGTGGCTGCTGTCCCAAGGTTCTAGCAAAGGTATTATTGTAGCCTCATCAAAACCAATCCCATATGATGACTCCGACGGGCAACCTCCCCATCGACAGGCAGCTAATTGTTATAAGGATGTGAGAACCTCAATTTCCGGGTTTTTCAAAGTGACAATGGAGCACCCGGAGAAGAGTAAGCCGAAACCTTTGGAAATCACAATCGATAAATGGGGGGCAACATTGAAATTGGTGACATCGGCGGGAGGTGCCGCGGCAATAGCTGTTCAAGCACCTAGGGCAGGCCGTTGATGGCAGCTTTCATTTCTGTTATTGGGAAGGTCATCACAGCAGAAGATTTAGTGCTTCCAAAGGCAGCAGACGCTATTACTCTCATAAATAAGCTGCCTTTTTATTCTCTTGTTGAGATCAGAAGAATTGCAAACGGAACTGAAATAATCATATTTGATACTGAGGTTGAGGTAGGGCAACGAACCGTTCATGATATTCGCTCCAAAGAGCGAATAGCGGTAGGGTTTATTCCCGAAGATAACGTTTTCCCAGAGGTCCTCGCGTTACGAGAAGATTTCCCTAAGGTCCCCCATGTGAATTTGCGGCCTGCTGAAAAGCCGAGGAGTGGGAAGAAAAATATTCTGAAGTAAGGTTGCGCTGGACAACGTTGGGGTTACTAGAGCGAATTAGGCACTGGCTATCGGCCACAGCAAAAGGTGAACTTCACGCATATGACCAACCACTGGAACCCTTTATTACATCCACTTATTCCCTCATTATTCCTCATGACCTGAACGAGAATGTCGACGGGCGGTCAAATCTTCTTGTTGTCCGTAAAACTGAATGTGGAGACAAAACAACCCTCATAGCTAGCCGACTCGAAGTGACAAATCTTCAGAAGGGGGAAGCACCATACGTTGCGGTTGTATTTGAAACGTCCCCGGTTGTCCATGGAGTCATAAATCACAGCCCCGCATCCCTTCTAGACCTGCATCAGTTGTTAGGGGATTCCGGAGCAGATTTACTCCAGTTTCTGCGGATGAAACTTCCTGAACTTAAAGAAGACCGCGATTGGGAATTTTTAAAAGCGCAACTAGTGCTGGTAATCTCTGTGCCGAAAAAACGAGAGATTGAATCGAAACCTGAAACTTCAGAATTGCTTGCGTTTCTCATACCTTATTCTGTGGAAGAAATAGGCGAGGAGATAGGCATCTGGTGCAAGTTCAACAATGCCTTGGCTTCGATGGCACTTTCACCAGACTTAGCAAAGGACGGGTCCAACATTGCAGTTATCCCAGTAAATCCTGTAAAGACCCTGTCTCGGGAATCTGCTCTCTCGTTTTGCGGAATTGAGCCTCCGGTGAAACAGCAGTATGTAGTCGTTGGCGTGGGGGCTCTAGGATCTCAGTTCTTGATGCACCTTGTACGAATGGGGGTCGGAAAGTGGGTCACAGTTGATGACGATTTTTTGCTACCCCATAACATCTGCCGCCATGCGCTGGACAGCAGTTTTATCGGAACTTCAAAGGCTGAGGCTGTAGCAATGTTAGCTAATTCATGCCTAGACGAGACAGCCTTCGTGCAAGCTATTGTTGCAGACGTCTTGGCTCCAGGAGTTAAGTCGGAGATGTTGAAAACGTCGTTCTCAATGGCGGATGTAATTGTTGATGCTTCGACATCTATTCCAGTTGCGAGACATTTAGCTCGCGATGTTTCCTCGGAAGCACGAAGAATATCTATCTTCCTTAGCCCTACAGGGATGGACTCCGTAATTCTGGCAGAAGATGGTGCCAGGGAAATACAGATTGACTTTCTTGAGATGCAGTATTACAGAGCACTTCTTCATGCACCTGAACTAAGCGATCATCTTCAGGTACGGGAAAAACGTGTGAGATATGCACGTACGTGCAGAGATGTAAGTTTTGTCCTGTCACAAGAGGCGGTTGGGCTACACAGTAGCCTGTGTGCGCGAGGATTCCGACAAGCACTATCTTCAGAAAAAGCCACTATTGGCATCTGGCGAAGCAATGAGGCTGGGTCCGTAAATTACTACAATTTTGAGACGGCACCAGTTTACAAAGCTACTTTTGGTGATTGGACTTTATATTATGACGAATTCATTGTTAATAAAATCTATGAGGCACGAGCTGCCCGACTGCCTAACGAAACTGGAGGAATCCTCTTGGGATCTTTTGACCTACAAAGAAAGGTGGTATACGCTGTTGACACAATATTATCCCCGCCTGACAGTAAAGAATGGCCAACGACATATATACGAGGATGCACTGGACTTGTGGCAGAGGTAGAAATGGTCAAGAAGACAACCATGTCGATGCTTGATTATGTGGGTGAGTGGCATGCCCATCCGGGTCGTTCGACATCACCCAGCGGAGATGACATTAAAGCCTTTCAGTGGCTAGTTGACATCATGGATATCTGCGGGCAGCCGGCAATGATGGTAATCGCAGGCGAGAGTAATCAGTCATGGTATTTGGGAGAAATGCGGTGATACCTTCATAGGCAGTTTCTGTGATAACGTATGAAGGTCAAGTGTACCATTACCGCACCAATCTGATCGCGATCCAATGTGTGATCTGTGGGGGGCAACCGATGAGTGACCGATTCAACGCATATGAGTATATAGCAGTGATAGCTCCGGGGTCCATAATAGTTTTCGGAGCTTCGCTCATTTTTCCTGAGTTGAAGACCCTTTTCGGAGAGGAAGGAGTGAGTGTTGGAGGTCTCGGCGTAGTACTAATTCTTTCTTTCGTTTTAGGCCACCTGTTGCAAGGCTTCGGAAATGTATTTGAGAAATGCCTCTGGGCATTTTCCCGTGGGATGCCTACGGATTGGGTAAGAAAGGCAAATCAAACTCTATTGTCTGAGAATCAGCTTAGAAAATTAACCAGTAGACTGGCTGTGAATCACCCATCTTTTGATGGACCTGCCTCTGTATCTAAACCCGCTTGGTATGCGCTCACACGCGAAATTTATGCACACGTAAGTGCAGCAGGTAGAGCGGAAAGGGCTGATTCCTTTAACCGGACATACGGACTTCTTCGCGGAATAGCCGTTGCATTCATTATTTCTACTGGTGTTGCTTGCTTACTTCTCAATAAAGATGATTCGTTGATAATTGCTATCCTTGCTGCTGCTTCTGCGACCGCATCATATAGGATGTACAGGTTCGGGGTCCATTACGCGAGAGAACTGTTCGTGCAATACATTTCCCTCTAATCTAATTCCCTTTGGCCAATCCTGTGACCTTGCAGTAATTTTCAAGCCATCCTTTTTATTTGGCTCCTATAAGGCGTCTCCAACCCGCATCTCTGCGCGTCGTGGTGGGGAATGATCCGGCCCTGTCTAGTTTTGTGTGTATAAGCATGTTGCCCTAGAGCCTTTTATAGTAAACATAGGCGCCGCTTTTGAAGTTAATGCCCAACTGCTTCTTTAAAAGGAAAGATATGATCTGCGACTCTCAGAACGAGCGCCATGAAACTCTTGTGCGTATAGACAACACCATCCCTACACTCATAGCTGATGCTGAAGAATTGTGCGGAGAACGGATGTATGACTTCACCTTCAGAGAAACTCTTTTTGCAATTGACGCCCGGGCTGAAGGTGTCGAGGTAGATGACGAGAATCAACAACCTTTCTTGCGATTTTATCCAGACAACGAAGTAAGGATTTTCATCACCTCAAAGGCCCAGGACGACCTTGCAGGGGCATTTGCAGAAAGCGCGCATGAAGTTATTCATTCGATTTCACCCCTGCCTTCCGATTTAGTGCAGGGCAAAATGTCCACTGTTCTGGAGGAAGGCCTTGCCACATTTTTTCAGGCGGAAATTCTAAAACACGCCAGCAAGGGACAGAGTGGATTGAATCCTGCGTTGTGGGAGTACATCGAAGCACTTAAACGCGTAGACCAGCTACTACACCTCAAGGTGGACGCCATTATAGAGCTGCGCAAGAAACAGCCGATCATTGCGCTTATAACAGAAGAGGATATTCTGGAAGTGATTCCTGATCTACCGCTAGATGTAGCAAGGGATCTGGTAAAGCCTCTCTCGCAACTGAAAGCAGAGCTGAGCTCACATTACGATTAGAGAACGGAAGACAGACAGGGTAAAAATCATGGCTACTCCGACCAAGCAATCTACTTGAATAACTGCAGGAAACCAGGTAGGTGTCTCAGAGCATTTGCATAGTCTAAAGCATCTTCCCTCTTTCCTTTCTCTGATAATTTTGTCAATAGACTTTTAAGCCTGTCTTCATAATCAAATGAGGGTTTGTATGTACTCAGCATAATTCCAAGTATTTTACTGGTTTCTGCAGGATAAGTTTCCACCAGCCGATTGAGATCTTCGATAAATTCGTCCGCATTATGGTCGATTGAGGCAAATGGTGCCACAGCCATTAGGAGCCGATATTCTCTTTCAGCGAGAGCTCTCACATAACATGATAACCGGCTAAGCCTAGACATCAGCTGTTTTGGAATTTCTGAAAGGCCATCAACCGACTCCAAACATTTATCCCAAAAATCAAGAACCATGGCTATTTGTATATCCGTAAGATCTTGATCCCTGACGCTCCAGAAGTAGTCGATTGCTGCCTTAAGATCATCAATCCGTAGCGATTCAAAAAGATAAAGAATGCGCGGCGAATCAAGCAGCTCATCTCCCCAAAGATAACCAAGGCAAATGCGTTGAATCATTCTCTCCCGGGCTTCTCGTCCCTTAAGCTCTGACTTCAATGCTCGATCTATTACGCCATGTTTGGCCAGTAATCCATAATTTGATCGTGTTGTCGAACAATATGTGAGCCCATCAATAGCGCAAATAAAATTAATCGGGTGTTCAACTGAGAAAATTTTATCTAGATTCGCCTTCAACCAATCTAAACTCATGTACTCAAGGTTTGGCATGTAGGAAGCGGCCAACGTAGAAAACTCGTAGTTGCCGTTTGTGCATTTCGCTAATTCCTTATTGAAAATCGGTTCTAGTGCGGCCCATGCATCTATGTGTTGCCCTACTTCCTTATCCCTTACACGACAGGTCCTGAGAGCTTGATTAAAAAGAGCTTCAATGGCTTTTCCCTTTTCAGAATTAATTGCTTGAAACATTGGGTCATCACCAGCTTCGGATGCTGGCTCAGACTTCTCAAGAAGCATCTCGATTATTGAAATTGAACGCGGAAGGAGATCCGCCGAAAAAGCATGTTCGTCCTTCTTTGTGCCAGCACGGAGAAACTCTGCAATCTCTGAAGGTATCCATTTGCGGGTTGGGGTAAGTTCTTTATCGTTTACAACTTCCTCAGCCCAGAATGATGTACTTAAAAGAATTTCGAAAAAATCAAAAAGCTTTGGCCATGCAGTGTCCCATTCTAGAAGTTTGTTGCTGTCTTCGGTTGAATCCCAAAGGTGTTTATAGCCAGAAATGACGCCATACTGGTATGGACGATTGGCCTTATGAAATTCTGGCAACAGATGGAGGAAAATCTTTGGACTGAGCTTTACAGCCTCTTTAAGAGTTTTCACAAGAGCTTGAACTGATGGACCACGCCAGTCTGTTGAAGGTTGAAACTCATTCATCTTTTGTATTAAGCATCCAGCTTCCGCGTATGCAAGTAACTCTTGAACTGTATACGGTGAAGGGCCGGAACCACTCCAAGATTCCATATAGTAGTGAAAATCAGGATGGCTCGATAAACTACCGAGCTTAACATCGGACATCAAGTCGTTAAACCATGCATCCGCAGGCTCATATCCCTTCCCTACGATTGCTGACAGCCAATTTCTTTGAGAATATCTAAGCTGACTAACAGAGTCCTCACCCTCCCCAAGAAGTGGCAAATCACGTATTGCATTCAGGGTCATATCCTTGTAGGTTTCGGGAAACTCTCCAAACCTTTCGTGGAGAAGATGGTACACCTCGTGGATGTTTCTTGCGTTAAACAACTCTGGCCCGACAAGCCCTTGATAAAGTCTTTTTAAATGGTGCCAGCGTTGGCTAAGGACATGGATAGCAACGCGACGAACCATTTCGTTTTTGTCCCTCAAAAGTTCAGCAACAAAATCTTGAGGTGAGTTACTGCTATCATGTTCCACCCAAGCAAGTAACACGTCCCTTAGTCCTTCTACAAAACAGTTCTCAGAACGATTCCACTCTTGATTTTGTTCGTTTTTCTCGACTGCTGGTCTACTTACATAAGTCGGTAAATTCGCATAGTATTCCCCAAAAACCTCTTGCACTCTTTTACGAAATATTTCTGCAGCTTCCCTGCCAGCTTTAACGCCGAACGATTCAGAATGGTGATCGATCAACTTTTTTAACCAGTAATGATCTATGACGGTTACCGGTTTTTTACGACCTTCTACGGGGGGTGCATCTTCAAAAATAGCCGTACAGTGATTGAGTATCCTGGCTGCCATAGCCAGTTCATTAGAGCGACCTCCAGCTAAAAGTTTTTTAAGCAAACCTTTGTCAAGTGCAGCACCGACCATCCCACGATCAAACTTACAATTTATCCAAATAGGTATCAGATCAATTACTTCCGTTGTAAGTGTAGATGCTGGAACTAAACTAATAATTTCAGCAAACTTACGCCATGTGTGGTAATTGTCACTCTTACCACTTTCTTGTTCTTCTGCACGACTAACGTCTCGAATCACGGCCAACACCTTTTCAGCGAGTTGGATATCCTCTTTCACTCCAGCAAACTTTGCGATTGCTTCAAGGTAGTCTAATGCCGCCCAGTAGGGTATACGTACGTACCCAGGTTCATCTGTAGGGATGGGTCCAAAATTATTTTTCGACTCAAATAAGCCTGCTTCTGAAAGAGCATCGAAATAGGTATTGGCGTCCGAGCGAGCAGCAAGCACTTCAAACCCTTTCCGGGCATGCTCCTCACTTTTTTGCATTAACCTTATAAATGATTCCTGCTTGGCTGTTAGGTTACCCATCAAGCATATCCTCCATCTCAACTAATTCTTGTGCGCACATCAGGTCAGAAACGGGCACTAACTTTGCTAGTTCGGCCGCCACGTCCAGCAATTGGTCCCAATCTTTTTGATCTCTGTAGAACGGGATTAATTCTATACCGCACTCTTTCAGAAAATACAGTTGCAAACTGCGTATCAAGTCAGCCTGGTGAGAAAAAAAGCCCTGTACTATAAAGTGCTTTGCCTCACCTCCAATGGTAGGAGTATTTTTTGCTTTCAAAATCACATATTCTAGAATTTCCAGCTCTTCAAGGCCATATCCTAAAAACAACACTGTTTTTTTGTTGAATAAATAGTCAAGAAAAGTTAGCACTCGATTTTCTTTATCAGCCTCGACTGAAGTTCGGTCGTTGGCGTAATGTTTGACGTAATCCCTAGTAGTGACTATCATGTCATCTGGCGCTAACAAGGATCCATGTAAATGTATTACTGTATTAGATCTGTTGAGGCTGTCAGGCGTCAAGTCCTTTACCTTGTATAAAATTTCCCGCTTATTTGCTGATGTGGCTATTTTAGGATCTGGCTCCGCGCCTCCAATTGAGACATTTGGAAGGACTATTTCTTCATCCAGCCATTCATCATAATTCGTGGTTACGAAAGTTTTTCCTAAAGCAGAGAGGCTTCCATACAATCTCATTCCTTTAGGGCAATCTTTTTTTAATTTTTGATGGAAAATATTTTTGTAATCAATGATGATTTCATGCTCTTGCTGAAGAGCACGCGCAATGGATAGCTTTATTCGTGGAGATTGACCTCGTAGTTGATCCAATTGGGCGTGGCTGAATTTGCCGGCCACTATAAATTGTCGTAATGCTGCATCAGCAAATCCACTCCAATCTGGTCCACCTGCAAGACATGAAGCCCCAGCCCCAACAAAAGGGATTAAAGTTCCTCTTTGAGCAGCTTCACGAAGCGCTTTGATGGCTGATTCTGAGATTCTAAAATTTATGCTCATATTTCACCTAAACAGCCGCAGTATTCTGTCGCACATTTTATCTTCCTGTGTACTGTGCATTCACTGTTCCATCAAGCATAGATCATGATGCAAATTTTGTAGCCATTGCTAATATCATCTCAAATGGACAACAACGTTATTATCTTCTTTCGCGGCACCTTTTCTCACCAAAAACCCTACCCCACCCCTCATCGACTTATCAACTGCCGGTCCAGTTCTCTGATATCCAAATAATCTCGCGGTCTCTCGCACTAGATCCTCAACTGGCAAGCTCACGTGCTGTTCAAGGATATGCAGGAGTGCGTTGGCCACCTCCTGGGGGGGGAGATGTTCCGCATTCCTTCTCGAACCCTCACTATCCCCAGCAATGCGGAATACTGAATAAGCCTTCGGTTCCTGACTAGGCAACCAAAGAAAGATGCCTTCTGTTTCGCGGACAATCTTAACATTCGTTTTGGCCGCTAGGCCTTCAATCCGCTTTACTGTTCGCGTGGTAACTCTTCCTGCCCCCCAATGCTCAGCAACTCGCCTGGCAACGAGGTCTAGACTTACGGGTCCTTCCTTGCTGACGACCGCCTCTATGAGAGCACGGATACAAGCATCCGACCCTGTATCATAAAAGTCATCAAGCGTGCCTTTGATATTGGTTACCTCAAACATTTCATAAGCCGGATGCTCTGGGGCATGTGCTACTTGACGTTGAAGTGATACGCTTTGAGCGACTTGGGTCTCCAGTGTACCGATAGCGCTTGACGGTGCTGTGTCAATTATTTGCGCCGTTGGATCAGTAGGCGCTATGTGCCCATTTGCCGATTGACAGGCGGTTTCTATTGCAGCTTCAATCCGTGCGAGCTCCTCGGCAGGCCGTTCCCACCAGTCCGTTGACCATACACGATGGATATTCCAACCTAGGCCCACTAGGACGCTTTCCCGCAATTTATCCCGGTCGCGAGCGGTTTTTGAGCGGTGATAGTTTGCACCATCGCATTCTATACCCAGCAGATAACGTCCTGGCCGTTCGGCATCGACTACTCCCAGATCGATGCGATACCCTGAACAGCCGACTTGCGGATGAACTATGTATCCTTTGTCACGCAGAGCATCACAAACCTGAACTTCGAATGGCGATTCGCACTCGCCGTCACCTTCGGTTGTTCGATGTTCAGCTATGGCTACCGTTCCCCGCTCTGCATAGGGTAGAAAAGACTATAACTTCCTGTCGTGCCCTGGTGATAGCAACATTAAGCCGTCGTTCGCCACCATCGCGGTTCATGGGGCCGAAGTTCATGGATACCCGTCCTGACGCGTCGGGCCCATAGCAAATGGAAAATAGGATGACGTCCCGCTCGTCACCTTGAACATTTTCCAAGTTTTTAATAAAGACTGGTTCTGCTGCACCATCGGCAAAGTACGGTTCGATTGCGGGGTTTTGTCGGCGCGCTTCTTCTAGCAGGTCGTCAATCAGCTGCTGCTGAGCTTGGCTGAATGTCACAATGCCAATGCTAAACCTAGCTTGTTGTGGGTTGAGCAGCCTGATCAGGACCTCACTTACAACCGCGTCAGCCTCTGCTCGATTCGTTCGGCTCTTCCCCTTGTCGTATTCGCCGGTGACGCTCCGAAACGAGACGCCCAGTTCCTGGTGGGGCGAGGGAAAGGTGAGAAGTCTGTTCCCATAGTAGTGGTAATTGCTGAAGGCGATAAGGCTTTCATGGCGGCTACGGTAGTGCCAGTTAAGATGCCTCTCGGGAAGCTGTGCAGCTATGCAGTCATCAAGAATGCTCTCCAGGTCATCCACCAGATTGTCATCCGCGTCGGCGCCATCCGCATTATCCGCACGAGAGAAAAAATTGGTTGGTGGCAATTGCTTTGGATCGCCAACGATAATCGCCTCTTTTCCGCGGGCAATAGCCCCCACGGCATCCCATACAGGAATCTGGGAAGCCTCGTCAAAGATAACAATATCAAAGGGGGCGTGCCCTGGATCAAGATACTGAGCGACCGAAATAGGGCTCATAAGCAGACAGGGTTTCAATCTTGGGAGAAGGTTAGGAATCTTCTGAATCAATGCGCGCACCGGTAAATGGGCGCGCTGCATCTGCAATTGACGACGCAGAAGGCCCATTTCAGAGTTAGGGTTGTTCGCCTGTCCTGTCGGGAGCTTTGCGGCAATCCGCACCTGTATCTCTTTTTGTGTTAGCAGTGTGTACTTGTCATCGATCTTCTTAAATTGTCTGATCTTATCTTCAAAGGCACTGCTGAAGAACCCGCATAGTGCCGGCTCTGCCCCAATGATGGCATCACACCACCACTGGTAGTAGCCTCTGGTAAAGGCCTCCTCAATCTTTTCTGTTGGCACCCCTTGAGTCTCATATGCCTGTATTAGGGGGGTAAGTTCAAGTGCACGTGCGTCTTTGCGAACAGCTCTCCAGTGACACCAAGCTCTCAGATCGTTCAGATGATGCTGCCATTGGCTGCAGCGTTCCTTAATAACGGCAAGAAAATCATTGGCAGCGGCTGATTCCCAAACAGCTTGCGGATCGAAAGCTAATACTGATGCCAAAGCGTTCTCTATTTTTGTCAATCGATCAAAGCTTTCTATATATGCCTGAAGGCGTTGGCCGATCGGGCCATCACTACTTAATTGTTCTCGCCCTTCAGAAATTAGTTGCGCCCATTTTGCTCTGAACTGAATGGCACGCTCAAAGTCAACCCCCGCAACGCGAGACGCCACTTTTCGCAGGGATTCGGTCCGTTCGATGTAGCCACCGACAGCGTTCCAATCTCCTTCACCACCTTGCCAATAAACTCCAAAAACCCCTTCTGCACGAGCAGCAGCATGGGTAATAAACTGCTCCTCTCGGCGCAATGCAATCGCGTCTTCGAGGCCGGCGAGGATGTCGGCGTTTTGGGTTGTACAGCCAGGACGGACGACAGGAACAAGAGATTGCCGCACCTTTCGGCAACCGAGCCATCGCGGCAAAAACCATGATTTCTGGGCTACCAACCACTGTTGGAACAGCCCATCAAGATCCATCGTTAGAATGTCGGGGGTGAACCGTTTGTAGAGTTTTTCTCTCTGCAGATTCCGACTCAGTCCGTGATTGGTTATTTCTTGAATCGTGGTCTTGAGGGATTCCCAATCAGATGATGAGAGGAGCGCCGGCGGCACTGATGGGCAGTTGAGAAGTGCCGCTGCAATTGTTGCAAGGTTGTCGAGATCAGGGCGGGTCCAAGGTGCGTCCGCCATGCCGATGATGGATGCAATCCCGATGGTGGCTTTCCCTACGGCTGAAGCTGCATCTTCCAATTCTTTCACGGTACTCTCAACGGTGTTGCGAAGCTCAGGAGTCCAAGCTTCACACGCTGCGGAGGCCCAAGGGTTGGTCGTGGGGTGGCCAATTTGTGTGCCGGCCAGTTGTAGCTGTCGCACCGTTTCGCGTAAGTTGTTCAACCTCTCGCGGCCAATGTGAATCACGGAAGGCCACTGTAACTTGACTAGCGGGACGTCCCGGTGGCCAATGAGCTGAGATATGCCATGGAAGACGGACTCCCCTGATTCACGAATCGCATGTAACGCCGACACATAGGCATTAAGGTCTTTACGTGAGGCAGCAAGTTTTTGTGCTTCTTGCTGCCATTCTTCTGCTGAGTGACCTGCGTAAGCGTTGAGTGCCTGCTCCAACTGACTTAACACGCCTTTTTTGTGGCTCTTGTTCGAGTGGAGTTCTAGACAGAAAGGCCCTAATCCGGACTCTGTGAGACGACGGTGAACTACCTCTAGTGCCGCCCTCTTTTCAGATACGAAAAGGACGGTTTTTCCCAAAGCCAAATTATGAGCAATGATATTAGTGATTGTCTGAGATTTACCTGTGCCTGGAGGTCCATGAAGAACGAAACTTTTACCAGCAGCAGATGCATGGACGGCAGCAAGTTGGGAAGAATCGGAACTAAGAGGGCAGAAGGTTTCATTGGGACTATGCGTATCATCGAGTCGGTCGGGATCAGGGAATACACCATCATCGGGATATAGGTCTGACGGAGTGTGGATCAAATGCCTCACGACGGAGCTTTTCTGCAAATCCTCAGCTCTGACTTCAAGGTCCCGCCACATGAGGAACTTCGTGAAGGAAAAATGGCCGATATACGCAGTTTCTAAAACTTCCCACCGATCAATATCTACGATAGCTTCCCTGAATTTTCGAAGTATCAGGGGCACATCTATGCCGTGCCCATCCATAGGGATCGGATCGAGACCTGGGATTGTCAGTTCAAAATCCGCTGCCAGGTGAGCTAGCAGGGTGACATTGACCATCGGC
>Ga0209317_1002341_pt1 | contig 13948 bp, 18 predicted proteins | sample RifGroB2_FD_183994 | JGI IMG/M metagenome (GOLD analysis project Ga0209317, IMG submission 183994) | Soil microbial communities from Rifle, Colorado, USA - Groundwater B2 (SPAdes) (version 2) | ecosystem: Environmental > Terrestrial > Soil > Unclassified | place: Rifle, Colorado | collected... | reverse complement strand
ATTGCTGCGATGATTGTCGGCAGCCTGGTCGTCTACGCCATCGGCGTGCCCTGGTTGAAGATGGTGCTGGGTTTCAGTTACGGCAAGGCGCTGGCCGTCGGCATGTATCCCTTCGTGGTTGGCGACTTCTTGAAGATTGCCGCCGCCTATATCATCGTCAAAAGCGTCAGGCCGTTGCTGCACGGGGCGCACAGTCAAAAGCCCATCGCCTCGCTGGAATAACCTGGACGACTCGATGGACATTATCGAAATTGTCGGCCTGAAACATCGCTACCCCGACGGGCGAACCAGCCTCGACCAGATCGACCTGACCATTGCCCGCGGCTCCTTTGTGGTCCTGGCCGGGGCGAACGGCGCCGGGAAATCGACCTTGCTCAAGCACTGCAACGGCTTGCTCACTCCGCTGGCCGGGACGGTTCGGGTTTGTGGGGTGTCGGTAATGCAGGACCCGCTGCACGCCCGGCGCACGGTAGGCATGGTGTTTCAGGATGCCGACAGTCAGATCGTCGGCGAGACGGTGTACGACGACGCCGCTTTCGGGCCGGAAAATCTGAACTGGCCTGCCGACAGAATCAAGGAAAGCGCCCTGCGCGCGCTGCAGCTGGTCGGTCTTGCGACGATGCCGGACTGTAGCCCGCATCTGCTATCCGGAGGGGAAAAACGCCGCCTGGCGATTGCCGGGGTCCTGGCTATGGAGCCGGAGGTTATCGTGCTCGACGAACCCTTTGCCAATCTCGATTATGACGGGGTCCGCCGAATCCTGGCTCAGCTCGTCGCCCTGCATGCGAGCGGCAAGACCATCGTCGTCTGTGTCCACGATCTGGAAAAGGTGCTGGCCCATGCCGGGCGGCTGATCATCATGCGGGAAGGCCGGATCGTCGCCGACGGCCCGCCGGAAAGCGTGGTGCTTGAGGCCGAATCCCATGGGGTCCGCATCCCCGCCGCTGTCCGGTTGGGAGGCACGGTCGAATCATGGCTGCGGTAGCCTTTGGTTTCCGGTCGGGACGGACGGTCCTGCACGCGCTCGATGCCAGGGTCAAGCTGGCGGCCTTGGTGTTCGTCAGCCTGGCCGGTCTGTACGCCGGGCTCCCGGCCCTTGGCCTGGCATTTCTTGTCGCTTTCTGCCTGCTCGCTCTCGGCCGCTGTTCGCCCTTACGCTGCATCCTCGGGATGAAGTGGTACCTTGTCCTGCTCGCCTGTGTTCTGATCGCGCGCACCTTAACGACGCCGGGCGATCTGATTTTCGAGCTGCCCTGGCTGCCGGCGACTCGGCAGGGCGTTCATGCCGGGCTGCTTGCGGCCGGGCGGCTGCTGGTCATCGCCCTCTTGGGTCTGTTGGTGACTTTCACCACCCGGCCCTCGGATATCCGCGCAGCGGTCGAATGGCTGCTGCGGCCGATTCCCTTTATCCCTCATCGCCAGGCGGCGACCATGATCGGTCTCCTGGTGCGCTTCATCCCGGTCATTCTGTCCCAGTCGGCGGAACAGCAAGAGGCCCTGCGCGCCCGATCGATCGAAAACTGCAGAAACCCGCTGCGCCGCACCACCGCGCTGGCAATGCCCCTCCTGCGCCGGACATGCGTCACCGCCGACCGGCTGGCATCGGCGATGGAAGCCCGCTGCTACGGGGCGGAGCGAACCATCCCCTGCCGGCCCGTCACGGCAAGGGAGTGGTCGGCCCTCGTGGTGGTCGTCGGATTCTGTGCCTTGATGCTCGGCATCTCATAAAAGAGGATCGCCGGGCGGGTGCATCCGAAGCTTTTCAAGCCATTTGTATCCACATGAAAGGCATTGCGGATTATGAACGCAAAGCATTTCGCTGCACTCGGGACAGGTCCATTTCTGCTTTTCTGCCCTAACGAAATGTATTATTCCAAATGATTTTATGGCCTTGAGATTGTCAATCATGCTCATGCCATATTTGGATCTATAGCGTTTATCCAAGTTTTTCAGCCGGGGACAAGGAAAATTTTCACAACTAAAGCAGTACTTGGCATTGCCCTCGACTATCTTTTCACAAGTCTTAATCCGGCATGTGATGCAGGATTTCATTTTGAAACTGTCCTCACCTCTGCAACCGGAACACGCTTTTTCATCTCTCTTATGTCTCTGGCAGAGACGACAGTTCATTCCGCAGGGAGCGATCAGTACCGTGATTGCGTCTGTTTTTTCTGTCATGTGCTTACAAAACCTGACACCAATTCCTTGCTATTTGCGGCAATATTACTTCTTCTGGGTATACCTCCCCAGGTTATCGACCGCCTTCATTCCCGCAGCTTTCAACTTTTCCTTATCTTTGGTTGAAACCGACACCAGTCAGCGCCTTGGCATCCTCCCTTGAGATGATCGTTGCCGGTTCGATGACCTTTGATCCGGTACCTCCAGCCTGACCCCGATCCCTGCTGTCACACCCGGAAAATAGAGTGATGACAAGTACAACAAGTGTTGCATTGTTAAATATTTTTTTCATTTTGTTGACAAAGCCTATCCATCTCTTAGCTTTCAACACACCACATTGTGGTTATTGTTCCTGGATAGTTAAAGTATGAATAACAGAACAGGCTTCTGCATGCTACCGCTATTAAAAAAAGAAATAGCATTTGGAGGGTAAAATGATCATACATCAGCGGGAAGTCCCATATAACAAGGATTACACGACATTTTTCGAGGCGCTTGTTGAGGCTAAGGTCTATCTGGAAAAAAAACATCCTGAGGTTTCTGTGGAGCTCATGTACAACCTGGCAGGACAGAGAGGCTGGGCAACGATTCAGACGCGATATCCTTCGCTTGCTGACTACGAAAGAATCGATGCCGAAATGGACAACGATGAGGTGTATTCGAAGCTACTCGAACCCATCATGGGGGATTCCAGAGATCTGCCAATAGATGATCAGTTCTTTCGCGTAATTCAAAACTCTTAGTGTCATGGCAAGCCTCAGATGTTGCAAGATTGTGCCGCAATTTTGGTTTCCTGCGAGGCACGACTGAGGGCCATAGCAGCGCTATGTAACCGAAGAAGTAACGAAGTCAGGAAGCCAAAAGAGCAGGTAAGCGGAGCGCAGCGGAGACTCCGAGCAAGATGCGACATTCGAGGCTTGACAGGACACTGGCCTCATTTGGAGACGCGGCATATTGATCGGCGCTTTCGAACCTGGCGGCTCCCTATCGTTCGGTGAAAGATGTACCGGTGGGTCCCATCCCGGCCTCCTGATACATCACCTCCCCCTGTTTGGCCCAGACGTAATGGGGAACGTTGGCTGGGGCAATGTACACGGCACCGGCTGGAATGGCAATGACTTCAGCATCATCGAAGTTCTCGCCGAAACCGACGTAGACTGTGCCCGCCAGCACGGTAGTAATGCGCTCGTCCGGATGGGTGTGCGGAGGAATTCTTGTTCCTGATGAAAGCTTGACTCGAAGAATGTAGTGCCCCGGCTTTTGCTCAGCCCCGACTACCCATGCCGCTTGCAGCCCCGGTAAGTTTGGCGGACTTCCCCAGCGGAGCGTATCGGGGAGAATGGGCTCAGGGGTAATGCTCTGTGCAACCGCGAGACCTGAAAAGATGCTGATAACCACCAGTAAGATTGCAGTAAGTTGCCTCATCCTATTTTCCTCCGAGGTGGCTGATTTAAAAATGATCAAATTGCTGATTAAACTCGTGCAGAGTATAATCGGCAATTTTTTTATTCTCTCTGCCTAAAGCCACCATGACCTCATAGCAACCGGATATATCGGCTAAAACCTTAATATCGACATTTGGGCCGACAACCTCGACATACTTAGCTTTTCTCAATACTTCCTCTGGGACATCGGTGACATCAATAGTAGTGGCATCTAGAGAAATTTTTCCTATCACCGGAGTACGGTAACCTTTGATCACCATGTAGACTCCTTTGGGGAAATTGTCGAGTTCGCTGAGCGTTCTCAAATACCCATCCTTATAGCCGATATGGACTAATGCCATCATCGTATCTCTCCGGGTGGTATAAGCCCCTCCGTAGCCCACCGTCTGTCCTTTGGCAATCTTCTTAATCTGTGATAACTTTGCATAAATTTCCAGCGTAGGCTTAGCCTCGGGGGATATGGGATGTCCCGCATTAGGCGCTCCGCCAACCAATCCAATTCCCGGTCGGATCATGTTGAAGTTCACTTTGTGATTGTCTAAAAGAATAACGCTATCTGTGCAGGCAAAAGTAATGGGAGCTCGGGGTAATTTTTGAAGATAATCCTGCAAAATGCTGATCTGTCGATTACAGTTCGTAAAATCGTTTCCTTTGATATCATAGAAATGGCTCATGTAGAATTCCACTTCAAGATGCGAAGCCAGTTGTGCATAGTTTTTACTTAAAATCGCGACTTCATCATCCAGTAACCCAAGGCGGTGCATATGCGTATCCAGATGGATGATGACTGAATTTTTACCGTTTGTTTTACAAAACTGATTCCATCGCTCTAATTGTTCCAGGCAATTGATACAAGGAATAATCCTGTATTTCTTGAAATAGGGTTCTTCCTGTTCAAGAATTCCTGCTAACGTATAAATTCGAGCATCATGTTGGGGGAGAATTTCTCTTAAGTTGATTGCTTCAAATAGTTCAGCCACAAAAAAGTATCTAGCACCTTCATCATACAAAACAGGTGCGACATCTTTCATTTGCAACCCATGAACTTCAGCTTTTAAAACAGGAGCACAAATTGACCCAGTTTTATCGGCTTTTTCTTTAAACAATCGAAAATTATGGGCTACTGCATCGATGTCTCTGATGCGAACAATCGGTTTAATTCCAAACGCCTGATCTGGAATTGAACGAAAAAATGATCCCAAAGCCACTTCTCCCTGAAAATTACTCACTAATATTGATATGGAAACATAACGTGCTCAACCCGACCCTTTGTTGCTGTCTGTGATCTTAGCGCCAAATAAATTTTGTACGTTTTAACCACTCGCTGCGTTCAGCGAGGCCAATGAGACCTCCGTTTATTCGTTTTGTGACTGTTCTGATTGAATCCTGATCGGCATGTTCATTGCAGCCCTTTGAGAACCATTCCGACGCTGCGACTTCAAGACACCAGGCTGCATTGATGACAGCATCAGGATTTTCCGTAAAGTCAGGTGCTTCGGCATTACTCTGTCGCAATATTGTGGTGGCTTCCGCATAGCTGTCCTTTCCCGTCAACTGCAGGAGTCCGCGGCCACGGTATTTATAACCATCGCCCGAGAGAATATTTCCCATTCGGCCTCCGTAAACCTCGTTTGCGAGTTTTTCGGGTTTGTGCGCATAACCCATAGGATCCAGATGGCCTTTGGGCAAAAAGCGACTTGGCCATACGATCGGCAAGCGTTCGGCGCTATAATTCAGATTTTCAAACTGGATGGTAAAGGCACCGGACTCGTGGAGCATCTGTGCCATGAAGTGAGCAACTCGAAGCGGGGTGTCCGAAATTCCAAAACGATCAAGGACCTCCTGACCGGCCGCGAACGCCTCTCGGTAGCTTGAACGAGCACTTGGGGCAATTGTTGCGATCTGTTCCAGCGTAACGCGTACTGACATGGCGCCTCCATTGGCTTGATGGTTTAACGTCTCGGTTGACCATCTTTTATCCGCTCGCCTCTTTGCATCCGCCTCACTTGTGAATTCAGAGAGCTTTCAAGTTGACTGCGAAAGCAGGGTGCACTCCGTGCACCAACTCCGGTTTTGCTGCCACAACGAATAGCAACTGGCCATCTTGAATCCTATACATCGAGTTTGAATCCCATATCTACTTGATCGGCAGAATATCCACCTCTAATCCCCCAGTTTTGAAGTGGAGATTCTTGAAGTACTATGAGAATATCTTCGCTGGTAATTCCCAGGGCTTTGAGCCCTGTCACTATTTCCTGATACAACGTTCGCTTTGCCTCGATTGACCTGCCAAGAAAAATTGTCATCTCGATAGTGAGGTAATTATCAGACTTGCCTGGAGGATATTCGTAATTGTCTGGATCGATCTCGATTATCCGCTGACTTCGATCATGGTCGGGAATCTTGAATGCTGCCAACAAGGAAGTATGCACAACATTTAAAATTGACTTCCTGAACTCTTTTGGTTTTCCTTTTAACATCGTTACAGTGACCAATGGCATTATAATCCTCTCTTTTCTTCGAAGATAAAACATCTCCGTTTAATCATCTGAAGTGCAGTCTTTTTTGAAAATGACCTCATCTTTTATTTTAGTAAATGTTTTGAAATTGATTGTGCATCATTACGGCATTTTAAGTTTTGAATTTCCTGTGTTAGTTTCCTATACTGAGGCCAGTGGTTTCATCTATCTCAAACGATACCAACCTCCAGCCGACCTCGCGGTTCTTGCCCGGGGGCGGCTGGAGCGCCGTGTTAGATTTTTCGATATCGTGTCATTCTACCGCTTCCCGAGACTTCCACAATATTGTCTTTGATCATTTGTCGCAAATCACGGCTGGCTGTTGCTGTTGAAACATTTTTACAGACTTCCAGATATGTCTTTCGATCAAACCAGCCATCGAGCTGAGCCAGTGCGAACTCAACTCGCTTTCCATAATCTGCACCTTTGGTCGCAGAGGCGCTCAAAACTCCATCCAGAACTTCCAGAATTCTGCCTAGCATGTATTCAATGAACTGTGTTGATTTTCCTTGGCTATCGGAGTCTGCAAGTGCTTGGTAGTATTCTTTTTGTTTTTCTTTCACCGCTGCTTCAATTGGTAAAAATTCAAATATTCGATTTTCCTCCATAAGTATCTTGGTCTGCCAAAAACGGCCCATTCTGCCATTTCCATCTTGAAACGGATGAATGAACTCCATCTCATAATGAAAGACGCAACTTTTGATGACTGGGGGATCATTATCTTTTCGGAGATAGTCAAAGATGTTATTCATGAGACTTGGGACCATATGCGATCCGGGGGCAACGTGTTTCACCTCGGTGCCCTTCACGATTCCCACATCGTTCGACCGATATTTTCCAGCTTCTTCAACAAGGCCTTTTAATAAAGCACGATGCGTACGAAGAAAGTCATCAATTGAGTGGGACTTGAGTGTAGGAAGAAGTTCGTAAGCAAGGTTGGCATTCTGAACTTCTAGAATATCCTTTGCAGGGGCGAGGACCCTTTGGTTATTGAGGATTGCCGTCACCTGTTCAATTTCCAGGGTATTGCCTTCGATGGCCAGTGAAGATTGAATCGTTTTTATCCGGTTCTCCCGTCGAAGCTGGGCCTCAGGTCGAACAAGCATCAGACCCTTGCACTGACCGAGCCGTTCATTGATCTTGCCGTAGAGGTCAAGAATCGAAGAAGTGATATCGTAAGGTGGCTTGTTCATATCTCCATGATAGTATCATTTGATCGTATCATCAACCCTGGTGCGTATCTTTGGGACGTTGTTACCTACGTTGCGTTACGACTTGAAGCCGTCTTTGCCACCACTCGCATGATGCTGGACGTAGCAACGCCGAGATGCCGTGCAATCTCAGCTGCCGAGAGACCAATCTCTTCCTCTTCGATTGTAGAATTCGACTGTCTTCTGGATTTTTTCGCGCTCAGATTGACATCTGACGCAACATCGGACGCCGGGCATCGCTTTGCGACGGGCTTCAGGAATTACTTCGTCGCATTCCTCACAATGAGTAAGCTTTTGCCTCTCGGCAATCTTCTCCTCGCCAACAGAACAGCCGATTCCACTGTGGCATCTATCTGTTCCTGCACCGCATCATCACGGGCCCATCCAACTGCCATATCCTATCCTTCTATTCGAAATGATTTTGATCATAATGTGGGCCAAGAACTCCAGCTGAATCGGCAGGATGGGCCATTTATCCTATACGCGCTTTAGCAGTATTGAGAGCGGCATCTCTATCTCTGGTAAAAAGCCTCCACTTCATTTCCGATGAATGGATCCCGGCATTTTTATCCTGACCTCTGCTATAATACCAGTGCCCAAAGCGCTCCACCGTAGCAAAGGGATGATTTTCTGTGCAGAACAATCCGCAAGGCCTGATCTCTTGGTAAAAGATTGTCTCATCGGGGTCTTCATCAAAGGCCATATTCATCGGCAATTCGATTTGAGATACATCCACATTCTCTGCTTCCTTCTCATCCAGCCAGTCTGAAATAGTCATATGCTTTTACTCCTTCAGAAGAATCTGCAGATTGCCTCAGGCGCCTGCATTTTTATCAATTACGTACTCCCTACCTGCCGCCCCAGGGCATGATGGGTACCGTGGAGATCGAATTCTGAGGGCTTCCTTCGATGAGCTTCCTGCTGACGGCCAAGTACACCAAGGTGTTATGTTTGTTGTCAAACATTCTGATGACTTTAGTATTCTTAAAGAAAACACTGGTTTTCTCGCTGAATACATTTTCCTGATCGGGCAGTTTGTCAGGGAGGGAGATGGGGCCAGTCTGCCGGCAGGCGATGGAGAAGCGCGAGGGGTCCTCGGTGAGCCCGACCACGCTGCCCCAACCACCCTTTCGGGCCTGGCTGATATGGCAGGTGACACCGGATACTTCAGGGTCCTCGAAAGCCGATACGCATACCGAATCGTTAGGGCTTAAAAGTTTGAAGGTCGTATCCAGGCACCCGATATCGTCCGTCCAGGCCGGGCTAATTCCCACAACCAGCACATTAAAAATCAGCGCAAGTGTCATTGCTAAACTCTTCATATCAACCTCCTGCTGTCTCAATTATATTTGAAGCCACATCAGCTCAACAAGTAATTCTGCAGATTAGTATATCATCCCGACTTGTCGGCTGCGCCGAATGATTTTTTGATGCCGGCCCGATCTCCTCTTCATGATGAATGGCCTGGATACCCTTGCCGCCACCCGTATCGAGCTTCAGTAAAAGCGGCGGTACGTGCTCGGCAGGTCCCGAATTTCCTGCGCATTGCCGACGGTGCCGACACTGCCGGGCAGTTCCTGTCGCCGAACTTGCGGCACAAGGACTTGGATCGATATACCTTAGGGAGGAAGGGTTCCCCAAATCTTCCCGGCATCTTCGACCGCCCGGCAAATGTCCCAGCTGGGGCTGTTATTCAGCTCATATCGTTTCCCGCGGATGATCCTGGAAAAAACGCGCCATCTCCCGCGAGGCGTCAGGACCGACGGGGTCGGTGTACGAGCCGTTGCCGTTCCCGCCCGACCAACTATGGCCGGCGCCGTGGATGGTCCACTGTTCCGCAACGACCGACCCGCGATCGTCGCAGTAGGTCTCGCACGTGTAGGCCCGTCCGCCCGCCACCTGGCCCCGACTCTTCGTTATCGACGGAGCTGCCTTATCCGCGGCGACTGGCTTGCCGGTGATCCACTGGCGCAGCAGGTCATCCGCGTTGGCCGGGTGGACCGTCGCATCACGATCCCCATGGAAGAGGATCAACGGCACGGTGCGGCCGGCCACCATCCGCCCCGACTGCCCTCCATTTTGCATTGCCTGAAACGCTGACGGCAGATCGTGGGCGGAGCCGGCGGCGAGGCCGGAATGCACACCCACGGCCACATAGAGGTCGGGGTAGGTCGCCGCCATGATCGCCGCCATCGCTCCTCCCGCCGACAGACCCGCCACGTACACACGGCTTGCATCGACCTGGTACTCGGCCATGACCTGACGAGTAATGCCGGCGATGAGCGAAGGCTCGCCCTGGTCCCGCTCCTGGTGGGCGGCCTGGAACCAGTTCCAGCACCTGGAGATATTCGCGCCGGTCGCTTGTTCGGGATAAACGACGAGAAAACCGTTCACCTCCGCCAGAAAATTCATCTGGGTGCCGACGGCGAAATCGTCGGGATCCTGGGTGCAGCCGTGGAGCATCACGACCAGCGGCATGGCTTGCCCGTGATACCCGCTGGGGACATAGAGTTTGTAGGCGCGATTGCCGGCCGCGTTGGTATACGTCGACGCGAGCCACTGGCCTTCCGCCGGGGGCGGCGGCTCGATTGCTCTGCCGGGACGTCCCTTGTGCATACCCGGCAGCGAACCGCCGGGCAGTCGCATGCCGGGCAGTGCCATACCGGGCAGTGAAGGAAGAATCGAGGGACGACTGAGGATCGTTGCGCGACGGGCCGTCGTCGCTGCGTCGATGGGCCGCTCTGCAAGGCGCGGGCGCACATCCTCCGCTTCGGTTGGCATGCCCGCGTCGGTGTCTGCCTCTACCGGTTCGACGGACAGTCGGAATCTCTCCTCGATCGGCTCCGGTTCGGAGGCACGGGTGGCTGGGTGCCCCAGGCCTAAAGTCCGTTGGATAACGAGGGTCGCTTCGTTCAATCGTCCCTCGCGTGTGAGGCGTGTCGCCTCGAACATATTGTGCATCTTGCCGTCCATGGTTGAACTCCTTGTATTGTGACTCCGCCGGCATTTCTGCTCCGGAGAACTTGTCTGTTTTATTTGATTCGCCCCGCCAATGCCCGCTTGACCGCGTCACTGGCCCGAAAGGCCCCGAGCACGACAATGGTGTCGATCGTTGCCAGGGCCAATTCGGGAGAGACATCCTCAGCGATGCTCGCCAGGCCAAGCACGTTGATCTGCACCCGCTGACCGGCGGCACGCATCGCCTCCAGATCCTGACGGGTGTAGTGCTGCAAGCCAAGGATCAGTGTCTTGCGGGCAACAGTCTGCTTGACGGTTTCGGCGTGGGTGGCCAGTTGGTTGCGGATTGCCGTACGGATGAAGTCTGTGCGGTTGGAATAAAAAGCCTCCGCCACCAGCAGATCGATCTGCCCGAGATCGACAGGGCCAAGATTAACAGTAATTTTCTCAGTTTCGGCTGCCATTGCCAATCTCCATCCCTTTAGATTCCTGTAAGCATCCATCAACCATCCATTCAGATGGTATGACATATGGGGAACCAGGTCAAGTCAAAGTCGCGCAACGGATACTGAAAGAGGTTTTTTTGGGACATGATTGTGGGGCAATGCATGCCGATAGTTTGTCGGTGCAGGTAGAAGGTTGAAAATTCGACCACCGAGAAATGAGCCGCGATCTCGCAGATGGAGCTTGGGCTGTGTCTACTTGTCAGGTAATAGGGATAAGATATGTTGGAGCATCAATCTATTGATTTAGCAAAGTGCGACTTAAAGAGAAACTCTTCACTTGAATTTCATGGACCTCGAAATTTTCTTTATATCTAGCAAGATAGACAAGAGAAATCGTATTTTCGTCTAATGACCAGACCGGAGCCCATTCGGGATAAACAGACACTTCCGGATTGATAATTTTGACTAGATTTCCCTTGGAACCCCATAAACCGATAGCGCCTGAGCCGGTTGCGCCTGTGGCGGTCTTGCTCAGCAAAATTCCCGAAATGTACTGACCGGAAGGGGACCAGCTAAGGCTTATGCCTGAATAACGATTTCCATTCAGATCAAGAGGAATACGTTGAAACTCTCCGGTGCTTGGCTCACCGATAACTAATTCGTTGTGCCTGAAGTAGGCATAGAGTGAGCCCGTCGGAGAGAATCGAGCTGAGAAAATCTCAGCCCCATCTTCAAGGGATTTTTGCTCGTCGTCCTGCAAAGAATAGAGAGTGGCCTTATAATGGTCTTTGGCAAGAATCCATTTGCGATCAGCACTAACTCCTGATGTTTCAGGCCCCCAGCCGCCGGCGGAAGAGCCTTTCCGGCGGAATATTTCTTCTCTGCCACTTTTGATATCCCAAACAGTCAATTCGTGAGTAAAACCTTTAGCGGACGATTCAGCAGAGGCGTTGATGTTGCAAACGATATGCCTTCCGTCAAGCGAGTATGCATTATCCATTAATCCAGGTACTGTGGGCAAATATGTTTTAACTTCACTCCCGGAATGCAGATCAATAACTTTTAGGACTCTTGTTTTATCAATAAAGGGAAAACCGCGACTCAATGTAAACCTTCTTCCTTTTCCCACGATTTGGAGAACTAATAAACGCCCATTGTCATCCATCAGGAAATTGGCGGTGCTGTCCAGCCCCCAAACGCAGTTCGGAAAGAAAGCTATTAAGGAAAGGATCACGGAGGATCTGAATAACATGTATTTCATTGACCTCTGGTCCTGTTGCGTATCAGCTGATTTCCTTTTTCTTTATACTGTTTCATGATGAATCTTCAGATGTCAAATTCCGTGGGTCATGCTCTCACGGCCAGGATTCGGGACACCTTGCTTATTATCCTCTGCCCCAACAATCCAAAATGGGAGCCATCGTTTTCGCTAACGGTAAAATCACAAGCTTTTCTGGTGCATTTCAATGTTGAACTGCGTAAGTGTCATCAGATTTCGTACAAATCATATCTGCTGGGTTAAAAAGGGATATGTGTCATGGTTAAAGATTTGACCCCGTATTTTCGTCGGGCAGGCTTTGGCCGAATTCGAGCTACGCCCTCTTGGCAATGACCGCAAATTCGCACGAATTTCGATCGTACGGGTTTCCGGCGACGTCTGAATGGAGAGCCTCGATGGAAAAGCCGCCTTCTACAAACTCCCTCTCCAGTTCTTCAGGCGCGAAATATTGCAGCCAGTTGTACACCGTTCTGGTGCGATCCGATTCGACGATCGTGTACTTGTCAAGTACAACCTTTTCTTCTTCGTATTTGATGGTATTTAGAAATCCATAATATTTGTTTGGTGACCAGAATCCGTTGAGGAGGTTCACTTCGTATGTCGCTGCCTCTTCCCGTTGGTTAAATGCCGCCAGCGAATACACATCAAGAAGGACCGAACCGCCCGGTTTCAGGATTTTGTGGAATTTGTTTAGAATCCCTTTTCTTTGGGAAGGGCTGAGGGCGCAGAAGTCGCACATGATCATCAGGACGAGGTCGAACCGATCCTCTGTCTCAAACTCCAAATAATTCTGCGTCACATAATTGATGTTCAGCTGCTCGCCGGCTGCGACCTCTCTTGCGTGCTCGATGGATCTTCTCGAAAAATCTATGCCTGTCACATTAGCCTGGCGTTTGGCTAAACTCGTTGCGTACAACCCTGGCCCGCAGCCGAAATCGACGATCTTGCTCTCATTGCCGATGTTAAAGCGAGAAGCGATCCATTCCACCGATCGATTGATGAACTGTGCATTTCGCGAAGAGAGGTCGATGGCTTCATTGAGGTGGCACGAGAGCATCTGGGCTGACGTATGCTCGTCGGTCCATAAATCGCTTGCGGTGTAAAATTGGAACGGTGTCGGCCGTTCGTTGATCATCTCCAACTCTTCAAACATTCTCACTCCTTATAGGCTTTACACAGAACGGCAAATTCATCAGCCTGTCTGGTCATTTCATTGTAGGAGATGCGTAAACTGTCACCAGATTTCCACCAGATTTCGTACAAATCATATCTGCCGGGTAAAACGTGGATTACTGAAAAATTCATTGTCACGAATAAAGATTTGACCCCATATATTCCCCCAAGGTCGCGGTCATACATAAACGGCCTCTTGGTCTATGCGTTTTTTTAAAAAGGCGTTCATTTTCTCACGGTAATGCACGATGTCTACTCTGGTCTTGCATTCACCTTCCAACTCTTCCTTGATATGAACCATGTAGAAAAGGTCCGGCTTTTTCATTTTGACGACCAGATCAATATCACTATCTTCTTTTGCCTGCCCCCTGGCAAAAGAACCGAAAATGCCGATGGCCGTGACGCCATATGAGTTAGCAAAATCCGCTTTTCGCTTCCTAAGTATAGCAAGGACGTCGTCTCGGCTTAACGTGTTCTCTCTCATAATTTCACCTCGTGCAAAATCCATTGAATTCGCAGGAATCTTATTGACCAATAATTCTCCATTCATGCATACCATGGAAATCATTGATTTGTCCGGTACATTTATTGGTTGTCGATGTTCAGAATGTTCGTGGTTCGGAGGATGTTCGGGGGATTCTTACTCCGTGGACTTTTTGGGTCCAGGTCTTTGCGGTTTTAAAACTCGATCAAGTTCGATCTCGAGTTTTTCAATAAAACCTTCCTCCCCTAAAGGTCG
>Ga0209317_1002340_pt1 | contig 13949 bp, 10 predicted proteins | sample RifGroB2_FD_183994 | JGI IMG/M metagenome (GOLD analysis project Ga0209317, IMG submission 183994) | Soil microbial communities from Rifle, Colorado, USA - Groundwater B2 (SPAdes) (version 2) | ecosystem: Environmental > Terrestrial > Soil > Unclassified | place: Rifle, Colorado | collected... | reverse complement strand
CTCGGCATCCCGGTACATGGAGCGGAACTTCCAGCAGGTGAAGGTCCTGCCGTTTTCCCGGACCCGGGTCTGACCGAAGAACAGCGGGCCGGGAGACTCAAGCTTTATGGCCAGTGCGATGAAAGGAAAAAGGCAGGCGGAAAAGGCGAGTCCGACGCATGAACCAACCACGTCAAGGCAGCGCTTTAAAAGCAGTTGGTCGGCATCCGCGGAAACGGAGCGGAAAGTAAGCAGCGGCACCTCGCCATGCAGCATGCCGAGTTCCTTCTTGCCTTCAAAATGGTAGTGGAGGTTGAGTACGGTCCGGCAAATGATGCCCATCTCGCTAAGCGCCTGAAGCGGTTTAGCCAATTCGGACCAGGAATTCTCACTGCTGTCGCAGAAAACGACCTCGTCCACAGTGTGTTCCTTGCAGATCTCGACCACTTCGGCAAGCGTGCCTATGACTGGGTGCCCATGCAACTCGCGCAGATGTGAGCCATCCTGCGAGTGCACCAGGCCGACGACCTTCATCCCCCACCCCTTGTTGCTGTCCAGGATGGACAGAACCTTGGCGGCGCTGTCCCCAGTGCCGACAACCAGGATGTTTCGAAAGTTGTAACCCTTCTTGCGGAACAGGCTCAGAAAATAGCGGACCAGGAATTGTTCGGCCAACAGGAAGAGAAAGGAGAGGACGAGGAAGGTTCCAAAGAAGCTTCTGCTGAACCCTTGGGGCTCAACGAGAAATATGACGGAGGAAGTGAGCACCCCACCGATGGCGGTGACCGTGGTCAGGGATTTCAGGATGGACCAGGGTGTGCTCATGCGTTGCGAGTTGTAGTAGCCGTGGCGCTCCAAAAGTACGAGCCAGACAGGAACGACGACGATGAGCAGCCAGGTGTATGTGTCGAGATGCCTGAGCCCTCCGAATTGCACTCTCAGGTTGAATGCCAGCAAAAAGGCTGCTATGACAAGTGCTGCATCAAAAATTATGTGAGCTCTTTTTAAAACCCCTGCACGCTGCTTCAACATTGTTCCTCCACCCTATCACAAAACATCAGTTCAACGACCTGCAAGACTAGCCTTCTCAAATTAGCAAATGAGCGAAAACCTACTTCACTTCGTTAAAAAAAACAAGATGTTTGTTATTGTGGATTGAGTCCTGAAACAATGTCAGGGTCAAAAAGCCAACAAGACAAACAGCATAAAAGTAAATTGAGACCAACAACACACAAAATTAATTTTGACTAATCCAACTTAACAGTCATCGCAAAAGCCCTTTGCCACTAAACATGGTGGGCGGTGGCATCCGCTCGCTGCTACTTTGAGCAACTGAAGCAAAACCCGTTATTTAGCAGTACAATGAATGCGTATCGGCTACAAGCAGAGAAACTTAAATTTTTTCAGAATCAAAAAAAATTATTTCTGTCTCACAAGAAACCATAAATGGCTTAGGGCCGCACAAACTGACAAAAAAAATCCGACAGATAAAGAGCAGCACTTAAATGTGCCAATACGTTTTATCGCTTTGTCATGTCTAAAAACAGCTTTTCATAATCATCTGCCACCTTGTCCCAATTGTAATTGAGTCGAATCCTTTCGACCGCTTTATCTTTGTATGCTGGAAGCAGCCATTCGTGGTCCAGTGCCCATTGCATTCGGCCTGATAAAACCGTTGCGTCCTTGGTAAAAAAGATTCCGGCATCGTCCAAAACGTCGCGGCTGAACGAGACATCAATGGCAATTGTGAAACAGTTTGAAGCCATGGTTTGCAGTAAAGCGGGATTTGTACCACCAACCTCATTGCCATGAACGTACGCGAAACAATTGCACCAGATTTCGTTCAACAACTCTTTATCGTATATGGAACCGGGCAGCACTATGTCAGAGTGACCAGCAGATTCAGAAGCTATTTTCCGAGAATAATCGCTTTCGTAGGGAACACCGCCTATTATGACCAACTTTTTCTCGGTTTTGAGCTTCTTATAAGCCTCAATAGTCAACAGCGGATTGTTTTCGGGTTCAAAGCGGGTAATCTGCAAAAAGTATTGCCCTGGTTTAAGCCCCAACTTTTCAAGCAATTCAGGTTTGGTGCTTTTACCAAGGTAAGCGCCATAAGGAATAAAGGTCGTAGATGTATTGTATTCGCTGGCGTAGTAACTCTGGATGCCGCGTGAGTCCGCAATGACGCGATGAGCAAGAATTGTAGCTATACGCTCCGACAGCTTATAATACGCCTTTGCCACTTTGCCCCATTTCCCACGTTTCCATTCAAGTCCATCAGTATTAATTACTATTCTTTTATAAAACAGACGAAGAAGCAACAAAGCCGGACTATTGGCTGCGTTGCAAACCATGTAAACGTCGTAGTGTTGTGGAATGGCGTGAACTACGGAAAAAAAGGTATGGGATAGCGTGTCGAGAGACTTTTTCTTTAGATTAGGGAGATAAACCAATTCCATGCCGAGATATTGATCCATTTTTTTTGCATAATAGCTGTCCCGGCAATACACTGTCACTTGGTGGCCACGCTCTGTCAGCCTTTTGCCCAACTCTTCGTAAAAAGTTTCAAATCCACCGTAATTTGCTGGAACACCCCTGGTGCCAATGAGAGCTATCTTCATTTATTTCAACACATCCTTTTTTTACCTGTAGACTCGCTACATTTCCTTGGCTCTAAACCTGGTTTCCTATGCCCGTGTTACTTTGCTCAAGAGACTCTATTTCGTATTGCTTTCGCAGGTACACCAACAATAAGGGATTTCGCTGGGAAGCTGTTATTAACAACAGCACCAGCAGCTACGACAGATCCACGGCCGATTGTCACTCCCGCAAGTATTGTAGCACCTGCACCAATCCAACAGTCATCCTCAATTGTCACTGGATTTCGTGTCTCACCTTGCAAGCGAATTGGAATATCGGCACTACTGAAATTATGGTTTTCTGAAAAGATTTTGATGCCAGGTCCCATGATTACATTTGAGCCAATCTGAACTCCCCCCTGACAACCTATATAGGCATTGGCATTAATCCCTGTGTGATCACCAACAGTAAGGCCTACACCCTTGCTTGCGACAACGCCGGTGCAAATAATGACAGCCCCCCTACCCAAGGAAACGTTTCGTCCAAACACGATTCCATCAGTAGAGAGTGCATTAATATGGACAAAATCTTCAAGAATCAAATTTTGACCAGCCTTGATCATATACCCATGTTCAATAACGACTGACCTACCACAGAATGTGAAACCATTTGCATGCAGCCATAGCTTTAGTGGAAGCCCGCGCAGAAGTTGAAGCGAACGATAAAAAACAATCGTTGCCAATTGTCTAGAGTCAAAGTCCGACTTGAATTTATAAGCAGGATCTTTTTTCAAAATAGCAACTATTTTCTCAACGATTTTAGTGAATTTCATCATTCGTCACCGATTCTCACAGCTTTGTAAACGCTTTGCAGTAGTGTTTCAGCGGATTTCTCCCAAGTAAATTGCTGTGCACGCGTCAATCCAAGCTTCCTCAGCTTGACGCAGAGCGCATTGTCCTCGAGCAAAAGGTCTATCTGCTTTGCAATATCGGCTGGAGAGTCAGGATTAGCAAATAATGCTGCATCAGCACAAATCTCAGGCAAACACGTCCTGTCAGAGACAACTACTGGCACGCCAGATGCCATACCCTCTATCACAGGTAAACCAAAACTTTCGGCATAAGAAACAAAACAAAAGACCTTGGCAAGGGAGTATATATACGCCAAATCATCACCATACACAGGACCAGTGAAAATGATCCTATTCCTGATCTTTTGTTCATCGAGAAGACTGTCCACATTATCCATCTTCCAATCATAACCGCCAACAACTACCAGAGGAATAGTATTATCTTTTAATAATGCAATAGATCTTAAAAGATTGAATACATTTTTACGCACATTTAATCTGCCTACGTATAAAATAAACCGTTCAGGCAGATTATATTTTGATACAACAGATTGAAGTTTAGTAGCAGGGTGATACTCAGCAGGTTTAAACACTTCATCAACTCCGTGGTATACAACATCAATATTATTATGTTTACCATATCCTGATTCTATCATGCGTTGTTTTTCAGTTGATGAAACTGTACAAAGTCGATGGCTGAATTTTGCAAGTAATTTAAGCGGTGACAAGTATAAACGTTCTATTTTTGTATAAAATTCTGGATGGGTATAAAATAAAACATCGTGAATATAAGCGTATCTTTTGCTGTTAGAAATAAAAGGAGAAAAGTTTTGATAAATTACGATGTCAAGGTGTAGTGACCAAGACATGAACGGTATCACAAACACATTTGAAAGCATGTTATTTCCAGCCCAGACGTAAACAGGATGAATATTATCTTTCTGATAGGGAAATTTCCTGTCATACTCTTTTTCATCTAGAAATATGTAAAATTCGTCATCGTTTGAAATTTCAAAAAGATGCTTTATCAAATTTCTGATAACTACCCTTCCACTGGGAGGACCTTCATAAAACCATTTTGCATCAATCCCGATTTTCACTATTCCCACCTCAATTACAATTATTTTGAAGGAACTTAACAAGTATCAAAGATTTTAAGACGTACAAATGATCGGGAAATCTAGAAGATAAGTAAATATCATCAAATCCACAAAGCACTTCGACCCGGAGGTAGACTAGGTGCAAAAAAGATAAGAATTAACCTATCACTACTGTATCAGACTTAATAGCCTGTCCATATAGTATTCTCGGCTATAGCAACTTAAAAGATCAGGTGTCTTTCCATTCGGTGCATGTGCAGCAAAGTCAAAGCTCTTTATGTCTTCGGAATGAACTATTTGTGATCTAGTGTGCCTCAAAATGCAATAGGCTTCATTATTACGGAGTCCTGCAAAAATGACTGGTTTGTCATACAGAACGTAATCGAAAACCGACGTAGTTGGTTCCCATATCAAATCCTCAGAACATGCTAGTAGAAAACCATCCAAGCTGTGCAATTCTTGTAGCAACTCAGGTCTTGGAACACTTTGTCGTGGAATGTATTGGATATTTTCAAGCGATTTAACATGTGCAAGTAAACCAGCTTCCATCTTTCCCCAGTGATAAAAACGAACTGATTCCTTGCGTTGATTTAACCGACATAGAATATCCCTTAGTTCAAACGTATCTCTAAATCTAAAAACATTTCCCACACAACCAATGTTTGTATGATGACCAGACTTACAAATGACGGGGCTACCTTCACGGACAAAATTTAAATCGCTTAGGTTGAAACCATTGTGTACATTAAGTATTCTAACGGGGATATTTTTAAATTTAAGCTGGGTTAATGCAGTGGCAATAGTTCCAACACACAGCAGGGCCACCGCATTCCGCGCGATCTTCTTTATATATAAATCGATAGCCCAAGATTTAAATGATAACCACAGTTGAGGCTTCTCGCCCTTCTGCTCGGAACTTGTTAGGTTGGGCAAGTCCCTCATGTCCAAAATGAACGGGATGCCAATATATCTAGCAGAATAGGCTATTTCATAGAGTTCGTAGGGCGCTGCAGAAACAAAAATCATGTCATACTGAGCCAAAAGTGGTGCTACAATCTTTCTAATCCTTCTCCTGCCCAACAACGCTGAAAGGAAAGACTTAAAAAGATTTCGATCCACAGTTTTTATATTTCCTAAAAAATCCGTTGTATCTCCATATTTTAAAACATCTACTTCATGACCGTTACGACTCAGTTCTGTATAAAAAAAGTTCATCCTAAGCGTGGAAACACCAGAATCAGGAGGAAATAATTTTGTTACTAACAGTATTTTCATTGTGCGAACCTTCAAGAATTTTGGTAAGTATGAGTAAGATAACCATTGAAAAGAACAAGAAAAATAATTTCAATATCAGAGTACTAAGTTCGGAACTGAACCCAATAAAAAGAGTCATTAGCGCCATAAGATAAAAAGGAGCGGTCATTAGATTTCTTGTCAATTGATGGGTAAAGAAACGTAGGAGCACATAGAAAATTATTGGCAGTAGTATAAATGAAAACATTCCAAACATTACATAGAAATCGCCATATAGTGAAGTTCTCAGCCCAAGATTGTCACCCTCGAAAATTCTGCTTAAAAGATCTTTGTAATAAAGGCCACTGCTAAAGATGACTTCAGACTTATCAATTCCCACAATCCCAAGTAATTGAGTAGGTATAATTGCGCACAGAATGTTAAAAAAAATCATAGGAGACGCTTTAATCATGCTATGTCCAATGATATCAGGCCATTCTCTGAACTCAGAAAATACCCCAGAAAACATTCTAGCTGAGAGAAGAATAAAGTCCGCTTCATATGACTGCTGGGCTCTGAACATGCCATAAACAGACAAGAAGAAAACAGCTACTATTGTTAGGATGGCGACCTTTCGTAGATTCAGCTTGCTCCCATAAAACATTTCTCTCAAAAATACTAGTCCGAAAATACCCACTAAAACAAAGTTCCTCATCCCATAGAAAAATAGAATTCCAAAAGATAAAAAAATAAGTAGAGCGGAAACTAGCGATAACGGTCCTTTCCACCTGAGCAACAGAGTGCCGTTTAAGAAGATAACGAGGATATTAAGATAAAAGGCCTGGTTGAGCACACCAACTGTGTGCATTTGACTTCTGGCAGATTCAATTTCCTGACTGAAAAGAGGGATAGTTCCTGATTTCACGTATGCCATAATAGCTAAGAATTGAATTAGTACTGAATATATAATTACTGCTACAACAAAGTCACCAGACATTCGCATACTATTTTTAAGCGAAAACGACCACGTGCGAACAGGAGTGCAGTAAATGGCAAAAGACACAAGGGAAAAGCCTAACCCCCAAAGCCAAAATGCTTTATAAAAATTGTTTGTAAACATCTCAGCTTCAAAAATCCAACGAAATAGAAAATAATTTAAAACCCCGCATGCATAACTGAAAAAGAAATATGAATACCCAAAAAGAATAATATTACTGTCTGTATTTGTGTAGACTTTTCGGAATGTTTTATAAAAAACCAAACCAAACAATCCTAGAGTTAACAAACAAAACCAATTCATCTTCTACTCGATATTTTTTTTGCAGGGTTGCCAACGTAAATGCCATATTCATCGGTATTTTTAGTAACTATGGATCCTGCTCCTATTACACTACCCTTCTTGATTGTAATACCTGGGAGTATGATGCATCCTGATGCAATCCAAACATCGTCCTCAATTATAGTTTTTTTATAATCGTAACCTTGTTCATACACAAGTTTAATGCCATCCATATACTGATGATTTTGTGAGTAGATGATAACACTAGGTCCTATTAGAACATTTGAGCCGATATCGATCCCACCACCTGCATGAATTATTGAATTTCTATTGATCGATGTATTGCTTCCAATTCTCAAGTTTTTATACCCCTCCAACTTAACACCATCCCATATTGTCACATTGCTACCATAGGTATAGGGTATGAAGGTATTTCGCAGGTAAACGCCAATTTGCCCTGGTATAGCACTCAAAAAGGAAAGGCACCACATTTTAAGTTCATTCTTAATAATTCTATACATATACTCGTTCCTTTTTGAATTGGATTACATATATGTTTAAATAGTTTACAATTTACATCAAGATATTAATGCTTTAAAACATATTCCCAATAACACGAAACTGATTATTATAGGAAGCGCTGCTTTCAGTTCTCTGCATAAGTTCAGATATGAAACTTTCGCAATACCACAGAATACATATAAGCATATTGAATAAAAAATAAAACCTGATACAGCGTAGCTTTCAGATGCACATCCGACCGTAAGCTTGGCGCCGACATAAAGCATTGAAATACGCAAAAAAAGTCCAAATACAGTAAGCAACAAAGCTTTACGTTGATTACCTGTAACTTGTAATGACATAGAAACGGGCGATGCAAGGAATTGGAGCACGAACCATGGCGTCATCCATGCTACTAGTTCTCCTGCCCGTTGCCATTTTTCGCCAAAAACTAAACCAAAGAGTGACGGGGCGATAATTCCGGCAAAAATTATTGGTCCGACCCCTGTCTTAGCCAGCCCCCCTATCGTGCGGGCGGTAAAAACACCTAAATTTCCATTTCGATGTTCATCAACCGCACGAGAAAAATAAACTTGCGAGATTGAAGATCCAATGAGGCCCATAGGGGCTTGCATAATACGCATGGCAAGCATCAAAAATCCGACCTCTACACCTGTTGCCAAAGTGGCGATTAGAATAAGTGGAAGTTGAATACCTGAAGTGTTGGTAAAAGCCTCGAAAGTTGAATACTTGGGGAATCGATCATACTCACTGGCTACCGCTTTCATCTGTGCTATCTTGACACCCTGCAAAGCAGCACGATCATCTTTTAGTAATCGTCGCGCCAGCCCCCAAAAACCAGCGCCACTATTCACAATCTGTCCGGCAATCAGTCCTAGTGTGCCAGCACCAATCCACCCGAGCAAAAGCTGGGTTACGACTCCGCCGATTGATTGTTCAACCCTAGTGCGTGCGATTGATGAAAAGGCTTTTTTTCGTGTAGCCCAATATTGAAAAGTGCCATATGCTCCAGCAGCAGCAACTGCAATTGGGAGTAACCAAAGATATTCTGCTAACAATACGGTGTTCATCAAGCTAGCGATTCTCTGACTGAACAGTAGTATAACAATTAGTAGAATAAGTGTGAATGCAGTTAAACATACAAGAGCAACTGCAAGCAAGTTTGCTGCAGCCTTATCCGACTTCGGTATTGGGATTGCTATGTCATAGCGCAAACTCGAAACTACGGATGTAATAGCCAACAGAGCTGAAAACACACCCAGTAAACCAAACTCTTCTGGAGAGTAGATCCGTGTAAGAAGTGGCAAAACCAAGATATTTAGAGCCTGGGCAAAAGCAGTACCACCAGCCAGTACTGACACATTTCGAACAAAACTATTTTGCAAGGCAGACCTAAAGTCTATCATGCTGTATGATTGCGATGGCATTGTGTCGCAGAGCTATTCATGTCGTAGTGTCCTTACCTGCCTTCGGTTTGGCGGGAGATCTCGAAAGTTGAGGGACTTGCTACCATATTTGTGTAGTTTATACACTTTGCAGGTGCTGAATTACTTCATGCCATCACGCATCACACCGGCTGTAGGTATTGAATCAAGGGTACTATCTCAAGATCCCCCTGGTGTCGATCACCACCTTTTCCTTAAGCAGTTCAGGATTTAATCCTTTGAATTCTTCATGATCAACCAAAACCAAAAGAATATCTGCTTCTCGTATGACATCAGTTAGGCTATAAACAGAAAATTCAAGTAAGTCACTGTTTATATTCGGTTCACAAGCCATAACTCGTCCAATGCCGCCAGCTATCAATGCGCGGGTAATCTCAAGCGCAGGCGACTCGCGCAGGTCATCTATATTTGCTTTGAAAGCCAAACCCAAACATCCGATGACTGGATTGTTGAACCGCGCAGCCTTAGCACGAACCTTATCAAGTACCCAGTGAGGCTTGTGGTCATTTACCTCTCTAGCTGCACGGATCAGTTTTGCTTCATCAGGGGCTGCTGATACGATAAACCACGGATCAACGGCTATGCAATGCCCACCAACCCCGGGTCCTGGCCTTAGTATATTGACACGTGGGTGCTTACTTGCCAGATCGATTAACTCCCACACATTTATTCCAAGTTTATCACAGATAAGAGAGAGCTCATTGGCAAACGCGATATTGACATCCCTAAAAGAGTTCTCAGTTAGCTTCGCCATCTCCGCTGTCCTAGCATCCGTAACAAAAATGTTACCATTACAAAATGTTTTATAGAGGGCTTTAGCCTTTTCACCAGATGCACAGTCGATGCCGCCAACTATGCGATCATTATCAACCAATTCACGGATTATATGGCCAGGAAGTACTCGTTCAGGACAATGCGCAATAAACAATGAATCGCTAAAGGACCGAGATTCTGCATTAAAGAGTTCTGGTCGTAGTTCTGCTATTATGTCACGAATCATTTCGGTTGTGCCCACAGGTGAAGTGGATTCCAGAATGACCAAATTGCCAGGTTTTAGAAAGGGTGCTATAGCTTTAGTCGCAGCTTCAACATAACTTAGGTCGGGGGTCTTTGGATTATTATCGCTGTGTTTAAAAGGTGTGGGAACGGCAAGAATAAAAGTATCTGCTTCTTCAGCCTGAAGCGTTGCTCGTAAGTTTCCGCTTCCAACTGCGGTTCTTACCAGGAGGTCCAGATCAGGCTCGACGATGTGGATTTTTCCTTGATTTATAATATGTACAGTATCTTGATCAACATCAATCCCTACTACCTGATGCCCCTTGGTCGCAAACATTGAAGCTGTGGGCAGGCCAATATAACCAAGCCCTACAACCGCTATTTTCTGTAACTTTCGCTGCATGTCCCCTCACAATCAAATTATTTCTGATTTAATATCGCAACTATTTTTTGTGCAGCCTTTCCATCTCCATAAGGATTATGTGCCATTGACATCGCAGTATAAGCCGCATTATCATCAAGAAGACAGGTAGATTCGCTGACGATTTTTTCCATATCTGTCCCAACTAACTTAACAGTACCGGCATCGACCGCCTCGGGACGCTCTGTGGTGTCACGCATAACAAGAACCGGCTTTCCAAGGGAAGGCGCTTCCTCTTGCACACCACCGGAATCAGTGATGATTAGATATGCGCGCGTCATCATATAAACAAAAGGAAGGTAATCAAGTGGGGGTATGAGATGCACACCTGGACTGTCCGACAGTATACGTAACACCGGTTCTTGTACGCTGGGGTTGAGGTGCACGGGGTAGATGATCTGGATGTCTGGTCGTTGTCCCAACTGTTTTAGGGCCCTACAAATATTTTCAAACCCGTCACCAAAGTTTTCCCTGCGATGACCTGTTACAAGCAAAAGCTTTTTTCTATCATCAAGATAAGGGAATTGGCTGTGTAGGGAATTCTTCAAACTTACATCTTTATTGATACGTTCAGCTATCTGAACCAGAGCATCGATTACTGTGTTTCCTGTGACATGAATCATGTGGCAAGATACACCTTCGGCCACCAGATTCTGTTTGGCTTTCTCTGTAGGAGCAAAATGAATTGCTGCAATTGACGCCGTTAACCGCCGATTCATTTCCTCAGGCCATGGCGAATACACATTGCCTGTACGTAAGCCAGCCTCAATATGTCCAACCGGGATCTTCTCATAATAGGCTGCTAGGCTAGCCGAAAAGGTTGTGGTGGTGTCGCCATGAACAAGGATTAAGTCTGGTCGCCATTCTCTAAGGACAGAACGCATGCCGAGAAGCACATTTGAAGATATATCACTTAGGTCCTGTCCAGGCTTCATTACGTTTAGGTCGAAATCTGGAATAATCGTAAATAGCTGTAGCACTTGATCGAGCATCTGCCTGTGTTGAGCAGTTACGCAGACTCTAGCTTCAATACCAGCAGTTGCATTGAGCAGCCTTATGACTGGCGCCATCTTAATAGCCTCGGGTCGGGTACCGAAAACGGATAGAACCTTCATCTTTTCACCTTTTTCATGTTACCCCCCCGCGCTGTTGCAAAAATTTCCTGCAAACGCTGACGGTTGTCGTCTGAAATTTTTGTCCCTCCTTCTCGTATAAAGGCATAAAGAATTGCTCCAAATCCCGATACAAAGGAAGCAGCAAGTACAATCATAGATCTTTTAGGTTTGGCCTTTTTGTCTGATACAGTTGCTACTTGTATAATCTGGATCCCATCAACATCCTTCGCCTCACTCATCCTTGCCATCTCGTACTGCTTGGTAAGCAGCTCAAAGATTGCTTCCTGTACCTTGAATTCACGCATCAGACGGACATACTCTTGGCCAAGCTCGGGAACGGAACCAACCGACGGGATCGAACTGCCACGGTCGCCCCCTTCTAGTTGCGCAATTTGTGCTCTGAGTTTGGCGATTGCAGCCTTAGCGTCAATGACTTCCTGCGTAGTATCGGTAAAGCGGCTGCGCATCCCCGCTATCTGAACTTCCTGTACTGCAAGCTGCGCCCTTAGTTGAGCAACTCCCTGAATGGATGCCTTTGCTTGTTCTGGTACGTCAAATGCTTTGTTTGATGCTTGAAAGGTCCTGAGCGCTTCCTCGGTTTTGGTAAGATCAACTTTTGCTTTGCGGAGCCTATCTTCCAAATACCCCCTATTTTTACCGGCTCCGCTGATATTAAGTTTTACAGTCAGTCTTCCCAATTCATCTATAAAAGCATTGGCTAGATCCGCAGCAAGTTTCGGGTCTTTGTCCTCTACGGTAATGGAGATAATTCCATCTTTCTTTCCGGCAGAAATAGCTGCCTTCGTGTCTAGCACCTTGTAAGTATCGAGACGGTATTTCTGCTCGTAAACCTCCATCAACTTAAAACGATCTATCAGGGCATCCTTAACCGTTCTGCTACGTAATATGCCTACATACAAATCAGCGCTAGTGCCTTTACCTAACAGGTCGCCTGCCAAGCCAGCCATGCCGCCGGAAAGCGCTGTCATCATCCCCATCACGCCATTGTCTTGCTGAGGAGGCAGTATCAATGCAGTGCTGCTGTAGATCTTAGGGAGGGCAAACGATATTGCTATCGAGAGTAAAAAGGCGGTAGCAGTAACGGTAGTAATCATGCGCCATCGCTTGGCGATGATTTCAACATAGTCGAGCAAGTTAATCACATCCTGGTTGCCTCCCGGTTCAACAGAGGGAGGCAAAATTGGATGCCGACTTTGTACTGATCTATCTTCAGGTTGATGCATCACTGAAACTCCTAAAACAGGTTCTAAATATGCTGTATTATAGCCCTGCAGCCACCAACACCCCTGCAGCAAGAGCGGTCTGACCTATGATATATGCGAGATCCTTCAAATCACGCATCCATGCCACTTTCTCGAGCCGCTGCGGCACGACAATGGCGTCGCCCGCCTGTAACGTGTACGACTTGAAGGGGTTGAAGAAGATGCCTCCCATCTCGCGCTTGCTGACCACGGTGCCGTCGGCAAGTACCACGTACATCTCGGCTTCGTCGGCATTGGTGGTGGGTCCGCCTGCCTTCTTCAGATAGTCGCCGACGGTAGCACCTGGGCTCTCAATCACTGTGGTCGGGTTGTACACCTCGCCGAACACCATGACCGACTTGGAAGACTGCGGTATCTCCAGCGCGTCCCCTCCCTGCAGTTCCAGATCGTACAGTGACTCCTGCAGGTCCTTTAAGGAGGTGATGCTGATGGAGACGCGCCCCTCAGCCTTTGCCTGCCTCAGCTTCTCCAGGCTGGTCCTCATCCCTTCCAGGGTCGCCTTGGTCGCCTCCAACTCATCCTTGGATGCGGCCACGGAGCTCAATTCCTGCTGCTTGCGCATCAGGTCCTGCTCGGTGCGAGCGATGACCTCGTCCATCCGCTTTTGCTGGATCTCCCTGGTCAGTTTCCGGGTGAACTTGGCGCCCCTCAGATAAGCCTTCCCGGTGAAGCCGCCGGCCCTCTCGATGACGGAACTGAGGGTCTCTCCCCTGATGATCGGGTACACACCGGGAAACCTCACCTCGCCGGACAGGGTGCAGTAACGGTCAGTCACGTCCTTCCATTCGGGCACGCGCCGGACCACTACCTCGTCGAACTCGGAGATGGGTATGTTCGCCTGCGGGTCTCCCTTGAGCGCCTGCCCAAGGTCCACGTTGATGATACTGGACTTGACCCCGCTCCTGTCGATCATGGTGCGCGTGATTTCCGCGTTTTGCAGGTAGGCGGTCTTTTTCACGTTGCCTGCGGCGAAGATGAGGTCGCGCAGGGTCATCTTGTCGAACACGCGATAGGCACCCGGCTTCTGGACGTCGCCGCTCACCGTGACCGTGGGGACCTCTTCCATCTCCCACCGGGAAAACACGCGCACGCTGTCAAACTCTTGCAATGCGATGTTGTCGTCGGTTTCCCCTTGCAGGGCCA
>Ga0209317_1002339_pt1 | contig 13952 bp, 11 predicted proteins | sample RifGroB2_FD_183994 | JGI IMG/M metagenome (GOLD analysis project Ga0209317, IMG submission 183994) | Soil microbial communities from Rifle, Colorado, USA - Groundwater B2 (SPAdes) (version 2) | ecosystem: Environmental > Terrestrial > Soil > Unclassified | place: Rifle, Colorado | collected... | reverse complement strand
CCCCGCGGCAAAACCCTCAGCGGCCCACAGTGCATCACACCTCCGCCGGTGGAGATGGCCGCAGGCCGGTTGGGCCTTCACATCAAACTTTTGCACTCCAAGAAGGAGTTTCACTTGAAAAAGAAATGCGTGGCCGACATAAGGGACCGTGACCTGGTGGAGACGGTCTTCCTGGTCAAGGACAAGATCATCGCCATGGCCAAAAACGGCAAGCCGTACCTCACCCTGAAGCTGATGGACAAGACGGGGGAGGTTGACGCCAAGGTCTGGGACAATGCGGACGAAGTCGGCGCCCTCTTCGACAGGAACGACTTCCTCGCCGTACGCGCGAAGGCGAGCGTCTACCTGGGAAAAATGCAACTGATCGTCTCCGAACTGAAGCGGGTCCCCGAGGATTCGGTGGAACTGGCCGATTTCCTTCCGGAGACCGAACGCGACATCAATGCCATGGTCGCCGAACTGCACGCCCTGATCGCCACCCTGAAGGACCCGGAGCTGGGGCGGCTTATGCACGACTTTTTCCAGGACCCGGAACTCCTGGCGCAATACCGCGTGGCGCCCGCCGCCAAGGGGATGCACCACGTCTACCTGGGCGGGCTCCTGGAGCACTCGCTGGCCGTGGCCAAGCTGGTGGACGCCATGGTGCCGCTCTACGACGGGTTGAACCGGGACCTCCTCATAGTGGGAGCGCTTTTGCACGACATCGGCAAGGTGCGCGAGATGACCTACCTGCGCTGCTTCGACTACTCTGACGAGGGAAAGCTGATCGGCCACATCACCATCGGCGTCGAGATGCTGCAGGAGCGGATCTCGAAGCTCCCCGGCTTCCCGGCCGAGCTCGCCATGCTATTGAAGCACATGATCTTGTCTCATCACGGCCAGTACGAGTACGGTTCCCCCAAACGGCCGAAAACCGTGGAGGCGACCATCCTGAGCTACCTGGACGACCTCGACTCCAAGATAAACGGCATCAGGACCCACATCAGGAAAGAGCCGGACAACCTGTCGCGCTGGACCTCGTACCACCGCCTCTACGACCGCTACTTCTTCAAGGAGAACTGCCTGCAGGGGGAGGAGCTGGAACTGCGTCCTGAGCAGTGCCTGGAGCCGTCCGAGCAAATGCCGCAACGGGTGAGCCCACCGCCGTTCGCGGCAGCGCCGCCATCGCCCCAGCAGGCATCCCAGGGCCAACGGCCCCAACAGGCACCGCAGACACCACCGGCACCACAGACCCGGCAGGCACCGCAGGCACCGCAGACACCACCGGCACCGCAGGCCCGGCAGGCTCAAGGCGGCGCCTCGCAGGAACCTTCGCGGGGCACCGACCAAGGGCGCAAGAACTTCAGCAACAACCCGTTCGCCGCGCTGAAGGACGTGAAGGATTGACCTTTTGGCGCATCTGCCGCGGGAGCGCTCGCTCCCGCCTTTAAGGAGAAACTATGCTGTTTGAGACTATAGTGGTAGGGCCGCTGGGGGTGAACTGCTTCATTCTTGGGGACAAGCAGAGCCAGGAAGGGGTGGTGGTCGACCCGGGTGCCGACTGCGAGATCATACGCGACTCGATCGCCCGCTTCGGCATCAAGGTGAAGTACATCATCAACACCCACGGCCACTTCGACCATGTCGGCTGCAACCGGCAGCTGCAGGAGCAGACCGGGGCGGAGCTCCTTATCCACCAGGGGGACCTGGCCCTCCTCTCCATGGCCTCCAGGAGCGCACAGAAGTACGGACTCAGCGTCGAGGATTCCCCTTCCCCCTCCAGGCACCTGACTGACGGCATGACCCTGGAGTTCGGCCACAGGTGCATCGAGGTGCTGCACACCCCCGGGCACACCCAGGGCGGATGCTGCCTGTACCTGGCAAAGGAGAAACTGCTGATCACGGGCGACACCCTGTTCGCCGATTCGGTCGGCCGCACCGATCTCCCGGGGGGGGACCACGGGCAGCTGATCGCCTCAATCAAGGCGAAACTGATGCCGCTTCCCGACGAGACCATCGTCTGGCCCGGCCATGGCCCCTCCAGCACCATCGGAAGGGAGAGGCGCCTGAACCCGTACATAAACGCATAGGAGGACGCCATGCTGAAAGGTAAGGAGATCATTCTCGGGGTGACCGGGGGGATAGCCGTTTACAAGGCGGTGGAGCTTCTGCGTCTTCTGGTGAAGGGGGGGGGCGACGTCCACGTCATCATGACCCGCGCCGCGACCGAGTTCGTCACGCCGCTTACCTTCCAGACCCTTTCCGGCAATCCCGTGCACCTGGAGCTTTTCAACCTGATCTCCGAGCAGGAGATAGGGCACATATCCCTTGCCGAGCGCGCCGACCTCTTCATCGTCGCCCCCGCAACGGCGAACTGCATCGGGAAACTGGCGTGCGGCATCGCGGACGACCTCCTGACCACCACGATCATGGCGACCAAGGCGCCGGTTCTGATCGCCCCGGCCATGAACGTGAACATGTACCAGAACCCGATCTACCGCGAGAACGAAGAGCGGCTGAAGAGCCACGGCTACCTGTTCGTCCCGCCGGCCTGCGGCATGCTCGCCTGCGGCTACGAGGGGGAGGGGAAGCTGCAGGCCCCGGAGGTGATCTTAGAGGAGGCGGTGGCCGCCCTGACCCCTAAACGGCTGGCCGGCGAGCGGATCCTGGTGACCGCGGGCCCGACTCTTGAGGAGATCGACCCGGTTCGTTTCATCAGCAATCACTCATCCGGGAAGATGGGGTACGCCATAGCCAGGCAGGCACGCCTCAGGGGGGCGCAGGTGACCCTGGTGACCGGGCCCACGGCCCTTACGCCGCCTCATGGTGTCGACGTGATCCGGGTGCAGAGCGCAAAGGAGATGCGGGAAGCGGTCCAGGGATGCCTGGAGCAAACGGACGTCGTCATCAAGGCGGCTGCGGTCGCCGACTACCGCCCCAAGGCGCGTTTCGGTGACAAGGTGAAGAAGACGCAGGCTTCCTTTGCCATAGAGCTGGAAAAGAACCCCGACATCCTGGCCGAGCTTGGGGCGATCAAGGGGGGGCGGCTTCTGGTCGGGTTTGCGGCGGAGACGCAGGACCTGCTCGAGAACGCCACCGCCAAGCTTAACGCCAAAAACCTCGACCTCGTGGTCGCCAACGACGTCTCCCAGGAGGGGGCGGGGTTCAACGTCGACACCAACATCGCGAAGCTCCTGTACCGTGACGGACGGGTCGAGGCGCTCCCCAAGATGGGGAAAGAGGAACTGGCGGGGGAAATCCTGGAGCGCGTGGCGCTTTTGCGCGGAGAGAAGCGCGGCTAGCCTGAACGGCCTTTGTGGGGGCGGTTACTTCGAAAGGATCTGCATCAAAAGCTCCGGCTCGCAGATCGCTTCCTTGAGTTTCAGCTTCAGCGCGTCCAGTTCGGCGTGGGCCTGGGGCTTGGTGATCTTTCCGGTACGGTACAAGAGCCTCAGGTTCTTGCGCACCGCCTCCGCGGCGGCTAGGGCCCTCTCCCCCGTCGGGTCGGCAAGGTAGAAGCGGGAGGTCTCATCGTTGTTCAGGAAGTCGAACACAGCTTCCTGCGCTAGCTGCATGTACTCATCCCGGTCATCCTCGTCCAGGGCGAAGCGCGAGGATTCCGAAAGCGTCTGCAAAAGGCTCTGCCATTTCTCCAGCCTGCTTACCAAGAGGATGGAGTTGAAGATCCGCTTGTTGGTGCCGAAGGAAAAGATGGTGTCCGACAGGACCTTGCGCAGCAGCTGATCGTTGGAGCTGAAATGCTCATGCGATACCTTCTTCGCAGTGTCCCAGATCTCCTTTTCCACGAAGTTCTCGAAGCGCATCTCCCAGTAGGCGTGTTTCAGGGTGAGCGTGGAGAAGCTCCTCATGACCTTGAACGGCACGTAATAATTGTGGGCGATGCAGTCCGCTGCGAGATGGCTTAGGTAGCCGTAGGCGCAGGCCTGCTGGGCGGGGTCCCCCGCCCTGTCCAGCACCCTGTGGCCGATGCGCCAGCGGTGGCAGTGCTGCAGGTAATGGGTGAATTTCTTGCCGAGGGTGATGTCCGCCGCGATGGTGCCGTAGAGGAAGTCGTAGGGGTGGGCGCTGATGATAGCCGCGACTGCCGGCTTGAGCGCTTCCAGGTTGGACAGGACGTTCATGCCGAGCTGCAGGTGAATGCCGGCGCCCCAGGCGAGGGCCTGTTCAGGGAGTGCCAGGACGAGCAGTGCGGTTGCTGCAAGTAGTATCGACATGCTGTCGAGAATAATGATTGGGGCTGGAAAAGTAAAGGGGTTTCGGATGGTTGAGTTGGAGGAGCGGGAGTCGTTGCTGCGCTCGCTGAAAGGGTACCTGGCCGATCTCGCGGAGAGCGGGGTAGACGAGCTGGTCTTCTCCAGCCAGCCGGCGGCTGAGCCTGATTGCCGCATGGAAGGGGATCCCAGGGCGCGGCTGCTGTTCGTCATGACGGGATCAGGGTTCGCCGGCGAGGCTGGCGGCCTGCTGGAAAAGATCGTTTTGGCCATGGGTTTTGCCAGGGAAGAGATCTGCCTGCTCAGCATCGGTTCTTGTCCGGACGGCGCTCAGGCTGCCTGGCGCGGCTTCATAGCCGAACGCATCGCTGCGGTCGGTCCGGAAGTGGTGGTGGCCCTGGGGGAACAGTCCGCCAAGCTGCTGCTTCCAAGTGAGCAGGCGCTGGAGCGGATGCGCGGCCGTCTCCACGATTTCAACGGCATCCCGGTCATGCCAAGCTACCATCCTGACGCCATGCTGGCGAACGAGGCGCTCAAGCGCGACGTCTGGAACGACATGAAGCAGGTCATGACTCACCTGGGGAGGGCGCGCTAGCGCGGCGTGGTGCACGATTTCAGCCTCCCGTTCTCGAAGAGGACCACGGGCTGCAGTTCGACGCAGGCCTTGCCGTCCACCTCGACGCGACCGGCCAGGATGCATCCCTCCAGCTTCCCCGACAGGTAGAAACTTATCGTGCTGTACTCGTTGCAGACAAGCCCGTCGTAATAGAAGAAATCCCTGCTTACGCAGCTCTTAAGCGTCCCTAACTCGTAAAACTCCGCCTGCGCGTACAGGTTGCAGGTCACCCCGCTTAGCAGGGTGATGTCCTTCAGTGGACAAGACTTTAGCTCTCCGTTTGGATAATACACAATGGTCGCACCAGGATTGCAGATGGAAGCATCGGCTGCCAGTGCGGCCTGAACTTTCAGTGTCAGCAGCAGGATCAAGATCGGCATGAGTAGCTTCATGATTCCTCCCTTTAACAGAATCCCCCTCCCTTTCGATACCCGGCAAGTATAGAGGAGCGACTGGACAATTCAAACCTGCTTCCCTTGTGGCGCGTGATCTTGACACGGTAGTCGCGTTGGATATCCTTAATGCGCTAAAAGCCTGTACAAATACTGCAAAGACAAAGGAGATCGGTTATGGGAAAGGTCCAGCGAATTGTGAAGGTATTGATCTGCGCCTGTCTGCTCACCTCGTTTCTTGGCTGCACCACCACTCCCAAGCGGGAGAGTGCCGGGCAGTACGTCGACGACTCCGTCATCACCACAAAAGTGAAGGCGGCGATCTTCGATGAGATGGCCCTGAAGACGTTCCAGATCAACGTGACCACCTTCCAGGGGGTAGTGCAGTTGAGCGGTTTCGTCGATTCGGCGGAAAACGCGAGAAAGGCAGGGGAGATAGCCAGGTCCGTGACTGGCGTGAAAGAGGTGAAAAACGACCTGATCGCGAAATAGCCTTTCCTCCACCAGTAAAAGAAAACCCGCTTCGGCGGGTTTTCTTTTGCCATAAAAAACCCCCTCCTTTTCGGGGAGGGGGTAGAGGACCGGCTAATGATGCGAGGATTTGTGGGACGATCTACCCTGTCCAGTCTGGCCGGTGCCTTTGCTGCTGGATTTGCCGGAGCTCCCTTCCTCGGACCCTTTTCCGAAGGATTTCATCACGTCGGCCATGTTGCCGTACTCGCGGTCCTCCATCTTCTGGATCTCTTCTAGGACGACCTTCTCCGCTTTCATGTGCTGGGCATGTTTGATAAGATCCTTTTTCTCGGCCGGGAAATCAATGCCCTTGAGGTTCTTGGTCACATTGGCCGGTGAGTGACCACTGCCACGTCCGCTAGTTGTTGCCATGACTTCCTCCTTTTACTGATGCGTTGCTGTACTACAAGATGATTATAGGAGATCCCATATCTTACATCAATGCAAAAGAAGAGCCGAAAAATCATCAAATACAGCCCGGTAAAAGGCGATATTCATCAAGCCGTTGCGTAAAGAACAGGGATGATCTTATTTCCAATGAGATCAAAGCATCAATGGATGATTTAGATCATCACCTGAGAGATTTCCAGCGGATGGGAAGGAGCCTCTATCATGAGGCTGTCTTGCCAGCCGGGTCGATGTGGGTCTTCAACCAGCATCTGAGCATCTCGGCAACACTCCACGCCTGCGCCACGCACCCCCTGGGAACATACGGGTGCTCGGCATCGAATATCTCGCTGATGGAGCCTATGCACTGCTCGTTCATCTGCTCGACCAGCCCGTCGAGGAAGCTCCGGGCTGCCGGCACCTGCTCGGGGTAGAGCCTCAGCCAGGCGTCGATGAAGGTCCCGATCAGCCAAGGCCAGACCGTCCCCTGGTGATAAGCGGCGTCACGGGCCCGCAGGTCGCCGCTGTAGATCGCCTTGTAATCGGGATGCCCGGGGGCCAGCGTTCTCAGCCCTACCGGGGTAAGGAGCCGCTGGCGCACCGTTTCCAGCACCCGGGGCCACTTGTCCTGTTCCAAAGCGGCAAAGGGGAGGGATATGGAGAAGAGCTGGTTCGGGCGGCAGGCGTTGTCGTCTCCCAGTTCACCGTCGACGAGATCGTAGAGGTGCCCCCCCTCGGCGAACCAGAAGCGCTGGTTGAAGGATCGACAGGCCTGGTCCGCGTAGGCGCCCAACTGGCGGGAGTAGGCCTCGTCCCCCTCCTGAGCGGTCCAATGCTGCAAAAGGCGCAGGGCGTTGTACCAGAGCGCGTTCAACTCCACAGCCTTGCCGCGGCGCGGCGTCACCACCCAGTCACCGACCTTCGCGTCCATCCAGGTGAGCTGGTACCCCTCTGCCCCCTGTCTCAGGAGCCCGTCGCTTGGGTCAACGCCGATGCCGAAGCTGGTGCCGGCGAGGTGCTTGTCGATGATCTCCCGCATCTGCGGCAGGATCATGCGCAGGGTGGCGCGGTCGCCCGTGTACTCCAGGTAGCGGTGCAGGGCGTGGAAAAACCAGAGGCTCGCGTCGGCGGTGTGGTAGAGCCCCTCGTTTTGCCCCTCCGGGAACAGGTTCGGTATCAGCCCGTTTTTCACGTACTGTGCGAAGGTGCGCAGGATCCATCCCGCCTCCATGTGCCTGCCCGTTGCCAGGGTCAGCCCCTCCAGGGAGATCATGGTGTCCCGCCCCCAGTCGGTGAACCAGTGATATCCGGCGATCACCGTGCAGACCTCGTCACCCATGGCGTGCGCCCGCACGCTGTCCTTGTGCCTCCCGGCCGGGGTGATGATGAACTGGTCCGTTGCCAGCACAAGTTCGGCAGGCAGCCCTTGGCGCGCGCGCGGGTCGGCTGCGGAAAGAAGGAGCCTGCGCCTCTCCCTCTCCATGGCGAGGGCCGCGTCCGGGGGGAGCGCCGCTATGGTCTCCCAGGTTTCGGTGGACGCGGTCAGCGCAGCATCCTGCCCCTGCTCCAGGTCGACCGCGAAGTAGCCTGCGGTCCAAAGGGTCCCCAGGGCATCGTACCCCCTGGCATTTTCCACGTCGTAGAAGATGTCGGTGCTGTGCTTCTCCTCCAGGGTGAAGTTTCCGCGCCCCCCGTCGATGACGAGCCTGAGGTGAGGCGAGTTGCCCCCTGAGGAAATCTGGTACCGGTTCTGCACCGCGGTGAACATGTAGGGATCGTCGGATTCGAGGTCGACGGAGGCGTCGTGCGGGCGGAACTGCAGGTAAGGTTGCAGCTTGAGCCGCACCTTTTGCTCCCCCGAGAGCAGGCGGTAGATCAGGTGCACCGTGTTCTGCTTGTGCACCATGACCAGCTGCTTCTCGATCACGCTCCCCTGTACCTCGAAGGTCCAGACGGGAAGCCCGTCCTCGAGGCGGAAACCGGAAAGATACTCCATGCCGTGGAAATCGAGCCCCGTCTCCTTCTGGTCGCCACCGAAGCGGACCATGCTGCCGTCGGCGAACCGGATCGCTTCGGTGAGCCGGTTCAGCATCACGATGCGCCCCAACGGAGAGGGGTAGGCTGCAATGAGAAGACCGTGGTAGCGACGGGTGAGGGCGCCGCAAACGGTTCCTGAGGCATACCCTCCAAGTCCGTTGGTGAGGAGCCACTCGCGCTCCAGGAGCTGCCGTGTGCGCAGCGTCTCATCGTGACGGTCGAAGATGAACTCTCGTATCACCGTTGTCATTGGTCGTCCCCCTCAGGAACCGGAATCAGCACCACCGCAGCGTTTCCCTGCAGGCGCCAGAACTTTTCAGTGTCCAGCTTCGGCGTCCCGGAACCGCCGAATTCCAGCTTCTCGCTGGTCCAAAGGATCTCCCAGGCGCACCCCAGGGGGGGCGCCAGCATCGGCTCGGGGACCGGGATCAGGTGCATTTCCCTGCCCAGGTTGATCAGCAAAAGCCGCTGCTGTGCGCCCAGAAAGTAGCGCAGCAGAAAACCCGACGGCCCCAGCACCGCTCCCTCGATATGGCAGGAGTAGCCGACGCTGAAGACCGGGTCTTCTCGCCTGAGCCTGATCAGGTCCCGGTAGAGCGCGTACACCTTGGCATGGCGTTCCCGCTCGTTCAGGTCGAGACGGCACTGCTCGAAGGTCTCCAGCTCGTAAGGCTTGTCGAGGGAGTCGATGATCTCGGGAGAATCGATGTTGGTGAACTGTTTCAGGAACTCGATGCGGCCGGCGTGGACCTGCTGCGAGGTCTCGGGGCTCAGGTCCGCAAAGTAGAGAAAGGGGGAGGTGGCGGAAAACTCCTGCCCCTGGAAGATCATCGGCGTCTGCGGGGAGAGCATCAGGAACGCGGTCATCGCCCTGAGCGCCGCCGGGTTGGTCAGCTTGTGCAACCTGATCCCCCAGGCGGAGTTGCCGACCTGGTCGTGGTTCTGGATGTAGTTGACGAAGCAGCTGGGGCTGATGCCTATGGTCGGGGAGCCGCGCCTTTTGTCCTGCCAGAAGTAGTACTGTCCCTGGTACAGGTAGCCCCACTTCGCACTGGAGACCATCTCCTGCGGGGAGCCGAAGTATTCGGAGTAATAGGCGTCGTGGTAGCCGGTGAGGGCTACGTGGACGCTGTGATGGAAGTCGTCGTTCCAGGCGGCGTCCATGCCGAATCCCCCTTCTTCCCTGGGGCGCAGGCAGCGGAAGTCCTGGCTCTCGTTCTCCGCCATCATCAGGACATTGCGGTTGCCTGCCGCCTTTCTGGCCGTCTCGGTTATGTCCCCGAGGATGTGCACCTCAGAGGTGTCTATGATGGCATGGGTGGCGTCGAAGCGGAGGCCGTCCAGGTGGAACTCCTCGATCCAGTACGCCCCGTTGGCCATGAAGAATTCCCTTATCGGGCCGCTGTTCTTGCCATCGAAGTTCATCACCTTGCCCCAGTCGCTTTCATGGGCACCGTAATAGTCCCGGGAGAAGCGCGCCAGGTAGTTCCCTTCCGGGCCGAAGTGGTTGTAGACCACGTCCAGCAGTACTCCAAGACCAAGCGCATGGGCGCGATCAACGAAGCTGCGCATGTCGTCCGGCTCACCGTAGAGCCTGGTCGGGGCGAAATGATTCACCCCGTCATAGCCCCAGCCGAACCTCCCGGGAAAATCCGCCACCGGCATGACCTCCACCACCGTGATGCCCAGATCGGCGATAGCCGGGAGTTGCTCCTGCGCCGCCTTCCAGGTCCCCTCCCTGGTGTAGGTGCCGATGTGCATCTCGTAGATGACATGCCCTTCGCGGATGATCCCTCGCCACTTCCCGTCGCTCCATTTGAAGGTGGTCGGGTCCACCACCTGCGAGGGGCCGTGCGGGCCCTTGGGCTGGAAGCGCGACGCCGGGTCCGGGAAACACTCTCCCCCGTTCAGCCGGTAACGGTACAGCGATCCGGCGCTCGCCTGGCGGCAGGTCCCGGAAAAATAGCCATCTTTGTCCCCCCTGAGGGTGATGGCGGTGCCGCAATGCCCCTCGCCCTCAAACACCACATCGACTTTTTTGTGGCCGGGGGCCCAGAGCCGGAAATGAACCCCTCCCGGCACGACTTCTGCCCCGATGGGAAGCCTTCTTTGCGGTGCGGCCATTGCCTCCTCCCGACCTGCGGATCTGCCGCGCCCGTTTTGGCTGGCGCGACCGTTGCCCGTCAAAAATTAACACGCTTTAAAATATCATAATCTGCCGGTTTTAAAACCGTTCCCGCCGTGTGGCTTTTGCCCCCCCTCTTGTTGCGTGCAGCGGTTTCAACGCTGCCGGAAACCCGAAAGGAAGCCGCTACAGGGGGGGGAGTGGCCGATGTCTGCCAAGTTATTGGGGGAATCGGCAATTTTTTGCTGCAAAAAGTTTGACAGGAAATGCGGCACTGCTAGTATTGACCCTTGTTAATTTAAAACAATTAACTTGATGTTAATTAGATAAATCGGGTCCAGAAATCCCGGTGACCCAAGGAGGATCAATATGGCAGGGAGCGTTCTAATCACAGGGGGCGCGGGTTTCATTGGATCCCACCTGGCCGATGAGCTTCTTCGTCACGGTTACCGGGTACGCGTGCTGGACAGCCTGGTGCCTCAGGTGCACGGAACGGGTGGAGGGCGGCCGAAATACCTCGACCCCGAGGTCGAGCTGATCAAGGGGGACGTGCGGGACGGCGCCGCGGTGCAAAAGGCGCTTAACGGCACCGAGGCGGTCTACCACCTGGCTGCCATGGTCGGGGTGGGGCAGAGCATGTACGAGATCGAGCAGTACACCTCGGTGAACAACCTGGGGACCGCGGTGCTGCTGGAGGCGATGGCCCGCGCCAGGGGGGAGCGCAAGCTGATCGTCGCCTCCAGCATGAGCATCTACGGGGAGGGTCGCTATCGCGACGAGCGGGGAACCTTTTATGACGACGTCGCGAGGCCGGTCGAGCAGTTGCAAAAGGGGCGCTGGGAGCCGCGCAACCACTGCAGCGAAGCGCTGACTCCAATCGCCACGCCGGAGGAGAAAACACCCTCGCTTGCCTCGGTCTACGCCCTCTCCAAGTACGACCAGGAGAGAATGGCGCTCATCGTGGGCAACAGCTACCAGATCCCGGTGATCGCCCTTCGCTTTTTCAACGTTTATGGCACCAGGCAGGCCCTTTCCAACCCGTACACCGGTGTGCTTGCCATCTTCGCCTCCAGGCTCATGAACGGCAACAGCCCTCGCATCTACGAGGACGGGCTGCAGCAAAGGGACTTCGTGAGCGTGCACGACGTGGTCAGCGCCTGCAGGCTGGCTCTGCAGGTGGAACAGCAAAAGGCACAGCTCTTCAACATCGGAAGCGGGGCGAACATAAGCGTTTTGCAAGTCCTGGAGCGTTTCTGCCAGGTTCTGAACTGCAACGGCGTCGAGCCGGAGATCACCGGGAGCTACCGGGCAGGCGACATCCGGCACTGCTTCGCCGACATCGGGACGGCGCGCTCGGTGCTCGGGTACGCGCCGAAGGTCGCCTTCGATCAGGGGCTCGCGGAGCTCGCCAACTGGCTCGACGGGGAGGTCGCCGTCGACCGGGTGTCGGAGGCCCACGCCGAGCTAGCCATGCGGGGGCTGACGCTATGAGGGGCGCCTCGACAGAGGGTTTGCCGGCCCATTTCGGCATGGTCGAATGGTTCCGCCCCGGCGAGCATGCCCGGGTGGAAAGGGTGCTCTCCGACATGAAGGCGATCGGGGCAGGCAGCCTGAGGACCGGGATCTCCTGGGCCGACTGGTACACGAGCGAGGGGAAGCAGTGGTACGACTGGCTGATCCCGCGTCTGGCGCTGGAGGTGGAGATCCTCCCCTGCGTGCTTTACACCCCGCCTTCCATAGGAATAGAGCCGAAGAGCTCGTCGCCGCCAAAGCGTCCCAAGGACTACGCAGATTTCATCGACCTCTTCATCACCTCCTTCGGCTCCTATTTCGAGTACGTCGAACTCTGGAACGAGCCGAACAACCTGAGCGAGTGGGATTGGACTCTCGATCCCCACTGGAGCTCTTTCGCGGAGATGATCGGAGCCGCGGCTTACTGGGCGAAACAGCTTGGGAAGAAGACCGTCCTCGGGGGGATGAGCCCGATCGACGGTCACTGGCTCTGCCGCATGTTCGAACTGGGGGTGATGGAGTACATCGACGTGGTCGGCATCCACGGCTTTCCCGACATCTTCGACTACAGCTGGAAGGGGTGGCAAAGGAACATCTCCATGGTGCGGGAGATCCTGGACGAGAGGAGTTCCGCGTGCGAGATCTGGGTCACCGAGGCAGGCTTCTCAACCTGGCAGCACGACGAGTTCAAGCAGGCCAAGGTCTTCCTCGAGTTCCTGGCGGCCCCGGCGCAGAGGATCTACTGGTACGGAGCGGACGACCTGGATCCCGGACTTGCGGCCGTGGACCGCTTCCACCTGGACGAGAGGGAGTATTTCTTCGGGTTCAGGAAGGCCGACGGCTCGCCGAAGCTCCTGCACCGCATCCTCGCGGAGGGGAAGGTATCCGGGCTGAAACGGGTAGTGGCTGCGGGGACCGCGGCCGGGGCCATCAGCGGGGCGACGACCAAGGCGGTCCTGGTAACGGGAGGGGCAGGCTTCATCGGCACCAATCTGGTGCAGCACCTGGCAGCCGAGGGGGAGCGCGTGATCCTCTTCGACAACCTGTCGCGGCCAGGCGTCGAGCAGAACCTCCTCTGGCTCATGGACAACTGCGGCAACAGGCTCGACGTGAGGATCGCCGACGTCCGCAACGCGCTGCAACTGGAGCGGGCGGTGGCGCAGGCGCGCCAGGTGTTCCATTTCGCGGCCCAGGTCGCCGTCACGACCAGCGTCGACAACCCCGCCAACGATTTCTCCACCAACGGCCACGGGACCTTTTCACTGCTGGAGGCGATCCGGAAAGCAAAAGAGCCGCCGACCCTGCTCTACACCTCCACCAACAAGGTGTACGGCGGCATAGAGGGTTGCAGCATCAGGAAAAAAGGGTCCCGGTACGAGCCGGTCGACCCGGGGCTGCGCGTGAACGGCCTGGACGAGGGGACTCCCCTGGATTTCCTGAGTCCCTACGGCTGCTCCAAGGGTTGCGCCGACCAGTACGTGCTCGACTACGCCCGCAGCTTTGGCATCCATGCCGCCGTCTTCCGCATGAGCTGCATCTACGGCCCCCATCAGTACGGTACCGAGGACCAGGGGTGGGTCGCCCATTTCGCCATCCGGACGCTGAAGGGGGAGCCGATCACCATTTACGGCGACGGCTGCCAGATCAGGGACCTCCTTTTCGTGGAGGACCTGGTTGAGGCCATGTGCCGCGCGCGGGAGATCATGCCGCGCATCGCCGGCAACGCCTTCAACATCGGTGGGGGGGCTGCGCGTTCCATAAGCCTTCTGGAGCTTTTGGAACTGCTGCGCGGGTTGCACGGCGGCCTGCCGCAGATACTGCGCGACGACTGGCGCACCGGGGACCAGAGGTACTACGTTTCCGATACCAGGAAATTCGCCCAGGCAACCGGGTGGACCCCGCGGCACTCGGTGGCGGACGGGGTGAGAAGGCTCTACGAGTGGCTCAGCGAATCTATGGATATCCCTGCGCGCCCCGCTGCCGGGGGATTTGGCCAGGGAGTTTACCCGGCTTCGGGAGTGGAGGCGATCTGATGAGCGACGTGATGCAGGCTGCGGTGATTGTCGGTCCGGGGGAGGCCAGGGTGCAGCAGGTCCCAAGGCCCGAGGCCGGCAGCGGGGAAGTGGTGGTGCGGATGGAGGGATGCGGTGTCTGCGCCT